>Ga0308173_10002292_pt1 | contig 10106 bp, 6 predicted proteins | sample PhyPR1_FD_203716 | JGI IMG/M metagenome (GOLD analysis project Ga0308173, IMG submission 203716) | Soil microbial communities from UC Gill Tract Community Farm, Albany, California, United States - DLSLS.P.R1 | ecosystem: Environmental > Terrestrial > Soil > Agricultural land | place: USA... | reverse complement strand
GTGCGAGCCACGCTGCCTGGCGCGACGAGGTCTTCCTGCGCCGTTTGCAGCGCGTTGCCTGACCCATGCGGATGCCGATGCCACGCGGTCACAAGCTGCTCGTTGCACTGATCGCCTCGACGGCGACCCTGCTGTTCTTCCTCTTCTCGTCCAGCCGCGCGAGCGAGCTCCTCGAGCTGATGCTCGGTTATTCGTCGACGCGCAGCACGAGCCCGGTGGTCGACCCGTTCCTGATCGACCTCGAGGAGCGCACGTTCCACTTCTTCTGGGACACGGCCAATCCGAAGAACGGCCTCGTGCCCGACCGCTTTCCCACGCCGTCGTACTCGAGCGTCGCCGCCGTCGGCTTCGCGCTGACCGCCTATCCGGCCGGTGTGGAGCGCGGCTACGTCACGCGCAAGCAGGCGCGCAAGCGCGTGCTCGCCACGCTGCGCTTCTTCCGCAACGCACCGCAAGGCCACGGCGTCAAGGGGATGACGGGCTACAAGGGCTTCTACTACCACTTCCTCGACATGAAGACCGGGCAGCGCTTCGAGGACAGCGAGCTGTCGACGGTCGACACCGCGATCTTCCTGGCCGGCGCGCTGTTCTGCCAGTCGTACTTCGACGGCAACGACGCGGAGGAAGTGGAGATCCGCCGGCTCGCCGACGAGATCTACCGTCGCGTCGACTGGCGCTGGGCACAGCCGCGCGCGCCGGCGATCAACCTCGGATGGTCGCCCGAGGAAGGCTTCCTCGAATACGACTGGCGCGGCTACAACGAGGCGATGATGGTGTACCTGCTCGCGCTCGGATCGCCGACGCACGCGGTGGGTCCCGAGGCGTGGAGCGAGTGGACGAGCACGTATGATACGACCAGCTGGCGCACGCTCTTCGGGCAGGAATTCCTGAACTTCGCGCCGCTGTTCGGACACCAATACACGCATGTATGGATCGACTTCCGCAAACTGCAGGATGCCTACATGCGGCGGCGGGGCCTGGACTACTTCGAGAACACGCGCCGCGCCGTGTACGCGCAGCAGGCCTACGCCATTGCCAACCCGCGCGGCTGCACGGCGTACGGCGCCACCATATGGGGACTCACCGCAAGCGACGGCCCGGGCGACATGAAGCTCGGCCACGGCGATTCGGCGCGCATGTTCCGCATGTATGCCGCTCGTGGGGCCGGCGATGCGGGCGCCTACGACGACTGCACGCTCGCGCCGACCGCCGTCGTCGGGTCGCTGCCGTTCGCGCCCGAGCTCGCGATCCCCGCGGTGCTGGACATGCACCGGCGCTTCGGCCAATACATCTACTCGAAGTACGGCTTCCTCGACGCCTTCAATCCGAGCTTCGACTTCCAGGTGCCGGTGCAAAACGGCCGCTCGATTCCCGGCTTCGGCTGGGTGGACGGCGACTACCTCGGCATCGACCAGGGCGCCATCTTCGCCATGATCGAGAATTACCGCAGCGGCATGATCTGGGACGTGATGCGCAAGAACCCGTACGTGCGCCGGGGCCTGACGCGCGCGGGCTTCGACGGCGGCTGGCTCACGGCCTCGGCCAACTAGACGGTCCCGTGCTGCGCGGCTGGCTGCGTGCCGGCAGCCGCTGGCTCCTGCTCGCCGCGCTCGTCGGCGCCGTCGCCGGCTGCAGCGCGCGGCACGACGATCCGAACGTCGTCCGGTTCTGGGCGATGGGCCGCGAAGGCGAGGTCGTCGCAGCGCTCGTGCCCGAGTTCGAGCGTACGCACCCCGGCATTCGCGTCGATGTCCAGCAACTGCCATGGAGCGCGGCGCACGAAAAGCTCCTCACCGCATTCGCGGGCGGGTCCACGCCCGATCTGTGCCAGCTCGGCAACACGTGGGTGCCCGAGTTCGTCGCGTTGCACGCGCTCGAGCCGCTCGATGCGAGCGTCGCTGCCTCGTCCACCATCCAGCCGGCCGATTACTTCGGCGGCATCTGGCAGACCAACCGCGTCGACGGCGCGCTGTTCGGCGTGCCTTGGTACGTCGATACGCGCCTGCTGTTCTACCGCAGCGACCTGCTTGCCGAAGCCGGTTACACGACCCCACCGCGATCGTGGACGGAATGGACCGCGATGCTGGACGCCATCAAGCAGCGGCTGCCCGGCCGCTACGGGATCGTCCTGCCCGTCAACGAGTTCGAGCCGCTCGTCGCACTCGCGCTGCAGCAGGACGATCCGTTGCTGCGTGACGGCGGGCGTTTCGGCAACTTCCGCAGCGGCGGCTTCGCGCGGGCGCTGCGCTTCTACGCCGGCATGTTCGCCGCCGGGTACGCGCCCGCGACCCGCGATGCCGACGTCTCCAACATCTGGAACGAATTCGGCCGCGGTCACTTCGTGTTCTACGTCTCCGGGCCCTGGAACATCGGAGAGCTGTCACGACGCCTGCCGAAGGACCTGGAGGACAGCTGGGCCACCGCCCCCCTGCCCGGGCCGAGCGGGCCGGGCGCCTCGATTGCCGGCGGCTCGAGCCTCGTGGTGTTCCATGCCTCGCGAGCCAAGCGCGCTGCATGGCAGCTGCTCGAGTACCTGTCGCAGCCGGACGTGCAACGCCGCTTCCATGCGTTGACCGGCGACCTGCCGCCGCGGCGCAGCGCGTGGCGCGACGCGCCCCTGGCCGACGACGTGCATGCGCGCGCGTTCCGCGAGCAGCTGGAGCGCGTGGAGGCGACGCCGCGCGTGCCCGAGTGGGAACGCATCGCCAACGAAATCCGCCTCGTCGCCGAGCGCGTCGTGCACGGCGAGCTGACCATCGAGCAGGCGCAGCAGGCGCTCGACGCGCGCACCGACCGCATCCTCGAGAAGCGCCGCGCCGTGCTGGCGCGCGCGAGCGCGCCTTGAGCCGCGCCAGTCCCGCAGCGTGGTGGTTCGTCGCACCCGCGCTGGTCGTCATCGCGGTGTTCTTCGTGCTGCCGGTGCTTGCAGGCCTGGCGCTCAGCTTCACCGATTTCGATCTCTACGCGCTCGCCGACGTCGGCAATCTGCGCCTCGTCGGCCTGCGCAATTACCTGCGCCTTCTGCAAGACCCGCTGTTCTGGCAGGCGCTCGGCAACACGTTCTATTTCGTCGTCGTCGGGGTCCCGCTGTCCATCGGTGCGTCGCTCGGCGCCGCCCTGCTGCTGCACTCTCCGCTCGCACGGTTCAAGGGCTTCTTTCGCACCGCGCTGTTCACGCCGGTGGTCACCACGCTGGTCGCCGTCGCCGTCATCTGGCGCTATCTGCTGAGCACGCGCTACGGCATGCTCAATTACGTCCTCGCGGCAGTCGGCATCCCGCCCGTTGACTGGCTCGGCGATCCGCACTGGGCCATGCCCGCCATCATCCTGTTCGCCGTGTGGAAGAGCTTCGGCTACAACATGGTGATCCTGCTCGCCGGCTTGACCAGCATTCCGCAGGACCTCTACGAGGCCGCGCGCGTGGACGGCGCGTCCGCTGCGAGCCGCTTCCGCCACGTCACCCTGCCGATGCTGGGACCGATCCTCGCAATGGTCGCGATCCTGACCATCGCGGGCTACTTCCAGCTCTTCGCCGAGCCGTACGTCATGACCCAGGGCGGTCCGCTGCAAAGCACGGTGAGCGTCCTGTATTTCATGTACGAGGAAGGATTCAAGTGGTGGAACCTCGGATCGGCTTCGGCAGTGGCATTCCTGCTGTTCCTGCTGATCTTCGCCGTCACCGCGGTGCAGGCGCGGCTTGCGCGCCGAAGCGTTGCGGCATGAAGCGGGGGGACGCGCGCCTGCTGGTCAACGGCACGCTCGGCGTGCTGACGGCGGTGACGCTCTTTCCGCTGGCATGGATGGCGGCCGTTTCGCTCATGAGCCCAGGCGAAGCGAGCACCTACCCGCCGCCGCTCGTTCCGGGCCGCGCCACCCTCGACAACTATCGCGAGCTCTTCGCGCGCGCCGGCATGGGCCGCTACCTGGCGAACAGCGTCATGCTCGCGTGCAGCGTGACGGCGGTCTCGCTGCTCTTCAATGTCGCCGCGGGCTATGCGTTCGCCAAGCTGCGGTTCCGCGGCCGCACCGGCCTGTTCAACCTGATGCTGGGGGCGCTGGTGATCCCTTCCCAGGTGGCGATGGTGCCCCTCTTCCTGCTGCTGAAGCAGCTCGGTCTCGTCAACAGCTATGGCGGCGTGATCGTGCCTGCGATGGCCTCCATCTTCGGCATCTTCCTCGTGCGCCAGTACGCGCTGTCGATTCCCGACGACCTGCTCGACGCCGCGCGCATCGACGGGGCGAGCGAGCCGCGCATCTTCGGCCTCATCGTGGTGCCCGTCCTCAAGCCCATCATCGTGACGCTCGCCGTATTCACGTTCCTCGGGACGTGGAACGACTTCATGTGGCCGCTCATCGTGCTGTCCGACAACGACCTGTACACGCTGCCCGTCGCGCTCGCGAGCCTGTCGCGCGAGCACGTCGCGGACAACGAGCTCATGATGGCGGGGGCGGTCGTGACCACGCTGCCGGTGCTCGTCATCTTCATCGCGTTGCAGCGCTATTACGTGGCGGGCCTGATGGCAGGAAGCGTCAAGACATGACGGCGCGCCCATGGCCCGCGTGCCGAGGCTGGGTGCGCACGGCAACGGCGCTCGTCGCGCTGCTGCTGGGCACCCTCGCGGGCAGCGCCTTCTGCCAGGCCCCTTCGTTCCCGTGGCGCGTGCTCGATCCATTCGACGATCTGGCGCTATGGAAAGCGTCTGCGTCGGACGGCGTGCACGCGGCGATCCACGCCGGCGCCGGCGTCGACGGCCTTGCGCTGCGACTCGACTTCGACCTGGGTGGCACCGCCGGCTACGCGCTCGCTTCGCGGCCGCTCGCGCTCGACCTGCCCGCCAACTACGAGATTGCATTCGACTTGCGCGCCGACGCTGCGGTCAACGACTTCCAGGTAAAGCTGGTCGACGCGAGCGGCGAGAACGTGTGGTGGTACAGGCGCGCCAACTTCAGCTTTCCACGCGAATGGCAGCACGTCACCATCAAGAAGCGGCAGATCGAGTTCGCCTGGGGACCGACGCAGGACCGCGTGCTCACGCATGCGGCACGGCTCGAGTTCGTCGTCGCAGCCGGCACCGGCGGCGGCGCCGGCTCGATCTACATCAGCCACCTGACGCTGCGCGAGCGTGCGCCAGAGCCGGCGGCCTGGGACGCGCCCGCGGTGGAAGCCTCGTCGGCGCTGCCTAACGCGCCGCCCGCCCATGCCGTCGATGGAAAGCCGGACACCGCATGGCGCAGCGATCCTTCGACGGGCGCCGAGCAACGCATGACGCTCGATTTCGGCCGGCCGCGCGAATTTGGCGGCCTGGTGTTGCGCTGGCGGCCCGGCGCGCATGCGTCACGCTACGACGTCCAGCTCTCCGACGACGGGCAGCAGTGGCGCACGGTGCGCAGCGTCGTCGCGGGCCGCGGCGGCGTCGATGGCGTGCTCACGTCGGAGGCCGAGGCGCGCTATGTGCGCCTTGCATTGCACGACGGTCCCCTCCACGCGTACGGGCTCGCCGACGTCGAGATTCGCGATCTCGCGTTCGGCGCATCCGCCAATGCGTTCTTCGAGGCGATGGCGCACGAATATCCGCGCGGCTATTTCCCCCGCGGCTTCTCCGGCGAGCAATCGTACTGGACGATCGTGGGCATCGACGGAGGCAGCGACACCGGATTGTTGTCCGAGGACGGTGCGCTGGAAGTCGCCAAGGGCGGGTTTTCCATCGAGCCGTTCGTGCGCACCGGTGCGCGCGTCGTCGGCTGGGCCGACGTCGACCCGCGCCAATCGCTGCAGGAGGATTACCTGCCCATCCCGAGCGTGACGTGGCAGCGCAAGGCGTGGAGCCTGCGCGTGACCGCGTTCGCGTCGGGCATCCACGCCGAGTCGCGCCTCTTCGCTCGCTACGAAGTGCGCAATCTGACCGCGCGGCCGCAGTCGCTCGAGCTCGTGCTCGCCATCCGGCCCTCGCAGGTCAATCCTCCCGCACAGTTCCTCAACGCGCCCGGTGGCGTGGCCGCGATCGGCGACATCGCGTGGCAGGATGGCGCGCTCACCATCAACGGCAAGCGTGCGGTGTATCCGCTCATGCGGCCGCAACGCGTCGGCGCGTTCGCGTTCGACAGCGGTCCGATCCGCAAGGTGATCGCGGCGCGTCGATGGACGGGCCCCCAGCAGGTGCACGACGCATTCGGGTACGCCTCGGCGGCGCTCGCGTATCCGCTTCACCTGGCGCCTGGAGCCACCGCGACCGTCGCGCTGGCCATGCCGCTGTCGGGCCGCAGAACGCCGCCCGTGATGGCCGGTGTCGCGCCGCACGCGTGGATCGACCATGAGCAGGGCGCGGTGGCCGCGCTGTGGCGCGAAGCGCTCAACGGTGTGCATCTCACCGTGCCGCTGCCGGCGCAGCCACTCGCGAACACGCTGCGCACGGCGCTTGCGCACGTGCTGATCACGCGCGATGGGCCGATCCTGCGGCCCGGCACCCGGGCTTATGCACGCTCGTGGATTCGCGACGGCGCCATGATGGGCGATGCGCTGCTGCGCGTGGGCCGGGGCGAGGTCGCGGCGGATTTCCTGCGCTGGTACGCGCCTTACCAGTTCGCCAGCGGCAAGGTGCCGTGCTGCATCGACCAGCGCGGCGCCGATCCGGTGCCCGAGAACGACAGCGCAGGCGAGTTCGTGTTCCTCACCAGCGAGATCTACCGGTACACCCACGACCGCACGCTGATCGCGCGCCTGTGGCCGCGCGTGCAATGGGCGATGCGCTACCTGGACCGGCAGCGGCAATCGGAGCGCACGCCGGCCAACGCCGCCGCGCCGGGTCTTCTCTACGGCCTGCTGCCCGCCTCGATCAGCCACGAAGGCTACGCCGCCAAGCCGATGCATTCGTACTGGGACGACCTGTGGGCGCTGAAGGGCTACAACGCAGCGATCGACATCGCCGATGCGCTCGGCGAGACGAGCCAGGCGCAGACCTGGCGGGAGCAGCGCGCGCAATTCGTGCGCGACTTGCACGCGTCGCTGCTCGCATCCACCACTGCCCACGGCATCGACTACCTGCCCGGCGCGGCGGAGCTCGGCGATTTCGACCCCGCTTCGTCGACGATCGCATTGGCGCCCGCAGGCGACCTCGAGCCCATCCCGGCGAAGCTGATCGCGCCGACGTTCGAGCGGTACTGGCGCGAGTTCGTGGAGCGGCGCGATGGTCGCAGGATGTGGGAGGACTACACGCCGTACGAGCTGCGCACCGTGGGCAGCTTCGTGCGGCTCGGCTGGCGCGACCGTGCGCAGGAGCTGCTCGCGTTCTTCATGGCGGACCGCCGGCCGGCGGCATGGAACCAGTGGGCCGAGGTCGTGGGGCGTGAGGCACGCAAGGTGCGCTTCGTCGGCGACATGCCGCACGCGTGGATCGCCTCCGATTACATGCGCGCCGTGCTGGATCTGTTCGCCTACGAGCGCAGCAGCGACGACGCGCTGGTCATTGCGGCCGGCATTCCGGCTGCGTGGCTCGCCGGCCGCGGCATCGCGGTGTCGGGATTGTCCACTCCCTACGGAGCGCTCGGCTACTCGTTGCGCCAGGACGGCCCGCGCACGCTTCTGCACGTCGACGCGGGCGTGCGACCGCCCGCAGGCGGTATCGTATTGCCCTGGCCCGGGCGCGGCGCGCCGGGCGCGACCACCATCAACGGCAAGCCCGCGGCATGGCGCGAGGGCGAGTTGCACATCGCCGAGCTTCCCGCCGACGTGGTCGTCCAGGCGCCCACCCCCAGCCCACGAGCCAAGCGATGAACAGCATGCACAACGCCATCGAATTTCCACCACAGTTCCTGTGGGGCGCGGCAACGTCGGCCTACCAGGTCGAAGGGTCTCCGCTGGCCGACGGCGCCGGTCCGAGCATCTGGCAGCGCTTCTGCCACACGCCCAACCTGGTTCGCGACGGCGACACGGGCGACGTCGCATGCGATCACTACCGGCGCTATCGCGACGACGTCGCGCTAATGGGTACGCTCGGCCTGAAGGCGTATCGCTTCAGCATCGCGTGGAGCCGCATCCTTCCGGCCGGTCGCGGTGCCGTCAACCCGAAAGGGCTCGACTTCTACGAGCGCCTCGTCGATGCGCTGCTCGCGCAGGGCATCGAGCCGATGGCGACACTGTTTCACTGGGATCTGCCCGCGGCACTCGACGATCGCGGCGGGTGGCTCAACCCCGACGTCGCGGGTTGGTTCGCCGACTATGCGGCCGTCGTGTTCCGCAAGCTCGACGATCGCATCAAGCTGTGGGCGACGCTCAACGAGCCGTGGGTCGTGACCGACGGAGGCTACCTGCACGGCGCGCTCGCACCCGGCCATCGCAATCGCTTCGAGGCGCCGATCGCCTCCCACCAGCTGCTGCGCGCGCATGGTGCCGCGGTATCCGCTTATCGCGCGCTGGGCAGGCACCGCATCGGCATCGTGGTGAACCTGGAGCCCAAATATCCGGCATCGAGCGATCCGGCCGACCTCGCGGCGACGCAGCGCGCCGATGCGTACATGAATCGGCAGTACCTCGATCCCGTGCTGCTGGGCAGCTACCCGCCGGAGCTGCAGGAGATCTTCGGCGAAGCGTGGCCGGCGTGGCCGGCCGATGAGCTTGCCTCGATCAGCCAGCCCATCGACTTCGTCGGCATCAACTATTACACGCGCAACGTGACGCGCTTCGATGCCACGGCGTGGCCGTTGCGCGCGTCGGCCGCCCGGCAGAAGCTCGCGACGTACACCGAAACGGGCTGGGAAGTGTTTCCGCAGGCGCTCACCGACCTGCTCGTGCGCGTGAAGGAGCGCTACGGGAATCCGCCGATCTACATCACCGAGAACGGCGCGGCGTTCTTCGACCCTCCGGTTGCCACCCAGGGGCGTGTCAACGACCCGTTGCGAGTCGATTACCTGCGCGGCCACGTGACCGCCGTGCACGCGGCAATGGCCGCCGGCGCGGACGTGCGCGGCTACTTCGCCTGGTCGTTGCTGGACAACTTCGAATGGTCGCTCGGCTACTCCAAGCGCTTCGGGATCGTGCACGTCAACTTCGACGACCAGACGCGCACCGTGAAGGACAGCGGCCGCTTCTACGCCAGGATCATCCAAACCCGCGGCCGGGTGCTGAACGAGGCCGCGCAGGGCTAGGCGTTCGGCCGGCCCGCGCGCGCGTCTGGTCGCGCTGCGGCAAAGACGCTATGCTAAAGCCCGGCGAAGTGCTCTCCAGGGCGATGGAATACGCGCAGCAACCGGGCGATACGTCTGACGAGAACACGCTGCGCGCGCTGCACGAGCGCCTTCGCGTGACGCAGGCCAGCCTTCAGGCCGTGCGCGAGCACTACGACACGGCGATGGGGGTTCTCAACGAGAGCTTCTATCGATGGGACATCGCGCACGACTGCATCTTCTATTCGGAGAACATGCAGCGGGTGCTTGGCCTGCCACCCGAGCTGCTCACCAGCGTCGATGACTGGACGGTCCGGATTCATCCGGATGATCGATCGCCGTACGCCAGCGCGCTCGTTGCGCATCTGAAGGGCTCCACCGAGCGCTTCAAGTGCGAGTATCGCTTCAAGGGATACGACGGAACGTGGAGATGGGCGCGCCATCACGGAATGGCCGCACGCGATGCAGCCGGACGCGCGGTACGCATGATCGGTTCCATCGGCGACATCACCGAGCTCAAGCAGCGCGAATCCGAGCTCGCGCACAAGACGAGCGTCCTCGAGACCACGCTCGAGAACATCGACCAGGGCATCACGATGGTCGACGCCGACTTGCGCACGATCGCGCTGAACCGGCGCTACCTGCAGCTGCTCGATCTGCCGGCTGATCGCTTCACCGTCGGATTCCACCTGGCGGATGCGTTCCGGTTCAATGCGCTCCGCGGCGAATACGGTCCCGGGGACGTCGAAGACATGGTGCGCGAGCGCATGGAAGTCGCGCGCCGCCTCGGACCCCACGCGGTCGAGCGTACGCGCCCGGACGGAAGTGTCATCGCGATCCACGGAAAGCCGCTTCCCGGGGGCCGCGGCATGGTGTCCACGTACACGGACGTGACCGAGCAGCGCCGCATCGAGGATGGGCTGCGCAAGAGCGAGGAGCGCTACGCT
>Ga0308173_10002291_pt1 | contig 10108 bp, 5 predicted proteins | sample PhyPR1_FD_203716 | JGI IMG/M metagenome (GOLD analysis project Ga0308173, IMG submission 203716) | Soil microbial communities from UC Gill Tract Community Farm, Albany, California, United States - DLSLS.P.R1 | ecosystem: Environmental > Terrestrial > Soil > Agricultural land | place: USA... | reverse complement strand
CTCGCGTCGGTTTTTGGATTTTTGTGTTCGGCGACGAGCGCGATTTCGCGGTCGTAATCGTTGAAGCAAATGCGCGTTAATCGTTCATGAGCGATGCGTTGGTCGAGCTTCAATTGGCTGAAGTAACGGTAATAAACGCTCTCTTCAGAAAGTGAAGCGTGGAATTTCACCATCATCGGCTCATCCTCAGGCCGGATGGGACGGATGGTCACTTCGGTGCCGTTCTTTAGCCTGGCACTGGTGACATATTGGGACGGGTAAGGCCGAATCGCCGGTTTGGGCAGGTTATCTTCTTTTACGGTATTTGGATGCAAGACGACCCGGGCGTCCAGGGCGAGAATCCGTTCGTGCGAGACGAGCAATGGATTAATGTCGAGCTCAGCAATCCACGGTTGTTCCACGACCAGTTGACTGAAGCGAACGAGGAGTTGTTCCAGGGCGGCGAGATCGACGGGGGGCCGGCCACGGACGCCCTTAAGGGCGGTGAAGATTTTTGTTTGCTCCATCAAGCGGCGGGCGAGCGTCGCATTGAGCGGGGGCAAGGCGAGCGCCCGGTCTTTAAAAATCTCCACGAGTTGTCCGCCGCTGCCAAATAGCAACACCGGACCGAATTGCGGGTCGGGACTGCTTCCCAGGATGAGTTCGTAACCTTCGAGGCTGATCATGGGCTGGACGGTTACGCCAAGAAAATCGTGGGAGCCCGCGCCATTAGCAGTTTTGTGTTTGGCGCTGTGTTTTGCTACGGAGGTTTCAATCGAATACCATGCCTTGCGCACCGCCGAGGGGTTGCGCAGGTTTAACTGCACTCCACCTACATCAGTCTTGTGGGTGATCGTTTCGGAGTAGAGTTTGAGGACGACTGGATAGCCGATTTCGTCGGCGAGTTTGACGGCCTCATCTTCGGTCACGGCGATTCGGGTATCGACGGTGGCGATGCCGTAGGCGCTGAGAAGCTGTTTAGATTCGTGCTCGGTAAGGATCGCCCGGTCGAGCTTGCGAACTTTTTGGATGATGGCATCTGCTTTGGCCTTTTGAGCGCGGGCGCTTTCGGGCTCGCCAACAAACGCGGGTGTTTCGTAAAGGGCGCGGAGGTTGTAGCTGTAGCGCCACATGTAGTAGAAGGCGCGAGCGGCGGTGTCCGGATATTTGTAGGTCGGAATGCCGGCGGCATTCAGGATGTTTTCGCCGGGCTCGACTTCGCTGCCACCCATCCAGGAGGCGAGGATCGGTTTGCCTGGGATTTTCGCAAATTGTTTCAGCTCTTCGGCTGTGCCAGTCGGATCGGTCATGGCTTGCGGCGTGAGAATTACCAGCAAGCCATCGTTCTCGGGGTCGTCGGCGACGAGCTTGACCGCTTTGCCATAACGCTCCGGACCAGCGTCACCGAGAATATCGATCGGATTGTTATGGCTCCAGGCCGCCGGCAACAACTCGTTCAAAGCGGCGAACGTTTGTTTGGAGGGCTCGGCCAAAGCACCGCCGCTGCTGATCAACATATCCGTGGCGAGCACACCAGGGCCGCCGGCATTCGTGACGATCGCCAGGCGGGGACCTTTCGGTCGCGGTTGTTTGGCGAGGACCTCGGCCATGTGAAATAGTTCTGCAATGCTTTCGACGCGCAAAACCCCGACGCGCCGGAAAGCGGCGTGCAGGACTTCATCGCTGCCGGTTAGCGACCCGGTATGCGAAGCGGCTGCTTTTGCTGCTGCCTCGGTGCGGCCCGCCTTGATAACAATGATGGGTTTCGTCAGCGCCACTTCGCGCGCGGCGGAAAGAAAGGAGCGGGCATCGCCGATCGATTCCATGTAGATGACAATGCTCTTGGTGTGGGGGTCATCGCCGAGGTAATAAATCAGGTCGCCCCAATTCACATCGAGCATGGAGCCGATGGAGACAAACGCGCTGAACCCAACGTTTTCCTTGATGCTCCAATCGAGAATGGCGGTGCAGAGCGCGCCGCTTTGAGACAGGAATCCGACGCTGCCGGTCTTCGCGATGGTACTGGCAAAAGTGGCATTCAGACCGAGGTAAGGAACCATGACCCCGAGACAATTGGGGCCGACAATGCGCATCTTGGCCTTGCGAGCTTCGGTGAGCACTTGCTGTTCGAGTTCAACGCCGCGAGATCCAGTTTCCTTGAACCCCGCGGAGATGATAATCGCGCCCGGGACACCTGCTGCCGCGCATTCACGAACCAGACCAGGTACGGTCGCCGCGGGGGTCGTAATGACGGCGAGGTCCACCTTTTCCGGGACTGAGGCCATGTTCGGATAGGCCTTTACGCAAAGAACGCTCGAGCGCTTGGGGTTGACCGGGTAAACAGTGCCTTCGAAGCCGCCGCGCCCGAGATTCTGGAACACGGTCCGGCCCACTGTTCCGCGGCTTTCGGTCGCGCCGATCACCGCGATGACTTTCGGCGCGAAAATGGGATCCAAAGGATGCCTCGATACCTGAAGAATATCGTGAGCGGATGAGACGCGACTTACGCCGGGCTTAAGCGGGTTGGATGAGGTGGTCGTTTGCATGTGAAACGTGTCGTGCGTTAACCATGCCTGCTGTCGCAGTTCCACGCTTCGCGGATTTTGTCATAACCTGAACAAATTTTTGCCAATCACAGGGGTGGCGTGTTGAGCCCATTCTCCTGGATTCTCCCATCCAGGAGGTTAATGACGCGCGGGGCTCGTGCTGCGACTTTTTCGTCATGCGTCGCCATCACCAGCGTGGTTTGTTTCTCGTCCCGAAGGGCGCAAAGGAGATCGATGATTTCCTGGCCAGTGTGAGAATCGAGATTGCCGGTGGGTTCGTCGGCGAGGATGAGCTGCGGGTCGTTGATTAAGGAACGGGCGATCGCGACGCGTTGCTGCTCGCCGCCGGAAAGCTCGTAAGGTTTATGCTCAACGCGCTCTTTAAGGCCAACGCGCGCGAGCAGGTCGCGTCCGCGCTTTTCGGCTTGGGCAGCCGGCATGCGGGCCATGCGGGCAGGCAGGCAGACATTTTCGAGGGCGTCGAGTTCCGGCAGGAGATAGTACGCCTGGAAAATATAGCCAACCTCGAGGTTGCGCACGCGGGCAAGCTCCCGGGCGGAGAGGCGGGCCAGGTTTCTGGAGCCAAGCTGGACTTCGCCTCGCGTGGGAGTATCCAGGCCACCGAGAAGGTGAAGAAGCGTGCTCTTACCCGCGCCGGAGGAACCGCGGATCGCGAGGAAATCGCCGCGCGCGAGTTCGACATCGACGCCGCGCAAGACTTCGAGCTCGCGTTTGCCGAGACTGTAGGTCTTGTGCAGGTCGCGGGCGGAAAGCAGCGGGGAGTTACTCATAACGCAAAGCCTCCACAGGTTTGAGCCGGCCGGCGCGCCAGGCGGGAATAACTCCGCCAAGGACGCAGATGAGCCAGGCGCTGCCGCAGATCAGCAGAATGTCAGGCCCGATGATGAGGGCGGGTAAATCGCTAAACCCGTAAATTGAACTTGGGAAAAGCTGAAATCCGAACAGACGGTCGAGCAAATGAAGGAATTCGTTCCGATAAGAAAGCGCGAGCATCCCGAGTCCGTACCCGAGCAGATCCCCGACTGCCCCGATCAAGGCGCTCTGGCTCAGAAAAAGGCCAGCTACCTGGAGGTCGGTTGCGCCCAGGGCTTTGAGCATGCCGATCTCGCGTGTTTTCTGGACAACGAAAGTGATAAGCGCGCTGAGGATGCACAGGGCGGCCACAATCATGATAAAGAACAGAATGTAGAACATGACGTTCTTCTCGACGATGAGTGCATTGAGGATGTTGGCATTTTCCTGCATCCAGGTAATTACGCGATAAGAGGGCCCGAGTTTATCAGCGAGCACGCGGGCGACTTGCGGAGCCTGGTAGGGGTCCTTGAGCATCACGAGCAAACCGTGAACACTGTTGCTGAGCTCGTAGAGATCCTGGGCGTCGCGAAGCGAGGCGACCACGACTGAAACGTTGTACTCGTAGTAGCCCACATCAAAAATCCCGCGCACTTCAAATTCGGGCGGGACATAGGCATTTGTGCCGCCGCCGCCTTTTTCCGCCTGCTGCCGCATGCGATTGAGGTCGCTCGGCGAGTAAACGTTCACCCGGTCGCCGACCTGCAGATTCATGTTGCGGGCGAACTCGACTCCGACCAGCAAGCCGCGGTCGCTGACATCGAATTTGCCATCGATGATTCGTTCGGGCAGCACGGTAAGGTTTGTTTCAAGCTTCGGGATGATGCCGCGCAGATAGGGCGCGTCCGCTTGCTTGGAGCCGCTTTGGGGCTCGGTTTCGAGCAAAATCCGCTCGAGGACGAATGGGCCGACGGCCGTTATGCGCGGGTCGGATGAAACCTGTTGGGCAACTTTCTGCCAGTTGCTCATGACGCGGCCTGCTTCGACGACTTTGAGGTGGGTGTTGAAGCCAAGGATTTCGTCGCGAAGCTTTTTGTCGAACCCGCTCATGACGCTTATGACGATGATCAGGACCGCGACCCCGAGCGAGACGCCAAGGACGGAGATGAGGGTAATGACGGAGACGAAAGTCCTCTTGGGCCGCAGATACCGCAGCGCCAGCAGCAGTTCAAACGGCAGCCGTGACATGTGCGGGGAACTTAAACACCGGCGGAGAGGGTGTCAACGGAGGCAACTTTCGACGGGTGTGACTGAAGGTGCCGGTCACGAACGTGGTGGAGGAGCGGAAGGGCTCGAGGACCGGCGGTTTTCTGTTCGTTTGTTGTTTTTTGTTTTTCGGTCCCGCATTCCGTGGTAACAGTTCGAGGTATGGGCGGAAAAAAGCAAGGATACCTTTCGCTGATTTTGCACGCGCACTTGCCGTTTGTACGGCATCCGGAGCACGAAAAATTCCTTGAGGAAAATTGGCTCTACGAAGCTATCACCGAAACTTACATCCCCCTGCTGCAAATACTCGAGGGGTGGGACCGTGACGGGATGGAGGCGCGAATTTCCATCACGCTCACACCCACGCTTTGCTCGATGCTGCTCGACCCGCTGTTGCAGAAGCGGTATCTGCGGCGGCTCGAAGAGATGCTCGAATTGGCCGAGTTGGAGATTCATCGAACGCACTGGGAAAAGCCGTTCAACGAACTGGCCATTTTCTATCACAAGCGATTCACCACGGCCCATGCGTACTATACGAAACACGGCAGCGATCTTCTGGGCGTCTTTCGCCGGCTTCAGGAAGCAGGGCGGATTGAGATTCTCACATGTGCCGCAACTCATGCTCTGCTGCCCCTGCTCGCGAGTCATCCACCGTCGCTTCGCGCCCAATTATTTGTTGCTCGCGACCATTACCGAGGGTGTTTCGGCCGGGACCCGAAAGGCATTTGGCTCCCCGAATGCGCCTATGCTGAAGGCGTAGACCAGGTGCTGCGCGAAGCAGGTCTGCATTGGTTCATCACGGATACGCACGGTATTTTGCATGCGAAGCCGCGCCCGCGGTATGCGATGTTCGCGCCCATCCTCACCCCCAACGGCGTGGCTGCATTCGGACGCGACCTCGATTCCGCCAAGCAAGTCTGGAGCCGGAACGAAGGCTATCCGGGCGATCCGCGGTACCGTGATTTCTATCGAGATGTCGGGTTCGACGTCGACCTTGATTATGTCCGGCCCTACCTGCCGGCCACCGATACACGCGGCTTCACCGGCCTGAAGTACTATCGAATAACCGGCGGTTCAGGAAGCAAAGCGGTTTACGAGCGCACCGAGGCACTGAAGGTTGCTGACGACCACGCCGGACATTTCCTTGATGCGCGCGTGGCACAAATCCAAAAGCTCGTCGGGATCCTGGACCAGCCGCCGATCGTGATTTCGCCTTATGATGCGGAGTTGTTCGGACATTGGTGGTACGAAGGGCCGGAGTTCCTCGATTTGTTTGTCAGAAAAGCGTATTACGACCAGAAAGCTTTTCTGCTTCGGACGCCCGGCGATTTTCTGCGGGAACATCCCCGCCTGCAAGTGGCCACGCCCGCTGCTTCGAGCTGGGGTGAAGAGGGCTACTGGCGTGTTTGGTTGAACGAGAAGAACGAGTGGATTTATCCGCACTTGAACGCCGCGCAGGAACGAATGACGGAATTAACCCGACGGCATCCAGATGCTACCGGCCTCAAGAAGCGCGCGTTACAGCAGGCTGGGCGGGAACTGCTGCTGGCCCAATCAAGCGATTGGCCATTCATCCTGCGGACTGGCACGAGCCCCGAATACGCGAGGAAACGAGTGACGGAACATCTGCTTCGATTCAACCGGCTGTACGAGCAACTTCTACACGGGCAGATTGATGAACCAGAACTCGCACAGGTGGAAGCGCAGGACAATATTTTCCCCGATTTGAATTATCGTTACTGGGAGTGAACCAGTTGTCGAGGGCCGCGCGATTTAACCCCCCTGAGACGCGACAGAACGCACAGCGGGAGACCGCGACCAAAGGAATTTTAACCGCGGATGGCCAATGAACACGGATTTTTGGCCATAAAAAAGGCGTGAAAAGACACGAAACCTGAACCTGAGATTTCGTCGCTTGCGACGAATTTAGCTATCGCAGTGCAGAGAAACGAAGGCGAACTACCGCCACTCCGTTGAGATTTGCTTCAAGGGCCCAGAAAGCGCATCTTCCACTTACAGATGTTGGGGATGGAGACTTAAAATGGTGGTTTAGTAAGTTACCGTCCAGATTATGCGCGAACCGTTCGAAAACAAACTTGCGGCTAAACTTGAAGGCGCATTAGGCCCTATCCTTTCCGCTTGGGATAGGCTCCTCGCGACCAGAATTTCTTTGCGCGTACTGTCCATCTGGATATTCATTATCACTGTTGTGTGGTGGCCGTGTCGTCTGCACCCTCCGCGGTTTCTTCGCTTCGGCTTCTGGGAGACGGTGTGCCTCGATATTATCACTATAGGTCCGGTCGCGAATATCCTGCTGTTATTGGCGCTCCTCGGCTCAGCCGCGAGGATCGGATGGCCAGACAGAGCTTGGATTCTTCCTGCAATAATTTGCGCTCTGAGTCCCCTGCCGGTGGTTTTTGCAGGCGGCCTACTTGGCGGCACGGGCCTCTAATCGTAGAAGACTTTCACTGGAGTCACTGCGCCAAGCTCCCGCAGGCCTTAGAATAAAAAAGGCAGGGGCCGTTAAGTCCCTGCCTGTGCGAAGTTACTCTTCTTAACGCGTGTTTACCGTCCTGTCGGCGTCACGGCGCCGGGGGTAGCGCCGGCCGCGCCCTGGACGCGATCAAATCGCGTGAAGAACTTGGTAAGCGCGACGTGATTGTCGCTCGCGAGCGTGTCCCAGGTTTTTCCGCTGGCATTGCTTTGCAGGAAGCTTTCCACCGGTTGTCCCTTTTCATCCGCCAGAACAGCAGCGCTCAGAACGCCTCCGAGCCCAGCCTGAGGATGGTTCTGCGCGAGGGTTTGCACCTGGTTCTTAGGAACGCCGGTTTCCACCGAAATGGCGTTGATCACTGCGTTCGAGTTTCCGGTGCTTTGCACTGCCTGGTTAAGTGAGGCCACTCTCTGGTCGAGGCTCCCGGCAGCGGCGCTGGTCGTGCTCGTCCCTGTGGTTGCAGGCTGTGGCGTCGTTGTGGCCTGTGGGGTCGTCGTCGACGTAGCGGCGGTTTGCTGCGGGTTCGTCAGCGCTCGCTGCACGTTATCGAGCCGTTGCTCGATTGTTTGGAGCGGCACCTTGTTCGCCGACGCAATCGCTTCCCAACTCGTTCCCCCAGCCCGCTCTTGCAGGAAGTTTTCGGCCGGTTTTTTCGTTTGGTCTGCCATCACCGATGCAATCAAGATTGCGGCCGCACCCACGCCGGGATGGCTGTTGTGCATGGCCTGGACCTGGTCCTGCGGAACGCCTGTCTCAGTCGAAATAGCGTTCAAGGCCGTCGTCATCTTGCCGCCCTGCTTTGCGGCTTTGTTCAGGGCTTGGGCCTTTTGCTCAAAGGCGGTGTTTGCATTTTGCGCCAGAGCGGCGCTGGTCCCCAAAGCGAGGACAAGGGCTGCAGTAAGCATAGTTTTGAATTTTGTGATCATAGTTTCTCCTATCTCCTTTCCCCCCAAATATAGCACAATGGCACAGCCGGAGCGAATTTCAATAAAACCAAGCTCGCCTTCACCCCGGCCCCTCGCCGGCGGTTCGTCAATCAATTGGTTTCATCAAAATTCATTTGTTTTGCCGACGCGTTGGGTTAATCTCCGCCGAACAACAACGATTTACCATGGCCGAGAGCACTGGCGTCTTTCTCTTTTGAATGAGCACCCCAACCTATTCGCAAAATGGCCGGCCGGTTCGCATCCACACCCCTCTTTCCGACGATACCTTCCTCATCAGGAGTTTCACGGGGACCGAAGCTTTAGGCAGACCGTTTGAATACAAGATCGTCCTGCTCAGCGAGGACGACGAAATCGATCACAAGGAAATCATTGGTAAAAACGTCACGATTTTGGTGGACATGGACCAGGGTGGCCCCCGTTATTTTAATGGTTACGTCAGCCGCTTTGCCCAAACAAATTACGAATCGAATCTGGCCGAATACAAGGCCACCATTGTTCCCTGGCTTTGGTTTTTGACCCGCTCCTCTGATTGCCGCGTTTTTCAAACCACCACCATTCCCGACATCATCAAACAGGTATTTAGGGACCATGGCTTCACGGATGTTATTGACCGCCTTGCCGATCCCGCTATTTATCGAAAGTGGGATTATTGCGTCCAATATCGCGAATCAGCTTTCAATTTTGTCAGCCGCCTGATGGAGGAGGAAGGGATCTATTATTATTTCAAGCACGAAACCGACAAACACTCCCTTGTCCTCTGTGACTCCCCTGCCCATAAACCTTTCGACTCTGAGGGGAGTCTGCTCTACCGACCGTCATCACGCGGCGTTCAGCAAACTCTTTGGGCGTGGTCCGTCGAGCATGAGGTCGAATCCAGCGCCTACTACGCGACCAGCTTCGATTTCACAGCTTCCAAACGAGCTTCATTGAGGCATTCTTTCAGCGACCCAGACCAGGTGCCCAGCCACCTCGAACAATTCGATTATCTGGGCGAACAGAGCCCGCTTACTGCCGATGAAGGCGAGCGTTACGCGGGCCTGCGCCTCCAGGAACTGCAGGCCCCGCGCCAAGTTTACGGTGCTGCGGGTGATGCCCGCACCATCTGCACCGGCGTGCGGTTCACTCTCCAGAGCCATCCACGCACCGATTTCAACCAGGAGTACCTCACCAGTGGCGCGGATTATACTATTGAGGCCAACTCGGCTCAACCGACGACTGACCCCACCCAGGATTCTTTCAAGTTCCTGGCCAAATTAATAGCCATCCCGCTGGACCAACAGTTCCGGCCAGCGCGCATCACCCCAAAACCCCACGTTCACGGCCCACAAAGCGCTACCGTCGTCGGCCCCTCCGGCCAGCAGATTTACACGGACCAATACGGTCGCGTGAAAGTTCAGTTCCATTGGGACCGGGTCGGCGCTTCCAACGAAAACTCCTCGTGCTGGGTCCGGGTCTCGCAGATTTGGGCCGGCAAGAATTGGGGCGGGATGTTTATTCCACACATCGGACAGGAAGTGCTCGTCGATTGCTTCGAAGGGGACCCCGACCGGCCCATCATCACTGGCCGCGTTTACAACGATGACCAGATGCCTCCGATGACTTTGCCTGACAACAAGACCAAAGCCATCATTCAGGATGATTACGGGAATCGGATCACCATGGATGCCACCAGCGGGCACGAAAAAATCAGCATCTACTGCCCGACCAACCGCTCCCAGGTGGATATTGGCGAGGATGTAAAGATTAAGACCGAGAATGACAGTCACACTCTCACCCGTGGTGAGTCTTTCACCGCGACGGTTGGCGACAATATGACGGTGAACTGCGGCGTCAATGTCGGCGTGACCGCGGGTGTGAACGCTTCCGCAGTCATTGGCGCTCAAGCGACTGTCACCCTGGCTGGTAGTTTTGATCTCTTCATGGGTATGAAATGCTCCGCCCAGTTCGGCGGTGCTTACGAGTTCACCAAAGGGTTCAAATACTCCAATACCAGCGGCGCTGAATACTCGGGCTCAAACGACACCTACCACAAACGGTCGGACGAGGACATCCTTCTCGATGCA
>Ga0308173_10002290_pt1 | contig 10111 bp, 12 predicted proteins | sample PhyPR1_FD_203716 | JGI IMG/M metagenome (GOLD analysis project Ga0308173, IMG submission 203716) | Soil microbial communities from UC Gill Tract Community Farm, Albany, California, United States - DLSLS.P.R1 | ecosystem: Environmental > Terrestrial > Soil > Agricultural land | place: USA... | reverse complement strand
GCATCGCCGCCGCCACGTCGGGCCGGTCGGTCCTGGTCTCCGGCGTCACCGTGATGGTGGCGATGGCCGGAATGTTCCTGTCCGGGCTACAGCTCTTCGAGGGGTTCGCGATCGCCACCATCCTGGTCGTGTTCATCGCGATGCTCGGCTCGGTCACCGTGCTGCCCGCGCTGCTGTCGCTGCTGGGGGACAAGGTGGAGTTCGGCCGGTTGCGCCGCCACCGTCGCGCTCCCCGGGCCGACGGTGGCCGGATCTGGGGCGCGGTGCTCCGTCCGGTGCTCGCGCGGCCCGGTCTGTTCGCCGTCCTGGCCACGCTGTTCCTGCTCGTCCTGGCCGCCCCCGCGACCGGCATGAAGACCCAGAAGCTCGACCTGACCCAGCAGATCCCGCCGGGGACGCCGATCGTGCAGACCTACGAGGCGATCTCAAAGGCCTTCCCTGGCCGTCCTGCCCCGGCCGAGGTCGTGCTGAAGGCCACCGCGCTGGACTCCGCGCAGACCAAGCGGGCGATCGCCTCCTTCGAGCGTACGGTTCCGTCCGCACTCGGCTCGGACCAGCAGGTCACGGTACGGCTCACGCCCGCCGCCGGGGTGGCCAGGCTCGATGTTCCACTGCCCGGGTCGGGGTCCGACAAGGTCTCCAAGGCCGCGCTGACCAAGCTGCGCGGCGACCTGGCCCCGCGCATCCTGGGCGGCTCCGGCGAGGTCGCGGTCACCGGCGACCTGGCCCGTTCGATCGACTTCAACGATCAGCTCACCGGCAGCATCGTCCCGGTGTTCGTCTTCGTCATGGGCATCACGTTCGTGCTGATGCTGCTGGCGTTCCGCTCGCTGGTCGTCGCGGTCACCTCGATCGTGCTGAACCTGCTGTCGGTCGCCGCGTCGTACGGCGTCATGGTCGCGGTCTTCCAGCACGGCTGGGGCGCGTCGCTGGTCGGCACCCATCCGGCCGGGGCACTGGAGGCGTGGATCCCGCTGTTCGTCTTCGTGGTCCTGTTCGGGCTGTCGATGGACTACCACGTGTTCGTCGTCTCCCGGATCCGCGAGGCGTACGACATGGGCGTGCCCACCCGGCAGGCCGTGTCGCACGGCATCCGCAGCAGTGCCGGCGTCGTCACCAGCGCGGCGGTGATCATGATCGCGGTCTTCTCGGTCTTCGCCACCCTGTCGATGCAGGACTTCAAGCAACTCGGCGTGGGCCTGGCCGTCGCCGTGCTGCTCGACGCCACGGTGGTGCGGGGCGTACTCCTGCCGGCGGTGATGTCGCTGCTCGGCGACCGCAACTGGTACATGCCCCGGCCGCTGCGCCGGCTGCCGGGCCGGGGACACGTCGCGGAGGGTGCGCCACGGCCCGCCGACCGGGTTCCGGTGTAGTCCTCCCCTGCGGTACGAGACGGCCCGGCGGTTTCGCCGGGCCGTCTTCGCGTGGTCGGATGCAACCTTCGCGCCGTACGTGTGGATCAGAGGGGACGTGACAGTTTCTTCCGAAGGCCAGGACGAGGGGTACACGGCGTACGTCACCGCCCGGCTCGGGTGGCTGCACAAGGTCGCGGTACTGCTCTGCCAGGACCCGCAACGCGCCGATGACCTGGTGCAGACCGCGCTGACCCGGCTCTACGTGCACTGGCGGAAGGCCAGCGCGGCCGACAACCTCGACGGCTACACCCGCACGATCCTGGTGCGGGTGTTCCTCGCCGAGCAGCGGACCACCTGGTGGCAGCGGATCGTCCCGGTCCGCGACCTGCCCGAGTCGCCCGCACCCGCGGTCGATCCGGCGGCCGCCCTCGACCTGCGAGCCGCACTGGCCCTGCTGGGCCCGCGGCAGCGCGCGGTCGTGGTGCTCCGCTACTACAGCGACCTGTCGATCGAGCAGACCGCCGAGATCCTCGGCTGCTCTCCCGGCACGGTCAAGAGCCAGGCCGCCCGGGCCCTTGCCACCCTCCGCTCCACGCTCATCCGTGAAAGGGAAGTACGGCCATGAACCCCATCGAGCTCGACGAACTCCGGCAGGGTCTGCGCGACCTCGCGGACCAGCCGCGTCCCATCCGTACCGATATCGCCGCCGCCCGGGTCCGGGGCCGGCGCGTCATTCGTACCCGCCGGACGCTGGCGGCCGGGGGCACCGCGCTCGCGCTCGGCGCGGTGGCCGTTCTCGCCATTCCGGGCGGTGGTCCCGGCAAGTCCGTACGGCCCGCCAGCCGGGTGACCGAGCTTCGGGCCCACCATCGCTTCGTCGCGCCCGCCTCCTTCGGGTGGCTGCCCAGTGGCTGGCGCGTCATCGACCAGACGTTCGGGCAGGAGGACCTGAGCAGCACGGACGGCTATGCGGTCTCCGCCCAGTCACTCCCGCAGCGGGGTGACGGTCCCGTGCGCCAGGCCATCCTGACCGTCTTCCGGCCCGGCAAGGAGCCTCCGATGGGCTACATGCGCGGCGGCATTCCAGCCAAGGCCATCGCGGCCGAAACGGTCAACGGGCGCCCCGCCCACTGGCTCCAGCCGCCACCCCCGGGCGCGGGGACGGCGGCCGGCGAGGCGCGCCTGCGGTTCGAGCTCGCCCCCCGGCAGTGGGCCGAACTCGAGGTCGACGACGACCCGCCCGGCGACGACGTGAAGTCCCTGCTCTACCGGATCGCCCGTGGCATCCAGCCGAGGGGGGCTGTGACGGCCTTCCCTGTGGAGATCGACGGCCTGCCCACCGCGTTCACGCCGATCTTCGCGTCGGTCGACACCGAAACGTCCAGCAGTGTCGGCTGGTCGACCCGGTTCGCCCTCAAGCCCAGTCTGAACATCACCGTCTCCCTGCACGCCCGGAACGACCACGGCACCCCGATCTTCGCCGCCAACACCACGATCGACGGCCACCCCGCCTACTACGGCGACGGGACCGCCCGCGGCGTGGTTCGCGGAGCGGGCAAGCCCTTGCCCCAGAGCCAATACCTCTGCGTCTATGGCGTCCGTGCCCTGAACGTCTGCCTGGAAGCCCAGGGCCCGGCCCAAGCCGCCCTCAAGCCGGTCGGCGGCCTGCAGGGCCTGTTCAGGCAGATCAAGATCTTCGGCCCCACTCGGTCGCAGTGGTCCACCCGGCCGCTGGGCTGAGCACCCTCAGAGCCAGGTGGTGCCGAGCCAGATCGCCGCGGCGGCTCCTACCAGCAGGACGATGTTGAGTCCGATCAGCCGGACCTCGCCCCGGCCGAGGTGCAGCCTGATGGCGCCGATCTGGAGCACGAAGAAGCCGGCCGCCGCGGCGATGGCCAGCCAGGGCGCGATGCCGGTCAGCGGAGGCAGGATCAGCCCGGCCGCGCCGAGGATCTCCAGGGTTCCGATCAGCCGGACGACCCGCATCGGAATCGTGTCGACCCAGCCCATCATCGGCCGGAGCTGGTCCTGGCTCTGCGCGACCTTCTTGACTCCGGAGAAGAGGTAGAGGGCGGCCAGCAGGGCGGCGACGATCCAGTAGGCGACTTCCATGAGCGCATCCCAACTCTGGCCACGATGGTTACCGGTCGTAAGCAACCCCATGATGCGTCACCATTGGATGGCTTACAAAAGGCACACATGTGTGCGTTACGCACAAGGGGCTGTCATGTCGGAGTACGAGCACACCTGCATGATCCGCGGGGATGGCGGCAAGACGATCCGCGCCATCCTCGACCGGATCTGCAACAAGTGGACGCTGCTGATCGTGGCGACCCTCGACCAGGGCAGCCTGCGATTCACCGATCTGCACCAGCAGGTCTCCGGCATCTCCCAGCGCATGCTGACCCTGACGTTGCGCAACCTGGAGAGCGACGGGCTGGTCTCCCGTACCGTCCATGCCGAGGTCCCGCCGCGTGTCGAGTACGCCCTGACCGCGACCGGCAAGAGCCTCATCCCCCCGGCGCTGGCGCTGGCCGGGTGGGCCATCGAGCATGTCCCGCACATCGAGGCCAGCCGGGCCGCCTATCAAGCCCGAGTTCATTAAGACATCGCTGTCTTTTTGTTACGCTGGTGATCGTGGCTTCCGGCTCCCTCGGCTGCGCGGCGATCATCCTGGCCGCCGGACTCCTGCTCGGCGGCTGCACCATGGCCACCTACGGCACTGACCATGGTTTCGCCACCCGGGCCGTGTCGGCTCGAGCGCGGGTGCTCAGCGAGTCCCCGGAAGGCGACTCCGACAACGGCGGGGCCGGCGAGAGCGTGGCCCGGGTCCGGTTCACCACCACCGAGGGCCGCGAGGTCACGGCCACCGTCATCGTCCACGGCGACCGCAACTCCGACGGCACCCTCACCGTCGGCTACGACCCCAGGCGCCCGTCGCATGTCGTCAACCCGCCGCCCGATCACTCCCCCGAGGCGGGCGTCCTGCTCACCGGCGGGATCGCCGTACTCCTCATCCTGCTGAGCCTCGTCGTCGCCGCCGCCGGCCCCCTCGAGGACCGTCGGGCCTCGTCCTAGCCGCGCTTTGTCGTTCCGGGCTCGTAGTCTCGACGTGCGCTCGGTCGAGCGTGGTGACCTCTAGCGTTGCCGTAGAGATGAAGGAGGCATGTGTGTCATCGCAGCATCGCTCGCGGGCACAGCGGTTCGTGGACCTGCACCGGGAGGGCTGTTTCCTCCTGCCCAACGCCTGGGACGTCGGCAGCGCCCGCATCCTGGAGTCGGCGGGCTTTCCGGCCCTGGCCACGACGAGCGCCGGCATCGCCTTCTCGCTGGGCCGTCCCGACCACGACCTGGACCCTCGTGGCCGGGTCGACCGCACGACCATGCTGCGGCGCGTCGCGGAGATCGCGGCCGAGGTCGCCGTTCCGGTGAGCGCGGATCTGGAGGACGGCTACGGCCAGGCCCCGGAGCTTGTCGCGGCCACGGTGAGCGCGGCGATCGAGGCGGGCGCGGCGGGCGGCAACTTCGAGGACTTCACCGGCGACGGGTCCCAGCCCCTGCACGATCCGGCCCTCGCGGTGGACCGCATCAGCGCCGCCCGGGCCGCCGTCGACGCCGGCGGTGAGCCGTTCGTCCTGGTGGGCCGTACGGACGTACTCCTCGTCGACGGCTCCCTCGACGAGTGCGTACGACGGGCCAACGCCTACCTGGCGGCCGGGGCGGACTGCGCCTTCGTCCCGGGCGCCGCCGACTCCGCCACCATCAAGACCCTGGTCGCCGAGCTCGACGGGCCGTTGAACGTGGTGATGGGCTTGACCAGCAGCAGCCTCACCTTCGCCGACCTTCGCGCCCTGGGAGTCCGCCGGGTCACGGTCGGCGCCAGCATCGCCCGTGCCATGTACCGCCACCTGCTCCGCGCGGCCGACGAACTCGCCACCCACGGCACCTTCACGTACGCCGCCGACCAGGTCCCGCAGTCCGACCTCAACACCCTGTTCAGCCGGTGACGGACCTCCCCGCGACCCGGCTCAGGTACGACACGCCGCCCGGCGGCCTGGACCCCTTCGACATCACCGAGCCCCGCACCCAACACGTGGTGGAGGCTCGAGGCTGGGGCCGTGGCTGGGTCCCCGCCGACGACTTCGTGCCCCCTGACGCCATCTACCAGGACATCGAGATGGGCTACCGGTACCTGGCGGTCCTGGAGAAGCTGGCGGTCGTCGTCTCCGGCCAGGTGGTCCGCGAATGGCCGATCACCGCGGCCACCGACAGGGCCTTCCGCCGTACCGTCGCCTTCGAGCGAGGCGCCTCGGTCAACGAGGACCTGACGGACGCCGTGATCGAGGGCTACTGGACCACCGACCGCCCCTGGCTCCCCTGGACCCGCCCCTACCGAGTCCTCACCCAGGACCTCTCCCACCCCGCCATCGGCTCCCCCACCTACAACGAAGCCCTGACGGAGGCCCTCTCCCTCCCCACCCCCGCCCTAATAGCCCGAGTCCTCTCCCACACCCCCTGGCACTGACCCCCCACGATCAGACCCGGGCGTTACGTCCGCTCCGGATGTGTTGGAGCAATCCCCATACGAACAAACCCTCGTACTGACGGCGTTGTCCCGCCGGGTCGGGCGCGCCGAACTCCATCATCAGCCGGCTCGTATGGAAGCGGGCGGTGCGGGACGCAAGATCCGCAAGCCTTGAGACCCTCGTCGAAGGCTTCTAGGGGCCGCGTGCTGCACGAACATGCACGGCCAAAGACTGGCGGCGCGCGGACGTAAGGGGGCAGCCAGGCCCGCCGCAGGAAGAGACAGGAGCGTAGCGACTGAGGGACCGACGTAAACGTTCGATAGCAGGCGGGTTGACGGCCCACATCGGCTGCGATCATCATGTGCCGCATCATGAAGCGATTCGGGCGCGTTTTCGGCGTGTTGTGCGGGCTGTTGATGTTGGCCCTGTCGGCTGGTTCGGTGTCGGCGATGGCGGCGTCTCCAAGGACGACGACGATCATCGCTTTGTCGCCTATTCCAGACATCAGCTATGGCGACACACAGGTGACCGTGCGGGGCACGCTCGAGACCTACTCGGCGGATGTGAGTGCACGACAGCCGATCGCGGGCAAGACCGTGGCGGTCGCGCTGCAGACGTACTGGAAGACCACTCCGCTGACCACGGCCACCACCGGCGCCGACGGGGTCTTCAGCGTGACGGTGACGCTCCCCACGCCGGGCAACGTCCTCACCACGTTCGCTGGGGACAGCGAGTACAGCGGATATGGGACGGGCTACCGAGTCGATCCCGTCACGCTGCCGACCCGGGTCACGCTCGACCCGCTGCCCGCGTCAGCGACGGCCTACACGTACGTGACGGCGACCGGAACCGTCGAGATGCAGACCTCCGACGGTTGGATCCCGGCGCCCGGGGCCACGGTAAGGGTGACCGACGCGCGGTACGCCGAGACCGACGCCGCAGGTCGCTTCAGCGTCCCGGTGCCGATCATCAGCACCGGGCCGTGGACCGCGCATGCGGTCGAGATGAACAGCTTCGTCAGCTCCGCCTCCAGCGATCCGCAGAGCATGGCGGTTCTGCCCGCCGCGGTGACGATCACCGGCTTCAGCGCCACCTACAGCGGGATGCCGACGTCCTCGGTCGCCGCCGACCAGGGCCTCGCCTTCACCGCGACCGTCAGGGCCGGCATAACGACGGCCGACCTCTACTTCCGGCCGCGCGGCACGGTCACCTGGACCAAGTGGGGCACGTACGGGGTCACCTACGGCAAGGTCACCGCCAGCGGCATCTCCGGCTGGGTGTCCAAGGGACATCCGCGCGAGGGCTCCTGGCAGTTCCGCACCTTGGCCACCCCGCTGCTGCAAGCCGCGGCGAGCCCGGTGATCAGCCCCGAGGTCTACGTCGAGACGTATTTCAGCGGGCTGAAGACCGTGAAGGTCGGCAAGTACGGCTACCTCCGGGGCGTGCTGACCTCCGAGTCGGGTCGGCTGGGCGGGCAGCGGGTGACGATGTTCTACCGCTATCCCGGGCGTACCTATGAGCACCGCTACGTCACCGTCACGACGAAGGGCGACGGGTCGTTTTCCATCAAGCTGCCGGGCAAGCGGCGTTATTACCGGCTCCTGTTCAATGGCAAGGGCGACTACGAGGGCATCTTCAGCCCAGAGATCTACTACAAGTAGCGGGAATCACGTCGTTCGACCCGGGGCTCGCTCCGGCCAATCCCCTTCGCCATACGGTCTACTTCGCGGTAGACGCCCGCGCTGCTGGTGCCGGTGTACAGCCTTTGCCGGTGTAGTGAGCTTGAAGGTGCCGCTGCGGATGATGCCCGGGCTGACGGTGGGCCCGGCCGTGGCGTCGGCGGAGGACGACCGCGGAAGGTCGCGTCAGGATGACTTGCCGCGAGATCACCAGCGACTCGGTTCGCGGGTTCGCGATTACGCGCTACAGGACCCGGTAGTCCCGGACGGTCATGCCCTCATCGGTGTTCTCAGCAGCAACCGCAGTGAGGTGCTGGCCGGGGAGTTTGTCCATGCCAGTGGCGACCTGCGCGATGAGCGTGGGCTTGGCCTCGGGCGGGAGGCCGAGGCGGAGCGGCAAGGCAATGTCGTCGACCGGGGCGCTCGCCTCATGGCTGCCGATCGTGACCGGGCTCGACCCGCATCGGCTGCGGCACGGCGATGATCGAGGACGGCATCCCCGACGTGATGTCTCACGATCGGCTGGGCCACGTCATGTCCGGGATTGGGGTGACCTATTTCCACGTATCAGCGCGGATGCGGGCCGAGCTCGTCGCCGCGCTCCAGGAGCGGTGGGAGTCCGAGGCCGCAGGCTGATCGCTGACGCCATGGACGCGAAGATCAAGACAGCTAGTGACGGCCCTGAGAGGATGGCCCGGCTGGGGCCCTCGTCCCGAGCTAATGGCCCGCTAATGGCCCGAACCCCCCGAACCCATCACAGGTTCGGGGCGTTTTCGCAGGTGGAGACTAGGGGATTCGAACCCCTGACACCCGCCTTGCAAATCTGTGGATTCAGCGTCGATCACGGCCCTGAGCTGGGCAAGAGACCTACCGCCACTGCCCCCTATTGACCCTTGATCACCCTGCCTAATTGCACGCTAATCGCACGACGGCGGTCGGCCGGCCATACGCACTCAGGCGGGTGGAGTGAACAAGACGACCAGTAGCTAACCCCTGACCAGCGATCGGGCGGCCCCACCCCGCACAACCGGGGCCGTCCGTTTCGTGTTTGTTCCGCGCTGTCAGAGGCAGTCGCCATGATGGCCCTGTGGATGATCTAGCTTTGCTGCGCCACGAGTTCTCTGCGGCTGAGGGGACCTTTCTCGGTCAGCTCCGCCCAAGCCTCGTATGGGACAAAGCTGCCTTCAGCCGGTTGGAGCAGGCCATGCGGCGCGTTTGCGCAACCTTCGAGGGGCGGGAGGACCTGCCACGATGGCTGGTAGAGGGCTTCTGGCACTGCTCGGATGGCGTTCGGGACTGGACTGGACATCCGAACTTTCCCCGGCCAACGCCTGATGAGTACTACGAGAATGCGATCGAGAGACTCTTCCTCCTCCAGTACTGGTTCGTGATGGGCGAATCCCCCTTGCTCCCCGAGGCCGTTTGGGAGGAGCTCTAGCTAATGCGCCCTGCGCACACCTCTACCTGCCTGATCTTCCCGTCGCCGTCGTCCCACCCCCGGGTGCGGGCCAGGGGGGAGGCGTCACGGTGGAGCGCCCCACTGGACGACGTGACGCCTGCCCCCTGGTCTGCTCGGCTTGTCCTGGGGCGATGGCGACGGGAAGATCAGGCTTCCACAGCAATCACTGATGACCGATGCGTCGTGGCTGAGCTTCCCGGAGTCGGAGGCCCCCGCCGGTGGCACGTAGGAAGAGGCGATGAGCGGTCGCGACCTGAATCCCGAAATCACACCTCCAGCCGAGGGTGCTGTTCCGAGCTGGCAGCGGTACGACCGCTGGATAGCTGTGCCGGTGACTCCTGCGGTGGGTGAGCTGGTGTGGGTGTACGAGGAGTACGACCTGGGCGTGACCGCTGGCTATTTCGACGGAACCGGCATGCGGCCCTGGACAGGGTCGGAGCACTACTCCATCACGCACTGGATGAGGATCACTCCGCCTGCTCCGCCCGAGGAGAATTGGCCCTGATGGCGGCGGCGCGGAACCCCGTGAGTGCCGTGAGGTCCGGGGCGGGGCGCGGGCGGCGCAGGCCCGGCCGGACGGTCCGGCCCGGCCGGGGAACGGCGCCCACGCCGCACGCGCCGGACGGGGATGGACCGGGAGGCCGAGGCGGCGGCGCGAGCGCCGCCGCCCTTGACTGCAGTACAAGGTGCGCGGCGGCGACATGCGGACCTTTCCTCAGCCCTTCGAGACCAGGGAGCACGCAGACCAGGTGCTCACGCTGCTGGTCGAGGACGGATACGCCGAGTACGTCAAGACCGATCGCTTCCGCGCTCTGATCCTGCTCGTGACGTTCTCCAGTCTGCGATGGGGTGAGGCGATCGCAGCGCAGAGCGGGGCGAGTCTGCGGGACCTGATGGACCGGATGGGCCACGACAGCGTACGCGCGGCGATGATCTATCAGCACGGGTCGTCCGAGGCGGGCAAGCTGATCACCGATGCCATGGACGCCAAGATCAAGGCCGCCCAACACGACCAAGACGACGACGGTGCGGCGGGCGCGCTCGTCCCGGCCTAATCGCACGCTAATCGCACGAACGCCCCGGACCGGTCAC
>Ga0308173_10002289_pt1 | contig 10113 bp, 9 predicted proteins | sample PhyPR1_FD_203716 | JGI IMG/M metagenome (GOLD analysis project Ga0308173, IMG submission 203716) | Soil microbial communities from UC Gill Tract Community Farm, Albany, California, United States - DLSLS.P.R1 | ecosystem: Environmental > Terrestrial > Soil > Agricultural land | place: USA... | reverse complement strand
GCCGGCCGTGCCCGCCGGGGAACAGCGTGGCGAACACGCCCTCGAACTCGCGCTCGACGTCGGCGAAGGCCGCCGCGAAGACCTCGTGGATGCGGTCGTCGACCTCCCGGACCACCGTGAGCAGGTCGCGCCGGGTGGACTTGAGGTCCTCCAGCTGGGTCGCCAGGAAGCCGTGCCGCTCCTCCAGCGCGGCGAACTCCTCGAGCGCCAGCGGGTTGACCTTGCCGAGCGTGGCCAGGTCGCGCTCGGCCTTGGCCGCGCGGCGTTCCTGGACGGCCCGCTCGTACGGCACCGGATCCGGTTCGGGCTCCCCCGCCGCCTCGGCCGCGGCGACCTGCTGCGGGGTCGGCGGCACCGGCGCGGCCGGCCCGTACTCGGCGAGCAGCGTGGGCAGGTCGACGCCGTACTCCTCGGCGGCCCGGCCCTCCAGCGCCTCGATGCGGTACCGCTGCTCGGCGCGGGCCACCTCGTCGCGGTGCACCTCGTCGGTCAGCCGGTCCAGCTCCGCCGTCGCCGCGCGCACCCGGGCGCGCACCTCCAGCAGCTCGGCTTCCTCGGCGGTGCGGGCGGCGGCGAGCCCGTCCCGCTCGGCGGCGGCGCGCGCCAGGGACGTCGCGAGCGCGGTGAGGGCCACCTCCGCGCCGGCCCGCACACCCGCGGCCACGCGGGCCCCCCGCTCGCGGGCGACCCGGGCGGCGGCGGCCCGTTCGCGGGCGGCGCGCTCCTGCCGGGCCTGGCGGCGCAGCGACTCCGCGCGGCCGTGCAGCGCCCGGGCCCGTTCCTCGGCGGTGCGGACGGCGAGCCGCGCCTCGGTCTCGGACTGGCGGGCGGCCGCGACCTCCACGCGCAGCCGGTCGCGCTCCTCGGTCGGGGGCTCCTCCTCCAGGGGGGCCGCCTCGGCGTCGGCCAGCCGCTGCTCGAGCGCGGCGACGGCCGTCTGCGTGGTCTCCAGCTGGCCCTCGGCCCGCACGCGCGCGGCGAGGTGCCGCTCCGCCTCGGCGGCTGCCGACCGGGCCGCCGCCCCGAGCTCGGCGAGCTCGGCGGCCAGCGCGGAACGGCCACGGTCGGAGGCCTGCCGGGCGACGAGCGCGCTGTCGACGTCGGCAGACCGGGCGCGGGCGGCCTCCCGGGCCGCGGCCAGCCGGTCGGCGAGCTCGGCCGCCCGGCCGACGGCACCGGAGAGCTCCGCCTCGGCCTCGTCGACCCGGGCGCGGACGACGAGGTTGGAGGGCGCGTCGCTCTGCCCGCCGACGGCCCAGTCGGCGCCGACGAGATCGCCGTCGGAGGTCACCGCGCGGACACGGGGGTGGGTGCGCACCAGGGCCACGGCCGCATCGAGGTCGGGGACGACCGCGACCCGTTCGAGGGCACGGGCCAGCGCCGGCTGCAGGGCCGAGGGCGCCTCGACCACGTCCAGCGCCCACCGGAGGCCGCCGGGTAGCTCCGGCCAGCCCTCCCGCGGCACCGGCGGCAGCCCGCCGGTCACCAGCAGGCCCGCCCGGCCGCCCTCGGTCGCCTTCAGGTGGGCCAGCGCGGCCGCGGCCTCCGCGACGCCGGAGACGACGACGGCGTCGGCCATGCCGCCGAGGGCCGCGGCGACCGCGACCTCGTCCCCGGGCCGGACGGTCAGCTGGTCGGCGACCGGGCCGACCACACCGGCGAGCGAGCCGCCCAGCACGGCAGCGGCGCCGTCGGCCGGGGTCAGGCCGAGGGCCAGCGCGTCGCGCCGGGCCTGCCACGAGGCCCGGTCACGCTCGGCGGCCCGCTCGGCCTCGGTGAGCTCGGCGACGACCCGTGCCGCCGCGGCGTGCGCGGCGACGGCGTCCTCGTGGGCGGTGACGAGGGCGACGTCCGAGCCCTCCTGGTCGGCCACCTGTTCGCGCCGGTCGGCGAGCCGTTCGGCCGCAACCTCGGCGCGGTCGGCGGCCTCGCCGGCGGCCAGCGTGAGCCGCTCGATCTCGGCCTGACCGGCGGCCGCGCGGGAGCGGGCGGCCGCGACCTCGCCGGAGAGCCGGGCCAGGCCCTCGCGGCGGTCGGCCAGCGCCCGCGCCGCCGCCACCCAGGCGCGCTCGGCGTCGGCGAGGGCGGTGTCGAGCTCCGCCCGTTGCGCGACGACGGCGGCCAGGCGGGCACGCTCGGCCTCGAGACCCGAGGCGAGCTCGGCCTCGGTGGCGGCCACGCGGTCGGCCTCGGCGTCCAGCTGGTCGGGGTCGCGGCCGGGCGCGGCCGCGGGCGGGGCCGCGGAGAGGTGCCGGTGCCGTTCGGCGGCGAGCTGGGCGACGCCGCGGAACCGCTCACCGAGCGCGGAGAGCCGGTACCAGGTGTCGGACGCGGCCTGCAGCCGCGGGGCGCTGGCGGCCAGCGAGCTCTCCAGGGCCGACTCGCGCTGCGAGGCGACGGCGAAGGCGCCCTCGACGACGGCCCGGCGGGCACGCGCGGCGGTCTCGTCGGCGACGTCCCGGTCGAGGGCGTCGCGCAGCTGCACGAGGTCGTCGGCCAGCAGCCGGAGGCGCGCGTCCCGCAGGTCGGACTGCACGCCGGCCGCCCGGCGGGCCACCTCTGCCTGCTTGCCCAGCGGGGTGAGCTGACGCCGCAGCTCGGTGGTCAGGTCGGCCAGCCGGTCGAGGTTGGCCTGCATGCCCTCGAGCTTGCGGAGCGCCTTCTCCTTGCGCTTGCGGTGCTTGAGGACGCCGGCGGCCTCCTCGATGAAGGCGCGACGGTCCTCGGGGCGCCCGGACAGGACGGCGTCGAGCTGGCCCTGCCCGACGATGACGTGCATCTCGCGGCCGATGCCCGAATCGCTGAGCAGCTCCTGCACGTCGAGCAGGCGCACCTTGTCGCCGTTGATCTCGTACTCGCTCTCGCCGGAGCGGTACATGCGGCGGGTGATCGACACCTCGGTGTACTCGATCGGCAGCGCGCCGTCGGAGTTGTCGATCGTGAGCGTGACCTCGGCCCGGCCCAGGGCGGGGCGGCCGGCGGTGCCGGCGAAGATGACGTCTTCCATCTTGCCGCCGCGCAGGCTCTTGGCGCCCTGCTCGCCGAGAACCCAGGCGATGGCGTCGACGACGTTGGACTTGCCCGAGCCGTTGGGGCCGACGACGGCGGTGATCCCCGGCTCGAGCCGGAGGGTCGTGGCGGACGCGAAGGACTTGAAGCCCTTGAGCGTCAGGCTGGACAGGTGCACAGGACAGGCACCCTAGTCGAGAAACCGCGTCAGTCCGCGCATATCGGGGCGGATGGTGCCGGTGTGACGGAGGGGTTCAGGCCGGGATTCAGGCCAGCGCGGGCTGCGCGTTGTCGGCCAGGGAGAGCAGCTCGTGAGCGATCGCGGCGTCGCGCTCGGCACGCAGGGCGTCGAGCTCCCGTTCCAGCCGGCACACCTTGGCCCGCAGGACGGCATTCTCCTCCGCTACTCGAAGCTCCGCGGGGGCGACGACGTGACCGAACAGGGCCTTGGCCATGACTGCAACGGCCTTTCCGAGCGAGGAGGGAGAGCCCGGCGCCCCGGGTACACGGTCGGCGCGAGCTGTGGTATCCCCAGGGTGACAGGCCCCGTTCCGCAGGTCAACGGGAAGACCGCCTACCGCCCGTGTCGGGGGGATGTCGCGTTCGTCACTCTGTGGTGAACCCGGAACTGCCCTGCACCGGTGCCCCGCGGGAGTCGACCCGCGTCACGGTGCCGGGAGCGCGCGGCCCGTCGAGCGCGGCGATCAGCGCACGGACGGCGTCGTCGTCCCCCTCCGCGACGACCTCCACCCGGCCGTCGGGCAGGTTGCGCGCGGACCCCGCCAGGCCGGCGGCCGACGCCAGCTCGCGCACGAACCAGCGGTAACCCACCCCCTGCACGTGGCCCGAGACGACGGCGACCATCCGCGTGGTCACGACCGCCGGCTCCGGGCGGCGGCCCGCGGACGCGGCTGGCAGGTCGGGCAGCTGTAGCTGGAGCGGTTCATGAACGACTCTCGCCGGATCGGGGTGCCGCAGCGCGGGCACGGCCGGTCGCCCTGGCCGTAGACCGCGAGGAACCGGGAGAAGTAGCCGCTCTGCCCGTTGACGTCGACGTAGAGGGAATCGAACGACGTGCCGCCCTGGGCGAGCGCCTCCCCCAGCACGTCACGGACCCCGTCGAGCAGGGCGGCCACCTGGGCGCGGGTCAGCTTGTCGGTCGGCCGGGCCCCGTGCAGCCGGGCCCGCCACAGGGCCTCGTCGGCGTAGATGTTGCCGACGCCGCCGATCAGCGTCTGGTCGAGCAGGGCGCGCTTGACCTCGGTGTGCCGGCGGCGCAGCGCCGCGGTGAAGCCGGCCTCGTCGAAGGTCGCGTCGAGCGGGTCGATCGCGATGTGCGCGAGCCGGGCAGGGATCTCCTCCCCGGCCGATTCCTCGACCGCGAGGCCCCCGAACGTCCGCTGGTCGACGAACCGCAGTTCGCGGCCGCCGTCGGTGAAGGTGAACCGGGCGCGCAGGTGGGTCTCGTCGGGCGCGGAGGGCTTCTCGACGAGCAACTGGCCGCTCATGCCCAGGTGGGCGACCAGGGCACGGCCGGACGGCGCGCCGCCGGCCTCGGCCACGGGCAGCCACAGGTACTTGCCCCGCCGGTGGGCGGCGGTGAGCGTGCGCCCGGTCAGCGCCGCGACGAAGTGCTCGGCGCCCTCCAGGTGCCGGCGAACGGCGCGCGGGTGGTGGATCTCGACCGTCGCGACGGTGCGGCCGGCCACCCACTGCTCGAGGCCCCGCCGGACCACCTCGACCTCGGGAAGCTCGGGCATCGCTCAGTTCCCGGGCGCGGCGTCCGACAGCGCGCGCCAGGCGGCCTCGGCGGCCTCCTGCTCGGCGGCCTTCTTCGTCCGCCCGGTGCCCGTGCCGTGGACGGTGCCGGCGAGCACCACGGCGGCGGTGAACGTCTTGGCGTGGTCGGGCCCGTCGTCCTCGACCACGTAGCTGGGGGCCCCGAGCCCGAGGGCGGCACCGAGCTCCTGGAGGCTGGTCTTCCAGTCCAGGCCGGCGCCGCGGGTGGAGGACTCCACGAGCAGCGGGTCGAAGAGCCGGTGCACGATCGCGGCGGCGGAGTCGAGACCGCACCCGAGGTGGACGGCGCCGATCAGCGCCTCGAGGGCGTCGGCGAGGATCGAGTCCTTCTCCCGGCCGCCGGTGGTCTCCTCACCGCGGCCGAGCAGCAGCTGGGGGCCGATGCCGCCGTCGCCGAGCCGCCGGGCCACGGCCGCCAGCGAGGTCATGTTGACCACGGACGCACGCAGCTTGGCCAGCTGACCTTCGGGAAGGTCGGGCTGGCTGCGATAGAGCTCGTCGGTGACGACCAGGCCGAGCACCGAGTCGCCCAGGAACTCCAGGCGCTCGTTGGTCGGCAGGCCGCCGTTCTCGTAGGCGAACGACCGGTGGGTCAGGGCGAGGCCGAGAAGGCCACCGGGCAGGTCGACGCCCAGGGCGTCGCGCAGCCACGCGGCCGCGCGCTCGGCGTGCTCCGGCCCACCGGGGGGACGGCCGTCGGCGGCACCCGCCAGCGGGGGTGCTCCGGCGACCGTCGTCCCCATCGTGGAACCCGCGATCAGACCGACAGGACCTGGCGGCCGGCGTACTGGCCGCAGGTGGGGCACGCCTGGTGCGGGGGCTTGAGCTCGCCGCACGCCCGGTTCGGGCAGGGCGACAGGGCCGGCGCGGTGGCCTTCCACATCGACCGGCGGGAGCGGGTGTTGGCGCGGGACATCTTCCGCTTCGGGACGGCCACGGTCAGTTCTCCTCTGGGGTGGGGGCATCGCCGGGGGTGCCCGGCGAGGAAGCGAATTTGTCGACGAGCCCGGCCCAGCGGGCGTCGACGATCTCGTGGTGGTGGTCAGGGGGCAGGTCGTCGAGCCGCTGGCCGCAGTCGACGCACAGCCCGGCGCAGTCCTCGGTGCAGACCGGCGCGAGGGGAAGATTCAGGACGACGGTGTCGCGGACCAGCGGCTCGAGGTCGAGGTAGTCGCCGTCGACGCGGCGGACCTCGTCCTCCTCGCTGGTCTCCTGGGTGGTGCTGCCCTCGTAGGCGTACAGCTCCTGCACGTCGAGGTGCAGCGAGTCCTCGATCGGCTCGAGGCATCGGGCGCAGGACCCCTCGACGGGAACGTCGAGCTCGCCGCTGACGAGCACGCCCTCCATGACCGACTCCAACCGCAGGCGGAGCCCGACCTCGGCACCCGCGGGCACGCCGATGAGCTCCACCCGCCAGCCGGCGGGGGCGGGCACCGAACGCTCCAGCTCCTGCAGCGAGCCCGGGCGCCGGCCGAGTTCCCGGAGATCGAGCTTCCAGGGGTTGGCTGCGGGACGCCGGACGTCCGTGGTCCGCGGACCAGGGGACGCAGCGCCGGAGCGGTGCGGGGAAGCTGCAGGCATGTCAGTACTCGCGGTCGGGAGCGGGAAGGATGGCCGGCCGGGGAACTCCGACGGTCGGACCAGACATCGAGACTACCCGATGCAGCGACGGCATCCGCCGGGGACGGAGGAGCTCAGGGCTCCCGGAGCGTGGTCCGGGCCGCCTCCACCGAGCGGAGCATGCGCTCGAGCGTCGTCCCGAAGTCGGCCAGCCGCGTGTCGACGTACTCGTCGACCTCCGCGCGCATCCGCGCGACGTCCGCCTGGGTCTGGGCGCCGAGCTCGTCGGCCCGGGAGACCGCGCCGCGGTAGACCTCGGTCTCGGTGATCAGCCGCTCGTGCTCGCGGCGCGCCTCGGCGACCAGCTCGTCGTGCTGCCGCCGGCCCTCGGCCAGCAGCCGCTCGGCCTCCTCCTCCGCGGCGATCAGCAGGTCCTCGGCCTCGGCCTGCGCCTGGGCGAGCAGCTCGTCGCGCTGGCGGCGGGCCGTGCCGAGGATCTCGTCACGGGTGCGGCGGGCCTGCCCGAGCAGTTGGTCGCTCTCACCTCGCGTGCGCCCGGTGAGGCGCTCGGCCTCGGCCTGCGCCTGCTGGAGGATCTCGGTGCGCTGCTCGACGATCGCGCCGGCCGCCTGGACGTCCTCCGGAAGCGACTCGCGCAGGTCGTCGAGCAGGTCGAGCAGGTGGTCGCGGGGCACCATGCACGAACTCGACATCGGCACGCTGCGGGCGTTCTCGATGACCGTCGTCAGCTCGTCGACGGTCTCGTACAGCCGGTAGACGACCTCGGTCACGAGGGTTCCCCCCGCCCTTCGCGGCGGGCCCGCTCCTGCACGAGGCGGTCGTTGACCCGCTTGGGCACCAGCCGCGACACGTCGCCGCCGAAGGTGGCGATCTGCTTGACCAGGCTCGAGGAGAGGTGCCCCACCTGGGGCGCGGTCGGGACGAACAGGGTCTCCACGCCGGCCAGCTCGCGGTTCATCTGGGCCATCTGCAGCTCGTACTCGAAGTCGCCCACGGCCCGCAGGCCCTTGACGATCACGGGGACGTCGTGGGCGAGGCAGTAGTCGACCAGCAGGCCCTCGAAGCTGTCGACGGTGACGTTGGGCAGGTCGGCGACAGCGTCGCGCAGCAGCTCCATGCGCTCGTCGACCCCGAACAGCCCCGCCTTGCCGGGGTTGACCAGGACCGCCACGACGAGCTCGTCGTAGAGGGCTGCCGCCCGGTTGATGACGTCGACATGCCCGTTGGTGACCGGGTCGAACGAACCGGGGCACACGGCGCGTCTCACGGGAAGCGACCGTACCGGAGCTGCGCCTCGCCGTAGCGGCGGTCGCGCAGGCCGGCGAGGGGTGTCGGCCACTCCCACGCGTGCTCGCGGCTGGAACGTTCGACGACGAGCACCGCCTCGGGCGCCAGCCAACCGCCGCTGACCAGCGACTCCAGGACGGCGCGGACCTCCTCGACCGGGGTCGCATAGGGCGGATCGGCGAGCACGAGATCGAACCGCGCGGGCGCCCTGCCGGCCACGACGGTCGGCACGGAGCCGGCGATCACCCGGCCGCCCGGCAACCCCACGGCCGCCAGGTTGGCCTTCAGCACGGGCAGCACCCGCGGGCCGGACTCGACGAAGACCACGCCGGCCGCGCCCCGGGACAACGCCTCCAGCCCCAGGGCACCCGACCCCGCGTACAGGTCGAGAACGGTGGCGCCGTCGAGGTCGAGCAGCGAGCCGAGGGAGTTGAACAGGGCCTCGCGGGCGCGGTCGCCGGTCGGGCGCACGCCCGTGGGCGGCACCGTGAGCCGCCGACCGCCCGCGACCCCCGAGATGAGGCGGGTCACGCCTTCTCCAGCCACTCCGCGCGCTCGTCGGTCGCCAGCGCCGCGACCTCGGCGGCGAGCCCCGGATGGTCGGCGAGCCCCCGCTCGGTGGCGAGCAGGGCGGTGGCCTCGGCGCGGGCGGTGGCGATGAGCTCCTCGTCCTCCAGCAGCGACAGCAACCGGATGCCCGAGCGGCGACCGGACTGCGCGGCGCCGAGGATGTCGCCCTCCCGGCGCGTCTCGAGGTCGAGCCGGGCCAGCTCGAAGCCGTCGGAGGTCGCGGCGACGGCGGCGAGCCGCTGACCGGTCGAGGACGACGTGGACGCCTCGGTCACCAGCAGGCAGAGCCCCGGGTGCTTGCCGCGGGCGACGCGGCCACGCAGCTGGTGCAGCTGGCTGACGCCGAACCGGTCGGCGTCCATGACGACCATGACGGTCGCGTTCGGGACGTCGACGCCGACCTCGACCACGGTGGTGGCCACGAGCACGTCGATCTCGCCGGCCGCGAAGGCCCGCATCCGGGCCTCCTTCTCCTCGGGCCCGAGACGGCCGTGCAGCACGTCGAGCCGGAGACCGCGCAGGGCACCCGCGCGCAGCAGTTCGGCGATGTCGAGGACGGCCAGTGGCGGCCGGCGGTCGTCGGCACCGCCGCCCTTCGGGGCGCCGTCGACGTCCTCGGGTTCGTCGTCGGGGCCGGTGAGGTCGCCGATCCGCGGGCAGACGACGTAGGCCTGCCGCCCCGCGGCGACCTCTTCGCGCAGCCGCTGCCAGGCCCGGTCGAGCCAGGCCGGCTTCTCCCCCATCGGGACGACGGAGCTGGACACCCCGCCGCGTCCGCTCGGGAGCTGGCGGAGCGTGGAGACCTCCAGGTCGCCGTAGACGGTCATCGCGACGGTGCGCGGGATGGGCGTCGCGGTCATGACCAGCACGTGCGGGGGCCGGCTGCCCTTGGCCCGCAGGGCGTCACGCTGCTCGACCCCGAACCGGTGCTGCTCGTCGACGACGACCAGCCCCAGGTCGTCGAACTCGACGCCTTCCTGCAGCAGGGCGTGGGTGCCGACGACGATGCCGGCGCGGCCGTCCGCGACCTCGGCCCGGGCCTCCCGGCGGGCGGCGGCCTTCAGCGAGCCGGTGAGCAGGGTGACGCGGGTGCCGTCGGCGGCGCCGTCGAGCTCACCCGCCCGGCCGAGCGGGCCGAGCAGCTCACGGATGCCGCGGACGTGCTGCGCGGCGAGCACCTCGGTCGGGGCGAGCAGCGCGGCCTGGCCACCGGCGTCGACCACCTGGGCCATCGCGCGGAGGGCGACGACCGTCTTGCCGGAGCCGACCTCGCCCTGCAGGAGGCGGTGCATCGGCTGGTCGCGGTCGAGCTCGGCGGCGAGCTCCTCCCCCACCTCCCGCTGGCCCTCGGTCAGCGCGAAGGGCAGGGCGGCGTCGACGGCGTCGAGCAGGCCGCCGGCGCGCACCGGACGGGCGATGCCGGGTTCCAGCGCGGCGGCGCGACGGCGGGCGGCGAGGGTGAGCTGGAGGGTGAGCGCCTCGTCCCACTTGAGCCGGTGGGAGGCGTGCTCGACGTCCTCGAGCGTGGTGGGCCGGTGGATGTCGAGCAGGGCCGCGGGCAGCGAGAGCAGGCCGTGGCGGGCCCGGATCTCCTCGGGCAGCGGGTCGACGACGAGCTCGCCGAGACCGCCGGTGGCACCGAGCAGGAGCTTGAGCGACTTCTGGATGACCCAGCTCGAGACGTCCTTGCTGGCCGGGTAGATGGGGACCAGCGCGCGGGCCCAGTCGTCGTCCCCGGAGTCGTCGTCGAGCAGGTGGCAGTCGGGATGGGTGAACTGGAGCTGGTTGGCGTACTTGCCGACGGTGCCGGCGAACAGGCCCCACCGGCCGTGCTCGAGGCGGGCGTGCTTGCTGTTGAAGAACACC
>Ga0308173_10002288_pt1 | contig 10115 bp, 8 predicted proteins | sample PhyPR1_FD_203716 | JGI IMG/M metagenome (GOLD analysis project Ga0308173, IMG submission 203716) | Soil microbial communities from UC Gill Tract Community Farm, Albany, California, United States - DLSLS.P.R1 | ecosystem: Environmental > Terrestrial > Soil > Agricultural land | place: USA... | reverse complement strand
ACGTCAACCGCGACCGGACGCGCGTCGAGCAGATCAAGCGGTTCGTGATCCTCCCCCGCGACTTCTCCCAGGACGAGGGCGAAGTGACCCCTACGCTGAAGCTACGCCGCAGGGTGATTCACGAGCACTTCGCCGACGAGATCGAGCGGCTCTACGCGGGCGAGCCCGACTAGCCGAACCCGGCTAGCCCAGGATCCGCTTCGCGCCGTCGTACTCCGACGAGTACCAGCCTCCGCTGAGGCTGTCGATGCGGACGACGGAGCCCGTATGCGGGGCGTGGATGAACTGTCCGCCGCCGACGTAGATTCCGACGTGGCCGAGGCCCGCGAAGAAGACGAGGTCGCCGGGCTCCAGCTGGCTCCGCGACACGGAGACGGAGTCCGCGTAGTTGTACTGCGCGACGGTGTAGTGCGGCAGCGAAACACCCACCTGGGCGTACACGTACGCAACGAGACCCGAGCAGTCGAAGCCGCTGGGGCTCTCGCCGCCGAACACGTACGGGACGCCGAGGTATTGCTCGGCGATGCCGACGACGCTGCTGTAGCGAGCACCCGCGACCGACGTACTGGTCGGGCCCGCCCCGAAGCTGACCTTCGGGCTGGCGACCTGCGTCTGCGCGACTCTCGCAGCGCGGGCTGCCGCGGCCTGCTGCGCCTGCTGCGCGGAGATCATCCGCTGGATCTGTGCGCGGACGGAGCTGTACAGACGCCGCTCGGAGGCGAGCCTTCCCTCGATCTGGTTCCGCTCCGCCGCACGCGCCGCGACGAGCCGGTGCTGCCGGGAACGTTCGTTGCGCAGCACCGTCCGCCTGTGCACGATCTGCCGCTGGTAGCCGACCACCTGCTGGATGAGCGCCGTGTCCTGCTTCGACATCGAGTCGGCGGCCTGGATGCGTGACATGAGGTCGTCGAGGCTGCGAGCGCCGAGAATGACGGCAAGCGAGGACTGCTGGTCCTGCGACGTGTAGATCGCGACGAGCCGCCTCGCAAGCGCGCGCTGCGCCCGACTGAAGTTGCCGCGCGCGACGCCGAGCGCCTGGTGGTTGATCCGCAGGCTGTGCTCGACGAGCCGAAGCCTTTGACTCGCCGCCTGGTAGGCGCTGTTCGCGCGCTGTGCCTCCGCATCGAGGCGCTGGAGCTGCGCGAGGACACCCTGAGCCTGCGCGCGCTTCGCGCTGATCTGGTCCGCGTGCGCACGCGGTGCCGAGGCCCCGAGAAGGCCCGCAATAAGCAGGCCAACCAGAAGTGCCGACAGCGCGACTAGCCGCCGCGGCACGCGAAATGACGTCCTCCCGCCCGTCACAAGCGGTGGACGGTAACAAGCCCGCCGGATGCTCGCGCGAAGAACCGTCACGAAAATGCTGCAATTTGGCACAACGAGTGCAAAAACGTGCTGCGGCAGCCGCCGCAACGGGGTCGCTCCGTCGAGTACGGTCCGCCCTGATGCTCGGGGGGAGGAGATCTCGCGCCGCGCGGTTCGGCGCCCTGGCTGCCGCTGTGCTGACGCTCTCGGCGTCGGCCGCGCTCGCTTCATCCGGCACCCGCGCGCCGACGAACAGCGGCGATGTCACGATGCAGCAACTCGGCACCCGGACACACCAGGCGCTGTTCAGCCTCTACGCGCTGGACTCGCAGCTGCAGGCATGGCGTGCGCGGCTCGGCTCGCTCCAGTCGGCTGAAGCCGCCCTCAGGACGCGGCAGGCGACCCTCAGGAACGAGCTCCACGCAGACGAGGCGTCCTTCAAGACGAGCCGGCGCAGCCTCGTCCTCGAGCTACGCGCCATGTACGAGCAGGGCAACGTCGATCCGGTAGCCGTCGTGCTCGGAGCCAAGTCGCTCGGCACAGGGCTCAGTCAGCTCGACTACCTGTCCCGCGCCGCCGACCAGAGCCAGCAGATCGTCGCTGCGACAGCCGCCGCTCACCGCCGCCTGGTCCGGTCGCAACACCTGCTGGCGGTGGAGAAGCGCCGGCTCGACCGCTCACTGGCCGCTGCCCGGCAGGCGGAGGAGCGGCTCACGACGGCGGCGGCGTCCCGGACCGCCTACATCTCCTCGTTGCGGGCGCAGGAGCGGCTGCGTGCCGACCAGGTACGGAGCGTCGAGTCGCAGGCACAGGCCGCCCAGCAGAAGTCGCAGACCCTGCAGCAGCCGACGACGTCGGCCCCGACCGGCAAGCGGCAACTCACCGTGAGCGCCACCTGCTACGACCTGTCCGGCCGCACCGCAACCGGGATGCCGGTCGGCCCGGGCGTCGTCGCGGTCGACCCGTCCGTGATTCCGCTCGGCACGAAGATGTACGTCCCCGGCTACGGCAACGGCGTGGCAGCAGATGTCGGAGGCGGGATCAAAGGCGACATCATCGACCTCTGGATGACGCCCTCGCAATGCGCAGCCTGGGGGCGCCGTACCGTCACCATCACGCTTTACTGAGTACACTGGCGCCGCGGAGGGGGGATTCGCGGTGACGGAGCTGGTGGAAACGCCCGAGGAACGCCAGACGGAGCCACTCCGTGTGCTGCTCGTCGACGACCACGACCTCTTCCGTACGGGCCTGCGGAACCTGCTCGAGGAACAGGCGCTCGAGATCGTGGGCGAGGCGGCGACGGGCGCCGAGGCCGTCGCGCACGTGAACGAGCTCACGCCGGACGTCGTCGTCATGGACCTCAACATGCCGACCATGGGAGGCGTCGAGGCGACCCGCCACATCGCGGAGGTCTCCCCGCTCACGCGTGTCGTGATGCTCACGATCTCGGACGAGGACAGCGACGTCACCGACGCGATCCTCGCGGGCGCCTGCGGCTATCTGCTCAAGGACGCCTCGATCCAGGAGCTCGTCTCCGGCATCCGGGCGGCGGCACGAGGCGAGGCGCTGATCTCTCCCCACATCGCCGCGAAGGTGCTGCAGCGCATCCGAGCGACCAGCGCGCAGCCGGAGATCGAGGAGATGATCCGCGCGGAGCTCTCGGAGCGCGAGATCGAGGTGCTGAAGCTGATTGCGAACGGCAAGGACAACGCAGTCATCGCGGCCGAGCTCCACATCAGCCCGAAGACGGTCAAGAACCACATCTCGAACATCCTCATGAAGCTCCAGATCGACAACCGTATCCAGGCGGCTGTCTACGCCGTCCGCAGCGGCATCGTCTAGGCGCTGGTACTGCGCGCCAGCCGCCGTCGCGCCTGCAGGTTGCTGAGAAGCGAACGGAGGCGCTCGAGCTCTCCGTCGGCGGCCTCGAGAGCCTCCGAGAGCCGGGCGAACTCTCGGAGGTTCGCCTCCCCGCCCGCGCCTCGCGCGACCTCGCCGAGCCTACGCTCGATCCGCGAGCGCTCGGCCTCGAGCGTGAGCACCTCGGCGTAGCCGTCCGTAAGCGTCGACTCGATCGCGTCGAGGCTGGGCGCGCCGACGCCGCCCTCGGGCATTCTGAGTAGATCCGCAATCTCGTCCCGCAGCGGCATGACCCCCGATTATCGAACGGTGGCGAGACGACGGGAATGGGCCGCCCGGCCCATCTTCCGGAGCCGGCTGACCCATCCGACTTGACGTTTGGCCCCTCGCTTGAAAAATAGAAAGACCGTGCCCCTCCGTCTCGCCGCAACGGCAGTGGCAATTGTCGCTTTCTTCCTGGTCCCGTCCGCGGAGGCGGGATCTCGAAGCGAGTTCCAGGCGCACCTCGCAAGGGCCCTGCACGCGCGGCACGTGAGTCCCGGTCGGACCGGCGCGATCGTCCTCGACCTGCAGACCGGCGAAACGCTCTTCGCCCACAACCCGCGGTTGTCGCTCAGGCCGGCGTCGAACGAGAAGGTCGCCACGACGTATGCGGCCCTGACCGCGCTCGGCCCCTCGTTCCGCATCGACACCGACGTGCTCGGCGACGGGCAGCAGAGCGGTACCACGTGGCGCGGGAACCTCGTGCTCAAGGGCTATGGAGACCCGGCGCTGTCCTTCGCCCAGGTCAATTCGCTCGCCCGCCAGGTGGCCGCGGCCGGGATCAGGCACGTGAGCGGCCGGATCCTCGGAGACGAGAGCTGGTTCGACACGCGCCGCACGGGGCTTGGCTGGAAGCCGGGGTTCTACCTCCACGAGTCGCCGGCGCTCTCGGCCCTCATCGTCAACCGTGGTTGGACGGGACGGTACGAGACGAGGCTCCCTGCCTTGATGGCGGCCCAGGCCTTCCGGCACGACCTGCGGCGCGCAGGCGTCACCGTGGGCGGCGGGACTGAGGTCGGCGTCGCTTCGGCGCAGGCGGTTCAGCTCGGGGAGGTCGCATCGGCGCGGCTCGCCACGCTCCTTCGGCACATGGACGTCTTCAGCGACAACTTTTATGCCGAGATGCTGCTGAAGGAGGTCGGCGCCGTGCAGGGCGAGGGGGGCTCCTCCGCGGCCGGGCTCGCGGTCGAGCGGCGGCTCCTCGGCGATGCTGGCGTCCCACTCGCCGGCGTCCGCATGGTCGACGGCTCCGGCCTCTCGCTCCTCGACCGCTGGACGCCCCTCGGCCTCGCCGCGCTGCTGCGCACGATGTGGCAGGACATCGACCTGCGACCGTACGTCGTCGCCGCCCTGCCGGTCGCCGGCGAGACCGGCACGCTCCGACACCGCATGCGCAGGGCGCCGGCCCACGGCCTGGTCAGAGCCAAGACAGGCACGACGAGCAACTCGTCCGCGCTCTCCGGCTTTGTCGGCGACCGCTACGTTTTCTCGATCCTCGAGAACGGGAGCCCAGTGCGCACGTTGAACGCCGAGGAGTCGCAGAACCGCTTCGCGCAGGTGCTGGCGCGCGCGGCGGCCTCCACCTCGTAGGAGCTAGGACCCGCCTAGGAGGGCGAGGAGGTCGCTCTCGGAGAGGATCGGCACATCGGCCTTCTGCGCCTTCGTCAGCTTCGAGGCGCCGGGCTCCTCGCCGACCACGAGGCCCGTCGTCTTCGCCGAGACAGAGCCCGTCACCTTCGCGCCGAGCGCCTCGAGCCGTGCCGTTGCGTCGTCGCGGGAGAAGCGCTCGAGCGTGCCGGTGATCACGTACGTCTTGCCCGTCAGCGGCCCCTCGGGCGGCCGCTCCTCCTCCCCGGCTTCGAAGCGGAGGCCGAGGCCGCGCAAATCCTCGACGAGCGCCCGGTTCTGCTCGTCTGCGAACCATTCGACGACGTCCTCGGCGCGATCTGAGCCGAAGCCTTCGACTTCCGCCACCTCCTCGGGAGTCGCCGCGGTCAGGCGGTCGACGGTGCCGAAGTGGCTCGCGAGGTTACGCGCGAGGACCCAGCCGATCCCGGGGATGTTCAAACCGAGAAGAACGCGCGAGAAGGGAACCTGCTTGGAACGCTCGATCGACTCGATCGCGCCGTTCGCGGAGATCTCGGCGAAGCCCTCGAGCTCCACGAGTTGCTCCTTCGTCAGGCGGTAGAGGTCGGGCAGCGAGCGGACCAGGCCCGTGTCCCACAGGATGCGGATCGTCTGCTCGCCGACGCCGTCGATGTCTGCGACCCCTGTCCAGTTGATCAGCGTCTCTAGCCCGCGAGAGGGACAGGCGCGGTTCGGGCAGCGGTGCATCGCCTCGCCCTCGGGCTTCACGATCGCCGTCCCGCACAACGGGCAGTGACTGGGCATCTTGAATTCCTTCGTCCCCCGCCGGTGTGGCCCCGCCGGGCCCACGATCTGCGGGATCACGTCGCCGGCTCGCTGGACGATGACGTCGTCGCCCTCGCGGATGCCCTTGCGGTTGATGTCCTCCTCGTTGTGCAGCGTTGCGCGGGTCACGGTGACGCCGCCAACCTGCACCGGCGCCATGATCGCCCACGGATTGAGCGCGCCTGTGCGCCCGACCCGGATGCGGATCTCGTGCAGCCGCGTCACGGCAGTCATGGGCGCCCACTTGTAGGCGCGCGCCCAGCGGGGCCGGGAATGCAGGGCTCCGAGCCTGCGCTGCTGGTCGAGGGAGTCGACCTTGATCACGACGCCGTCGATCTCGTAGTCGAGCTCCAGCCGCCGCTTTTCCCACTCGGCGCAGGCGGCAGCTACTTCCTCGATCGAGGTGAGTCGCTCTGCGAACGGGTTGGTGCGCAGGCCGTGCTCGCGCAGCCATTCGAGCATCTCGAACTGCGTCTCGAACGCGACGCCCTCGCGGTAGCCGGCACCGTAGACCCAGATCGAGAGCGGCCGGTCGGCGGTGATCCCCGAGTTCTTCTGGCGGAGACTTCCGGCCGCCGCGTTCCGCGGATTCGGCGCAAGCTTCTGATTGGTTCCGGCGAGGCGCTGGTTCAATTCGTTGAAGCCCGAGATGGGCAGGTACACCTCGCCGCGGGCCTCGATCACAGCCGGAGCGTCGCCCTCCAGGCGGAGCGGGATCGCCCTGATCGTGCGCAGATTCGGTGAGACGTCCTCGCCCTGCACGCCGTCGCCGCGAGTCGCCCCACGCACGAAGACGCCGTTCTCGTAGGTGAGATTGACCGCGAGCCCGTCGATCTTCGGCTCGAGGACGTACGCGACCTCGGCATCGGCGCCGAGCCGCTTGCGGACGTCGTCGTCCCACTTCCGCAGCCCCTCCTCGCTGGTTACCTTCTCGAGCGAGCCCATCGGCTCGAGGTGCTGAACCTTCTGGAACTTGTCCGACAGACCGCCGACCCGCCGCGTCGGCGAGTCCGGCGTGATGAGCTCGGGATGCTCCTCCTCGAGCGCTACGAGCTCGTCGTAGAGGACGTCGTAGGCGGCGTCCTCCATGATCGGCGTGTCCTCGACGTGGTACGCGATGAGAGCGCGATTGAGGACGTCCCGTAACTCCGCGGCGCGCGCGGCGGCGGTCGTCGTCCTAGAGGAGGCCAAGAAGCTCCTCGGCACGGTCGACGATGGCGTCGGGGTGTTCGGCCTCCAGTCGCACGCGGTCGTGAATCCGGCCCCACGTCACGGCAACGGCGAACATCCCCGCCGCCTTGGCGGCACGGATGTCGAAGGGCGAGTCGCCGACGTAGGCGGTCGAGGCGGGGTCGGCTCCGAGTCGTTTGGCGCCGAGCAGCAGCGGCTGCGGATCCGGCTTGTGCCGCTCGGTCTCGTCGCCGCCGACGATCGTCTTGAAGAGATGGCCGAGCGGGACGTTGGCGAAGGCGAGCTCGACGGTAGAGCGGCGCTTCGCGGTGACCACGCCGAGCCGCCGGCCCTCCTCGTGCAGCTTCACGAGCACGTCTTCCATGCCCGCGCAGGCCTCGAGCTCGTCGTGCAGCGGCTCGTTGTGCGCGCGATAGACATCCACCAGCCGCTCGACCTGGTCGGGCGCAAGCGCGTGCATCTGCGCCTCGAGCCCGGGCCCACCGACGGTCTGCATCAGCTCCTCGTCGGAGTACTCGCGGCCGAGCACCTCGCGGGTCGCGTGCCGCATCGAGGCGAGGATGATCGCGCCGGAGTCGACCACGGTTCCGTCGAGGTCGAAGAGAACGGTCTCGAACCGCATGCGTCGATCGTATCGGCGCGGTCAGTAGGCTCTTCGGCCGTGGCCGAGGTGTCCGACTTTCGCTACCTCGTCGTCCCACACACGCACTGGGATCGCGAGTGGTACCTACCCTTCGAGTTCTTCCGGCTCCGTCTGGGCTCGGTCGTCGACGGCGTCCTTGACACGCTCGAACGCGACCCATCCTTCACATCGTTCACGCTCGATGGGCAGGCGATCGTGCTCGAGGACTACGTCGAGGTGCGGCCAGAGAACGCCGGACGGCTGCAGGCGCTGCTCGACGCCGGCCGGCTCGAGGCCGGCCCCTCGTACGTCCTCCCGGACGAGATCCTCGTCGGAGGCGAGTCTCTCGTCCGCAACCTCCTGCTCGGCCGCCGCGTCTGCCGGCGCTTCGGAGTCGAGCCGAGCGCCGCCGGCTACCTCCCCGACAGCTTCGGTCACCCGGCGCAACTGCCGCAGATCCTGGGCGGATTCGGCATCCGCACCTTTCTGTTCTCCCGCGGCATGGGCGACGAGATCGACGACGTCGGCGTGGTCTTCCGCTGGCGTGCCGGCCTTGCGGAGGTCGTCGCCTGCCAGATGCTCCCCCACTACGACAACTTCGCGCGCCTCACATGGCATCACGATGCCGAGGAGCGCCTTCGCGCGATCGTCGAGCGGTTCGGAGAGGCCGTCTCGGGCGCCGGCCAGGACGAGATCGTGCTCGCCAACGGCTCCGACCATCTGCCGATCGAGCCGGAGCTGCCGCAGATCCTCGGCGGGCTCGAAACGACCGGCGCCCAGTTCCGGATCGGCCGCTACGACGAGCACACCCCCGCGCCCGACGGGCTTCCTGTGTACGAGGGCGAGCTCGTCGGCAGCCGGCTCCAGAACCTCCTGCGCGGCGTCAACTCGGCGCGCATCTACCTCAAGCAGGCGAATGAGCGCGCCGAGCGGCGGGTGCTCTCGATCGAGACGGCGGCGGCCCTGCGCACGCTCCAGGAAGACGCGCCGGATCCGGCCGCAAACCTGCGGCTGGCGTGGCGCGACCTGCTCCGCAACCATCCGCACGACTCGATCTGCGGCTGCTCGTGCGACGAGGTGCACCGGGACATGCTCGTGCGCTACGAGCAGCTCGACCGGATGCTCGACTTCGTCGAGCGCGAGGCGGTCGGGGTCGGCGGCGCCCTCGTCAACACGCTCCCGTTCCGCCGCCGTCGCGTCGTCGACGGGGAGGTCTACGAGCTCGACGGCTTCTGCGGCCGGCGGTCGGAGCCGCTCGCCGTTCGAGGAGAGCGGATCGATCTCGAGCCGATTGGAGACCTGCTCCTCTTCGAGGACGAGCCGGACGTCGGCGACCTCTACACATTCTGCCCCGGCGGCGAGACCACCTCTGCGCAGCTGGTCGGCACCCGACGAGAGGGCAACACGCAGGTGCTCGAGCACGAGTTGCCGGGGATCCGGATCGAGACGACGATCCGTGCCGTCTCCGAGCTAGGGCGTATCGAGGTGACGAGCGTCGTCGAGAACGAGGCCGAGGACCACCGGCTGCGCGTCCTTATCCGTTCCGACCACGTCGCAGACGAGGTGCGGGCGGAAAGCCAGTTCGCCGTCGTCCGCCGTGCGCTCGTGGCGCCACCTCCGCGCGCAGACTGGGTCGAGCCGCCCGTGCCGACGGCGCATACGCTCGGCGCCGTCGCGCTCGGTTCCCTCGTCCTGCTCACGAAGGGACTCCCGGAGTACGAGGCCTCGGACGACGGGCTGCGGCTGACGCTGCTGCGCTGCGTCGGCACGATCTCGCAACCCCCCGGCCTCGCGACGCGCCCTCTCGCGGCCGGGCCAAACATTCCGACGCCGGACGGCCAGTGCCAGGGGCGCCATGTGTTCGAGTACGCGCTTCGCTTCGACGGCGACGAGCTCACAGACGCGGCCCTGATCCGGGCGAGCCAGGACTACCGGACCGACTTCCTCCGCGGCGACCCCTTCGAGCCGGCGCTCGAGCTCGGCGGCGACGTCGTCTTCTCGTGCCTCAAACCCCCGGAGGACGGCAGCGGCCTCGTCCTGCGCGTCTTCAACCCGAATCGTCAGCCCGAGCGGCTCAGCCTGAGCCTGCCCGCCCGGCGCATCCGGCTCGACGAGGAGGAGGAGCTCGACGGCGGGCTCGAGCTCGCACCGGGCGAGATCGCGACGTTACTCCTCACCAAGTAACGGACTGTTCCTCAGTAAGACACGGCCACGAGGTAGAGCCCCCACGGCGGCGCGGTGACTCCCGCCTCGGAGCGCGCACGGCCGTCGAGCAAGCGGGGAACCGCGTCCGGCGCCTCGACCATCGTGCCGACGAGGCTGCGCACCATGTGGCGGAGGTAGCTGTTCGCCGTGATCTCGAAGTCGAGATGGTCGCCGCGCCGGATCCACTCGGCGTGCTCCACGACGCGGACGAAGACCTCGTGCCGCGTCTGCGCCGGCGTGAAGGCCCTGAAGTCGTGCTCTCCGAGGAGAGCGGCTGCGGCGGAGGCGAGGACGTCCTCGTCGAGCGGCCTGGGAAGCCACCAGCTCCGGCGCAGCTCGAAGGGCGACGGCGTCGAGCGGGTGAAGAGCCGGTAGAGATAGCTGCGGGTGCGCGCGGAGTGGCGGGCATGGAAGCCTGCGGGCGCCGCGGCGGACGAGAGCACGTTGATCTCGTCGGGTAGGCGCGGGTTGAGCGCCGCGG
>Ga0308173_10002287_pt1 | contig 10116 bp, 9 predicted proteins | sample PhyPR1_FD_203716 | JGI IMG/M metagenome (GOLD analysis project Ga0308173, IMG submission 203716) | Soil microbial communities from UC Gill Tract Community Farm, Albany, California, United States - DLSLS.P.R1 | ecosystem: Environmental > Terrestrial > Soil > Agricultural land | place: USA... | reverse complement strand
CGGTGGTCCATCCGGATGCGCCTGATCGACCTGGCCCAGACCCAGCTCGAGTTCGGCTTCGACTACATCCGGCTGGACCCAGGCGGCGGTGAGACCCTCATCGCCCGCGGTCGCCAGCGTGTGGCCTGCATGCGCGGTCCGAACACGCGCACCGTCCCGACCCGGGTGCCCGAATCTCTCACCCGCGCACTGGAGCCCTACACCCCCCAGGCCCGGGCCGGGAGGTCCTGATGAGCATCGCCACCGGCGCGGTCGGCGACGCGATCGACGCCAAGGTGCTGCGCCGCGCGATGGGCGCCTACGCGACCGGGGTGACCGTGGTGACCGTCGGCGGTGCCGCGCTGCACGCGATGACCGCCAACTCCTTCACGTCGGTCTCCCTCGACCCGCCGCTGGTGCTGGTGTGCATCGACCACAAAGCGGTCATGCACCGGGCGCTCAGCGGAGCCGACCACTTCGGGGTGTCGGTGCTGACGGCCGGCCAGCAGGAGGTGGCGCGGCACTTCGCCGACAACTCCCGGACACTGGGCGCGGTCCAGTTCGAGAACGTGGCGTGCCGGCCGGGCCGGTACACCGGGGCCCCACTGATCGACGGCGCCCTGGCCACCTTCGAGTGCGAGTTATGGGACGCCCACGACGCCGGTGACCACACGATCTTCCTCGGCCGGGTCCTGTCGCTGCAGACCCAGGACCGCGAGGACGGGCTGCTGTACTTCAGAGGCGGGTTCCGCCGGATCGAGAGGGCCTCATGACCGCCGTACTCCGCGGCCAGACCGACATCGGCCTGACTCCGCCTGGACCGCCGCGCCGCCAGACCCCCACGCTGTTCCGCAAGCTGGCCACCGACAGGCTCGCCCTGATGAGCGCGGCGGCCGAGCAGTACGGCGACGCCGTCCGCATCACGATCGGTCCCAAGACCCTCTACTTCTTCAACCACCCCGACCTCGCCAAGCATGTCCTGGCCGACAACTCACCGAACTACCACAAGGGAATCGGGCTGGTTCAGGCCCGCCGCGCGATCGGTGACGGGCTGCTGACCAGCGAGGGCGCGCTCTGGCGCGAACAGCGCAAGGTGATCCAGCCCGCTTTCCAGAGCAAGCGGATCTCCCGGCAGGCCGGCGTCGTCGCCGACGAGGTCGCCGCACTGGTTCGCCGGCTGCGCGAGCACGCGGGTGGGGGCCCCGTCGACGTGGTGCAGGAGATGACCGGGCTCACCCTGGGTGTGCTCGGCAGGACCCTGCTCGATGCCGAACTCGGCGGCTACACCTCGATCGGTCACTGGTTCGAGGCCGTCCAGGACCAGGCGATGTTCGAGATGGTCACGCTGAGCATGGTGCCGACGTGGGTGCCGCTGCCCAAGCAGATACGCTTCCGGTCCGCCCGCCGTCACCTGGAGAAGGTGGTCGGACGACTGGTGTCGGACCGGCAGCGACGGCCCGGCGCCGGCGACGACGTGATCTCCCGGCTCGTCGAGTCCACCGGCCGGGAGGCCGACCGCAAGGTGGCCCGGCGGCGCATGCGCGACGAACTGGTCACCCTCCTGCTCGCCGGCCACGAGACCACCGCGAGCACGCTGAGCTGGGTCCTGCACCTCGTCGACCGGCATCCGCAGGTGGGGGAGCGGCTGCACGAGGAGGCGGTGGCTGTCCTGGGCGACCGGCTCCCGGAGTTCGCCGACCTGCACCGCCTCACCTACACCACCATGGTCGTCCAGGAGGCGATGCGGCTCTATCCACCGGTCTGGATCCTGCCCCGCCAGGCCCAGGGGGACGACGAGGTCGGCCCCTATCACGTCCCGGCCGGCTCAGACGTCCTCGTCTGCCCGTACACCCTGCACCGCCACCCGGACTTCTGGCAGAACCCGGACCGGTTCGACCCGGATCGCTTCGACCCGGAAGTGGACGCCCACCGCCCGCGCTATGCCTACATCCCCTTCGGCGCCGGTCCCAGGTTCTGTGTCGGAAACCATCTGGGGCTGATGGAGGCGACCTTCGCGATCGCCATGCTCGCCAGGGAACTGCGGTTGGTCACCGCACCCGGCTACAAGGTGGTGCCGCAGCCGATGCTGTCGCTGCGGATCCGCGGCGGCCTGCCCATGACGGTGCATCCGCGCGACTGACCCGCGACCGGCGAGCGATGTGGCAGGAAAGGGCGGCGACCGGCAACTAGCTGCCCGCCAATCGCGATGCCACAGCGGCCCGATCGGCGCAGGATCGCCTTACCGGATCCACCGGACGATCGAGCAGAAGGCATCGATGACATGTCAGCTTCCTCGCTGGGCAGTGCCGTGGTCGTGGGCACCGGACTGATCGGTACCTCCATCGCGTTGGCGCTGCGCCGGGCCGGAGTCCAGGTCCGGCTCCACGACGCGAACCCGCAGACCCTGGCGGACGCCGTATGGACCGGCGCGGGTCGGCCGCTGACTCCCGGCGACCGGCCCGCGGACTTAGTGGTCCTGGCCACGCCGCCCGCCGCGGTCCCGGCCGCCCTGCGCGACGCACAGCGGCGCCGGCTGGGCGCGGTCTACACCGACGTCGCCAGCACCAAGTCCGCGATCATCGCCGAAGCCGCCGGGATCGGCTGCGACCTGGCCGCCTACGTACCCGGGCACCCGATGGCCGGGCGGGAACTGGCCGGACCGCTGGCCGCCTCGGCCGACCTGTTCGAGAACCGGCCGTGGGCGCTGTGCCCGGGCCCGGAAACCGCTCCGGAGCCGGTGCGGGTGGTGACCGAGCTGACCGAGCTGTGCGGCGCCCGATCCCACCTGATCGCCTCCGACGCGCATGACCGGGTGGTCGCCGCCGTCTCCCACACGCCCATGCTGATCTCCGCGGCCCTGGCCGCCCGTTTCGCCGCCGACCCGTCGGCGCTGGCGCTGGCCGGCAACGCCCTGCGCGAGATGACCAGAGTCGCCGGCAGCCCTTCGGATCTGTGGAAGGACATCCTCCGGCAGAATGCGGCCCCGGTCGCCGAGGTCCTGGAGCAGATCCTCCAGGACCTCGCCGCGGCGACGGCCGACCTGCGCGGCACCGGTGGCCGGGCGGCGCTGGAGGACCTGCTGCGCCGCGGCGTCGACGGCCACGGCAACATCGTCCGCGAGCCGGCCGCACTGGCCGTGCCCGATCTCGTGGCCGTCTGAGCGCGCCGGGACGGTCTCGCAATCGCGAAGATGCCGCGGCGGAGCCGGGATGCGACGGTCGAATCAGGCGTTGGTTTCGCGCCTGGACCTGCCGCGACAGTGCGGCCGGCTCTCTGCCGTGGGAGGAAATGGTGTTGACGACCGGAGTCCCGACCCGGGAGGAACTCGTCCGGCGTGTGTCGGACCTGGCCCCCCTGCTGCGGGAGCACGCCTCATGGAACGAGGAGAACCGCCGCGTCCATGAGGCGGTGATCGAAGGACTGGCCGGCGCGGGCGTCTTCAAGCTGCGCACATCCGCCGCCTACGGTGGCTACGAGTGCCCCACCCGCACGCTGGTCGAGGTCGCCGCCGAGATGGGCAAGGCGGACGGTGCCGCCGGCTGGACCGCCTCGGTGTACTGGATCCCGACCTGGATGGCCGGCCTGTTCCCCGCTGAGGTGCAGGACGAGGTGTTCGCCACCCCCGATGTACGGATCTGCGGGACGCTCAGCCCGAGCGCGATGGCCAACCCCGTGGACGGCGGGGTCGTCGTCAACGGCAAGTGGAACTTCATCAGCGGCGCGTGGCACGCGCACTGGCAGGAGATCGTGGCCGTGCAGATCCTGCCGGACGGCACACCCATGCCGATCGCGGCTCTGGTACCGATCAGCTCGCTGACGATCATCGACGACTGGCACACCTCGGGCCTGCGGGGGACCGGCAGCGTCAGTACGGTCGCCGAAGAACTGTTCGTGCCCGCCGAGCGCATCCTGCCGCTGCCGGTCATCATGCAGGGGCTCCAGCCCGGCTCCGGGTCGTCCATCTTCCAGGCGCCGCTGCTGCCGGTCGCCTCGGCGTCCTCGGTCGGCACCGTGCTCGGTCTGGCCCGCGCCGCCCAGGAGGCCTTCCTGGAGCGGCTGCCGGAGCGGAAGATCACCTACACCGACTACCGCAGCCAGCGTGAGGCGCCGCTGACCCACCTGCAGGTCGCCGAGGCCGCACAGAAGATCGACCAGGCCGAGTTCCACGCCTTCCGGCTCGCCGACCAGGTCGACGGCAAGATCGCCAAGGGGCAGGGGTGGACGGTGCAGGAACGTGCCCGGGCCCGCGCCGACATGGGCTCGGTCTGCCGGCTGGCCAAGGAGGCCGTGGACATCTTCGCCGCCGCCAGCGGAGGCTCCTCGATCTACAGCTCCGTGGCCATCCAGCGCATCACCCGCGACATCCAGGCCGTCAACCTGCACGCCCTGATGCACCCCGACACCAACACCGAGCTTTACGGCCGTGTCCTGTGCGGTCTGGAGCCCAACACCCTCTACTTCTGACATCGGAGGCGGTCTGATGCTGGTGAGCGTGACCGGTGGCACCGGATTCGTGGGCGCCCACTCAGTCGCCGCGATCGTGGCGGCAGGCCATCGGGTCCGCCTGCTGGTCCGGGACGAGGCGCGGGTCGGCCCCGCGCTGGCACCTCTGAACACCGATCTGAACGCCGTCGAGGTGGTCACCGGGGACGTCACCGACGACCTCTCGGTGCGCCGCCTGGTCTGGGGAGCCGACGCCGTCCTGCATGCGGCGTCGGTGTACTCCTTCGACAGCCGCCGCCAGAGCGAGATGCGCCGCGTCAACGAGCAGGGCACCGCCAACGTCCTGGCCGCCGCACGGCGGTCCGGGGCCGGGCGGATCCTCCACGTCTCCAGCGTGGTCGCGCTCTACCCGTCGGCAGGCCGGCTGATCGGCGCGGATTCGCCCGTCGGGCGTCCCCGCGAGCCGTACATGGCCAGCAAGGCAGCGGCCGAAAGGGTCGCCCGCCGGCACCAGCACGAAGGCGCGCCCGTCTTGATCACCTATCCGCCCGCACTGCTCGGCCCGCACGACCCGCACCTGGGCGACCAGACCACCCGGCTGCGCAACGCCCTGCGCGGACTGATGCCGATGTGGCCGTCCGGCGGCTTCCCGGTCGGCGACGTCCGTGACACCGCCGCCGCACACCTCCGGCTGCTCACCGGGCCGGAATACCCGCCCGACCGATCCTTCGGACCCGGCCGCTACCTGACCACCCGGCAGTACCTCCATTACCTGCGTGAGGCCACCGGCCGATCGTTGCCCGCTCTGTTCCTGCCGGCCCGGGCGATGCTGCCGGTGGGCCGGGTGACCGGCGTGCTGCAGCACCTGTGGCCCTGGCACATCCCCGCCGAGTACGGGGCCATCTACACCTGCGCCCATGCCACGCCGGTTAACGCCTTCGACGAGTCCGGCATCTATCCGCGGCCGTGGTCGCAGACCCTGGGCGACACCATCCGCTGGATGTACGGCGCCGGCCTGCTCACGGCCCGGCAGATCGGCCTGCTCCACGCGGGCCCGGCCGGCGCCGGCTCAGTGCTCCAGGGCGCGGACACCGGCGCGGAGGTACGGCGGTGACGGTCTCCGAACGCGACCTCGCGATCCTCCCGGACCCGGCCACCGCGCCGCCGTCCATGCCGCTGCTGCGCGGGAGCCTGGAAAGGCTGCGAGCAGAGGTCGTGGCCGGCGCCGAGCCGGCCGTCCAGCGCCAGCACGACCTCGGCAAGCGCACCGCCCGCGAACGGCTGCACCTGCTCCTCGACCCCGAATCGTTCGACGAGATCGACCTGTACCGCCGATCGCTGCACAGCGGCGGTACACGGCCCTACACCGACGGTGTCGTCGCCGGATCCGGCACGATCGGCGGTCGGCGGGTGTTCGTCTACGCGCAGGACTTCACGATCTCCGGCGGATCGCTGGGCGAGGCCCACGCCGCGAAGATCCACAAGGTGATGGATCTGGCGCTGTCCAACGGCGCGCCGCTGATCGGGCTCAACGACAGCGGCGGCGCCCGGATCCAGGAGGGCGTGATGGCCCTCAACGGCTACGGAGGGATCTTCCACCGCAACGTGCGGGCGTCCGGAGTGATCCCGCAGATCAGCGTCGTGCTCGGCCCGTGCGCCGGCGGCGCCGCCTACTCGCCGGCCCTCACCGACTTCACCTTCATGGTCCGCGGCACCGCCCAGATGTACCTCACCGGTCCGGACGTCGTCGAGGCGGTCACCGGGCAGCGGGTCAGCCACGCCGAGCTCGGCGGGGCGGACGTGCACGGCAAACGCTCCGGCGTGGCGGCCTTCGTCTACGACGACGAGGAGACCTGTCTGGAAGAGGTGCGGTACCTGCTGTCGATGCTGCCCTCCAACAACCACGAGCCGCCGCCGGCGCTGCCGCCCTGTGGCGCCACCACCGACATGAGGCCCCGGCTGGCCGACATCGTCCCGCCCGAGCCGAAGCGGCCCTACGACATGCGGCTGCTCATCGCGGAATTGGTCGACTACGCCAACTTCCTGGAAGTGCACCAGGACTGGGCGCAGAACGTGATCTGCGGGCTGGGCCGCATCGACGGCCAGGTGGTCGGGATCGTGGGGAACCAGCCGATGGCCTTCGCCGGCGTGCTGGACGCCGCCGCGGCACAGAAGGCCGCGCGGTTCGTCCGGTTCTGCGACGCCTTCAGCATCCCGCTGCTGACCCTGGTCGACGTACCCGGCTTCCTGCCCGGCACCGACCAGGAGTACTCCGGAGTGATCCGGCATGGCGCCAAGCTGCTCTACGCCTACTGCGAAGCCAGCGTCCCGCGCATCCAGGTGATCGTCCGCAAGGCGTACGGCGGCGCCTACATCGTCATGGACTCCCGTTCCATCGGCACGGACTTGTCCCTGGCCTGGCCGACCAACGAAATCGCGGTCATGGGCGCCGAGGGCGCGGTCAACGTCATCCACCGCAAGCAGATCGCCGCCGCCGAGGACCCGGAGCGGCGCCGGGCGGAGCTGGTCGCCGAATACACCGAACAGTTCATGCACTCGCACTATGCGGCCGAGCGAGGTCTGGTCGACGACGTGATCGACCCGGCGCACACCCGTGCCGCGGTGGCCCGCGGCCTGGCCATGCTGCGCACCAAACACCTGACGGGTCCGGACCGCAAGCACGGCAACATTCCCCTCTGACGGCGAGAACGAGATGAACGAGAAGCTTGACCTGAAGATCACCCGGGGGAATCCCACCGCCGAGGAGCTCGCCGCGCTGGTCGTGGCCCTCACCCTCAAGCTCAACGCCGCCCGCGACGCCGACGCGGCCCGGCCCATCAGCGGCTGGGCCCGCAACGCCCGGCGGTTCCGCCGGGTCCCGGACCTGCGTCCGGCGACATGGCACCGGCCCGAAGCACAGATCCGCTGAACACCACTCGTCGGAGGTTCTGCCATGAGCGTTACCGCACACAGCGACCCGGCCGCCCGGGCCGGACGCCGGGAGTGGATCGGCCTGGCGGTCCTGTCCCTTCCGACGATCCTGCTCTCGCTGGACATCAGCGTCCTCTACCTCGCGCTGCCGCACCTGACCAACGACCTGAAGGCCAACAGCGTCCAGCAACTCTGGATCATCGACATCTACTCGTTCATGACCGCGGGCTTCCTCATCACCATGGGCGGCCTCGGCGACCGGGTAGGCCGCAGGAAACTGCTGTTGATCGGCGCGGCCACGTTCGGCGCCAGCTCCATCGTCGGCGCCTACGCGGTCAACCCGGTGGAACTGATCGTCGCTCGCGCGATGATCGGCATCTCCGCGGCCACCCTGCTGCCCTGTGCGATCGGCCTGGTCCGGCACATGTTCAAAGACCCCCACCAGATGGGCCAGGCCATGGGGATCTTCTTCAGCTGCTTCACCGGAGGGTTGGCGCTGGGTCCGCTGGTCGGCGGGGTGCTGCTGGACAACTTCTGGTGGGGTTCCGCCTTCCTGATGGGCGTCCCGGTGATGGTCGTACTGCTCATCGCCGGTCCGCTGCTGCTGCCCGAATACCGCAACGAGCAGGCCGGCCCGCTGGACCTGCCGAGCGTGGCGCTCGCCCTGGCCGCGATCCTGCCGGTCGTCTACGGCATCAAGGAGACCGCCCGGGCCGGCTGGGCTCTGGGCCCGATCGCGGCCATCGTGCTCGGCGTGGCCATCGGGACGGTGTTCATCAGCCGGCAGCGCCGGCTGGACAGCCCGCTGCTGGACCTGCGGCTGTTCTCCAACCTCACCTTCAGCACCGCCATGTCGGTGACGCTGATCGCCGGGATCATCATGGCCGGAAACACCCTGCTGGCGGCGTTGTACCTGCAGTCGGTCAAGGGCCTGTCGCCGCTGGTCGCCGGGCTCTACCTGGTCCCGCAGCAACTCGCCACGGTCGCCGGCTCGATGATCGGACCCGTACTGGCCAGGCGGTTCCGGATCTCCGCGCTCATGTCGGCCGGACTGGTGATCTCGGTGGCCGGATTCGCCGTGCTGACGACGGTGGACAGCACGGTCGGGCCGTACCTCCTGGCGGGCGGGCTGGTGCTCATCGGCGGCGGGCTCTCGTTGCCGCTGGTGCTCGCGGGCAACCTGGTCATGGCCTCGGCCCCGCCGGAGAAGGCCGGCTCGGCCGCCGGGCTGATGGAGACCAGCGGAGAGTTCGGGATCGCGGTGGGCGTGGCCATCATGGGCAGCCTCGGCGCGCTCGTCTACCGCACCAGCCTGCCGGACCGGATCCCGCACGTCCCCGCCCCGGCGATGCACCGGGCTGGGGAGAGCATCACCGAGGCCGGCTCGGCCGCCACGGCCCTCGGCGGACCGGCCGGAGCCGCCTTGCTGCACCAGGCCAGGGTGGCCTTCTCCACGAGCCTGAACGTGGTCGCCGCCGTGGGCGGGTGCATCTTCCTGGCGATCGCCGTGGCCGTCCCGATCGTGCTGCGCGGCGAGGGCCGCCCGGGACAGGAGCAGCACAGCCAAGAGGCTCCGGAGCCGATCGGCGCGATAGGGGAGGCCGGCTGATGCGACGGTCACACCACATCGAAGTCCAAGGTGATCCGGTCCGAGACCGCCCGCGACTGGCAGCTCAGCACGTACCCGGCGGCGCGGTCGTCGGCCGACAGCCCCCAGTCCCGGTCCATGACGGCCGCACCCTCGGTGACCCGGGCCCGGCAGGTCGAGCAGACACCGGTCCGGCAGGAGTACGGCAACTCCGGCCTGGCCTGCAACCCCGCGTCCAGCAGCCGGACCTCGCCCGGAACCCGGACGGTCGAGACTCGCCCATCGAGCACGATCCGCAACTCCCGGCCCGGGCCCTGCGCGGCCTGTGGCGGGCCCACCCGGCGGGGCGTGGCGGCCGGTCCGGTGTGGAAGAGCTCGGTGTGCACGGCGGAGGAGTCCACGCCGTACTCCCCGAGCGCCTGCCGAGCCGTGCTCACCAGCCCGGGCGGGCCGCAGACGAACCACTCGGCGATCGTGCCAGGATCCACGACCCGGGCGAAGACACGCCGCAGGACCGCCATGTCCAGCCGTCCGGACAGCGCCATCCGCGGTGCCTCCCGGGAGAACACCGGCATCAGCTGGAACCTGCTGAGGTATCGGTCCTTCAGATCGGCGAGTTCCCCGGCGAACATCATCGAGTCGACGCCGCGGTTGCCGTATAAGACGGTGAACGTGCTGGCCGGCTCGTCGGCCAGCACCGTGGCCGCCAGCGACAGGACCGGCGTGATCCCGGATCCGGCCACGATCGCGCCATATCGCCGCCCGGTCTCGGCGGCGCGGACGAACCCGCCGACCGGCGGCAGCACACCGAGCAGGCAACCGGCCGCGAGACCATCGTGCAGGTGCGACGACAGCGCGCCACCTGGCACCTTCCGCACGCCGATCCGCAGGACGCCGTCGCGGGCGAGCTCCGCCGGAGTCGAACTCAGCGAGTAGGTCCGACGGATCTCGACGCCGCCGATCCGCGCCCGTACCGCCACATGCTGGCCGGGTGCGAACTCGAACACCGGCCGTAGATCCGGGGGAACCCGGCAGGTCACGGCGACGGCGCTGCCGTCGGCGGCGGCCGGCTCCACCGCGGTGACGGCCAGGTCGTGAAAGCGCAGCCGCGCCCGCGTCGGTTTCTCGTTCATCAGCACTCCCGGACAGACTGGTCGGCTCCTCCAGCCATGGTG
>Ga0308173_10002286_pt1 | contig 10116 bp, 12 predicted proteins | sample PhyPR1_FD_203716 | JGI IMG/M metagenome (GOLD analysis project Ga0308173, IMG submission 203716) | Soil microbial communities from UC Gill Tract Community Farm, Albany, California, United States - DLSLS.P.R1 | ecosystem: Environmental > Terrestrial > Soil > Agricultural land | place: USA... | reverse complement strand
GTCGCCGTCCTTCACGCCCTGTTCGAGGCGGTGCTGGAAGAGGTTCCGCATCTTCTGCCGGCCCTGCAGCAACAGCTCGCGGACCTCGTCGTTCTTGGTGGTTCCGGCCACGGCGGCCAGCACGATCATGCAGCCCGGCGGCTTGGCGGGGTCGGCGAAGCTGTCGGCATTGGCGCCGAGCATCGCGGCCACACCCTCACGTGCGGTGGGCGCGTCCTTCAGCGCTCGAAGCGGGACGGCGCCCTCGAGTTCGGCGTACATCTCGATGGCCTGGCGAAACAGGCTCTCCTTGCTGCCGAAGCAGGCGTAGATGCTGGGTGAGGCGACGTTCATGGCCGTGGTGAGATCGGTCATCGACGTGCCCTCGTAGCCCTGGGCCCAGAAGATGTCCATGGCCTTGCGCAGCGCGACGTCCCGGTCGAAGGCCCGTGGCCGGCCTCGCTCACCCATCCTGCCCCTCATTTCTGTGCCGGTTGTCAAATATACCCTTGACCGGAGCTTCGCCGCGCTGATACTTATTTCTGTGCCGATCAACACAGAAATGAGGCGCTAACCCATGGGCAGTCTTGAGGGCAAGGTCGCGCTGGTCACCGGCGGAAGCCGGGGGATCGGCGCGTCGATCGTCAAGGATCTGGCGGCCAACGGAGCGGCGGTCGCGTTCACCTATGCGGCCGCGGCAGAGCAGGCCGCCGCCGTCGCCAAGCAGGTCGAGGCGGACGGCGGGAAGGCGCTGGCGATCCAGGCGGACAGCGGCGACCCCGCCGCGGTGGCCGAAGCCGTACGGCAGGCGGTCGACGCGTTCGGCCGGTTGGACATCCTGGTGAACAACGCCGGGGTCCTGGCGGGGGGCGGCCCGCTCGACGGGATCGAACTCGCCGACATCGACAGGACGCTGGATGTCAACGTGCGGGGCGTGGTGCTTTCCGTCAGGGCGGCCCTGCCGTACCTGCGGGACGGCGGGCGGATCATCACGGTAGGCAGCAGTCTGGCCGACCGCATCCCGGGTGCGGGTCTGACGCTGTACTCCCTGAGCAAGTCCGCGCTCGTCGGCCTCACCAAGGGCCTGGCCCGCGACCTCGGGCCCCGGGGGATCGGCGTCACGCTCGTGCAGCCCGGCCCGATCGACACCGACATGAACCCCGCCGACGGTGAGAGCGCCGACCTCCAGCGCACGTGGACCGCGCTCGGCCGCTACGGCATCGGCGAGGACGTCGCGCTGACCGTCACGCACATCGCGGGTGACGGCGGCCGCTACATGACCGGATCGGCCGTCACCATCGACGGCGGCCTGGCCGCCTGACCGTTTCCGGCAACGCCGAAGGACCCGGGCATGATGCCCGGGTCCTTCGAGGTGAATCAGAGGGCGAGAGCGGCGGTGGGGGCGGTGGTGCGGCGGGACTTGGCGGCCAGGCCTGCGGTGCGGGCCAGCAGCATCGCGACGGACAGGAAGATCAGGGCGTCGGTGAGGGCGCCGAGGGTGATCTGGTTGGTGATCATCCAGTGGGCGAGCTGCATCGTGAACAGGTGGGCGGCGCCGTAGGCGAAGGCGATCCGGGCGCCGACGACCACGACCCACACCAGGGCGTAGGACAGGCCGGCGGCGGAGACGGGAGAGCCGGTCTGCCGGTCGGTGCCCACCCGCATGGTGGCGGCGGCTGCCACGCCCAGGGCCAGTCCGGCGGCGGTGGCGGCGACCTCGAGGACCAGGCCGTTGCCGGAGGTGGCGGCGCCCTTGATGAAGAACGGGATGATCACGGCGGCGGCGATGAACGGGCGCAGCAACCGGATCAGGCTGACCTTGCGCCGGCCCAGGTCGGAGATCAGCACCATGGCCAGAATGACGAGGTTGGGGACCAGTACGTTGGCGTCCATCTCAGGCTCCTTCAGGGGTTCTGCCGATGGACACAACGCTAGATTTCCAGGCCCGGCCGGACGTCAGCCCACGGCTCGACCCCGGGTTGATCCCGGGTGGAGACGGCCGCCTCAACCCGAGCCGGCTCAAGCGGCGGGCAGATCGAGCAGCCGGCTCGCATAGCGATAGACCTGCCGGCTGAGGCTGTCGTCGTCGATGTCGGCGAGGCCCGGCTGGCCGACGGCGGTGATGGCGCCGGCGAGCATCGCGGTGGAGACACGGCGGTCGCCGTCGTCGTCCTCGGTGACGAGCTGTGCGTAGATGCGCGCGGTGAGGCTGCTGAACGGCTCGTGTTCCGCCAGGACCCGAATCATCGCCGGATCGCCCTGCCAGGCCCGGACCTGCGCGCGGTTGCGGACGGAGTAGTCGATCAGCCGGCCGAGCAGCACCCGACGCGCCTCGACCCGGTCCGGCGCGGTCTCGGCCTGTTCGACGGCCTCCTCGAGAACGACCAGCTCGTGGTCGGCGGTCGCGATGACGATCTCTGCCTTGGTCTGGAACTTGTGGTAGACCGCCGCCTTCGTGACGCCCATCCGGTCGGCGATCATCTGCAGCGACGTGCCAGCCACGCCGTACTCGGCGAACAGCTCCAGAGCGGCCTTGATGACGCGTACCTGTCCGGGGGTGTGCCTGATCTCGGCCAGGCGGGTGGTCGAGCGCATCGGCGCTGTTGAGGCCATGGGTTCATGCTATCCAGCAGGTATAGCCGCACGGCTATTAACAATCAACCGCCTGAACAGGCGAGAAGATAGTTCTCATCTGTGAGATTCGAATATCTGGACAGGGTATAGCCGACTGGCTACTCTCCCGGGCATGAGACGAACGACCGGCGAACAGGTCATCCTGGGGGCCCTGCCTCTGGTCGCGGTCATCTGGATCGCGGCGTTCTTCCTCTTCCCCGGCTTCACGCCGCCGATGTCTCCGCGGGCGTCGGCCGCGCAGGTCGCGGAGTTCTACCGGAAGCACACCGCCGGGGTCCGCTACAGCATGATCGTTTTCAACTGGTTCTGTGTGGCCCTCATCCCGGTCCTGATGCTGATCGTGGAGCGGATGCGCGGGATGGCGCACCGTACGCCGGTCCTGCGGTACTGCATGATCGGTGTCGCCGGGGCCGCACCCATCGCGTTCCTGACCGCGAGCGTCTTCTGGCTGCTGGCGGCGTTCCGGCCGGATCGCGCCCCCGAGCTCACCCAGATGTACAACGACCTGGCCTGGATCACCTTCACCTGCGGGGTGCCGTTCCTGGTCGCGCAGAGCCTCTTCCTGGCCGTGGCGATCTTCCTGGACCAGCAGTCCGAGCCGGTGTTCGCCCGGTGGGTCGGCCACTTCAACGTGGTGATCGCGCTGGCTCTGCTACCGGCGGCGTTCGCGGGGCTCACCGAGAGCGGTCCCTTCGCCTGGGACGGGCTGGTGGCGTTCTGGGGGAAGAACACCGCCATCGCGGTCTGGATCACCGTGATGGCGCTCGTTCTGCGCCGGGCCCTCCCGCGTGACCACGCCGCGGCGACGACCGCCGAGGCGGCGGCGTGACCCGCGACACCTCCAAGCGCGAGTTGCGGCTCACCTGGTACGCGACGGTCGCCTTCTACCAGATGTACGCCGTCGTGTTCTTCCTGTTCACCCACATCCAGCCGCCCGGCCAGCCCTGGTACGACCCCCGCGAGGTGTCGCAGTGGTTCGCCCGGCACCATGGCGGCCTGCTGTTCGGGCTGGCGCTGATCTTCGCACTGGGCGGCCTGTCGGCGACGTCGATCGGGCTCATCACGTACTCGATCCGGCGGATGTCGGTGAGCCGCGCGTTCGCCTACTCGTATCTCATCCTGTACTCGGTCAGCGCCGTACCGGGGTTCATGTTCATCTGCGTCGCGCTCACCGCCGGCGCGATGCGGCCGGACCGCGATCCCAAGCTCCAGCAGTGGCTGTACGACTTGGGCTTCCTGTCGTTCGCCGGCACCATGGGCGTCTTCCTGATCGGCTCGCTGGTCTGGATGACTGCGATCCTGCTGGACACCAACGGCGTCTTCCCCAAGTGGTTCGGCTATCTCAACCTGTGCAACGCGCTCACCGAGGTCGTGGTCGCCCCCTCCTGGATCTTCCAGCGCGGCATGTTCGCGTGGAACGGGCTGATCTCCTGGTGGGTCGACGTGGTCGTGTTCGGCCTCTACACCGGAGTCTTCATCCTCCTGCTCAAACGGATGATCGACCGCGACGGACCACTCCCGGCGGAGGCAGCCGCATGACGACCGTGCGGCGGCAGGCGACCCGGAGAACGCCCGAGCGCATCCCGGGCCAGGGCGACATGTGGGTGCTGGTCTTCTTCGAGTCGCTGGTCTTCACCTCGTACTTCGGCGTCTACCTCTACTACCGGGGGCGGCACGAGGCCGCCTTCCTCGAGGCCCAGTCCCACCTCGACCTCGGCCTCGGCGTCCTCGACACGATCGTCCTGCTGACCAGCAGCTGGTCGATCGCCCGCTGTGTCCAGAACGCCCGCCGCGACCGCCACCGGGCGGCGCTGCGCGACGCCTGCCTCACCGCGGCCCTCGGCGTCGGCTTCCTCGGTCTCAAGATCACCGAATGGACCGCCCAGATCTCCGCCGGTCGTACCTTCACCAGCGGCGACTTCTTCCAGCACTACTTCTTCCTCACCATCATCCACGCCGTCCATCTGCTGATCGGGTTCGTCGTCCTCGGCGTGCTGGCCCACCAGCTCGCCGACCCCCGGCGCCGCTCGCAGAAGATCGTCGAAACCTGCGCCACGTACTGGCACACCGTCGACTTCCTCTGGGTCCTGATCTTCGCCCTGCTCTACGTCGTGAGGTGACCATGAAGACCGCCCTCGGCATCCGGCTTCTGCTCGTCTGGGTCAGCCTGTCGGCCATCACCGCCGCCTACCTGCTGATCGACCGCACCGCCGAACACCACGGCGCCCCCACCGCCAGCACCGTCGTCAGCGTCAGCGCGATCGGCCTCGCACTCTTCAAGGTCTGGATGATCCTGCGGGAGTTCATGGAGGTACGGCGGGCACCCGCGCTGCTTCGCGGCCTCGCCGGGCTCCTGGTCGGGCTCATGGCGGCCGTCCTCCTCGGGCTCTACTTCGCCGGGAAGGCCGTCGGCTGAAAGCTTTCACGGCGGGCAGGCGCGCCCACCTGGAGGGATGGTCGGCCGGGAAAACCTTCGTTGAAGCCAGTCGTGTTAGCGGTAACACTCCGGTCACCCGGCACCGTCGACCGCGAGGGAGTACCACGTCATGCGAACCATCGGCCTGCAGCGCACCGGGCTCGCGGTCATGGCCGCCGTCACGGCCTTCACCACCATGACCGGAACGGCGCTGGCCGCCTATCCCAACCCGGGGACGGTGACCGGCGCGACCGGGGTCCACGACCCCTCGCTGATCAGGACCTCGGCCGGCCGGTACTACGTGTACTCCACCGGAGCCGGGCTCCCGATCACCACCTCGACCGACCGGATCGCCTTCTCCTCCGCGGGCGCGGCACTGCCGAGCGGGACCTCCTGGGCCGCCGCCTACACCGGCGGCAGCGCGAACGCCCTCTGGGCGCCGGACATCTCGTACCACGGCGGGAAGTATCTGCTGTACTACGCGGCCTCCAGCTTCGGCTCCAACACCTCGGCGATCGGCCTGGCCACCAGCACCACCGGCGCGGCCGGCTCGTTCGCCGACATGGGGCGCGTCTACACCTCGTCCGGCAGCAGCGACTACAACGCCATCGACCCGAACCTCGTCGTGGACCAGTCAGGCAAGTGGTGGCTGGCGTTCGGGTCCTGGTGGACCGGGATCAAGCTGATCCAGATCGATCCCAGCACCGGCAAGCAGCTCGCCGGCAACACCACGCGCTACAGCCTGGCCAGCGCCTCCGGCGGGATCGAGGGGTCGAACATCTTCTACCACGGCGGCTACTACTACCTGTTCACCTCGCGCGGCCTGTGCTGCCGAGGCGTGAACAGCACGTACTGGATCGCGGTCGGCCGTTCCACCAGCATCACCGGGCCCTACTACGACCGGAACGGGACCTCGCTGCTCAACGGCGGCGGCACCCAGGTCCTCGGCTCGCACAGCACCTACATCGGCCCGGGCGGCCAGAACGTCTACTCCGACTCCGACCACGACCTGCTCGTCTACCACTACTACGACGCCACGGCCAACGGCGCCTCCAAGCTCGGCATCAACTTCCTGGGCTTCGACTCGGCCGGCTGGCCGTACGTCTACTGAGCCCGTCGAGCATCAGGTCGAGGGTGAAGTCGAACCGTTGGTGCCCGTCGCCGGACGTCAGTTCGGCGGCGTGGTTCCTGGTGTGCGGGAACCGGTCGGCCGGCAGGGCGCCGAGGTGGCGCAGGAGGTCGTCGCGGCCGAGCACCCACTCCTGCTCTTGGTGGGTCTGCCGTGCCCGGACGAGGGAGACCTCCAGGGTGTAGGCCGCGACGTACAGCGACAGCGCGTCCATCGCCCACGCCGCGGACTGCGGCTCGACGCCGCCGGCGAGCAGGATCGCCAGGATCCCCTCGCTCACCCGCAGGGTCTCCAGGTTGGTGGGGACGGTGGCCAGCGCGGCGCGCGAGACACCGGGGTAGCGCAGGTACTGGTCGCGGATCTGGGCGCAGACGTCGTGGATCTGTGCCCGCCACCGGTCCGGGTCGGGTTCGGGGAGTACGAGCTCGGAGCTCAGCCGTCCGATGATCAGGTCGTCGATGTCGGCCTTGTTGACCACATGCGCGTACACCGAGGACGGGCTGGTGCCCAGCTCGCCGGTGATGGCGCGGATCGTCAACGCGTCGTATCCCTGGGTCGCCACCACGCGCAGCGCCGCGTCGATGATCCGGTCGACCGTGAGGGGTTCGCGACGCGGCGCGGGGCCGCCCGGGGCGTCGCCGGGCTGCAGGTGGCGGGCCGCCCGGCGGGCTTTCGGATCCATGCCCGCATCCTACCTTTGACATGAACTAAGTTCGTCGCGTAGAACTTAGTTCATGACTACTGAACAATGTTCTCCCCCCGTGAGGTCCCCCGTCCTGCCGCTGCGCCGGGCCTGGCTCGTCCTGGCGGTCGTGGTGATAGCCGACATCATGGACGTGCTGGACTCGACCGTCGCCAACCTCGCCGGACCCTCGATCCGCGCCGATCTGGGCGGCGCCGACACCACCGTCCAGTGGGTGCTGGCCGCCTACACCGCGGCGTTCGCCCTCGGCCTGGTCACCTCCGGCCGGCTGGGCGACCTGGTCGGCCGTCGCCGGCTGTTCCTGGCCGGCATGGCCGGATTCACCCTGGCCTCGCTGGCCTGCGGCCTCGCCCCCGGAACCGGGTTCCTGATCGGCGCCCGCGCCCTGCAGGGCCTGTCCGGATCGGTGATGATCCCGCAGGGCTTCGCCCTGGTGAAGATCGCCTTCCCGCCGGAGCAGCTACGCCGGGCCCTGATCCCCTTTGGCCCGATCATGGGCCTGGCCACTGTGGCCGGCCCGATCCTGGCCGGCTGGCTGCTGCACCTCAACCTGTTCGGCGGCCAGTGGCGCTCGATCTTCCTGATCAACATCCCGATCGGAGTCGCCGCCTGGGTCCTGGGCAGCCGCTTCCTGCCGCACAGCGCCGGCGAGGACGGCTCCGCCCGGCTGGACCTGCGCGGTGTCACCCTGCTCACGCTGGCCTCGGCCCTGCTGATCATCCCGTTGGTGCAGGGCCGAGAACTCGGCTGGCCGATCTGGACCTACGCGATGATGGCCGCCTCGATCCCGGTGCTCGTGCTCTTCGCCCGCTCCGAGCGCCGCAGCGCCCACCCGGTGATCGCCCCCTCGCTCCTGCGTAAACGCAGCTTCATCGTCGGCCTGGTCATCGTCTGCGGCTTCTACGCCGCACTCACCGGATTCCAGCTCGCGCTCAGCCTGATGCTGCAGCTCGGCGCGCACTGGACGCCGCTGCACACCGGCCTCACCCTGATCCCCTGGGCCCTGGGCAGCGCCGTCGCCGTCGGCCTCGCCGGGGCCTTCCTCGCCGAGCGGCTCGGCCGCGCCACCCTGCAGCTCGGGCTCGGCCTCGCCGCCGCCGGTCTGGTCACGCTCGGCTGGACCATCGCCCACACCCAGGACAGCATGACCTCCTGGACCCTCGCGCCCGGCCTGCTGATCACCGGCTTCGGCTCCGGCCTGGTGTTCATCCCCGTCTTCGACTACGTCCTCGGCGACGCCACGACCGACGAGGTCGGCACCGGATCGGGCATGCTCAACGCCGTCCAGCAGTTCGCCAACGCCACCGGCGCCGCCGCCCTCGGCACCGCCTTCTTCGCTCAGGCCGGTCAGGGCGGCTTCTTCGCCGCCGGTGAACTCATCACCACACTGGCCGCGGTGCTCTACCTGGTCACCCTGCTGCTGGTCACCCTGCTGCCCCGGCACGCACAGCAAGCGGGGCACTGATCCGGTACGGCTATTCCGGGTCCGGCGCCGGCTCGGGTTTGGTGTAGAGGACCTCGCGGGCCTGTTCGGCGGCGCGGATGATGCCTTCGCCGACGAAGTCGAGGAAGCGGGCGACGTTCTCCAGACGGGTGGCGGCCGGGGTGCCGGGACCGAGGATGGTGACGCCCTGGCGGGCGGCCTTGACGAACTCGTCGTTGGCCCGGGCGCTGCGGATCATCGACTGGTACCAGAGGTCGTCGTCGACGAAGTAGCGCTCGCGCCGGCGTTCGTCGCGGGCCCGGCGTACGAGGTCGAGGCTCTCCAGGAACGTGATCGCTTTGGAGATGGACGCCGGGCTGACCTGGAGGCGCTGGGCGAGTTCGGCGGCCGTCAGGCTGCCGGAGTCGGTGGTGTAGAGGGCGGCCAGCACCCGGGACATCATCTTGGGCAGGCCCGACTGCATGAGAACGGTGGTGAGCGCCTCCTCGTACTCGTGCACGGCCTCGGGATCGCGTCCGTGCGGTTGCGCGGACGTGTCCGGACCCCGGGGGGTGGACTGCCTGCGGCGATGGGCGCGGCGTTCGGTGGCGCGGTGCGCCAGGTCGGCGCGGTAGCCGGTGGGGCCGCCGTTGCGCATCACTTCACGGGTGATCGTCGAGGTCGGGCGTTCGAGACGTCTGGCGATCTCGGCGTAGGGCAGCCCGTCGGCCAGCCCGACCGCGATCTGCTGGCGTTCGGACTGGGTGAGCCTGCCTCCCGGCATCGTGATCTCCTTGGCGGTCCTCTGGTCGCTCGATACCGCCACCATAGCGTTCACCTTCAAACCATTGCAATGAACGAGGCCAGGGTCGTTGCTTTACCGTCATGACGGTTGCAACAGTTTTACTGCGCTGACCTGCATCGACGTGCTTTTGAAGCAACGAGAAAGTTGCTAGAACTTGGAATGCAACGTAGCGTTTCCGTCATCAGAAACAACGAGTTGCAGGAGAACACGATGCAGAAGTTCGACACCCTCGCCCCGATCACCGCCGTCATCGACATCCCCGCCGGGCGGGTCCAGTTCATCGCCGCCGACCGGACCGACACCGTGGTCGAGGTTCTGCCGGCCGACGCCTCCAAGGGCCGCGACGTCAAGGCCGCCGAGCAGTGCACCGTCGAATACGCCGACGGCGTCCTGCGGATCAGTCGTCCCGAGGCGGGCGGAGTCTTCGGGCCGTCCGGATCGGTCGAAGTGACCGTGAAGCTGCCCGCGGGTTCCACGGTGGAGGGCAAGTCCTCCGCCGCCGAACTCCGGGCCGTGGGCCGGCTGGGTGACGTGGCCTTCGACGGCGCGTACCGCCAGATCAAGATCGACGAAGCTGCCGGCCTCCGCCTCACCGCCACCGACGGCGATGTCGAGGTCGGCCGGCTGGGCGGCCCCGCGGAGATCAGCACCGCGCGGGGCGACATCAGGATCGCCGAGGCCAAGAGCGGCTCGGTGGTGCTCCGCACCCAGTTGGGCGACATCTCGGTCGGCGCCGCCGCCGGGGTCTCGGCCTCCCTGGACGCGGGCACCTCCTACGGCCGCATCAGCAACTCCCTCAAGAACAACGGTGCCGCCGACCTGACCATCACCGCCACCACCTCCAGCGGCGACATCACCGCCCGCAGTCTCTGACCGGGCAGCGCGCCGACAGGGCCGTCAGACCACGGGGTCTGGCGGCCCTGAGCCGTTCGAGGTCAGTGTGGGACCAGGCCACCGTCGGCGAGGAGCACCTGGCCGGTGACGAAGCTGGCGGCGTCCGAGGCCAGGAACAGCGCGGGCCCGACCA
>Ga0308173_10002284_pt1 | contig 10119 bp, 8 predicted proteins | sample PhyPR1_FD_203716 | JGI IMG/M metagenome (GOLD analysis project Ga0308173, IMG submission 203716) | Soil microbial communities from UC Gill Tract Community Farm, Albany, California, United States - DLSLS.P.R1 | ecosystem: Environmental > Terrestrial > Soil > Agricultural land | place: USA... | reverse complement strand
CAGATGCGCACAGGCAGAGTCGTAGAAGCCCCGCTCGGCAGCCAGAAGCGTCAGCAGCTCTGGCGACGTGTGACTCATCCAGGCGTAGGGATCCGGTCGTGGCACGCCGTGCTCTCGGTGCTCGTAGTCGTCGCGTCGCGCCTCGGGAGGACGGGTCACGGACGTCAACGTACCCCCGCGCGGGCGCTCGCGGCGGCCGCGCTCGTCACCGCCTTCCTGACGCCGGGCATCGCGCTGACCGGGTCGGCGGGGCCCGCCTCCGCGGCCGACAAGTCGACCTTCACGGTCGGCTTCGTCAGCGAGGCCGACTCGTTCAACCCGTTCCTCGGCTTCCAGGCGGAGTCCTACGAGGCCTGGGCGCTCACCTACGACCTGATGGTCAACTACTCGATGAAGGACATGTCCCCCGAGCCGGGGCTGGCCACGAAGTGGCAGACCTCGGACGACGGACTGAAATGGACCTTCGACATCCGCACCGGCGTGAAGTGGTCGGACGGGCAGGACCTGACGGCGAGGGACATCGCCTTCACCTACAACCGGGTGCTCAGCGGTCCGCCCTGGTCCACCAACTGGGCGTCCTACCTCAAGGGCGTGACGTCGGTGACCGCACCGGACGCCACGCACGTGGTGCTGAAGCTGGACAAGCCCAACGCCGTGCTCCCGCTGCTCCCGATCCCGATCGTGCCCGAGCACATCTGGAAGAACGTCAGCGACTCGGAGGCCAAGAGCTACTCGGCCGAGCCCAAGAACGGCCAGCCGGTCGTGGGATCGGGCCCCTTCCGGTTCGTGGAGGGTACGGCGGGCGGCTCGACGTACCGCTTCGAGGCCAATCCCGACTACTGGGGCGGCACCCCCCAGATCGACGAGGTCGTGTTCCGGATCTACAAGAGCGCGGACCCGATGGTCCAGGCGCTGATCAAGGGCGAGATCGACTTCGCCGAGGACATCTCGCCGCTCCAGGTCAAGTCCCTGCAGGGCCAGCCGGGCATCACCGCCCACAACGGGCAGGGGATCCTCTTCGACGAGATCGCCTTCAACACCGGCTCCGTCGACACCAAGACCGGAAAGCCGATCGGGGATCCCAACCCGGCGGTGCTGGACCCGAAGTTCCGCCAGGCCCTCGGGTACGCGATCGACCGCGACCAGCTCGTCCGGAAGGTCTACCAGGGCGCTGGACTGCCGGGCGACACGATCATCCCGCCGGCGTACACCAGCTGGAAGTGGAACCCGCCGCCGGACCAGGCGTTCAGCTTCGATCTGCAGAAGGCCGGTCAGCTGCTCGACGCGGCGGGCTACAAGAAGGGCTCGAACGGCCTGCGGACCATGCCGGACGGGTCTCCGATCGGCACCCTCCGGCTGGCCGCGCGCAGCGACTCCTCGGCGGACACCTCGGTCAACACCATGGACTACTTCAAGGAGTGGCTGGCCGACCTGGGCATCAAGGCCGAGGTGGTGACCTACACCTCGGGCAGGCTCACCGAGGTGATCCTGGACGGCAACTTCGACGCGTTCCAGTGGGACTGGTACGTCGAGCCCGACCCCGACGGCATGCTCGACATCATGACCTGCGGGCAGCGGGGCGGCTCGTCGGACTCGTGGTACTGCAACAAGAAGTACGACGCGCTCTACGCCAAGCAGCACCAGCAGATGGACCAGGCCAAGCGGGAGGCCGAGGTCAAGCAGATGCAGCAGATCCTCTACACGGACTCGCCGTACCTGGTCACCGCCTACCCCACCACCGGTGAGGCCGTGCGCAGCGACAAGTTCGCGTGCTTCGAGCCCCAGCCCGACCCCGGCGGCGTCTGGCTGCTCCAGTACGGCGCGCACAACTACATCAACGCCCGCCCGGCCGCCCAGGCCGGCAACTGTGACGGCGTCGCCAGCGCCGTGGGCGCCACCCAGGCGTCGGACAGCGGCGGGGCGAGCACCGGCTTCTGGGTCGGCGCCGGCATCGCCGTGCTGGTGCTCGTCGGTGTGGGCGGCGTCGTGCTGCTGCGCCGCAGATCGACCGTCGGCGAGCGAGAATGAGCCTGGTCACCAACCCCACCGAGGTCGAGACCAGCCGGACGCGGCGGCGCAGCTACGGCCGGTACGTCGTCGGCAAGATCCTCGGCTCCGTGGCCAGTCTGGGGTTCGTCCTGGTGGTCAACTTCTTCCTCTTCCGGGTGCTGCCGGGCGACCCGGCGCGCAACCTGACCCGGGGGCGTTTCGTCGACAAGAAGCAGCTGGCGGAGTTCAACCAGACCTACGGGCTGGACCAGTCGGTGCCCCAGCAGTTCGTGACCTACCTCAAGAACACCTTCTCCGGGGACCTGGGGATCTCGATCAAGTACCGCGTGCCGGTCTCGCAGCTGCTCGTGGACCGGATGTGGCCCACGCTCCTGCTGGTCGGCACGTCCACGATCCTGGCGGCGGTCATCGGCGTCTGGCTCGGCATCCGGGGCGCGTGGAAGCGGGGTGGGGTCTTCGACCGGACGTCGACCGGCACGTCGCTGACCCTGTACTCGATGCCGGAGTGGTGGCTGGGGCTGCTGCTGATCGCGGTCTTCGCCGTCGGCTGGGGCCCGATCCCGGGGATCTTCCCGACCGGCGGCCTGCACTCGGTCGATGCGCAACCGGGGACCCTGTCGGGCGTGCTCGACACCGCCTGGCACCTGACGCTGCCGGTCATCACGCTGACGCTGGCCTACCTCGCCGACTACTCGCTGATCATGCGCAGCTCGCTGCTCGACGAGCTGGGGGAGGACTACCTGACCACCGCCCGCGCCAAGGGGCTGCGCGACATCGTGGTGCGCAACCGGCACGCCGTCCCCAACGCGCTGCTGCCGACGACGACGGTGATCGCCCTGAGCATCGGCTTCGTGGTCTCCGGGGCCATCACGATCGAGACGGTGTTCTCGATCCCCGGCCTCGGGCTGCTGGGCGTCGACGCGCTGGAGGTCCCCGACTACTGGGTGCTGCAGGGCACGTTCATGGTCGCCGCGGCGGGCGTCATCCTCGCCAACCTCGTCGCCAACCTGCTCTACGGCCTGCTCGACCCCCGGGTGCGGACATGAGCGCCGTCGAGAGCGACGGCACCGCGGGCCTCCCGGTCACCCTGTCCGCCCGGCAGCTGGCCCGCCGGCGGCGCCGCGAGTCGTTCCTGCGGAGCTGGCGGGTCTTCCGCCGCAACCGCTCCGGGATGCTCGGGCTCACGATCCTCACCGTCTTCGTCGTCATCGCGGTCGCGGCGCCGCTGCTCGCCTCCTCCCAGGGGCTGGAGGTGACCCAGGCGACCGGTGGCGTGCTGGAGCCGCCGTCGTCGCAGTACTGGCTGGGCACCGACGACCAGGGGCGCTCGGTCCTGACGCTGCTGATCTGGGGCGCCCGGATCTCGCTGTTCGTCGGGCTGGCCGCCACGGTGATCTCGATGGTGATCGGCACCCTGATCGGGCTGGTCTCGGGCTTCTCCGGCGGCTGGGCCGGGGCGATGCTCTTCCGGCTCACGGAGTGGTTCCTGGTGATCCCGTTCCTGCCGCTGGCCATCGTGCTGGCAACGGTGCTGGGCCGCTCGCTGTTCAACATCGTGCTGGTCATCGGCGTGACGTCGTGGCCCGGCACCGCGCTGCTGATCCGCAGCCAGACGCTGTCGATCAAGGAGCGCGCCTACATCGAGCGCGCACGGGTGCTGGGCGCGGGTCGGTGGCACCAGATGTCACGGCACGTGCTCCCCAACGTGATGCCCATGGTGTTCGCCAACACGACCCTGACCGTCGCGATCGCGATCCTGACCGAGACGACGCTCAGCTTCCTCGGGCTCGGCGACCCGACCCGGGTCTCGTGGGGCTCCATGCTCGACGACGCCTTCCAGGTCGGCGCGATCACCACGGGGGCCTGGTGGTTCATCGTGCCGCCGGGCGTGTGCGTGGTCCTGGTGGTGCTCGCGTTCACCCTCATCGGGCAGGCGCTCGAGGAGGTCCTCAACCCGCGGCTGAAGGGGCGTTGATGGCCGACCTGCTCAGGATGCGCGACGTGTCGCTCACCTACCGGGCCGAGGGCGGCGACGTGCCGGCCGTGCGCAACGTGGACCTCGACCTCGACCGCGGCGAGATCGTCGGCATCGCGGGGGAGTCGGGGTGCGGCAAGTCCACGCTGGCCAGCACCATCCTGCGCCTCCAGCCACCGAGCGCGCGGGTGACCGGCGAGGTGCTCTTCGAGGGTGCCGACGTGCTGACCATGAGCTGGGGCGACCTGAGGGCGCTGCGCTGGGCGGGTGCGTCGATGGTGTTCCAGGGCGCCCTGCACTCGCTCAACCCGGTACGCCGGGTCGGGGACCAGATCGCGGAGCCGATCCACCTCCACGACCCGGAGACCTCGGACAAGAAGGCGCACGTCCGCGTCGGGGAGCTCCTCGAGCAGGTCGGGCTGCCGGCCGGGCGGGCCCGCGCCTACCCCCACCAGCTCTCCGGCGGTCAGAAGCAGCGGATCATGATCGCGATGGCCCTGGCCTGCCGCCCGCGGCTGATCGTGGCGGACGAGCCCACCACCGCCCTCGACGTGATGGTCCAGGCACAGGTCCTCCACGTGCTGTCCGGCCTCGTGCACGAGCTGGGCGTGGGGATGCTGATGATCAGCCACGACCTGTCGGTGCTCGCGGACCTGTGCGACCGCATCGTGGTGATGTACGGCGGTCGCGTGGTCGAGCAGGGCCCCTCGAAGCTGGTCTTCGGCGAGGCCCTGCACCCCTACGCGGCGGCGCTGTCCGCGGCGTTCCCGCGGGTCGGGGACCCCGGTGCGCGGTACGCCCCCTCCGGGCTGCCCGGCGACCCTCCGGACCCGGCCGCGCTGCCACCCGGCTGCTCCTTCGCACCGCGCTGCCCGCGGGTCGTCGACGACTGCACGCGGGCCGTGCCCGAGCTGCGCTCGTTCGGCGACGACCGCCGGGCCGCCTGCATCCGGGTGGGGCAGCCGTGACCGGCCCGCTGCTGGAGGCACGCAGCGTCGGCGTCGAGTTCGTCGCCCGCAGCGGTCACGTCGCCCGGGCGCTGGACGGGGTCAACCTGCAGGTCGGCGCCGGCGAGGTCGTCGCGCTGGTGGGGGAGTCCGGCTCCGGCAAGACCACGGTGGCCCGCACCATGCTCGGCCTCGAGCGGCCGGCCTCCGGGGAGGTGACCTTCGACGGTCAGCCCCTGAGCTACACGGGGCGACGGCTGCGCGAGCTGCGGCGCCGGGTGCAGATGGTGCTCCAGGACCCGGCGGGCGCGTTGAACCCGCGCCAGACCGTCTATGAGTCGGTGGCCGAGGGGATGCGGCTGCACGACCTCGTGGCCAAGGACCCGGCCCGGCGTACCGAGACCGAGATGGTGGCCGCCGCGATGGCCTCCGCCGGGCTGCGGCCGCCCGAGCGGCTCTTCCTGCGCTACCCGCACGAGCTCTCCGGGGGCCAGCGCCAGCGGGTCCTGATCGCGGGTGCGCTCGCCCTGGGCCCGGAGCTGCTGATCGCCGACGAGCCCGTCTCCAGCCTCGACGCGTCGATCCGCGGCGAGATCCTGGCGCTGCTGCTCAGGTTGCGCGACGAGCTGGGGCTCGGGGTCCTGGTGGTGACGCACGACCTCGGCCTGGCGTGGAACATCGCGGACCGGATCGCGGTGATGTACCTCGGCCGCGTCGTCGAGGCCGGCCCCACCGAGGAGGTGCTCAAGGCGCCGCAGCATCCCTACACCCAGGCCCTGCTGTCGGTGGTGCCGGAGATCGAGCAGCTGCGGCCGGTGGTGCTGACCGGAGAGATCCCCGACCCGACCCGGATCCCCGGCGGCTGCCGCTTCCACCCCCGCTGTCCGGCGGTCGCCGACGGGTCGGCGGCTGCGGACGGTGTCGAGGGCGACTGCCGGGGACGGCCGCTCGAGCTCCTCCCGGCCGACCCGGGCGGGCACCACGTCGCCTGCCACCTCGCGGCGCTGCGCTCGTCGACCGGGCCGAGGACGGGGAGCATCGTGTGAGCCCCCTGCAGGCCGCCCTGCCCCGGGAGATGTACGTCGACCGGGAGGCGTGGCTGCGCGAGCGTGAACGGGTCCTGTACGCCGAGTGGTTCTGCGTCGGCCGGACCGCCGACCTCGGGCTCGGCCGGGGGGATGACGAGCGCGGCCGGGTGGCAGTCGTCGACGTGGTCGGGGAGTCGGTTCTCGTGACCCGCGACGAGACAGGCGCGCTGCACGCGGCGTACAACGTGTGCCGGCACCGGGGCTCCCAGCTGGTCCCGACGCTCCCCGGCGCGGCGCCGAGCTGCGCGGCCGTCGGCGCCCTGCGCTGCCCGTACCACTCGTGGACCTACTCGCTCGCCGGCGAGCTGCTCCGCGCCCCGCACACCGACGCCGACGACGACCTCGACCCCGCGGACTTCTCCCTGCACCCGGTCGGCGTCGAGGAGTGGGCGGGCTTCCTCTTCGTGCACCTGACACCGGCGTCGGCGGCCTCCGTGACCGGCGTGCTGGCGCGGGCGGCGGCAAGCCTGGCCAACTACGCCATGGGCGACCTGGTCACCGGGCGAACGCTGTCGTACGAGGTGGCCGCGAACTACAAGGTCGTCGCCGAGAACTACAACGAGTGCTACCACTGCGGCCCGGTCCACCCCGAGCTGTCGCGGCTGGTGCCGGCGTTCGGCAGCGGCGGGTCCGGGCTGGACTGGGCCGACGGCATCCCGCACCGCGAGGGTGCCTGGACCTTCACGACCACCGGCACCACGACGCGCGCGCCGCTGCCGGGGCTCACCGAGGCCGAGCGCACCCGGCACAAGGGGGAGCTGGTCCACCCGAACCTGCTGCTGTCCTGCTCGGCCGACCACGTGGCGGCGTTCGTGCTGCTGCCCCAGGACGTCGACCGCACCCGCATCGACTGCCACCTGCTCTTCGCTGCGGACGCGGTCGCCGACGCCGGCTTCGACCCCTCGGACGCCGTCGAGCTGTGGGACCTGGTCAACAAGCAGGACTGGGCGATCTGCGAGTCCGTGCAGCGCGGCATGTCCTCGCGGGCCTACACCCACGGGTGGTTCGCGCCGATGGAGGACGACAGCGCCGACATCCGGCGCTGGCTGCTGCCGCGCCTGGCAGCACCGGACCGGGACGATGGCTGACTCCTTCGACTTCGCCGTGGTCGGGCTCGGCGCACTCGGCAGCGCGACGGCCCACGAGCTGGCGCGCCGCGGGCACTCCGTCGTCGGGCTCGAGCGCTTCGAGCTCGGCCACCACCGCGGCGCCAGCCACGACACGAGCCGGATCCTGCGGCACAGCTACCACACCCCGGAGTACGTCCGCCTCACGCAGGAGGCGTACGACGACTGGGCGCGGCTCGAGGCGGCCTGCGGGGAGTCGCTCGTGTCCGTCGTCGGCGGGCTCGACCTCTTCCCGCCGGACCCGGCGATCCCCATGCATGACTACGTGGCGAGCCTCCGGTCCGTCGGCGTCCCCTTCGAGCTGCTCCCGGTCGACGCGATCGCGGCCCGGTGGCCGCAGTTCCACCTGCCGGCAGGGACCGTGGGCCTCTTCCAGGAGCGCGGCGCCATCGTGCCCGCAGGCAGGGGGACCCGGGTGATGCAGCAGCTCGCGACCCGGCACGGTGCGGCGCTGCGGGACCGGACCCCGGTCAGCCACGTGCGCGACCTGGGACCGGCCGGCCTGGAGGTCGAGGCGGGTGGCACCACCTACCGCTGCCGGGGCGTCGTGGTGTGCGCGGACGCCTGGACCAACGACGTGCTGGCCGGCCTGGGCCGGACGGTCCCCCTGACCGTCACGCTCGAGCAGGCCACCTACTTCGCGCCCGGGGACCCGGCGCGGTTCGAGCCGGGCCGACTGCCGTTGTGGATCTGGATGGACGAGCCGTCGTTCTACGGCTTCCCCTGCTACGGCGAGCCGACGATCAAGGCGGCCCAGGACTGCGGCGGGCCCGCTGTGGATCCGGACCGCCGCACCGACGAGGTGGACCCGGCCCGCCTCGCGCTGCTGGCCGACCACGTGGGCAGGATGCTGCCCGGCTCGGGCCGACCGGTGCGATCGCTGCGCTGCCAGTACACCCTCACCCCGGACCGCGACTTCGTCCTCGACCGCGTGCCCGGCCACGAGTCGGTCGTGGTGGGCCTCGGCGCCGCCCACGGCTTCAAGTTCGCGCCCACCTTCGGGCGGCTGCTCGCGGACCTGGCCACGGGCGAGGAGCGGCACGACCTGCCGGCCTTCCGGCTCGACCGCCCGGCGCTCACCGATCCGGGCTACTCGGCGCACTGGTTGGTCTGAGGGGGTCGGGCGAGAAGGCATGACCGGAGAGGTGGACCGCCTGACGGCGTACCCCAAACGGGTGGTGCCAAATGGCCCGTCGGGGTCGTCCTCGCGGACCGTCACCCCACCTAACGTGGGCTGATGACGTCGAGGCACGGCTCGGAGAGCTTCTTCATCGAGGGCGAGGGCCTGGTGAACACCCAGGTCGGCGGGCGGCACGGGGACCAGCCCGATCCCATCACCGATCCCGACACGTCGGCCCCGGCGCTCGCGGCGGACGCCCTCCCGCCGTTCCGTTTCAGCCGGGTCGGGCCCAAGGGCAAGCCGCTGCGGCCGGTGCTCGTCGCCAAGGTCGCCGAGGCGATGGCGGTCGGCGGCGGGGGTCATGGGCACGTGCCGGCGGGCTACACCTACCTCGGCCAGTTCGTCGACCACGACCTGACCATGGACCGCACCGACGTGGCCCTCGGCGAGGACGTCCCGGTGGGGGAGCTGCTCCAGGCCCGCTCGCCCGCCCTCGACCTCGACTCGCTCTACGGTGCCGGACCCGAGGACAGCGCCTCGGCAGCCTTCTACGAGGCCGACGGGCTGCACCTGCGGACCGGGGACACGATTGCGATCGGACCCGATGGCGCGAAGGTCGGCCACGACCTGCCGCGGGCGGGCACCGGTGCCGGCAAGGCGGCCAAGCGAAGGGCGCTGATCCCCGATCCCCGCAACGACGAGAACCTGATCGTCGCCCAGACCCACCTCGCGATGATCCACTTCCACAACCGGGTCGTGGACAAGCAGTCGATGTCGGTGCCGCCGGCCCAGCTGTTCCGCAAGGCCCGCAAGAGCGTGACGCTCCACTACCAGTGGCTGGTCTGGCACGACTACCTGCCGCGCATCGTGGAGCCGTCCGTGCTCGACGACGTCTTCACCAACGGCCGCAAGCTGGTGGCTCCGGGGGCGGCGGTCACGTCGATCCCGACCATGCCCATCGAGTTCTCGGTGGCGGCGTTCCGGCTGGGGCACAGCATGGTCCGCGACGCCTACAACTGGAACCGGCGCTTCCCGGGGTCCAACGGCTTCCTCGACTACATGTTCCAGTTCTCCGGGCTCGGCGGTGACCTCGGGGGCGAGGTCCGGCTGCTGAGCAACTGGCTCGCCGACTGGCGCCGGATGTACGACTTCCCGGCCGGCGGACGTCCCGCGCTCGCGGCCCCGGGGAACGACGTCAACCTCGCCATGCGCATCGACACGCGGCTGACCGACCCGCTGAAGAACCTGCCGCCGAGCACGTTCGGCGGACCGGCGAACATCCCGCTGGACGACCACCGCCGCAACCTCGCCTTCCGCAACCTGACCCGCGGCGCGATGCTGAAGCTCGCCAGCGGGCAGCAGATGGCCGAACGGCTCACCTCGCTCGGCGTGGCGGTCACCCCGCTGACCCGCTCCCAGGTCCTGAACGGCAACGGCGGGGCCGACCTGAGCGGCCTCACCACGACCGAGAAGGACGCCGTGGCCGAGCGCACGCCGCTGTGGTTCTACGTGCTGCGCGAGGCCGAGCTGGACGGCGGTCGGCTCGACGGCGTCGGCGCGAGGATCGTCGCCGAGACCTTCCACCGGGCGATCGAGGGCAGCCGGTTCTCGATCCTGCGCCACTCCGACTTCCACCCCGTCCACGGTCGGGACGCCTCCACGTTCGAGATGACCGACCTGCTGTTCTTCGCCTTCGCGGGCAAGAAGAGCGGGCTGAACCCGCTCGGCGGCCCCTGAGCCGCGACCCGCGCCACCGTTCGGTCCTAGGGTGGCGGGATGAGCAACCCAGTGGTCGTCGTGGTCGGTGCAGGTCCCGGTGTGAGCGGATCGGTGGCGCGTCGGTTCGCGCGCG
>Ga0308173_10002283_pt1 | contig 10120 bp, 10 predicted proteins | sample PhyPR1_FD_203716 | JGI IMG/M metagenome (GOLD analysis project Ga0308173, IMG submission 203716) | Soil microbial communities from UC Gill Tract Community Farm, Albany, California, United States - DLSLS.P.R1 | ecosystem: Environmental > Terrestrial > Soil > Agricultural land | place: USA... | reverse complement strand
CAAGATCGACGACCGGTATCAACAGAAACTGATTCATACCGTTCGAGGCATCGGTTATATGATCGAAGCCGCGGAAAAGCAAACGATCTCGCCCGCCGGCGCCGAGGCTCCCTTCGAAGCATAGTCTCCTGCCTCGCATGTGGGGTCAAAGCTTCCGCTTTGCCGCCGGGCTTCTGCCCGGCGTTCTGATTTTCGGTGTGCTCCCGCAGTTTCCGGAACAGGTTTTCGAGCCTACAAGTGGAAATAATTATATGAGACAGGAGACCGGCGCCCGCGATGCGAGTCGCGGTCTTTATTCGTCCAGAATCAAGGTACGCAAGCCGGCGTTGAGTAAAATCGCCCCAACCACAACCGCCGGAATTGCGTTCGTAATCCAAACCAGAAAATGCAGCGGCACTTTATGCGTCATGAGCAGAAATGCTTCCATGAGGCTGGCCCCCGTGTAAATCGCCAGCGCCAATCGCCGGAAGCCCAGCAGGAAAAGAATCCCGCATCCGACAAGGTCCGCGAACAAGACACACGAAAGCCACGGGTTGATCCGCGAGCTCAACAGCGACAACTCCATCAGATTCGGAATGGCGTAAACGACGGCCGTCGCCAGGAGACTTGCCACTAGTACGTAAATACCGCGCATCGAGACGTGACTAACCTTACAATAGCCGATCCTATAACCAAATGGTGCTCAGCGAATCCGATTCGTTACGCCTCAATGTCATAATCGGAAGACCCTGCATACATGCCGATCCGCAGCATGACTGGCTTCGCCCGTGTTTCCCGGTCCCTGGCCGCGGGCGAGCTCACAATCTCGATCAAAACCGTAAACCACAGAGGCCTCGATCTTCACTTCCACATGCCCATGGAATTCGACGCCGTCGAACCCGCCCTCCGGTCGGCCATTCGAAAGCGCGTCTCGCGCGGGCACGTTCAGGTCCAGGTTTTCTTCAAACGCACTGCGGAATCCGGGGGCGCTGCCTCGCTGAATGAACCACTGCTCAAAGCCTGGATCGAGGCTTTTCAGGAGATTTCGGCGCGCGTAGGCGCGGACTGCAAACCGGATATCAACCAGGCGCTGCGCATGCCGGGCATGATCGAATCCCGCGGCGCGCCCGCGGCCGACGAATCCGTGGAAAAAGCGGCCCTGGATATCGCCGAAGAGGCCATCGCGGAACTGGACCGGTTCCGTCTGCGCGAGGGCTCCGCCATTGAAGCGGAGGTACGGACGCGGACCGCGGCTTTGCACGATTTAGCTCAGAAAATGGATGAAATCCGGGCTCGCGCTCTTCCTTACTTCCAGCAGCGTCTTCGCGACAAATTGGGAGAGCTCCTCGGCGGCGCTCAGATCGACCCGGCCCGTATCGCTCAGGAAGCTGCCATGCTCGCCGAGCGCAGCGACATCAGCGAGGAGATCGTCCGGCTGAGAACTCACGCCGCCCAAACCGGCGATCTGCTCTCGGCCGAAGGAGAGACCGGCAAAAAGCTCGATTTTCTGCTACAGGAAATGAATCGCGAGGCGAATACTATTCTTTCGAAGACTGGCGGACTCGGTGAACCGGGATTGACGCTGACCGGTCTGGGTCTGGCGGCCAAGGCGGAGATCGATCGCATCAGGGAACAGTCGCTGAATATCGAATGACAACCGTTTTCATCATTTCGGCGCCGTCGGGCTCCGGAAAATCCACGCTCGTGTCGCGGCTCATGAGTGAAATTGAGAGATTGACTTTTTCGGTGTCCTACACAACTCGCCAGCCCCGCGGTCATGAGGTCGACGGCGAAGCCTACCACTTCATTTCGCGGGAGGAATTTGAGGAGCGGCTGGCGCGAAACGAGTTCCTGGAACACGCCGAGGTCTTCGGCAACTACTACGGAACGCACGTTAGCGAGCTGGAAGTTGCTGAAAAGAAAGGTAAAGATCTGGTGCTCGACATTGACGTACAAGGTGCGGCACAATTAAAGAAGCGGATTCCCGACGCGGTTACTATTTTTGTGCTGGCGCCGTCGAGGGAAATTCTGGAGCAGCGCCTTCGTGCCCGCAGCCAGGATAGCGATGAGGTCATCAGGCGACGGCTCGCCGATGCGGCGCACGAAATACGGAATTACAGCCTGTATGATTACGTGCTGGTGAATAACGATCTGAATCTCGCGGCCGAGACTCTGAAGTCGATCGTGAGAGCGGAACGCGTGAAGCGGGTCCGGGTGGAAGACAAGATTCGGCCGATTCTGGATACGTTCGGTCAGGCCCTGGGAGTTTAAAGGATTTTTCGATGGCTGAAAATTTAATTCGCAACAATTCGCATTGCTCGATTCCGGACGATCCCGATCAGAGCACCTACCGGTTCATCATTGTGGCTGCAAAACGGGCCCGTCAGTTGCAGGCCGGACATCGTCCGGTGTTGCCGACTTCATCCAAGAAGCCGACCGTCATTGCGATGGAAGAAGCGCGCCGCGGTCTGGTGAAGTACGAAGCTAACGGCGTTCCGGTGATGCCGGACGAACTGCCGCTCGAACCACAGATCTAGCGTCAGACAGGCGCTTTCGCCTGTCCCCTCCCGATGCGCATCGTTCTCGGTGTAACCGGCGGCATCGCCGCTTATAAATCCGCCGAACTCGCTCGTCTCCTCATCAGGAACGGACACGAAGTCCAGGTCATCCTCACCCGGGCCGCGGAGGAATTCATCCGCCCTCTCACCTTCGCTTCGCTCACGGGCCGAAAAGTCATCACGGATCTGTTTTCGGCCTCCAGCGCCATTGAGCACATAGACATTGCGCGCGAGCACGATCTCCTGCTGGTCGCCCCCGCTACCGCTAATACGATTGCGAAGTTCGTGCACGGCCTTGCGGACGATTTCCTATCCACTATGTATCTCGCGTTTCGCGGCCCGGTCGTGATCGCGCCAGCCATGAACGATCAGATGTGGGACCACGAGGCGACCCGCGCCAACGTTGAGGCGCTTCGCAGGCGAGGTCACACCATCGTTCCTCCGGGTGACGGATACCTCGCTTGTGGAACCTACGGGGCCGGCCGCCTGGCCGATAACGAGGCGATCCTCCAGGCCCTGCTGCCTCGCCCGAAAGATCTCGCTGGCCAGACAATCCTCATCACCGCGGGGCCCACGCAGGAGCCGCTCGATCCCGTGCGCTACCTGACCAACCGCTCCAGCGGGAAAATGGGTTATGCGCTCGCCGATGCCGCGCTGGACCGTGGAGCAAAAGTGATTCTGATTTCAGGTCCCGTGAACCTCACGGCGCCCGCCGGCGCGGAAATCATCCGGGTCCGAACCGCGCAGGAAATGCACGATCAGGTCTTCGGCCATCTTGAACCCGCAACCGTCATCATCAAGTGCGCCGCGGTTGCCGATTTCCGCCCCGCCTATCCGGCGAATCAGAAAATCAAGAAGACCGGCCAGCCCACCGCGATCCAGTTCGAGCCCGCACCCGACATCCTGGCGGAGCTCGGACGGAGCAAAGGCGAGCGGCTGCTGGTGGGTTTCGCCGCGGAAACCGGAAATCTCCGGGAGTACGCGGTTGCAAAGCTGAAGGCCAAGAACTGCGACGTGATCGTAGCCAATCTCGTCGGCGGCGAGAATTCCGGGTTCGAGTCCGATACCAACGAGGTCACGTTGGCGCTGCGCAATGGCGAGTTGATCGATGTGCCGAATGCTCCGAAACGAGACGTTGCCGAGCGCATCCTGGACCAGGTGGTAAAACTCCTTCAGTGAGTCCTGAAGATCTGCGCCGTCAGCTGGAATACTATCGAGACCTGGGAATCAAAGACATCTATCGCCGCGACGCCTCCGCCCGGCAGGTTTCCCCTCCGCCCCAAGAAACCGAACCGCTGGTCGAAATTCAGCTCCCGGGAATGGCTCCTGCGGGCGATACGCTGGAACGCATCAGCGCCGACATCGGGGATTGCAAACGGTGCCGCCTGCATGAAGGCCGCAACAAACTTGTCTTCGGCGTAGGGGACCCAAACGCCAGGCTGGTCTTCGTTGGCGAGGGCCCCGGCGCGGATGAGGATGCGCAGGGCATCCCGTTCGTGGGGCGCGCCGGCCAACTCCTTACCCAGATGATCGAAAACACGGCGTCGAAAGAAGGCATTCCGCTCAAACGGGAGAATGTGTATATCTGCAACGTCGTGAAATGCCGGCCTCCCGAGAACCGCACGCCCGAAGCCGACGAGATGGAAATCTGCGGTCAGTTTTTATTCCGGCAGCTCTCCGTGATTCAGCCCAAAGCCATCTGCGCTCTTGGGTCGACCGCGGCGAAAGCACTGCTGGGCGGGAAAGATGGCGTTACGCGGTTGCGGGGAAAATGGCATAAGTGGCGGGATATCCCCCTGCTGGTGACGTATCATCCGTCCTATCTGCTTCGTCCTTACAATCAGAACGCCAAGCGCGAATCATGGGAAGACCTGAAAAAGATCTTCCACTTCGTCTACGATTAAGCTCCTGTAGGGTCAGAGCTTCTGCTCTGCCGCCGGCTTTCAGCCGGCGTTCTGACTTTCCACGTGCCCCCGCACTTTGCAGAACACGTTTCGATGCTGCCGACGGCATTCCGCACGGCGTTCTGATTTTCGGCGTGCCGCCCACACCACCGCTCCGGCTCTCACATTCCGAGCAAATGCAGCGGCACCCGCAGCATACCTGCGATCCGGGTGAGCGGATCGGTCAGGCTGGCCGCTTCCGACAGAATCACCCCAGCCGTTTTGAGCCCCCCCACAACAGCCTGCAATCTACTGCGTGAATCCGCGGGGGCCGTGCCCGGAGTCTCCGCCGCATTCTTCAGGGCAGCCACATTTTCAACGATCTGTGACTTCGCGGGCCCGCTCAAATCCAGAGCCTGTATCCTGCGCTGCAGTTCGGCAAGGGCCTCCCGCAGATCACCCCGATCCCCGCTGATCTTCTTAATTGCCTTAGCATTGCGTCCTACCGCGAGCACGTCGGCTCGTACGTTAGTCGCCTGAATTCCCTCGTTCGCCTGACCCTGTTTGCTCACGCGGCGGCTCCTTTCCGCACAACTTTCTTTTCGGCAGGGGCCCTGGAGGTTTTAGCCTGCGAGCCCGCGCCAACGGCCAGACTCTCTGCGCTCACGTCACCGCCCTGTACGATGATTCCGCTGTTCATGATGGTGGTCTGGCGTTCGCGTAACTCACACGTATCGATGCCATGCGCTTCAAGAAACTCCACAAATCCATCCAGCAACGTCTGGTCCAGCATCTTCCTGTAAAAATCACCGTCCGCCTTCTGGAAGTAATGCGCGAACTCGTTGCTGCTGAGAGCCTGTCGAAAACCCTGTCCCGCGCCGTAATCGAACTGTGGATTGTCCGCGATCAGTTTGCGCCGCGCTTTTTCTTTGCCGCCGAACATTTGCCCAAGCGCTTCGTTCATGCGGGTGAACAACACGAGGGGACTGAAAACACCGCGTACCGGCCCCGCAAAGAGAGCCAGAATGAACGCGCCGATTGTTTCGGCCGCACCGGGTTCCTTCAATGCGTCAATTTGACGGTAGGCATCGGCAAGCGGCGTCAGGATGAACCGGGTGATCTCGACGAACATGCTGTTTCCGTGCAGGGAGCATCGCAGGAAGTACGACATGATCAGTTCCTGTCCCCAGTCGTGCACACGAATCCACTTGTAGTGACGGATGCGCGCATCGCTCCCTGCCACGTACTGCTGCGCTCGCTCGGGGTCGATACGCTGCAGCGGCCGGCCGAAAATGTCCGGCAGAATATCGCGGTCGTCCCGGATTTCGCGTCCGCTGGCGAAGAAGAAATCTTTCACCTCGAGGCCGTTCAGATCGGCCTTCGCGATCCTGTCCGTGACTGCGTCATAAATTTCGTCGATTTCAAAGGGAACAACGTTTCCGGAATAGCCTAAATTCGAAGATGGTTTCGAGATATCGACTACGAACGACCAGCCGCCGAGATTCGTGCCCGCGCCCACGAAGGGACTGAAACCGGTATACACGATGAGATTCTGATCCTCGCGAGCCAACGCCGACTGCGCGGCGCCATCCAGTTCCACCTTCGCAATTTTTTCGGGATCGCACTGCGTGAACTCATTGCGCCGGAACTGAGCAATCAGCCGGTTTTTCTCCACGTGAGAGTGCCGGAACCAGAGAATGGCCGATGCCGCGACGAACACAACAGCGCCGATCACCGGATTGAACACGGCGACAATTGCTCCGCCGATAAACACCAGCAACAAATGCACGTCGATCCTGCGCGCCCAGCTTTTTGCCTGACGGCAGACGCGCGCAACCAGGTCCATATCGACACCCAGTTCCGGCGAAACGCCGTGGTTCTCGTTCTCGAGATACCCGAGAATCTGCTCCCTGAAACCCGATCCGGCCAGGAAGGCACTTGCACACAGCAGCCTTGTGGTCTGACTTTTCGATGGCGACATATCGGCCTCCTTATACCCGCTCCAGACAGCGGCAATCTGACGTCCGCGTGTCCGAGACAGGGAAAGATGAACAATGACGTAGCTGACTGCAATAAATATTGCCGCGGATATTACGGATTGGAGGTTCTGTGGATAGGCTCGAACGTCAGGGATCCAATGCGAGGGAATCGAGAAATAAGCCTGAAATCCTGGCCGGAGCTGCGCCGGAACTCCGATTCCAGGCGCCATCAGCAGCACTGGACCGAGCATCGCCTCAAGCAGCCATATCAGTGCAAGATATAGGGGAAGGGTTTGCATCCGCAGCCAGGCACGTGTGCGATATACCGGCTCGAACATGATGAGCCACAGGATCGCGCCGCGAACCGGTACTTCCCAGGAAACGGTCCATGGGGTCGCGCCTGCGATCAGGCGCCACAACAAAGGGTTGGCCGCCCCGCAGACAAGAATCGCTGTTCTTGCTCCTGCGCCGCGCGCCAGCAGGTGCAACTTCCCGCCGAACCCGAGACACACCGCTATCGCCGCGATAATGACGATCTCGGGTAATCCAGGCTGGTCCATTCGCAAGCTATGTGCAGTGCCTGATGTCTTTGTTTCCCAACGGCAATACGTTCCAGTGCGAAACTGCCCAGCGCATCCGGACACTTTTTGGCGGACAATGAGATAAGCCTCCGATGAGCAGAATCCGCTATCCGATCTCGCGCCGCACCGTCATCAGGGGCGCTGGCGTGTCGCTGGGACTTCCGTGGCTCGAAGCCATGATGCCTGCCGCTACTGCCAACGCGCCCGCGCTGCCCCGGCGAATGGCTTTCCTCTACATGCCCAATGGCGTGAACGTGAACGCGTGGGCGCCGGAGGGAACGGGCCGTGATTTCAAGCTCTCCCCGACGCTGCAGCCGCTTGAGTCCTTTAAGGACCAGATCATCGTTCCGCAGAATCTGTGGAACGAAGCCGCGCATGACGGTGACGGCCACTACGTCAAAGAAGCCGCCATCCTGACGTCTACCCGGATCAGCAAGACGCTCGGCGAAGACCTAAATAGCCATGGCGTTTCGATGGACCAGGTCGCCGCGCAGAAGATCGGGGATCAGACTCCCCTGCCCTCGCTCGAACTGGGTGTTTCCCCGGAGGCTACGGGCGTCGACCTTGCCGTCGGATATACGCGTGTATACGGCTGTCACATTGCCTGGAGCAGCCCAACTACCCCGCTCGCTCGCGAGATCAATCCGAAATCGGTTTACCGCCGCCTGTTCCGCGCCTCCCAGCCGAGAGGAAATGCATCGAGAGATGAAGCGCTCCTGCTCGACCGCGTTCTCGGCGAAGCGAAAGACCTTCGCGCGCAGGTCGGACAGGCGGATCGCCGCCGCATCGATGAATACATGTCGATCGTGCGGTCGCTCGAACAGCGCACGGAGAGGGCGTCAGGCAGCGCCCGCACCGCCTGGAAGCCGCGCGTGCCACTCAGTTCCGTCCCCGAACCGGCCGAAGAACCGAACGATTATGCCGAACACGTTCGCCTGATGCTCGACATGATCGCGCTGTCGTTCCAGAGCGATGCTACCCGCATCGCGACCTTCATGTTCGGCAATGCCGTCAGCAATGTGAGTTTCCGCTGGCTCGAGGGTGTCAGTTCGAGCCACCACGACACCTCGCATCACGCGAACGATCCCGATAAGCTCCGCCAGTATCAGCTCATCAATAAGTGGTACGTGGCTCAGTATGCCTACCTTCTCGGCAAACTGCGTGATGCGAAGGAAGCCGGGGGCAGCGTTCTCGACAACTCGGCGATCGTTTTTGCCTCGGCACTGAGTGACGGCAACAGCCACAACATGCATAAGCTGCCGATCGTCGTAGCCGGCAAGGCTGGCGGCAAGCTAAACGCCGGGCAGAGTATCGTTTATCCCGGCGATACGCCTCTTGCGAACCTCTGGATGTCGATTCTGAGCGCAATCGGGACTCCCGTCGACCGGTTCGCTGACAGCACGGGACTGCTGCCGGGCATCCTCGCATAGATTCGGCGCAAACTTTTGTAACGTTACCGCACGCGTTCGGCGCCCTTGGGATAAGCTATTGCTTTCGTAAATACAAGGAGATCCCAGGTGGTTTCAAGACGTCAATTTGGAAAAATCGCGCTCGCGTCATTGCCGGTCGCGGGGCTGGCTCAATTCCCCGGTGGACGGGGAACCCCTCCTCCACCCCCGAAATCGAACTGGAACGGCGTTCAGATCGGCGTCATCACCTACAGCTTCCGGCAGGGCGTGGCGGCGAAAGATCTCATCCCGATCATGAACAAGCTGGGGATCAACGAAGTCGAGCTGATGTCGAACCACTGCGAGGAATTGGCGGGGGCGCCCGCGGGTCCGGCGTTTGGCGGGGGCGGACGCGGCCGGGGCCAGCAGATGACTCCCGAGCAGCAGACTGCCATGCAGACCGCACGGGAAGCCCAGCAGAAGTGGCGCGAGGGAACGAACCCCGAGACCTGGAAAGCCGTCCGAAAGCAATTCGACGATGCCGGAATCGATCTCAAAATCCTCTGTTACAACCTGAACGCCAATATGAAAGACGACGAGATTGACTACTCTTTCCGTATGGCGCAGGCGCTCGGGGTCAGTGCGATTTCGTGCAGCACGACCGTGACGATGGCCAAGCGGGTGGCTCCGTTTGCCGATAAGTACAAGCTGATGTGGGCGGGGCACGGTCACGACAATGTGGCCGATCCCGAGCAATTCGCCAAGCCCGAGACGTTTGAAAAGATCATGTCGTTCAGTCCTTATATCGGGGTGAACCTGGACATCGGCCACTTCACTGCGGCGGGCTACGATCCGATCCCGTTCATTAAGGAACACCACGCCAAAATCACCAATCTTCACCTTAAGGACCGGAATCGCGACTGGAACACGGCGGGAGGCGGCCGCGGCGGCGCTAACGTCCGCTGGGGCGAGGGGCAGACGCCAATAAAGGAAGTGTTGCACCTTTTGCGAAAAGAAAAATATCCGTTCCCGGCAAATATTGAATATGAGTATCAAGGGACGGATCCGGTGGTCGAGGTCGCCAAGTGCCTTGAATTCTGTCGTGACATCCTGATTACGTAGAAACCTGGAACCCTGACGGCGCGGAAACATCCAAAAAAATAAGAGGCGCGGTCCAGTTCATTTTGTGTTACATTTGAAGGCTGGGAGACCTGTGCGCCTGCGTGGCCCCAATGGTTACTCCTTCCCGCTCGTGCGGTTTAAGGCGTTTCGCCGTATAAATTCAACAAAAATAAATTACTTGAGTCGCCTTAGTGCGCTTCCGGATAGCGCGCGCATTCACCAGGGGAGGTAATACCGCATGGAACCAGATGACGATCAGTTTTTACGTGAAGCTCCGATAGGGATCAATTTCGACGAAGAAGCCACAAAATTCTTCGATCCGGAGGCTGAGGCGGATTTCCTCCATCCTCAACAGCAGGTCGAGGAATCGATCTACACGGACGATCCCGTTCGCGTGTATCTGCGTGAAATGGGCGCCGTACCGCTGCTGACGCGTGAAGGCGAAGTCGATCTGGCGCGCCGCATGGAACGCGGCAAGTTGCGCATGCAGAAGGCGGTCAGCCGCTCGGCCCTGGTGCAGTTGGCGGTCGTGGAATCAGCCGAAGCCATTCGTAAGAATCCGGACGATCTGGACAACCACGTCGACATTGGCGGGGACCTCGAAGACGGCACTCCGGCGGATACCAAGAA
>Ga0308173_10002282_pt1 | contig 10123 bp, 8 predicted proteins | sample PhyPR1_FD_203716 | JGI IMG/M metagenome (GOLD analysis project Ga0308173, IMG submission 203716) | Soil microbial communities from UC Gill Tract Community Farm, Albany, California, United States - DLSLS.P.R1 | ecosystem: Environmental > Terrestrial > Soil > Agricultural land | place: USA... | reverse complement strand
GCAGGGACCCATCGCTGCGCACGGCACCCGCAAGCGTGTCCAGCAGCTCGGCGAGGAGATCCGGCTCGAACTCGAGCGACGGCTTGCGGCTTCGCAGGATCAGCAGAACGCGCGCGGCCTGGGCGATGATGTCGAGGCGTCCGCGGCTGCGATCGGCACGGCTCTCCCTCATGCGGCCGTGTGCGCGAAAATCGCCGAGAACATTGTCGAGTTGCGCCAGCATGGGCGGCAGGGCGGCACGCGCATCGTCCTCGTCGAAGCGCGCGAGAAGACCTTCGAACGCGTACAGGAACGGATGGGTCTCGTCGTGAGGCTCGCTCACCGCTCGCCGCAGGCTGTCTGCGTGGCTTGCGCGCGCAGCGGCGACGAGCCTCGATGGAACGTCGAGCGTTCCCTGCGCATTGAGGATGCCTGCCGTGGCCTTCGCGAGGAAGCCTCCGCGCCGCGTCGACCAGCGCTGCGGCAACATGCTCGGATCGCCATGCGCGCGGCAGGCGTCGAGCAGACCGTCCGCAGCGATGAGGCTTTCGAGCTGGGCACAGACCCCGGCGACCAGCCTCGGCTCGGGCGTGAGCAAGCCGCGCTGCGCTGCGGACGAAAGGCCGCGCAGCACCATCGCATGATCGAAGCAGAAGATCGCGTGGTTACGCCAATCGTCACGCGACACGCATACGTGGACACGCGTCGGCGGCGCAGGGCGCACCGCCACCCATTGGGACAGCCACTCCTGCGCATGCTGTGCGTGCTGCGCGAACTGTGCCCCGTTCCTGCGCGTGACCGAGGCGGCGAGCCACTGCAGGAAATAGCCGGTGATCTCCGGGTAGAGATACTCGACTGCACCATCGGCCCCGACCGAGCCTGCGACCCCGCCCGTTGCAGACGGGTAGCCGCCCGAGTCTCGCGATGGCTGCGCCCGGCCACCGAGCAGCCACGAGGCGATGCGCTCGCGCGTCGCTTCGCATCGCTCGCGCCGTTGAATGCCGGCGCGAACGGGAGCGTCACCGTCCAACGCGAGCCGTGACGGAGATCCCCCTGCCAGACCCTCATCGCGAGCACTCATGCGAAGGCGTGCTTGGAAAAAGCGGCCTCCAGCACGCGGACGATGGCGCCCGCTGCGTCACCCGCGCCGAACGGCGCATCGGCATCCATCGGCACCGGCGGCCGGGGCGGCGCAGACACCATCTCGAGGGCTGCGGCGGCGATGCTGTCGGGCCCGACGCGAACCAGGCGCACGAACCCGGTCTCGAGGCTCTCGGGACGCTCGGTGTTGATCCGGGGAACGAGGAGCGGCGTGCCCAGGTGAGGCGCTTCCTCCTGGATGCCGCCCGAGTCGCTGATGATGAGCGCGGCCTGTGCTGCCTGCTCGATGAACGCGGCATAGCCCATCGGTTCGGTGAGCCGACAAGCGCTCAGGCCCGCGAGACGGCGGCGGAACATGTGCGCGATGCGAGGATTGGGATGGATGGGGAACAGCATGCGCAACTCGGGACGCGCAGCCGAAAGCTCGAACAAGGCGTCGCATACCAGCGCCGCATTGCGATCGAAGTTCTCCCGACGATGCACGGTGACGAGCACCAGGTCGCGCGTGTGCGCCGCTGCACGCGGCTCGATCCCGAGTTCGTCCAGTACCCAGCGCAGGCTGTCGATGCCCGTGTTGCCGACTCGGTGGACGGCCTCGGAAGCCACACCCTCGTCGAGCAGGTTCTGCGCACCGGAACGCGACGGCGCGAAATGCAGTTGTGCGTGCCGCGCGATGCGCCGCCGGAACCACTCCTCGGGGAAGGGTTCGCCCACGCTGTCGGTGCGCAGCCCGGCCTCGACGTGCGCAAGCGGATAACCGGCTTCGCTTGCTGCCCGTGCGCCCGCATAGGCGGTCAGCGTATCGCCCTGCACGATCACGGCGGCAGGGCGTTCCCGCGCAAGGACCTCCACGAGCTCCGTCTGCAGGTGAGCGCATGCGGCGCCGAGATGCGAGAACGAAGGCAGGGCCGCGAGCTCGATGGTCGAGCGAATCCCGAATTCCGCGAACGTGCGCTGCACGGCGGCCACGTGCTGTCCGCTGTTCACGACGACCACGCGAAAATGCCGGCGTATGCCCAGGCGCCGGATCACCGGAGCAAGCTTGATGCACTCCGGCCGCGTCCCCGCGATCACCACGATCGCGGGCGCACGTTCCCGACCCGAAGCGGCGAAGCGGGTGCGTGCGGGGACGTTCGGCGTTCGGCTCAGGAGCAAGGACGCGCTCGATTCATGGCAGGGTGGAAAATGCGCGGGTCACGTGCGCGAACAGGGCGTGCTTCAATAGCTTCCAGCAGGAGCCCGGGTCGGAAGCATGCGCCGCGGACTATAGCAACAGTTCTGCCCCGGTCAAAGCAAAAAATCAAGGGCGTGCCGCGCGAAAACACGGGCCTCATGGACGCCGGCAGATCAGCACCGCGTTCGTCCCGCCGAAGGCAAACGAGTTGGACATGACAGTGCGCAAGCCCGGCTGCGATCGCGCGCCTTCGGCGACGTAGTCCAGGTCGCACTCCGGGTCCGGCACCCGCAGATTGCAGGTCGGCGGCAGCGTTGCGTGCTGCAGCGCAAGCAGGCAGGCCATGAGCTCGAGCGCACCGGCCGCGCCGAGCAGATGCCCATGCATCGACTTGGTCGAGCTCACCGGAGTTCCTCGAGCCGATGAACCGAACACCTCCTTGATCGCCGCAGTCTCGACGGCATCGTTGGCCAGGGTCGCAGTGCCGTGGGCGTTGATGTAGTCGATGTCGCCTGCACCGAGCCCGGCACTCTCGAGCGCGAGATGCATCGCCCGCGCCTGACCGGGCACGCTGGGTCGGGTGATGTGAGCCGGATCCGTGCTGAGGCCGTAGCCGACGATCTCTCCGTGGACGCGCGCCTCGCGCCGTGCAGCGCGCTCCCATTCCTCGAGTACCAGCATCGCCGCGCCCTCCCCCAGCACCAGGCCGCTGCGGTCGAGGGCGAAAGGCTTGCATGAGGCAGCGGGGTCGTCCGCATCTTCCGTCGCCAGTGTCTTCATCGCGTCCCAGGCCTTGAGCGTGCCGAGGTTGAGCGGCGCTTCACTGCCCCCGGCAAGCATCACGTCGGTCTCGCCGCCGGCGATTCGCCGCCAGGCTTCGCCGATGGCGACGGCTGACGACGAACAAGCCGTCGAGAAGGTGAGGTTGGGACCGGAGAAGCCATGCTCGATGCCAACCCAGGAAGCGGCTGCGTTGGGCATGGCCATCAGCACGGTGAGCGGCTTCACACGGTCGGAGCCTTGCTCGTACAGCGATGCATAGGCGTCGTCGGTCGACTGGGCTCCGCCCATGCCGGTGCCGAGGAATACACCGCTGCGCTCTTTCTCATGCGCGTCGAGGACGAGACCGGCGTCGGCAACGGCCTGTCGCGACGCGTAAACCGCGAACTGGCTCACCCGATCGAGCACGCGCAATTGCGCCGTCTGGAAGTGCGCCGCGCCGTCGAACTGCGCGGCAGCGACGATGCGCATGGTCAGCCGCGGATGGACGGTTTCCGGCAGCCGCACAATGCCGGATCGGCCGGCCTTCAGTGCCGCGAAGAGCTGCTCAGGCTCGTTGCCGAGCGGCGAGACGGTGCCCAGCCCGGTGACGGCGACGCGTCTCAAGGCCGTGCCGGCTCCTCCGGCCGCGCGGCCTGCTCGCTCACGAGGCGATCGACGAACGCGACGAGATCGCCGACCGTCGCCAGCGCAGGCGCATTGTCCCCCTGGGTGCGCGGGACCACGATCTTGAACTCGTCTTCGACGGCGAACATGATCTCGATGACGCCGAGCGAATCGATCGCCAGGTCGGCGAGGCGCGATTCCGGCGTGAGCGAAGCCGTATCGACGTCGAAGTTCGCCTTGAGTATCTGCGTCAATCGCTCCAACGTGCTCAAACGGTCTCCTCGGGCGTGATCGGGTGGTGGTCCGGCGTAGCGGCCTGATGTCGGCCGGGCGCACGCAGGTGCGCCGCCAGCGCCGGTCGCGCCTTGCCGGCCATGCGGGCGCCCCACGTGAGCAGTCCACGATGGCGCTGCAGCAGCGGGAACAGCAGAGGTGCGAGTGCCGGCCGCATCGCCGAGTGCGCGCAGACGGCGGCGATGCGGACACGGCTCGCGAACTGCTGCCGCCATTGCTGCGCGTAAGCGGCTCCTGCGCGCTGCCACGCAGGCTCGTCCCGGCGCGGGCCGCCGGCAACGAGGTGGCGAGCAAGCAGGCAGCCACCCTGCAAGGCCATGCTGATGCCTTCGCCGATGATGGGGTGGGCTTCGCCCGCGGCGTTCCCGACCAGGAACACGCCAGGCCTGGGGTCCGGTCCACGGACTCCGGGCCGGAGTGGCCCGGCGGCGAGCCAGGATGCATCGAGACGCGCGCCGCGCAGCGCCTCGCGGACACCCAGACACGTGTCGACGAGATGGCGGGCAACCGCATCGGCGGCACCGCCGCCGCCCGCGTCTCGTCGCAGGGTGTCGAGCCGGTCGCGGCGAACACAGAAGGCCAGCGTCGCACGCTCGCCGTCCGCCACGACCATGCCGCCGTAGCCGCCGGGGAATGCGAACACGGGCAGCACGCCAGGAGCGAGACGGGTACCGCGAAAGTTCGCCTTGAAGGCAAACAGGTCGTCATCGCGGTGCTGCGGTCTTGCGCGAGCGCCTGGACCCAACGGCTTACCCCACGACCCTTGCGCGAGCACAACCGTATGCGCCTGCAGTTTCTCCTCGCGACCGCCCCGGCTCGCGCCCAGCCTGACCGCCCACGCTGCCCCGCCGCCGGCCTCCAGACTGCGGGCGGCACGTGCTTCGAAGACGTCAGCGCCCGAGGCTCGCACCCGATCGAGCAGCAGAACATCGAGGTGCTCGCGGCCCAGTGCCCGTCCCCAGGCGCGGGGCCCTGCGGCGGGCGGCAGATCGGCGCGCGCCCGCCGCTCGCCCACCCACAGCTCCATGCAGCGAAGCTCGGCGCCAGCGAGCGAGGAAACACCGGAGCCCAGGCCGAGCGTATCGAGCAGGGCGAGATTGCCCGCGGCAATGCATTCGCCGCAGACCTTGCGCCGGGGGAACACGTCCTTGTCGACCAGCGCGACGGACCACCCCGACCGTGCGAGAAGCAGCGCCGTCGTCGAGCCCGCCGGGCCGCCGCCGACCACGACGGCGTCGTAGATCCTGCTCATCGAACCGCTCCGCTGCGTCGGGCGACGAAGCAGTGTCCGAACGCACCCGCCGCTGCTTCCTGGGTCTCCCAGCCTGACGACGGCCACAACGCCGAAATTTCATGGTCGGCGAAACCGGCGCGCACGCTCAGCACGGCGTCGCGGCGCGTAACCTCATTGCAGCCGAGGAAGCCGATGAGATGGCTGCCTGCCAGTGCGAGCGGACCGCGACGGGGCTCCAGGGCGACGAAAGCCTTGCTGCAGGCGGCCAGCCCCTGCAGGAGGCGCGCCAACAGCGCGGGTTCGAAGTGATGGAGGAAGAGATTGGCGAACACGAGGTCGTGACGACCGCTGCCCTGCGCCGCGAGCCAGTCGAACACGTCGGCCGTCTCGCTGCGAACCGTCCACCCGAGTCGAGCGAAGCCGGCGCGCGTCTGCTCGCTGACGAGCGACTGCCGATCGACGAGATCCAGCCGCACGCTTGGCCAAGCTGCGGCGCGCTGCTGCGCGAGCCGCAAGGCGAGGCTGCCATCGCCGGCGCCGATCTCCGCCATCTGCAGCGCGCGCCCGCCGCCGGATTCAGCAGCGCCGCGCAGGGCCGCGTCGATCGCGCGGCTCAGCAGACCCAGGCTGCCCATCACCCGATTGACCCGGCGCAGGTCGCGCCGCGAACGAACCGCACGCGGGTCGTCGGCGGCGAGGTGATCGAGTGTCTCGGGCTCGATCTGCCGCGGCAGCGTCCAGGCGCTCACGGCGGGCCTTCAGGCCACCTCCAGCATGGCACCGTGGCAGCTGAAGCCCGCGCCGAAAGACGACATCCACCAGCGGCCCGGCGGAGCATCACCCGCCAGCGCGGCCTCGAGCACGAAGTAGACGAAGGCGCTGCTCATGTTCCCGTACTCGCGCAGCATGGCGGCGCTGAAGCGAAGGTCGTGAGCGGACATGCCGATGCGCTCGGAAAGCGCCATCAGCACGTCGCGGCCGCCGGCATGCATGATCCACGCATCGACATCGCTCACCGACAGCGACGTGCGCTCGAGCACGCTGTTCAGCACCCGCTGCGCCGCACTGGCGGCGAGCTGGGGCACGGGCCGGGTGAGGACGTTGCGCAGCATGCCGCCCTCGTGCTCGAAGCGCAGCGCATTGCGCTGTGCCGGTTCGAGCAGCGACTCGGCCGTCTTCCATTCGATGCGCCGCTTCGTCGCCGGCGGCGCGCTGCTGAGCACTGCGGCCCCGGCGCCATCGCCGAACAGGCAGGCGCTGACCAGGACGCCAGGATCGTTGTCGAGGAACATCGCCGCGCTGCTCACCTCGACGCAGATCGACAGCACATCGCGCGAATCGCCCGCGTCGAGCAGGGCAGCGCCGAGGCGCAGGTTCGGCAGGGCGGCAGCGCAGCCCTGCCCGACGAGGTCGAACGCCTGGATCGACGGCGAAAGCTTCAAGCGCTCGACGACATAGCTGCTGAGCCCCGGGCAAAGATAGCCTGTGCAGGTGCTGACCACGACGGCGTCGATCTCATCCGCTCCGAGGTCCGCATCGGCGAGCGCCTTGGCAGCGGCGTGCACTGCGAGGGTCGGTGCGTGCGTGCTGAAGCGGCGCTGCAGGGTATCGGGGTCGATGGCGAAGACGTCATCGAGCGACTCGAGCGCCAGCCGGCGCGCGTCGATGCCATTGTCGCGCGTCAGCACGCTGGAGGCGATCGCATGCGAGCGGCGGTCCAGGCGCTGGAACCAGTCGGATTGCTCGAACGCCGTCCAGCAGTCGGCCTTCGTGTAGCGCGCCGGCGGCGTCGCCGTTCCCAGTCCGCTAATGAACACGCTCGACCTCACACAAGCTCGGCCGCGCGGCACTGGGTGGAGTCGTGGCAATCAGGGTGATCCATGAAACAAGCGTTGCGATCGGGATCGGGTCACGGACGATGGTGAGCGGCAGTTGTCTTTGTGCGAGAGGATCGCCGGGTGCAAGGGCCATTGGACTTGGGCGCGCCGGGAAGAAAAGCCGATAGCGGATAGTAATATGAACGCAGGAATCGCCTTCCCCGCCCCGGCAAAGACGCGGCGAGCGGCCACAAAAAAGCCCCGCGGACGCGCGGGGCTCTCTCTGCCGAGCACGCATCAGGGATGCATCACCACCTTGATGCAATTCTCTTCCTTGTTCTTGAAGATGTCGTAGCCGTGGGCGGCATCGTCGAGACGCATGCGGTGGGTGATCACGAAGCTCGGATCGATCTCGCCGTTCTCGATGCGATCCAGCAAGGGACGCAGGTAGCGCTGCACGTGCGTCTGCCCCGTCTTGATGGTCAGCGAACGGTTCATGAACGAGCCGAAGGGCATCTTGTCGATGAAGCCGCCGTAGACGCCGGGCACCGAGACCGTGCCGCCGTTCCGGCAGGCCATGATCGCCTCGCGCAGAACCGGCGGGCGATCGCTTTGCAGCCGCATCGCCTGCTTCACCTTGTCGTACGTGCCCATCATGCCGTGCGAATGCGCCTCCATCCCCACCGCGTCGATGCAGGCATCGGGGCCGCGGCCGCCGGTCATCTCCTTCAGGGAATCGAGCACGTCGAACTCTTCGTAGTTGAGCGTCTCGGCCCCGACCTGCTCGCGCGCCATGCGCAGCCGCTCGGGAAAGCGATCGATGGCGATCACCCGCCCCGCACCGAGCATGAAGGCGCTCTTGATGGCGAACTGGCCCACGGGTCCGCAACCCCACACCGCGACCGTGTCGTCGGGCTTGATGTCGCAGTTCTCGGCGGCCATGTAGCCCGTCGGGAAGATGTCGGAGAGGAAGAGCACCTGCTCGTCCGAGAGCCCGCTGTTCTCGATCTTGATCGGCCCGACGTCGGCGAAGGGCACGCGTGCGTATTCGGCCTGGCCGCCGGCATAGCCGCCGACCAGGTGGGAATAGCCGAAGATGCCGGACGGCGAATGTCCCCACATCTTTTCCGCCATCCATGCGTTCGGATTCGAGTTCTCGCAGAGCGAGTACTCTTCCTTCGCACAGAAATAGCAGTTGCCGCAGGCGATCGGGAAAGGCACGACGACGCGGTCCCCGATCTTCAGGTTCTTCACGCCCGAGCCCAGCTCCACGATCTCGCCCATGAACTCGTGACCGAGGATGTCGCCGTCCGCCATCGTTGGGATGTAGCCGTCGTAGAGATGCAGGTCCGACCCGCAGATGGCCGTGCTCGTGATCTTCACGATGGCATCGCGCGGGTTGAGGATCTTCGGGTCGGGAACGTTCTCGACGCGCACATCGTGGGCGCCATGCCAGCAGGTTGCCTTCATGCCGGGTCTCCTTTTTTCAGCAGTTTGTAGAGGCTTCCACGCGGCCCCGCGGGCTGCCCTTCGATCGTGGGAATCTCACCCGTTTCCATGAAGCGCTTGAAGCGGCGCAGGTCTTCCTGCACCTGCTGCTCGGGCTCTTCACCGAACAGCTTGGCGACCATCGCGCCGACCACGCCCGCCGGCGGGGTGTATTTCATCTCGACGCGCACGATGGTCCCGCGTCCGGCCGGCTCGGGCACGAAACGCACGACCCCGGAGTTCTCCACGTCGCCATTCGTCGAACGCCATGCGATGAGCTCGTTGGGCCGGTCTTCCGTGACCTCGGCGTCCCATTCGACGCTGCTGCCCGCGGGCCCTTTGGCAACCCAGTGCGACGTCCGCGCATCCGTGGTGGTCACCGATTTGAGATGCTTCATGAAGTTCGGAAGATTCTCGAAGTTGTGCCAGTAGGCATAGAGCTCCTGGGCGGGGCGATTGACCGCCATCGTCTTCTGCACGTTGATGCGGCCCTCGTTTTCGCTGTCGGCCGACGCCCAATTCGCCCGCGCGAGCTGCTGGCTGCAGGCGAGGTCGAGAGCGGTTACGCCCGCGACGGCTGCTGCGGCAACGGCGATCCGCGTGTTGTCGCTGCCGGGCTGCCGCGCTGCGGCGGCGAGCAGCGACAGGTCGAGGGCATCGCCACCGACGCGCGCCCACACCCAGGCGGTGGGGCGGCGTTGCGTCAGTATCCCGATACCCGCTGCGATCTCGCGCACACCCATCGCCTGGATGAGGGTTGTGTTGTCCGTCACGCCGATGAAGCGCGCAAGCTGACGCGGCGCGACCAATTCGGCGAGACCCAGCCCGATGCTGAACCAGCCAAGTCCACGTGCGAGCGGGAGTGCGGTGTCGGTCTTCCGGCGCGGCGGCGGCAGCACATCCGCACGCATGGTTTGCGACCGCTGATTTGCGGGCGCGGTGGAGGGACGCGCGGCTTGCATCGCAGGCGCTCCGACCGGGGGCCGGTCACGAGACCCAGCACCGGGACTTTGTCGAGTGCCTTCCATTGTCGTGTCCATTCGTTCTCCTCAATCGATGGGGTTAAGCGGAGAGCAGGCTTTGCTGCTCGGGGACTTGCTGACGTGAGCGGTCCGAGGTGCAAGCCGTGTGCCACACAAGCGCAGCGGCGAGCGGCATAGCTCTTCAAGGACTTGCACCGCGCGCGGGCATCGCGTGTGCACCACGAACGTGAACTTCTTACGTCTCCGCTTTACCGAACTCGACTTGCCGCGTGCGTGCTGCGAAAGCACGCCGGAACCGCCGCGACAGCGGGGCTTTGCGCACGGCAGCGCATGATTCTGCGCCTGCCGTAGAATGATCCATCGAACGCACCGATGTGCGTCTCTCGTCTTCAGGATTCAGGCAAGCATGCTCACGGCTTTCATCTCCCGCGCGTCGCGCGGTCTCCCGCTTCTCCTCGCTGCGGTCGCGCTCGGCGTCGTGCTTTTCCTGGTCGCGAGCTTCGTGCTCCCGCGCCACACGCAGACAGCGCTTATGTCGCTGTCGGTGAACGGTGACAGCGTCGGCGCGCCGGCTGCTCCTGCAGCCACGGCTGCGGCGCAGCCATCGACAGCAAGCGCCGAGCCCGCCAATGCCGCAAGCGCAGCCTCGGCACCGTCTCCCGCTGCA
>Ga0308173_10002281_pt1 | contig 10125 bp, 10 predicted proteins | sample PhyPR1_FD_203716 | JGI IMG/M metagenome (GOLD analysis project Ga0308173, IMG submission 203716) | Soil microbial communities from UC Gill Tract Community Farm, Albany, California, United States - DLSLS.P.R1 | ecosystem: Environmental > Terrestrial > Soil > Agricultural land | place: USA... | reverse complement strand
TCGGGACGCAGCATGTGGGATCTCAGCGTTCCACTGGCCGGTCCATCGGCGGGCCCGAAAATCACGTCGATCAGCCCATCAGCGGTCAACTCGGCCGCTACCCCGGTGACACTCACGGTTACCGGTTCTAACTTCATCGTGGAACGGCACGGACCGGCCAACGACTTTCGTGAACTCGTCGACGTTGCGCGTGACCATCAGCGGCACGGATCTAAGCCAGGCCGGACGCGCCACCGCAGTCGTCTTCAATCCCGTGGCTGGGGGTGGTCTATCGAACTCGGTCAATGTTCCGGTGGGCGGTGCACCAACCGTGTCGGCCGAGGGCATTACGAGCGCCGCCACAACCTCCGTTTCAGGACCTTTGGTGCCGGGCTCAGTACATACGCTCTACGGCAGCAATCTCGCTCCAGCCCAGACGGTCGCGGGCGCGGCCCCATTGCCCTACACGCTAGGCGGGGTCACGATCGAGGTCAATTCCATTCCCGCGCCGCTCTTCTTCGTCTCGCCAACCCAAATCAACTTTCAGGCTCCATGGGACCTCGAGGGCCACAATTCCGCGAGCCTGACAGTGCTCAATGGATCGGTTGCCAATGCTCCTTTGCAGGTGAACGTGGCCGTCACGGCGCCCGCGATTTTCACAGCGGACGGATCGGGCTCTGGTCAGGGCGCAATCCTGATCGCGTCGAATGGAGCGGTTGCAGCGCCGAGCGCAACGTTCCCCACATCCCGGCCCGCGGCGCATGGTGAGTTTGTCTCGATCTACGCCACAGGGCTTGGACCGGTGAGCCGAATCCAAACCAACGGCACTCCAAAACCGGTGACCACAGCACCCGCGATTACGCAAAACCCCGTCGTTATGATCGGCGGCGTGGCCGCGAACGTGACCTTTTCGGGACTTGCGCCCGCTACGGTTGGGGTGTATCAGATCAATGTTCAGGTACCGGACGCAGCGCCTTCCGGCAACGCAGTGCCTGTCGTTCTGTCGATCGGCGGCCTAGCATCGAATACAGTTACGCTGGCGATCGCACCCTAGCGACAAAAAGCGGCGGCTTACGTCAGATGACAAGAGGCCGTAATGGTTCCGATCTTCTTTCTGTTCGTGACGTTTGCCGGCCAGGGTGCGTCCGGCGATGGCCGAGGCTTTTTCGGCAAGTGGCGAGGTGAATCGGTCTGTGTCGACCGGAACAGCGCGTGCCACGACGAGTCCGTCGTTTTCCGCATCAGCAATTCGGCGGGCTCAGAAGAGGCGTTCGCGGTACAGGCGTCCAAAATCGTGGACGGTCATGAGATTGATATGGGAACGCTGCGGTTCCGTTGGGACGCTGCTGAAGCGAAGATTATCTGCGATTACCCGCAGGGCGTGTGGAAAATCGCGGCGTCAGGCGAGGGCCTGGAAGGGACGCTCACCCGGCATGATGGGACCTTGTTTCGGCACTTAGCGCTGAAAAAGGCGGCTCCCGGTCAGAAGTGATGGCCGAAAATTCAGACGACGCCGGTTACGGGCACACCGGCGCGCTGCAAGGCCGCTTCGACCTCGGGCACGCGGAGACGGGACGCGTCATATTCCACGAGGAGATCTTCGCGGGACGGCGCGATCGTGATCCGCTCGATACCGTAAATGGAGTTGGCGCCGGCGATCTGCGCCATCAGCGCCTCATCGAGCGGACGCTGCAAGCGGAAGTGCTTCTGAACTTTGGTCATGGGGCGCGAAACGAAATTATAGCGAAGCCCAGTGGTTCAGTGGTCCCGCCCCACCGCCCAGACCGGGCGCGGTCGCAATGGCATTGGTGACAAACCGCTTGGCGTTTTCGACGGCCGCCTCGATCGATTCGCCGCGCGCCACAAAGGCCGTAATGGCGGCCGAGTAAGTACAGCCGGTACCGTGCGTGTGTTCGGTGGCGATGCGTGGGGCGCGAAATTCCGTGAACCGGCCGTCGTGCAGAAGAATGTCAACAGGGTCGCCGGGCAGATGTCCGCCCTTTACGAGCACGGCGGCCGGCCCTAAATCGGCGATGCGCCGCGCTGCTTCCTTCATATCTTCGATATCGGCGATCTCCATGCCCGCGATGTGGGATGCTTCTCCCAGATTCGGTGTAATCAGCGCTGCTCGCGGCAGCAGTTTCTGTCCGAAGCTCACACGGGCGTCCTGGTTCATCAGGTCCGACCCGTGTTTGCTGACCATGACCGGATCGATCACGAGAGGACACGGGAAATCGATACCTGCAATGCATTCCAGCATCTCCTCACTGCCGAGCGCGCCCGTTTTGACCGCGTGGGGCGGAAGATCGTCGAGAACCGCATAGATCTGGTCGCGGACGAGGGATATGTCCAGAACTTCCACGCGGGACATCATCACCGTGTTCTGGACGGTGATCAGCGTCACGGCAGATACGCCGTAAACGCCAAGTTGATGAAAGGTTTTGAGATCGGCCTGAATACCCGCGCCACCGCCGGGGTCGGACCCCGCGATAGTAAGGGCGATGGGGAGCATCTCTCTGATTATCGCGGAGATATGTAGCGTTTCGGGCTTTCTGCCGAATATGGCCGCATGTACAGGCGTATTGCAGTCCTGGCGTTGATGGCCGCGGCGGGAGTTTTCGCGCAGGAAGTTCATCTTAAAACGCGCAATGTCCGGGTCGCGCCGGTCGCGCCGGAAGGAGTGAACGGCCGGCACCAGATCGTTGTTTTCGACCATGCGCCAGGGGTTGAAGATTTGGATGCGCTCCTTCAGGGCGGCGCGCAGGTGGTCAGCGCATTACCGGATAACGCCGTGGTGGTGTCCGCGCCCGGTGTATCGATCAGGTCCATTCCGGGAGTTTCGTGGACCAGCCGTCTGGATATCGACGACAAAATCAGCCCGGATCTCGCTGGCGGCGGACCGCTCCTCGCAATCGTTGAATTTCATTCGGATGTGAGTCCGGACGAGCAGGAAACCGTTGCGGAGCAGGAAGGAATTGCACTGCAGCGCCCTGCGGTGTTGACCGCAAATCACGCGATTGTCGCGGGGTCGCTCTCGGACTTGCGGGCGCTCGCCGCAAACGATGAGGTGGCCTATGTTTTTCCGGCAGATCCTGATTTATTGACCGACGCTACGTTCAGCCCGTGTGCGGGAATGCTGACCACGTCCGGAGCAGTCGCTCAATTCGCCAACATCATCCATGGGTGGGATCTGGGGCCGGATGGGGCGGCTCACCTTGGATACGCGTTCGGTTCCCTGACTACAAAAGTGCCGGCAGCCACTGTCCAGAGTGAAATCGTTCGCGCCCTGAATGAGTGGGCGAAACACACAAACGTTATTTTTTCATCCGCTGCCAGCACCACGGCCGCGCGGACGATTCTGGTCAAGTTTGCGAGCGGCGCGCACGGGGATGCTTATCCGTTTGACGGTCCCGGCGGAATGCTCGCCCATACGTTCTACCCGGTACCGTTCAATGCGGAATCGGTCGCGGGCGACATGCATCTGGATGCTGACGAAAAATGGCACGCGGGATCGGACGTCGATATTTACAGCGTAGCCCTGCATGAAGCCGGTCACGCGCTCGGACTGGGGCACTCCGATAAACCTGGTGACGTCATGTACCCCTATTACCGGAGTGGGATGGCACTCTCGGCGCGTGACATCGGCGCAGTGCAGTCTCTCTACGGAAGTCTGGAAGGCGGTAGCTCGGACCCAATCGCGCAGCCCACGCCCAACCCGAATCCCACCGCTTCCGCTCTTCGGCTCACTTTGGATTCCGCGCCTGCGTCAGTCACGACCCCCGAGACCGCGCTCACCGGCACGGTTTCGGGAGGAACCGGGCCTTATTCTGTCCAGTGGCAGACGGACCATGGCTATAGCGGCAGGGCGGCTTTCCATTCGGGCGCCAACTCATGGACATCCGGACCGATTACGCTCGTCACCGGATCAAATGAAATCAGCGTTTCGGCATTCGATTCCGCGACAGCGGCGGTGACGCAAACCGCAACTGTCGGGTTCAATCCACCACAGCCGCCGCCTGGAGCACCGCACGCTCCGATCGCAATCTCGATCACCTCGCCCTCGTCGAACGTAAGCACCATCAATGCCTCCGCAATCTCGATCGGGGGTTCGGCAAGCGGGGGGACGGGCATTACCAAGGTGACCTGGCAAACGGCGGCAGGCGCGGCGGGTGTCGCGACCGGAACGGGTCACTGGCTCGCTTCTGCTGTCCCTCTCCTGAAAGGAACAAACACGATCGTGCTGCGCGCCTACGACGCCAGCGGCAATAGCGCATGGGGCGCGCTCGTTGTGGTCCGGAACTTTTGAGGAGGCATGTCAAAATGAAGCACCGTCATGAACGCAAGGTTCGTCACCGCGCTCATTGCTTACGCCGTTCTGCTGGGACTCGCGTGCATCTTTCTGCATGGTCTGGTCTTCAAGGCGGTACTCATCCTTTTCGCGGGACTGATCGCGAAAACCCTTATTGCCTGGCGGGCAGGCTGGTAGTTTCGGTTGGGATTCGTTCCACGTTGGAACGCGTGTTCCGTTTTCGCATGCCATCCCGAACCACAAAGCGATTCCGCAATTTTGGTGATATGCCGTAACTGATTGGAGCACTAGAGCTTTCGTACAAGGCTCGTTTTGGCCGCATCCCTGCAATCTACAGAGACGTAAGCCATGACCACCGCCACCAAACGTCAGATCCAAGCCGTTGAATCGGCAGCCGCAAAACGGGACCAGATTGTCGTCGAACATCTGCCGCTCGTTCGCGCCATCGCAATTCGCGTATATGAGAACCTACCGGTTCACGTAGATCTCGACGACTTGATTCATGCCGGAATTATGGGACTAATGGATGCCGCCGCAAGATATGACGACGACAAACAAGTCACATTCCGCGGGTACGCCAAGCACCGGATCAAGGGAGCCATACTCGACAGCCTGCGCGATCTCGACTGGGCATCGCGCGACTTACGCCGCCGCCATAAGAAGCTGGAGGAGATCACGCGGGAGTTATCAGCCACCATGGAACGCAACCCCACCGAGCATGAGATCGCCGAAAAGATGGGAATGGATATCGAGCGTTGGCGGCATGTGGCGATCGAGCTCCGCATGGTCGGGCTGCTATCCGCTTCGACTCGCCGGGCCGACGATGAGAATCAAAGCGCGCCGGAATTCCCCGCCAGTGAAGACCTGAATCCGGACGTCCTGACGGGCAAGCGCCAGCTCAGCTCGGTCCTGAATTCCGCACTCGAAACACTGCCTATCCGCTATCAATCAGTAATCCGCCTGTACTACAACGGCGAGAAAACGATGCGGGAAATCGGAGACGAACTCGGGATTAATGAGAGCCGCGTGTCACAGATCCATCGGGCGGCACTGGAAAAGATGGCGGAGAACCTGCAATCCGCGGGAATTCATTCGAGCGCCGCTGTTTTGTAAATCGCACGCCTGGTCGCCAGCCGGTAAGATTGAAGCAGATGAAGCGTTCCGGGTTTGCCGATCTTCCGCTTCACGGCGGCCGCGTCCCACCCTGGTTGGCGGAACGTATGCAGAAGCTCGGCACAGCGATCGTGGAGGCGGTCGTCCATCATTACGGGCACGCCGAATTTCTCTCCCGCATCAGTGATCCGTACTGGTTTCAGGCTCTTGGGGCTGTAATGGGGATGGATTGGCACTCCTCCGGGATTACCACCTCCGTTCTGGGGGCCCTGAAGCGCGGGCTCAATCCGCGTGCCCGGGAACTTGGCATCTACGTGTGCGGCGGCCGCGGCAAACAGTCGCGCAAAACACCCGCCGAGCTACTCGAAATCGCCGAACAGACGGGATTACCGGGCGACGCTCTGGTCCGCAGCAGCCGCCTGACCGCAAAGGTGGACAACAACGCGATCGGAGATGGATTCCAACTGTACCTCCATTCGTTCATCCTGACGTCGGCCGGGGATTGGGCTATTGTCCAGCAGGGAATGAACGACGCCTCAGGTCTGGCGCGCCGCTATCATTGGCACTCGCCATCGATCCGCGACTTCACCTGCGAACCGCACACCGGCATCGTAGGCGCATACGAAGGTGAAATCCTGAATCTCATCGACAAACGGGCCCTCCCCGCACAGGACGCGCTTCTTGAAATCGCGCGCCAGCCGCCGGACGTCACGATCGCCACGGCCCGCAAACTCGTGATGCCGGCGCATCACGACGTTCGCGCGAAAGATGTCGATCTGGATCGGCTCGGCGCGGTTCTCGCGACCGCCTACGAAAAGGAGCCCCGCGATTTCGCCTCGCTCCTGCTCACCGAAAAGCTCGGACCGAGAACATTACAGACGCTTTCGCTCGTGGCCGAGGTGATCCATGGCACGCCCACACGTTTCAGTGATCCCGCGCGGTTCTCTTTTTCGCTGGGAGGAAAGGATGGCCACCCGTTCCCGGTGCCGCTCAAGACATACGACGAATCGATCGGGGTCCTGCGCAAAGCGCTCGATCACGCCAGGATCGGCGATACCGACAAAATCGACGGGCTGAGGAAGCTCGACCACCTGGTCCAGACGATGGCACGCCGTTATCAACCCTCGGCGCATTTCGATAAGGTGATCGAGCATGAGCGCACGATCTCGGCGTCGCTCGGCGGAAGGACGGTTATGGATGACCGCAAGCCCCGCCGTTCGGCAAGACGGAACGAACAATTATCGCTTTTTCAGTGAGACCTACCCGGCGCACTCGCCGCGGCCGAGCTTCAGCGAGAAGGCCGCGTCATCACCCCAATCCATAAACATCTCGGGGTCGCCAGAGGGTTTCGCCAGATCGGAGAGCAGTTCTTTCTTAAAGAACTCCACCTTGTGGCGCAGCACATAGGCGCGGAACGTCTCGCCATCGCGATAGTTGGCTTTGTAGTGATCGAGCACCCTAGTCATCGCGAGCGGGGCGAGCCGGGCTGGCAGACTCATGATCTGGAGACCGAACCGCATGACACCCTGCTCGTCATAACCGCCGCCCAGCAGCATCTGATAGTGCGGGACTTCCTTGCCGTCGATCTTGCGGGCATTGCCATAGAAGCCGATTTCCGCCGTCCAGTGCTGGCCGCAGGAATTGGGGCAGCCGCTGACATTGATCTGCAGGTCGCGTAGCCTTGGATCGTCATACCCGCGAACCGCGTCTTCCAGGGCGTCCCCCAGGTTCATAGCCTTGGTAAGCGCCAGATTGCATGAATATGCCCCCGGGCAGGTGACCACATCGTTCAATTCGCGAGCACCGGCATCGCCAAGTCCAATCGCCTTCAGGGCGGCGTAAACACGCGGCAGATACGCCAGTTGGACGAAGCCCAGCACGAGATTCTGTTCGACGGTCACGCGCAGGCAACCATCGCCGGCTTCGCGAGCAATTTTCGCTACTTCGCGCATCTGCGAACTGGTGAGGTTACCCTGCTGCACTTTCAGGGTGATCATGGCGTAACCGGTCTGCTTCTGCTCTTCGACATTGGCCTCGAGCCAGCGGTCGAAGCCCGGATCCCCCGAACTGCCCTTATTCACAACCGGTAACAGGGCGCCTGTACCGAGCGGCTGCGGTTTACTCAGATAGCCGCCAAAACCCTCGGGAACCTCAGCCGGAACCGGAATACCGCCATTCTCGAGAATGTCGGCGTATTCCTTATCGACCTGCTCCTTCAGCCATTCGAAACCTCGCTCGCGCATGACGAACTTCAGGCGCGCCATGTTGCGGTTCTTACGGTTTCCGTATTGATTGAAGACGCGCAGCACAGCCTCGATGCGGCTTACAATACGGTCTTCCGGAAGGAATTCATCGAGCAGACGGGCCTCAACCGGCAGCGGCCCCAAGCCTCCGCCGATCACAACCTTGAACCCTCGTTCGCCATCGCGAATGACGGCCTTCGCGCCCACATCGTGGATGGCCGCGATCGTGCAATCGCTATTTGTGCAGCCGTCGAACGCAATTTTGAATTTGCGCGGCATCGCATCCGTCAGGCTCTTGCGCAGGAACGCATACGCCACTTTGCGCGACCATGGCCGCACATCGAAAACCTCATGTCTCGTTAAGCCGGCATAAGGGCAGGCCGTGACATTGCGAACCGTGTTGTAGCAGGCTTCCCGCGAGGTCATGCCGACATCGTGCAGCATGTGCATGGCGTCGGCGAACTTCTCGAGGGGAACGAAGTGAAACTGCATGTTCTGACGGGTCGTCAGATGGCCCTTGCCCCCGCCGACCGCGTCCGCAACATCAGCCAAACGCTCCATTTGCGCGGCAGTCAGAAGTCCGCCGGGAACCTTTGTCCGCATCATCTGAACACCCGGCTGCCGCTGTCCGTAGCAGCCGAAACGCAGACGGTAGGGACGGAAATCGTCGTCGGTAATCTTGCCGGCGAGGAACTCTGCCGCCTTCTCCCGAAAAGCCTCAATTTCGGTCCGAACGGTTTGATCGTGCTGGTGATTGAAATTGTCGCGAAGATCGAGGACGGACGTTTCAGAATGGGTCAAAACTTAATCTCCGTATTCTCTATAGAGAATACCATGGATGCTCCTGCGGACCTGGATAACCGGTTCCGAGCTGCCCCAGTTACCAGAGTACGAAATGGCTTGTTGCCCGGGCCGTCTCGACCCGGCGGGCACGAGTTCGCGCGCCACGGAAATGGTTAAACCATCTTTTTCCAAGAGGTGGCGCCCTTGATGGCGTCGTTCACCGCTTCGATGTTCTTCACACCTTCGACCGAGAGCCAGTCCTCAAGGGCTTTGACGCCTTTCTCACCGTAGATCTTCACGCCATCGAGCCAGGTCGCTCGTCCGCAGAGAACACCGGAGTATTTCGTCCCGCTCTCGGCCGCAAATTCCAGGTTCTCGATAAAGACGGGATTACTGACGCCGGCGCTGAGATATATGAACGGCTTGGTTGCGACGGAGGCGGCATCGCGGAAGTGATCCAGTGCTTCGGCGCGCGTATACGCCTTCTCGCCCTTGAACCCCCGGCTGCCTTCCACGTACGTAGGGTTGATCGGGACTTCCACCTTCAGAACGTCGACCTTATATTGCGGCTTCGAAAACTCGGCCATTGACCCTTTGACGACCGCCGGCTTCTTCTTTGCATAATCGAGGCTCTTCTCACCCTTGCCGTTCTCGTCGTATCCCACGAATTCGCAGAAGAACGGGATGTCGAGCGCTTCGCACTCGGCGCCGATGCGCTCGATGAACGCATGCTTGATATCGTTCACGTCGGAAGGAGAAAACGGCGTGTAGTACAGCAGAATCTTGACGGCGTTCGCGCCCATTTCCTTGATCCGCTTGACGGAAAGGTGAGGCAGCAGATCGGGCATGCGGTGCTGGTCGGTGGCCTCATACCCGGTTTCTTCGTATGCGAGCAGCAGGCCGGCGTTGGCGGCGCGCGCTTTGGCAGCGGGTAAGCCCCACTCGGGATCGAGCAAAATGGCGCTGGCGTGGGGTGTGAGTATGCGGGAGACAGCGACCTTGAACTCCTCCATTTGCTGGTCGGTAACCTGATCCTCAGGGATACCCTTGCCGCTTGCGATGCCTTTTTTCAGGCTGCCGCGCTGATCCATGGCGGCGGCTGCGATAATTCCCGCGCTGTTCGAGAGCGCATTCATGTGCTGTGTCTTGCCCGCGGAGAGGCTCATATAAGCTCCTTATTCTGTGGTGTAGTCGAGTCTGGGCGCCCGAATGAAAAAAAGATTATCCCACGCGCAGGCGACTCACGCGCCGATGAAATCGCTGGACGGCGGCTGCGTCGCGAAGGATCTGGGCCTTGAGCGCCCCGGCGTCCTCGAATTTCTTTTCGAGACGGACGAACGCCAGAAAAGCAATTTCGATGCGCCGCGGGGGCTCGGGCGGCGGCGGGTCGAGAAGGAACGTCTCAACCGTCAGGGCCTGTCCATCGAATGTCGGCCGATAGCCAACGTTGGTGATGGAGCGCCACTCCGCGCCGGAATTTTCATCGCGCGTGCGGGTTGCGTAGACTCCGGTCTTCGGCAGCAATTCGTTTTCAGCCGCGAGGTTCAGGGTCGGCACCGTCTTCTTCGATCCGATGCCCTGCCCGCTCACCACGCTGCCTTCGAGCGAATAGGGGGAGCCCATCATGCGGCAAGCTTTCGATACGCGCCCATTCACCACGAGATTGCGAATCCGCGTGCTGCTGATCCGCTCGCCGCC
>Ga0308173_10002280_pt1 | contig 10125 bp, 9 predicted proteins | sample PhyPR1_FD_203716 | JGI IMG/M metagenome (GOLD analysis project Ga0308173, IMG submission 203716) | Soil microbial communities from UC Gill Tract Community Farm, Albany, California, United States - DLSLS.P.R1 | ecosystem: Environmental > Terrestrial > Soil > Agricultural land | place: USA... | reverse complement strand
GCATGCCGTCGCCGGAGGGCTCCGCTTTAATCACCGGCGGCTGTAATGGCGAAATCACCTCCAAACGCACCACATTCGACCACGAAGAAAAATGATCGTGTTTCTTCACGGCCGTACGCACCCCCACGGCGATCTGCTGGTTCACGAAACTATCCACTGGAATCGAGTGCGTCATCGGCACTGCCGACGGGCTCTCAGGATCATTGGCTGGCGGAGGTGTAAGCTCGTATTGGCTAGCGGAATCGGCCCAGGTCTCAAAGTTGAACGGGGACCCGTACGTTCCCACCCGCAGATCGACCTCCGAGAATCGCTGGATCGCCACATTGTCGGTCGTACGCGCCGGGACCGTAAAAGTAACAATCAGGTTGCTCCCCCGTTCCACCACGGCTAAATCCCGTATCGCCGGAGGAATCTCTGGCGACGGAGGAACGACGGGCCCAATCTGTCCGCAGCCTACATAGCCGCAGCTCACCAGAAAAAGCGTCGAGAAAAGGACGATCAGCGCAGCGGGTCGCAACTAAAGAATGTACCTGCTCAGATCTTGATCTTTTACGATTTCGGCCAGCTGCTTTTTCACGTATGCTGAATCGATTTTGATATTTTTCTTTTTGAGGTCCGGCCCTTCAAAGGAAATCTCTTCCAGCAGCTTCTCCATGATGGTATGAAGGCGGCGCGCGCCGATGTTTTCGGCCGATTGATTCACCTGTGCTGCCACTCGCGCAATCTCGACCAACGAATCCTCAGCAAACGTGAGCTTGATGCCTTCGGTATCCAGCAGCGCCATGTACTGCTTCACCAGCGCCGACTTTGGCTCCTTCAAAATACGGATAAAGTCTGCCTCGGTCAGGGACTTCAGCTCCACGCGGATGGGGAAGCGGCCCTGCAGTTCAGGGATCAGATCGGCGGGCTTGGACACGTGAAATGCGCCCGCAGCCACGAATAGAATATGGTCCGTGCGTACGAAACCGTGCCGCGTATTCACAGTTGTGCCTTCCACGATCGGGAGAATGTCGCGCTGCACCCCCTCGCGGCTCACATCCGGACCGTGTCCCCCTTCGCGGCCCGCAATCTTGTCGATTTCGTCCAGGAACACGATCCCGTTCCGCTCCACGCGCTCCAGGGCAATGCGCGTCACCTGGTCCATGTCGACCAGCTTCTGCTCTTCTTCCTGGATCAGGTACTCCAGCGCCTCCGAGACGCGCATGTTCCGTTTTTTGGTGCGCGGCCCAAACAGCCCCGGAATGACATCTTTCAAGTTGATGTCCATCTCCTCCAGGTTGCCGTTGGTGGACACCTCGAACGTCGGCCCGCGCTCCTTGACGTCTACTTCCACCATGCGGTCGTCCAGTTTCCCGGCCCGTAGCTTCTCCCGCAACTTTTCGCGGGTACGCTCCACGCTTTCGGTCAACTCCGGTTGCGGCGGCATCAGCAGATCCAGCAGACGTTCTTCGGCCTGCTGCTCCGCCCGGTCCGCTATCTGTTCCAGCCGCTCTTCTCGAACCATGTCGATGGCCACATCCACCAGATCGCGAATCATCGATTCCACGTCCCGGCCCACGTAGCCGACTTCGGTGAACTTACTTGCTTCCACCTTTAAAAACGGGGAGTTGGCCAGCTTCGCCAGCCGTCGCGCAATCTCCGTTTTGCCCACACCAGTCGGGCCGATCATCAGGATGTTTTTCGGCATCACCTCATCGGCCATCTCCGGGTCCAGCTTCTGGCGCCGCACACGATTCCGCAACGCAATTGCCACAGAGCGCTTCGCGTCCGCCTGACCGACGACATACTTGTCCAATTCGGCTACAATTTCGCGGGGAGTGAGTTCGTCCAGCAAGGGGGTCTCATCGGAGGATTGCTGCGGAAGATAAATAACCACTATCCCAACTCCTCGTATGTGACGTTGTCATTCGTGTAAATACACACATCGGCGGCGATCCTCATAGACTTCTCCACCACCTCGCGCGCCCCGAGATTCGTATTCTCCAGCAGTGCGACCGCTGCGCATTTGGCAAAGGCGCCGCCCGATCCAATCGCAGCCACCGGGCTATCGGGTTCAATCACATCCCCGGTGCCGCTCACGATGTACATATTGTGGATGTCGGCCACCAGCAATAACGCTTCTAAATGTCGTAGCATCCGGTCGGTTCGCCATTCTTTTGCAAGCTCCACGACACTGCGCGCCAGATTTCCGCTGTGTTGCTCCAATTTGCCTTCGAACCGTGAAAAAAGGGCAAAGGCATCCGCAGTCGACCCGGCAAATCCCGAGACAATTTGGTCGTTAAAAAATTTTCGGAGCTTGCGCGCGCTCCCCTTCAGCACTTCGCTTCCCATGGTGACCTGCCCGTCACCGGCAAGCACTACTTTGCCGTTGCGCCGCACGCAGAGGATCGTCGTCGAACGGATTCTTCTCTTCATTAGATTGATGGCACGTTTCAGGATGGATGCCTATCGGAGGATAGACTCATCTTGGATTGCACCTTCATTTCAACATAGGGGCCATTAATAAGCGGTTCCAAACCCACCCCCCTGAGGCGGGATCGACACAGTAAAAGTAGCCACGTGGCCATTTTGTTGCAAAACAGCCACACCCCTGTGAGAGCAAAAGTCTTAAAATCAGTAAATTAGGGGGACATTAGCTATCCATCCTGCTATTCTGGCAGTTTCGTACATGCACTACGAAACAACGATCTGCCACCCGGTGGAGGTTTCCGGCATAGGGCTCCATCATGGAGCGCCCGTTCACCTCCGCATCACGCCCGCCCCTCCCGCTACCGGAATCGTCTTTATACGCACCGATCTCGAGAACACGCGAATCCCTGCCAGTTGGGAATACGTGGAGCGCGTCAGCTACGCCACCAGCCTGATGCATCCGCGCGGCATTTTCATCTCCACTACCGAACACCTGCTGAGCGTTCTCTACAGCATGGGCATCGACAACGCTTTTGTCGAACTCGACAACCTCGAAGTCCCGATTCTCGACGGTAGCGGTCTGCCGTTCGTTGACCTTTTAACGGCGGCCGGAACGCATCGCTACCGCCGGCCGCGCCGCTATCTGCGGATCGTAAAGCCGGTGAGTGTCGAAAGCAATGGCAAGCGGGTTGCAATCCTTCCTTCCGACTGTTTTGAGCTGCGTTGCTGCAATTTCTTCAATCATCCTCTGGTCGGGGAGCAGAGTCTGGAGTTGAACGTGACTCCGCTGGCTTATGCCACCGAAATCGCTCCGGCGCGCACCTTCGGATTTGAGTACGAACTTGATCAAATGCGTGACATGGGCCTGATTCGCGGAGCATCCCTCGATAATGCCGTGTGTTTCACTCGCGAAAGCGTGGCAAATCCTGGCGGATTGCGATTCCCCGATGAATGCTGCCGCCACAAGGCGTTGGACCTGATCGGCGATTTGGCTTTGATCGGGCGGCCTCTCATTGGGCTCGTCGTAGCTGAAAGAGCTGGACACGCCATGCACGTGGCGCTGGTCAATAAGATCATGTCCGACCCGTCACTTTACGAGATCGTTACCCTGAATCGCGGCGCCGGGCGGCCGCAGCCGATAGCCGCTCATGCCTTGGTCTCCTAGCCGCTGCTATCGTAGTTTCTGTACTCTCGTTACTGCGCTAGAAATGTGATCCGGCAACTCCCGAACCTGATAACAATCCTTCGCCTTGTCCTTTCGCCTATCCTGGCGGCCTTGCTCGCTCGACATCGTTTTCCCGAAGCACTTTACCTGGTGGTCTTTGCTGGAGCAACGGACTGGCTGGACGGGTATAGCGCCCGTAAGCTTCACGTAGCCGGCAGAATGGGCGTTGTCCTCGATCCTTTGGCCGATAAAGCCCTGCTGGTGACGTTGTTCCTCGCGCTTTCTTATATCGGCCTCATTCCGGTTTGGCTGCTCTGTCTAGTGATTGGCCGCGACCTCGTCATCGTAGTAGGCGCACTTCTGCTTCGGATCTTCCGCAACGTGCACCGGTTTACCCCGTCCATCGTGGGAAAGGTCAGCACCTTTTTCCAGATCGTCTTTGTGCTTCTGGTGCTCCTTCGGGCTACTTTCCCCTACGGGATTTTCTTCTGGCTGGAATGGATTGCGCTCGTCCTCACCACGATCTTCACTGTGCTTAGCGGAGCCGGATATATCCGGAAGGGAATTCAATTGACCCGGCGCCGCCCGGTGGAAACGGTTTAGATTCGGAATATCTTTCTTCCCCGCCCGGTTTGGCTTTCCGTGCAAACGATCATTGACGCGACAAAAGGCGAAGAGTAGCCTGAGTATATGGAGCCGTGCGTAGAAATTTATCAGCCTTCCCGCTTGTATGCACGGGCCGGTTGGGCTGCTCTGGCTGGTTCTTTGGTGTGTGTGCTCTGTGGTTTCCGGGCACCCCTCGCCTTTATACCAGGGGTTCTTTGTGCGGCGACAGGGGCGGCACTGTTCTGGCTCAGCGCGCGTCCGGCCATCTACATCGGCGAGACCCAGTTCAATATCGGCGAACGCGCCATTGCCTGGCAGGAAGTGCGGCAAATTAACAGCAGCCGGTTTATTTCGCCGCTAGTCTTAAACCTGAAACTTACGAATGCCCGCACGAAGCTTCTGATTTTTCCGGGAGAGCCCGAACGCATCGATCGCCTCATGCGGCAGCTCAAGAAGCGTTCTTATCTGGCTTCCTTCGACGGCGTGGCCTATCGGGATTATTGGACCTGGTCCAGCATGACCGCTTTGCACGGCGAGAACAGCGCGATGGATCAGCCGGTCCGGATGCTGAGCACCGAAGACGAAGACGAAGTTGAGCGGATGTACCAGAAGCTGAAATCAGTTGGCCGCCTCGATTCGCGCGGTACGGATTCCCAAACACCTGATGAGGATTGACGCTCCCTCGCTGGAAGCGCCGCTCCGCCGCCGATGACCATATCCCGAGGGCGGGGTTGTCTCACCTTCCTGCTCATTCTTATTGTTCTGCTGGCGGCAGTTTGGTTTCTGCGTGCGCCTATTCTGACCGCAATCGGGAATTCGTTCATCGAAGACGATGGTCCGCAGAAAGCCGACGCCGTCGTGGTGATGGGCGGCGATGAGTATGGCACACGGATCATCAAGGCTGCCCAATTGGTTGAGGCGGGTTATGCGCCGTTCGCAATCGTCAGCGGCCCTCCTATCCTAGGAGAGCATGAAACCGACATTACGGTTCACTATGCTGAAAGTAAAGGCTACCCGGCCCGATTGTTTCACCCGCTGACCAATGAATGCAATTCCACGCGGTCGGAAACCGCACTCATCGGGCGGTATCTCAAATCCCAGGGAATCCACAAGATTATATTAGTGACGAGCAATTTTCATACGCGGCGCGCGGCGGAGCTAATGCGGAGTCAAAACCCCTGGCTGTGGGTGGTGGTTGTACCGGCTCCGGATAAATACTTTACAGCCAACGGCTGGTGGAAAACACGTGGCGGCCAGAAGACTTTCTTCTATGAGGCGCTGAAACGGATCGCCACCTGGTTTGGATACTGATGCTGAAGTCGCTCTCTACCCTATGGCCGTATCTCGGCCGCTATAAACTTGGGCTGGCCCTCGGCCTGGGTTCTTTGCTGATGAAGGATGTGCTGGGGGCAGCACTACCCTTGATCATTAAGAACGGCGTGGATTCGCTCACCCGCGGCTTTCAGTTGAAGCTCGTCATGCAACTGGCAGCGCTTTTGATCGCCGTGTCTCTGGTCAAAGGCATTTTTCAATACTGGATGCGCGTCATCATTATCGGAATTTCGCGCGACATCGAGTACGACCTCCGCAACGATCTGTTCGGCCACTTAGTCGGGCTGTCCCAGGACTTCTACGCCCGCTTCCGTACCGGCGATATTATGGCCCGCAGCACCAACGACCTGAACGCCGTGCGCATGATGCTCGGCCCAGGCGTAATGTATTGCACCGAGACTCTGCTGACGCTCATTCTGGCCGTCGCCGTAATGCTGCACACCGACGCGAAGCTGACGCTGATCTCACTGATTCCGGCTCCGGTTGTTTCGGTCGCGGTGGTGCTTTTTGGACGCCGCATCCACACGCGCTTTGAGCGCATCCAGCGAATGTTTTCCGATATCAGCAGCCGCGTGCAGGAGAACCTGGCCGGTGTGCGGGTCGTACGCGCTTATGCGCAGGAAAATGCCGAGGTGGCGCAGTTCGAGGACCTGAACAAAGAGTACATCCGGGAGAATATCGGACTGGCCCGTATCCAAGGACTTTTTATGCCGATGCTGCAGGCCCTGATCGGTGTCACGTTCCTGCTGGTTCTTTGGGAAGGCGGGCGGCAGTTGATGGAAGGCAAAATCAGCCTCGGCAGCTTCGTCATGTTCAATACCTACATGGGCATGCTGATCTGGCCCATGATCGCTCTGGGTTGGGTGGTGAATCTCATGCAGCGGGGCACGGCATCGCTGAACCGCATCAACGAGATATTGCATGAGCGTCCCAGCATTGCCGCTCCCGGTTCAGGCGTGGTTCCCCTCCCCGCCGTTTCCGAAGACATCCGCTTTCGCGACGTGGTAATGCGTTTTGGCACCCGCGACGCCCTTGCTGGTATCGACCTCACCATTCACGCCGGTGAAACGGTCGCGATTGTTGGGCATACCGGCAGTGGCAAGACAACGCTGGTGAGCTTAATCCCTCGCTTATTCGACCCCACCAGCGGTTCCGTGCAGATCGGCAACACCGACGTGAAAGCGTTAGACCCGGAGGCGCTCCGCCGGGAAATCGGATTCGTCCCGCAGGAGACCTTCCTGTTCAGTGCGACTCTGGCGGAAAACATCGCCTGGGGTACTCCGGAGGCGACCCCGGATGAGATTTACCGGGCGGCCGACATAGCCGGCCTCCGAAGCGATGTTGAGATATTTCCCGACGGACTGAACACCGTCATCGGCGAGCGTGGCCTTACGCTTTCCGGCGGCCAAAAACAGCGCGCCGCTATTGCTCGAGCCATTTTACGCAACCCCCGAATCCTGATCCTCGATGATGCGCTTTCGAGTGTTGATACAGTAACGGAAGAAAAAATTCTGAACGGTCTGGCCAGTGTCATGCAGAATCGCACGACCATTCTTATCTCCCATCGCGTCTCCACTGTGAAGAACGCACATCGGATCGTGGTCTTAAGCCGCGGAAAGATTGTGGAGCTGGGAACACATAGTGAACTGCAGGCACGGGGCGGTTATTATTCGGAGTTGTACGAAAAACAGCAATTAGAAGAGGAATTGGAGGCGATTTGATCTATGCCGGATCACACGTTGAATAGAAGAGCATGGTTGGGGGCGGTTCCTGGAGCGGCCGCGTTGACTCTCTCCCTGGCGGGCAGGTCCAGCGCACAAGAATACACCCTTGGAGGGGCGGACTTCAAGCTGGGCGTGGCTTCCTACTCGTTCCGCAAGTTTTCACGCGCTCAGGCGATTGCGATGACCAAGCAGCTGGGAACTCCCTATCTGAATATCAAGGATTCCCATCTCAAGATGGATAGCACCCCCGAAGAGATTGAAGCGGCCAAACAGGAGTTCAAGAACGCCGGCATCATTCTGACGGGTGTGGGAGCCGTCTACTTCAAAACTCCCGATGAAGCCGATATCCGCAGCAAATTTGAGTATGCGAAGAAGCTCGGCGTTCCGCTGATCGTTGCCGGTCCGACAACCGAGACGCTTCCCAAACTGGAGAAGTTCGTCAAGGAATACGATATCAAGATCGCGGTACACAACCACGGGCCGGAGGACAAGTACTTCCCCACGCCTCAAAGCGTTTTGAAAATGGTAAAGGACATGGACCCGCGCATTGGCTGCTGCGTGGACGTCGGCCACACCGAGCGCACGGGAGTGAATCTGATCGAAACTATCGCGGAAGTAGGCCCACGATTACTCGACATGCACGTCAAAGATCTTGCCAATCTGAGTCAGAAAGAGAGCCAGGTGGCTGTGGGCGAAGGAAAGATACCGTTTGGAGAGTTGTTCCTTCAGCTCATCAAGATGAAGTACAACGGCTGCGTCAACCTGGAATATGAAATCCACGGCGATGATCCAATGCCGGGAATGCAGCAAAGCTTCTCATACATGCGCGGCGTTCTGACGGGCATCAAAGCCTCCCAGTTCTCCGCTTAGCTACACCCGGTCCGAGACAGACAGGGCAACCGCTCCGATCTGGTCAGCGGGTTCCGGTATCTCGATGACCGTATGCGTTCCCTGCCCCGGTCTGCTGTCGATCGATAGGCGATAGGCGCGTCCGAACAGGACGCGCAACCGCTCGTTTACGTTGCTCACGCCGATTCCCTGCTGCAGAAGTGTATCGAGCTTCGCTTCGGGTATGCCCACGCCGTCGTCTTCGATCGAGATGAACAGATGCGTAGGGTCGAGCCAGGTCTTCAGGCGCACCATGCCGCCTTCCACCTTGCTGGCCAGCCCATGTTTGATTGAATTTTCGATGATCGGCTGCAGAATCATACTGGGGATCAGGCAGTCGAGCGTCTTCTCGTCGATTTCTTTATAGAAGCGAAGCTTATCGCCGAAGCGCGTCATTTCGATCGCCAGATAGTCGTCGATAAAGGAGAGTTCCTCGCGCAGGGGAGAAAAGTTCTCGGTTTTGCGCAAAAGGCGGCGCAGGATGTTGGACAGCTTGTAAACCATCGTGCGCGCACGGTCGGGATCGATGCGGATGAGGGTCGACACCGAGTTCAGAGTATTGAAAAGGAAATGCGGGTTGATCTGATTGGTCAGGGCCGCGAGGCGGGCCTCGATCAGCCGGGCGCGCTGGGACTCCAGCTGTTTTTCGGTTCGGACGCTGCTCCAGATGCGAATCGGGAGGGAAACCGAGAACAAGGTGGTGGCGGCCAGGGTAGCAAAAGTCCACGGAGTGGTAATCGGGTGGCGATTAAACAGAAAGAAGGTGCCCCCACGCTCGGGAAACAGCAGGTGGATACCGCAGCGAAGGAACTCGGCCAATATGACGATCGCGTTGCAAACGACGTTAAAAGCAGCAAGTTCCAGAACGCGCCTCTGGATCACCTGCCGATTGATCCGCAAGACCTGGCGGAATAGCCGGTACAAATTGAGATCGACAAAGGGAGAAAAGTACCAGACATCTCCTTTCACAGGAGCCAGGTCGTGCATGAGACCCCCGAGAATGCCGGCTGCCGCGTACAGCGGCATCGACATGAAGTGCCCGGTAAGGACATCGGGAAGACACACGCAGAGGCCCGTAATCAGCCCGCTGACGTACCCGGCCAGCATTCCCGCAAGCACGCTGCCTTCGAGAGCAAGGTCGATGGCTTCATATTGGTGGTGGCTGAGGATGCGCACGCCTGCGCTGGCGCCAAAGATCAGCGAAAGAACCAGGGCGAGCTGAATCCGGGCCCGGACATCGCGGTCGTCCTGAAAAACGATCCTCTGAAATCGCGCAAACCGCATCAAAATACTGGCGATGGAGGCCGAGACGGCTATTTTGATGAGCAGCGCAGCAAGCTGCTGTTCCTGGAGCATGGATCGAGATGGCTTCGGCTTTTATCATAGAGGGTTGGGGTTTGTTCATTGGAAGTTCATCAGATAGGGACGTTTTGGCAAAACTAGAGCTACGCAAAGTCGCCGACGCGGATTTTCCAAGCCGGTTCGGGCATTTTCGAATCTACGGCTTCGAGGGAGTTCGGCTCGCGGGGGTGGAAGAAGCGGTGGTGTTGAAGCTGGGAGATGTCTCGGCGAAAAAGGGCGCTCCGCTGGTGCGCATCCACTCCCAGTGCCTGACCGGAGACGTGTTCCACAGTTTGCGCTGCGATTGCCGGGCGCAACTGGAGCTCGCGCTCGACCAGATCGTGGAGGAAGGACGCGGCTTGCTGATCTATGAGCATCAGGAAGGGCGCGGCATCGGATTGCTAAACAAACTCCGGGCCTACGAGCTCCAGGACCAGGGCCTGGATACCGTGGAGGCCAACGTCGAGCTGGGCTTTGAGCCTGATTTGCGAGATTATGCTCTGCCCGCTGCCATTCTTAAATACTTCAATATCACTGAAGTCCGGCTACTCTCGAACAATCCCGACAAAGTGGCGGCACTTGAGTCCGCTGGCGTCAGGGTTGTCGAGCGAGCTCCCATCATCGCTCCCCCGCTGGAAACAACGAGGGAATATATCAAGA
>Ga0308173_10002279_pt1 | contig 10125 bp, 10 predicted proteins | sample PhyPR1_FD_203716 | JGI IMG/M metagenome (GOLD analysis project Ga0308173, IMG submission 203716) | Soil microbial communities from UC Gill Tract Community Farm, Albany, California, United States - DLSLS.P.R1 | ecosystem: Environmental > Terrestrial > Soil > Agricultural land | place: USA... | reverse complement strand
CACCACGGCGAGGTTCGCCTGGTAGCCGCGCTGTGCCATGAGCAGCTGGGTCATCTGCTCACCGAGGTCGATGTCGGGGTACTTCACGTACCCGTCCTTGTCGGCCAGGGGATTGTCGGGCTCGAAGACCAGCCGGCCCTCGGCGCTGCCGAACTCGGTGCCGGCCACCCGGACGCCGCCGGAGCCGGACCCGTAGTCGACGGCCTGCGCGTTGATGAACCGTTCCTGGAACGCGGCCTCGTTGGTGCGCGAGGTCGTGTTGATGTTCGAGATGTTGTCCGAGACAGCATCGAGCCACTTGCGGTGCGCCAGCAGGCCCGAGGCCGAGATCCCGAGAGTGTCGAAGACGCCCATCACGAGGTCCGCAGCGACGTGCGCAGGAGGCTGTACTTGCCGTCGAGCGCGTTGAGGGCGAGCTGGTAGCGCAGCCCGGTCTCGGTGGCGATGACCGTCTCGCTGTCCAGGTTGACGTTGTTGCCGTTGGTGTTCGTCGGCTCCAGCGACCGCACCACGGTGCCCCCCGAGATGGTGGGGGTGTCGCCGTTGCGCAGGGCACCGGACAGGGCCGACTCGAAGTCCGTGCGGCCGGCCAGGAAGCCGGGCGTGTTGATGTTCGCGATGTTGTCGGCGGTCACGCGCTGGCGCTGGGCCAGCCCGGACAGAGCGGCGTGCAGCGCCGTCGAAGTGGGGTCCGTGATCAGCGACATGGAAGGAACCCACGGGAGCAGCAGGACACGATCGACCTCCGGGTACGCGGCAGGCACTCGCGAGCGAGTGCGGGGTCCGCCGATCCGTGGCGAGGTGGTGCTCTCCGTGCCCTTGCCTCATCGGCACACCGCCGTCCGGGCCTGACCGGATGTCCACCACACGAGGGACGGCCGGGGCGCGCGGGAAGGCGGTGACGACTGTGACGAGTGGGGATCCGGCCGTGTCCCGCGCCGACCGGGGCGCCTGAGTTGGCAGCATCCGTGCAGGTACGGCTCGCAGGGCCGTCGGCGACCCCCAGAACGCACAAAGGCCCGACGCGAGAGCCCCGCCGTCGGCGGGGCCGGCGGCGGGGCTCGGGGGAGTGCGCGGAACGCGGGCCTCAGCGGGCCCGGGAAACCGGGTTCAGAGGGCCTGGTCGATGAAGGAGGCGACCGGTCGCGCCGGCCCGTAGGACATGCGCGCGGCCAGGTCGCGCTGCCGCTGCGACTGGGTGATCCGCTCGACCAGGGCCTCGGCCACGGCGAGCTGGTGCTGCAGCAGGCGCGCGGCGCGCTCCCGCAGGTCGTAGGGGAGCGGGCCGAGGGCCGACGGCGGGATCCAGTCGTCGGCGCGTCGTCCCCAGGCGGCGATCTCCTCGGCGCGGCCGCGGGCCATCGTCTCCTCGGCCGCGAGGACCTCGCCCTCGAGGTGGTCGAGGACCACGGCCCAGTTCACCGGCGGTCGGGTCTGCCCCTCACCACGCCGGTCCGAGGGCGGGCTGGTCACGACGCACTGCCGGCCAGCGAGGCGGCGGCCTGCCGCCACGCGTCACGCAGGGGCTCGACCACCTGGCGGCAGGCCGAGATGCGGTTGGTGTCCAGCTTGACGTTGGCTTGGACGAGCTCACTGATCAGCCAGTTGTAGAGGGCCGCGAGGCGCGGGCCGCCCTCCCACGCGTCGACCTGCAGGCTCGAAAGGAGCTCCAGCACGATGGCCTGGGCGTGCTGCAGCTGCTCGCTTCCGTTCTCGCGGTCGCCCGCCGCGACCGCCTTCTGCGCACGCTCGAGGTCGAGGGCCAGCCGGTCGTAGAGCATCACCAGGACCTGCTGCGGCGAGCTGGTCGCGACGGCGTCGCCGAGGTAGCGGGCGCGGAGGGAAGCGGCACTCATCGAGGGATCTCCTGGAGCGGTGGGGAAGGGCGGTGCGGGAGGGGGCCGGGATCAGCCGTGCGGCAGGCTGTTGATCTGCCCAGCCAGCCAGCTGGACTGGTTCTTCAGAGAGCTCAGCGCGGTCTCCATCGCACTGAACTGGCGCGTGAGCGTCTCCTTGCGCTTGGCCAGCCGCAGGTCCCAGGCGTCGATCCGCGTCTGGAGGTCCTTGGCGACCGAGTCCTGACCGTTGGCCAGAGCCACGATCGATCCGGTTGTGCTGTCCGACGCTGCCTTGGCGATGTCGAACAGCCGGTCGGCGATGCCGGGGACGGCGGCAGTGGTGCCGGCGGCCGGGCTGCCGTCGACCATCCGCTGCACGAGGGCCGGGTTGGTCTTCAGCGCGTCGACGAAAGTTGCCTTGGTGAAGGTGACGCTCGTTCCGTCCTTGGACAGCTCCAGGCCCACCTTCTTGGGGGAGCCGTCGCTGCCGACGGCGGCGGCGACACCGGTGAGCAGCCGGCTGACCAGTGAGGTGAGGGCGTAGTCACCCTTGAGCGCCGCCGTGCTTCCGGGCGCGCTCGAGGTGTAGTCCCGGGTCGTCTGCATCGCGGAGTTCACCGCGTCGACGAGCGCCTGCACCTTGGTGGCGATGGCGTCGGGGTCCTTGGCGAGGGTGACCGTCACCGGCGTCGCGCTGTCTGCCTTGCTCACGGTCATGGTGGCGCCGGGCATGACCGAGTCGAACGTGTTGGTCGACGAGTAGACCGAATACGCGCCGGCGGCCCCGGGGGTCCCGATCCTCAGCTCGGCGTCAGAGGCCTGGCTGGTGATCCCGAAGGTGCCGGCGCCGCTGAGCTGGAACTCGGTGGCCGCACCCGTGGTCCTGGAGTTGATCTGCAGCGAGTACAGGGGGCTGGTGCCGGCGCGGACCTGGACGACGGAGGCGGTGAGGCCGAGCGTGGTGTCGGCGTTGATGGCGGCCGCGGCGTCGGCGAGCGTGCCGGTTCCACCGACCGTGATCGTGCCCTTGCTCACGCCGTTCTTGTCGGCGACCTGGATGCTCGACGCGCCGTAGGCCGCGGTCGTGCTGGTCCAGGCGGCGCTCTGGTTCACGACCCCGTGGGGCGCGGCCAGACTCTGCACGGTGAAGGTGAGGGACCCCACGGGCGGATTCGTGCCGGTCGCGGTCGCCGTGGCGTTCGTCGAGTTGCTCGTCGCCTTGGCGGCGCCCCACAGGTCGGTCTTCTGCAGCGCTTCCGCGGCGGCGCGGACAGCAGCGAACGTCGTGTTGACCGTGCGGTAGTTCGACGCCGCGGTCTTCGTCGTCGACAGCCGCGTCTTCAGCGCGGTCTGCGGGGCCGCCTCCGTCTGCATCAGCCCGGAGATGATCGAGGTGGTGTTCATCCCGGAGACCAGGCCGTCGACGCTCATGCTCATGGTCGGTTGCCTCCAGGGCTGGTCGTGAGTGGTCAGGGTGTGAGTGAGGGGGGAGGCCGGAGGGCCTCCCCCCTCACCCGGGGTACCGCTGAGGTGCTGCCTCAGCCGTTCCGTGACATCAGGCCGCTAGGCGGCCGTGGGTCAGCGGAGCAGCGACAGGACACCCTGCGAGGCCTGGTTGGCCTGCGCGAGCATCGCGGTGCCGGCCTGCGTCAGGATCTGGTTCCGGGTGAACTGGACCATTTCCTGCGCCATGTCGGCGTCGCGGATGCGGCTCTCCGACGCGGTCAGGTTCTCCACCGCGACGTTGAGGTTGTTGATGGTGTGGTCGAACCGGTTCTGCTTGGCACCCAGGTCGGCACGCACGGTCGACACCGTCTTGATGGCGTTGTCGATCGCTGTGATGCCGGCCTCGGCGCCGGAGCCGGCGGTACCGAACACGGCGGTGCCGGCGTAGTCGGCGCCACCGAAGGCGATGTCGCCCGTCACCGCACCGGCCGGACCGCTGGCCACCAGGTCGCCGTACTGGCCGACGTTGACCTTGAATCCGCTGCTGCCGGTCACCGCGTCGAAGGCCTTCTGCAGAGTGGCCTGGTTCTTCGCCGCGTCGGCCGCGGTGCCGCCGGTCTGCCAGTCGGACAGGTCGAGCGTCTGAGCACCGGCGGACTTGATGTCCAGGGTGATCACCGGCGTCGCGGTGCCGGCGAAGTCCACCGCAGCCGGACCAGTGGTCCACGAGGGACCGCCGGCCGTCACGTCGACGTCGTCGACGCCGAGACCGATCGACGACATCGAGGTGTTGACAGCGACGCTGATGTTCTCGTTCGCGTTGGCGCCCACCTGGAACTTCGCCGAGAAGGTGCCGTCGAGCAGCGCCTTGCCGTTGAAGGTGGTCTTGTCGGCGATCCGGGTCAGCTCTTCCTTGAGCTGGGTGATCTCCTTCTGGATGTTGCTCTTTGCGTCGCCGTTCAGGCCACCGTCGTTCGCTGCCTGGACCGACAGGTCGCGCATGCGCTGAAGGATCGAGGTGGTCTCGGTGAGAGCACCTTCAGCGGTCTGCACGACCGAGATGCCGTCCTGGGTGTTGCGGACGGCGACCTTCAGGCCACCGATCTGAGAGCGCAGGCCCTCGGAGATGGCCAGACCGGCGGCGTCGTCGGCCGCGCGGTTGATGCGGAACCCGGAGGAGAGCTTCTCCAGGCTCTTGCTCATCTGGCCGTCGGTGACGGACAAGTTGCGGTAAGCGTTGAGCGCCGCGATGTTGTTGTTGACGCGCAGACCCATGATGTTCCTCCTTGGACGGGGTCTTACTGGAATCCCGCTGCATCCGTGCTGCGGGCCCTGCCGGTGTTGCCTTTCTGGTTACGGCGTGGGGCGGCTGTGACTTGAGCCGAATCGGGCGGTCTTTTCGACCGGTTCACCCGGACGTGTCCGCTCGGGCGCTCGGCCGGCCCGCTCGCCGCCGTCAGTTCAGGAGTGCGAGCAGTGCCTGAGGTGCCCGGTTGGCCTGCGCGAGCATCGCGGTGCCGGCCTGGACGAGGATGTGGTTGCGGGCGAACTCCATCGACTCCTGGGCGACGTCGGTGTCCCGGATGCGGCTCTCTGTGCCGCTCAGGTTCTCGAGCGAGACCCCGAGTTGCTGGATGGTGTGCTCGAAGCGGTTGTGCACCGACCCCAGCTGTCCGCGGGCCGTGGAGACGGTCGCGATGGCCGCGTCGATCGTGCGGAGCCCCGTCGTGGCGCTCCCGGGGCCGAACGTCGGCGTCGCGCGGGCGATGTCGGCGGCGCTGTCGCCGGCCGTCACGGGGAGGATCGACGAGTACGCCGGTTCGCCGGCCGAGACGAAGAAGGCGAGCCGGTCCGAGGCCGCCAGGAACGGTGGGGCGACCAGGTCGAAGGCGGCCATCGCGGCGCCGTTGAGCTGGGCGAGGAGGTCGTCGGTGTCGACGGTGCCGTCAGCGTCGCTGTCGGCGCCGACGTCGAAGCCCACGGACGCGAGGTCGAACGTCCGCCCGCCGAAGGCGATGACGCCGTCGAGTCCGAGATAGGCCCCCGCGCCGGCCCCGGCACCCTCGAAGTTCTGACCGTCGGGGTCGGCGAAGTGCAGCACTGCCGAGCTGAACGTGTCGACCGCCTCGGTGTAGACGGACACCTGTCCCGGAGCGGGTGAGCCGACCGCCGGCTTGAACGCGTACCTGCTCGCGCTCGTGCCGATGTCGAGGCCGCTGAGACCGAGTCCCGCGGCGCTCATCGCCGTCCCGAGGGAGACGCCGAGCGTGTCCGCGGCGTCGGTGCCGACCTGGAACGACGTCGAGAAGCTGCCGTCGAGGAGCTTCGTGCCGTTCCAGGCGGTGGTGCCGGCGATCCGATCCAGCTCGTCCTTGAGCGAGCCCATCTCCGCCTGCAGGGTGGCTCGCGCATCCTGGGGGAGGGCCCCCGTGTTGCCGGCCTGCACCGTGAGGTCGCGCATGCGTTGGAGGATGCTGTGCGTCTCGGCCAGGGCCCCTTCCGCGGTCTGGATCACGGAGATTCCGTCCTGCGCGTTGCGCACGGCGACCCGCAGGCCGCCGATCTTCGAGCGCAGTCCTTCGGAGATGGCGAGGCCGGCCGCGTCGTCGGCGGCACGGTTGATCCGGTACCCCGACGAGAGCCGCTCGAGCGAGCTCGTCATGCGGCCGTCGTTGACCGCCAGCGAACGGTGGGCCTGCAGGGCTCCGATGTTGGTGCTGACCGTCAGGTTCACTCCACCCTCCCTCGCCGTGCCCATGAGCTGGGCAGTCGCGCGTCGGCCGCGCGCCCTCCCAACGGCGGTGTGCCGCCGATGTGAAGGCGAGGGGCGCCCCGGCGGAACGGATGGGGCGGGTGTGACCGACGGGTCAGGCGGTGCGCGCCTTAGGAGGCTCGGGGACCTGCCAGGAGGTGCGCTGGCGGGGGAGGGGAGCCGGCGTCCCCGGCGCCCGGCGCGCCACGCGCTCGACGTAGCTCTTCTGCTGGTTCCGCGCGCGCACTCCGCCGTCCGCCGGAACCTCCTTGCCCTCCCACAGTTCGCTCATCGCCGCGTGCAGCAGGGTGAGCGCCCGCGCACGCATCTGCGAGACGCGGGAGAGGGTCACCCCGAGGTCCTCCGCGATGTCGGTCAGTGATTCGTCACCGAAGAAATTTCGCTCGACGACCTCGTCCAGGCGGTCGGGCAGGGCCCGGATCGCGTCCTGGAGGTAGCGGGCCCGCTCACCCCGGAGGACGGCGCGCTCCGGCGACTCACCGGTGTCGGGCAGGTCGAGCGAGGTGCCCTCGGGGCCGGTCTCGGCATCGATGCTGATCATGATCGCCCGGTGCACGTCGACCTGGAGGTGGTCCAGCTCGCTGCGCGGCACACCGAGGCTCGCGGCCAGCTCCTCCTTGGTCGGCGGCCGGCCGAGGCGGATGGTGAGTGCGTCCGCCGCGGCGTCGGTCCGCCGGGCGGCGGCCCGGACCGACCGGCTGGCCCAGTCGCCCGAGCGCAGCTCGTCGAGCACCGCACCCTGCAGGCGGGCGAGCGCGTAGGTGGCGAAGGAGGCCCCGGCGCTCGGGTCGAACCGCCGGGCCACCTCGACGAGGGCCACGTGCGCGCAGGAGAGCAGGTCGTCGCGGCTGACGTGCCCGGGGAGGGAGATCCGGGCGGCGACTGCGTTGACGGCGAACGAGGCGAGTGCCAGGTGCTCGGTCACCAGTGCGTCGACCTCGGCCTGCGACCGGGCGTGCGGGGCTGCGGCGATCTGCCTCGCGGGGGTGGTGCTCCGAGGGCGCTGTTCCTGGGCCGGCCGCTTCCACGACGGACGATCGGTCACCGAGGCGCGGGCTGGTCTCACGCCCTTCTTCTCGGCTGGCCGGGAGCCCCTCGGCACCGCCCTCGGCAACTTTCCTGTCCAACTTGAGGGCGAACTTCGGCGCTTCGGCTTGAGCCCCTCCGGCGGCGTGCCGATGGCTGCTGCGACGAAGCATCCGCCAGGAGCAGGGACGGCCTGCCCGGCGAGACGACAGAAGGGCGGTGGACTCGTGGACTACCAGCACCTGTCGACGCTGCTGTGGCGGGAGCAGGAGCTCCTGGACCTCCTGCTGTTCAAGGCCGAGGAGAAGCAGTACCTGATCCTCACCGGCAAGACCCGGTGGCTGGCCCGTATCGCCCACGAGATCGAGGTGGTCCTCGACCAGCTCCGCACGCTGGAGGTGGAGCGGGCCGCGGCGACCGAGGCGATCGCCGTCGGTCTGGGCATCGGCGCGAACCCCTCGCTGCGGCAGGTCGCCGACGCTGCGCCCGCTCCCTGGAACGACCTGTTCGCCAAGCACCACGAGGCCCTGCTGGTGCTCGTCACCGACCTGCGCAGCCTGTCCGACACCAACCGCGGCCTCATCGAGGGCGGCCTCGCCGCCATCGGCGACGCGCTGCTGTCGGTCCGCCCGCCGTCGGCCGGCACGTACGGCTCCACCGGCCGCGCCGACGAGGGCTCGCACCGGGCCGTGACCCTGGACGGCGCGCTGTGAGCAGTTTCGCCACGCTCAACACGGCTCGGACCGCGCTCTGGGCACAGCAGCGCGCCATCGACGTCACCGGGCAGAACATCGCCAACGTCAACACCGACGGCTACTCGCGCCAGCGCGCCGAACTGCAGTCCCTGGGCGGCAGCACGGTGCCGGCCTTCTTCTCGACGAGCAGCGGCATCGGCTCGGGCGTCGACGCCGCGAAGGTCGCCCGGATCCGGGACGCCTTCCTCGAGGGCCGCGCCCACCAGGAGTACGCCAACAACGCGCAGCTGACCGTGGAGAACGAGTCGTTCGACCTCGTGGAGCAGGCGTTCCGCGAGCCCGGCGACACCGGCGTCCAGAGCCTGCTGTCGAAGATGTGGGCCGGCTGGGGCGACGTCGCCAACCAGCCGCAGGACCTCGCCGCCCGCTCGCAGGTGCTGCAGCGGCTGGGCACCCTCGTGGGCGGACTGCACGCCGGCCAGGCGTCGCTCGACGCGCAGTGGACCCAGACCCGCGAGAACCTCGACGTCGTCGTCAAGGACGTCAACGCCGCGGCCGCCTCGATCGCCGACCTCAACCAGGCGATCAAGCGGGCGAACCTCGGCGGGCTGCCGGCCAACGAGCTCACCGACCGGCGCGACAGCCTGGTCATGAAGCTCGCGGAGAACGTGGGCGCCACGATCCGACCGACCGAGGACGGCGTCGTGGACGTCATCGTCGCGGGGATCACGCTGGTCTCCGGCAGCAAAGCCAGCGAGATCAAGGCGGTAGGCAGCATCGACCCCGCCGACACGGCGACGGTGCCGCCGACCGATCCGCCCCGGATCGTGACCGCGACCGGCGGCTACGCCGTCCAGGTGGGCGGCAAGACGGCCGGGCAGCTCAACACCCTCAACACGATCATCCCGACCTACCGCAACAAGCTCGACGCGGTCGCCGTCGGCCTGGCCGCCACGCTCAACGGTCAGCACACGGCGGGATACGACCTGGCGGGCAACCCGGGGACGGCGATCCTCGACTCCTCGTCGGGACCGATCACGGCCAAGAGCATCCGGCTGGCGATCACCGACCCGAAGCTGGTGGCGGCCTCGTCCCTGGCGCCGGGCACGGGCGGGCCGGCGCTCGACAACGGCAACGCCGACAAGATCTCCCAGCTGCGGTTGTCCACGACCGGCGTGGACGCCAACTACCGGCAGATGATCGTCGACCTCGGCGTCCAGGGAGCGGTCACGACCCGCAACCTCGACATCCAGCAGGTCGTCACCCAGCAGGTCGACTCCGCCCGGGACGCGGTCGCCGGGGTCAACATCGACGAAGAGATGACCAACATGCTCTCCTACCAGCACGCGTACTCGGCGGCGAGCCGGCTGGTCACGACGGTCGACGAGATGCTCGACCAGCTGATCAACCGCACCGGGCTCGTGGGGCGCTGACGACGATGCGGATCACCCAGCGCGCCGTCGCGCTCACCAGCCTCCAGGGCCTCAACCGCAATCTCGACTCGGTCGCCAAGCTGCAGCAGCAGCTCACGTCGGGCAAGCAGATCAGTGCGCCGTCCGACTCGCCCACCGGCACCAACCGGGCCATGCAGACCCGCAACGACCAGGCCGCGGTCGACCAGCAGGCGCGCAACATCACCGACGCCCAGGCCTGGCTCGACCAGACCGGCTCCACGATGCAGTCGATGATCGCGCAGGTGCAGCGGGTCCGGGACCTGACCGTGCAGGGCCTGAACACCGGCGCGGCGTCGGGCCCCAGTCAGCAGGCGCTGGCCACCGAGGTGGCCTCGATCCGCGACGGGCTCATCGCCCTGTCCAACGTCTCGGTCCAGGGCCGCCCCCTGTTCGGCGGGGTCACCTCGTCGGGTCAGGCCTACACGACCGCCGGTGCCTGGGCGGGCAACGCCGGGGCCCCGGTCATGCGCCGGGTGTCGGACACGGAGAGCATCCGCATCGACATCACGGGTCCGGAGGCGTTCGGCACAGCGCCGAGCGACCTGTTCAGCGTGGTCGACAACATCGCGACCGATCTGACCGCGAATCCGGCGGCGCTCGACGGGCACCTCACCGCCCTGGACGACGTCCTGAAGGGCATGCTCGCCGGCGTGGCCGACATCGGCTCGCGGGCGACGCGGGTCGACGGCCTGGCGCAGATCAACTCCGACCGGGCGCTGTCGCTCTCCTCGCAGCTGGCGGTCACCGAGGACATCGACATGCCGGAGACGATCATGCGGCTGCAGATGCTGCAGGTCGGCTACCAGGCGGCGCTGGCGGCCACGTCGAAGGCGATCCAGCCCTCGCTTCTGGACTACCTCCGCTGATGAGCACCGACCTCATGGCGCCGTCCG
>Ga0308173_10002278_pt1 | contig 10127 bp, 8 predicted proteins | sample PhyPR1_FD_203716 | JGI IMG/M metagenome (GOLD analysis project Ga0308173, IMG submission 203716) | Soil microbial communities from UC Gill Tract Community Farm, Albany, California, United States - DLSLS.P.R1 | ecosystem: Environmental > Terrestrial > Soil > Agricultural land | place: USA... | reverse complement strand
CCAGTGGTCGAGCGCCGGCGCGCCCGGCTTTACCATTCAACAAAGCACCGTCGACTAAATCTGGGTTTCGGATCGTTTCGTGAGCAGCTGATGAGCAAGCGCGCCTACTTCGGGACCGACGGAATCCGCGGCCAGGCCAACCGCTATCCAATGACCGCGGAGGTGGCCCTGCGGGTCGGCATGGCCGCCGGCAAGATCTTCATGTCCAAGGACGACCGGCGCCACCTGGTGGTGATCGGCAAGGACACCCGGCTCTCGGGCTACATGATCGAGCCGGCCCTGGTGGCGGGCTTCACCTCGGTGGGCATGGACGTGCGGCTGTTCGGACCCCTGCCGACCCCGGGCGTGGCGATGATGACCCGATCCTTGCGCGCCGACCTGGGGGTGATGATCTCCGCCTCGCACAACCACTTCGCCGACAACGGGATCAAGCTGTTCGGGCCCGACGGCTACAAGCTCTCCGACGAGCGCGAGTTGGAGATCGAGGCCCTGATGGACCAGGGCCTGGAGGAAGGGCTGGCCTCGCCCCAGGCGCTCGGCCGCGTGCAGCGGATCGACGACTGCCAGGCGCGCTATGTGGAGATCGCCAAGGCGACCTTCCCGCGCCGGCTGAACCTGGCGGGCCTGCGCATCGTCATCGATTGCGCCAACGGCGCAGCCTACAAGGTGGCGCCCGAGGCGCTCTACGAGCTGGGCGCCGAGGTGCTGCCGGTGGGCGTCTCGCCCAATGGCTTCAACGTCAACGAGGAGTGCGGCTCCACGCACCCCGCGGCCATGCAGAAGATGGTCAAGGAATACCGCGCCGACATCGGCATCGCGCTCGACGGCGACGCCGACCGGGTGATCGTCTGCGACGAGAAGGGGCAGATGATCGACGGCGACCAGATCATGGCCCTGATCGCCGACAACTGGGCCAAGCGCGACCGGCTGACCGGCGGCGGGGTGGTGGCGACGCTCTACTCGAACCTCGGGCTGGAGCGGTTCCTGGCCGAGCGCGGTCTCGTGCTGCACCGCACGCCGGTCGGCGACCGCGCGGTGATGATGCGGATGCGCGAGGGCGGCTTCAATCTCGGCGGCGAGCAGTCGGGCCACATCATCCTGCGCGACTTCGCCACCACCGGCGACGGGCTGCTGGCCGCGCTGCAGGTGCTGGCGGTGCTGAAGGAGAGCGACCAGCCGATGAGTTCGCTCGCCCGCCAGTTCGAGCCGGCGCCGCAGAAGCTGGAGAACGTGCGCTTCGCGGCCGGCAAGCCGCTGGAGAGCGAGCAGGTCAAGGCGGTCATCGCCCAGGCCGAGGAGCGGCTCAACGGCTCGGGCCGGCTCGTGGTGCGCGCCTCGGGCACCGAGCCCCTGATCCGCATCATGGCCGAGGGCGACGACGAGAAGCTGGTCAACCAGGTGGTCAAGGAGATCGCCGGGGCCGTGAAGCAGGCGGCGGCTTAGCCTCCTTCTCTCCTGCGGGAGACGATGTCAGCCAGGCGCTGACGGCTGAAGGGTCGCACCGCGGCGCGAAGATGAGCGAAGCTGGCCAGATGACCATCCGCCGAGCGGGACCGCAGGACGGACCGGGCCTGCGCGCCGTCCTGTACGATACGTTCGAGAGCACGTGGCGGCCGAACGTCAGCGAGGCGGCGGCCGCAGCATTCATCCTGGAAGATCGGCCCGCAGCGTATGTGAGCGCGCGCGGTCACCTCTTCTGGGTTGCCGATTCGGCGGGCGAGGTCGCGGGCCTGGTCGATTGGGACGGCGATTTCGTCAACGCCCTGCACGTGGCTTCCCCCCATGCCCGCCAGGGTGTCGGCCGTCGCCTGATGGATCTGGCGGAGGCGGAGATCGCTCGGGCCGGATTCGCCTCGGCGCGTCTCGAGACCGACACCTTCAACCTTCGCAGCCAAGCCTTCTACGCCGCCCGGGGCTATCGCGAGGCCGCGCGGTATCCCGACGAGGCGTGGAACAGCGGGCTCACCACCCTGTTGCTTGTGAAGCCCCTGCCTGAGGAGCCCGCCCGCTAGGCAAGACGCCCGTGCGCCTTCTCCCGCAGGGGGAGCAGGATGCAGGCGGATCGAGAGCAACCCTACCCAAGCCTTAACTGTTGTGTCAGTCTCGACACAACCGCGTCGCTCGACGGCGCGGAATAAAGAGCTTGGGGAGGATAGATGCGGCGCCACCTCGTCTTCGGGGGCGCGGCGCGGCCGGAGGCGAACCGGAGCGTGAGCTCGCTCGCCTGCCTGGCCTTCGTCGCGCTGCTCGCCGTGGCCTTCTGGGCCGGCGCGCTCTGGATCGGCCAGGTCGTGGTCCGGCTGAGCCAGTTCGGCTTCTGATCGGTCGGACCGGGAGTCGGACGCGGCGGCTTGCGGCGAGGCGCCGCGGCGGGCATAGTCCTGGTGCTGAAGAGGGTTCTCCTCATGGGTAGGAACGAGCGCTGAGCGCACCGCGCCGCTGACCGGGCAAAGACGCCCGCGTCATCCCTGACTCCTGCCTCTCGGTTTCCCATGGCCTTTCTCGCCAACCGCGCGGTCAACCGCGTGCACCTGCATTCCGCCTTCGTCACCTTCGCCCAGGGCGCCGGCGGGCTGTTCTTCTTCGTCTTCCTGCTGCACGCGGGCGTGCCGATCCCGGCGGCGCTGCTCACCCAGGCAGCGGTGGTCGTGGGCCGCTTCGTCGTGCGCCCCACGCTCCTGCCGCTCGCCAAGCGCTTCGGCGTCAAGCGGCTGCTGATCGCGGGCTCCGCGGTCATGGCCCTGCAATATCCGCTGCTCGCCTTCGTGCACGGCATAGGGCCCGCGCTCGCGGCGCTGGCGGCCGTCTCCGGCCTGGGCGAGGTGCTCTACTGGATGAGCTACAACGCCTACTACGCCGCGATCGGCGATGCGGAGCACCGCGGGCATCAGGTGGCCGCGCGCGAAGCCCTGATGGCGCTGATCGGCATCGTCTCGCCGCTGGCCGGGGCGAGCCTGCTGCTGACGCTGGGGCCGCTCGCGGCCTTCAGCCTCGTGGCGGTGATCCAGCTCGCGGCGGTCTGGCCGATCCTGCGGACGCCCGAAGTGCCGGTGAAGGCGCAAGCGCCGGGCGCGCTCGCCGCGGCGCGGCCAGCCTTCCTGATGATGGTCGCCGACGGCTGGTTCGACACCTGCTGGCTGTTCGTCTGGCAGATCGCGCTGTTCGTGACCCTGAAGCAGAGCTTCTCGGCCTACGGCGGGGCCATGGCGCTCGCCGGCCTGGTCGGCGCGGGCGGCGCGCTGGTGCTCGGCCCCCACGTCGACGCCGGCCACGGCCGCCGCAGCGCCGCCATCGCCTATGGCGCGGGCGTCGCCATCCTGATCCTGCGGGTCGCGAGCCTCAGCCGTCCGTCGCTGGCGATCGCGGCCAATGCGGCCAGCGCGCTGTTCTTCCCGCTGCTGATCCCGGTGCTGGTCACGGTCACCGCCAACCTGAACAAGGCCTCGCCCTGCAACCTGCGCTTCTCGATGGTGACCGAGGCGGGCTGGGACATCGGCTGCTTCGCCGCGTGCCTCGTCACCGCGACGCTGTTCGCGATCGGCGCGCCCATCGAGCTCGGGGTCTTCCTGGCGCTCCCGGCCATGCTCGGCCAGTGGGCGCTGCTTCGCCGGTTCTACCCGAAGCGCGCGGCGGCCCTGGCGTGAGCGGGCCGCTTCGCATCGAGATCGGCGTCGCGACGGTCGAACGGCTGCTGGAGGCGCAGTTCCCCCACTGGGCGCGCCGCTCGATCGCGCCCGCGCCGGCCTCGGGCACGGACAACGCCATGTTCCGGCTCGGCGCCCATCTCGCGGTGCGACTGCCGCGCGTCGAATGGGCGGCTCCCCAGGTCGAGAAGGAGCAGACCTGGCTGCCGCGCCTGGCGCCGCGCCTGCCCCTGCCGGTTCCGGTCCCCTTGGGCCGCGGCCGACCGACGAAGCCTTTCCCTGGCCCTGGTCGGTGTGCCGGTGGGTTGCCGGGGGGGCCCCGGCGCCCGCCGCCTGGACCCGCGGTCGCGGCTGGGCGCTCTCGACGGCCGCGATCGCGCTGCCCTACTACCGCACGCGCCAGCCGGACATCGCCAGCGCCGCCGCGCGCACGCTCGAGGCGGTGCGGTCGGATGAACTCTAGGCCACGCCCTTCAGCGCCTCGCCGATGCGGCCGACGAGCTCTTCGATCTGCGCCTCGGAGATGATCAGCGGGGGCGAGAGCGCGATGGTGTCGCCGGTCACGCGGATCAGCGCGCCCGCCTCGAACAGCCGCTGGAAGGCCTCGGCGCCGCGCTTGCCGGGCGCGCCCTCGCGGGGCTCGAGCTCGATGCCGGCGACCAGGCCGAGGTTGCGGACGTCCTTCATGTGCCGCGCGCCGTCGAGGCTGTGGACGGCGTCCGCCCACCGAGGCTCGAGGGCCGCCACGCGCTCGAACAGGGCCTCCTCGGCGTACAGGCTGAGCGCCGCGCCGCCCGCCGCCACCGCCAGCGGGTGGGCGGAATAGGTGTAGCCGTGGAACAGCTCGATGCCGGCCGGAGCCTGCTCCACAACGGCGCGGTAGATTTCGGCTTTCACGCCCACCGCGCCCATCGGGACCGAGGCGTTGGTGAGGCCCTTGGCCAGCGTGATCAGGTCCGGCGTCACGCCGAACCGCTCGGCGGCGGTGGCCGCGCCCAGGCGGCCGAAGCCGGTGATCACCTCGTCGAAGATCAGCAGGATGCCGTGCGCGTCGCAGATCGCCCGCAGCCGCTCGAGGTAGCCCTTCGGCGGCACGAGCACGCCGGCCGAGCCGGCCAGCGGCTCGACGATCACCGCGGCGATGGTGTCGGCGCCGTGCAGGGCCACCAACCGCTCCAGGTCCTCGGCGAGCTCGGCGCCCCGCTCCGGCTGGCCGCGGGTGAAGGCCTGCGCGGGATCGAGCGTGTGGCGGATGTGGTCGACGCCGGGCAGCAGGGCATAGGCGCGCCGGTTGTTGGGCAGCCCGCCCACCGAGATGCCGCCGAAGCCCACCCCATGGTAGCCCTTCTCGCGGCCGATCAGCCGCGTGCGCGTCCCCTGGCCGATGGCGCGCTGGTAGGCGAGCGCGATCTTCAGCGCGCTGTCGACCGCTTCCGACCCGGAGTTGCCGAAGAACACGTTGTCGAGACCGGCGGGCAGGATCGCCGCCAGCCGCTGGGCGAACTCGAAGGCCTTGGGATGCGAAAGCTGGAAGGAGGGCGCGTAGTCGAGGACGCCGGCCTCGCGCCGGATCGCCTCGACGATCGGCTCGCGGCAGTGGCCGGCGTTGACGCACCACAGCCCGGCCGTGCCGTCGAGCAGCCTGCGGCCGTCGACGGTCGTGTAGTGCATGTCCTTGGCCGAGGCGAGCAGCCGCGGGCCCGCCTTGAAGGCGCGATTGTCGGTGAACGGCATCCAGAAGGCGGAGAGGTCGTTCGGCAGCACCGGCGCCGCATCGTCCAGGGCCATGGCGGTCTCCCTCTGGCTGGCGGCCGAGCGTCACAGACTTTCCGCGGCCGGACAACACCGCAGCCTTGCGCGCGCCCGCGTCCCGCCGTCGTATGGTGATCGCCGATCAGGAGGGCGCGCGCATGGACTTCCGGACCACGACCATCGAGGCGCTGGTGGGCCAGGTGCGCGAGCGGCGGCTCTCGGCCCGCGAGCTCACCGAGGCGGCGCTGGCCAACATCGAGGCGACCAACCCACGGCTGAACGCGGTCTGCGCGGTCGATCCGAAGCGGGCCCTGGCCGAGGCCGAGGCGGTGGACGCGCGGCTCGCGAAGGGCGATGCCGTGGGCCCGCTCGCCGGCATCCCGCTGCTGGTGAAGGACCTGGAGGACGCGGCCGGCTACAAGACGACCTACGGCTCGGCGCTGCACCAGGACGTCGCCCCCGCCAAAGCCGACTCCGTGCTGGTGGGCCGGCTGAAGGCGGCGGGCTGCGTGGTGGTCGGCAAGGCCAACACCCCGGCCTTCGGCTTCAAGGCGTTGACCGAGAACATCCCGTTCGGGGTAACGCGCAATCCGTGGAACCCGGACTACCATGCCGGCGGCTCCTCCGGCGGCTCGGCCTCGGCGGTGGCGGCAGGCGTCACGCCGCTGGCCACCGGCTCGGACGGCGGCGGCTCGATCCGCATCCCCTCGGCGGTGTGCGGCTTCTCCGGGATCAAGTGCACCCAGGGCCAGGTCCCGAACGGCGGGCCCAATGCGCCGGGCTCGGGCGTGCTGGCGGTCAAGGGGCCCATGGCGCTGCGCGTGCGCGACACGGCCCTGGCGCTGGACGCCGTGCGCGGCCTCGAGCCCACCGATCCCTACAGCCTGCCTTCCGACGGGACCTCCTGGCGGCGCGCGCTCGACGGCGACAACCGCCCGCGCAAGGTGATCTGGTCGCCGACCATGGGCTTTGCGCGGGTCGACGACGAGGTGCTGGCCCGCGCCCAGGCGGTGGTCGACGAGCTCGCCGCGGCCGGCGTCGAGGTGGTGCGCAAGGACAAGGTCTGGGACGAGAGCCCCAACCTCGCCTGGTTCGTGATCTGGGCCGCCCAGCGGGCCCGCGCCCAGGGCCACCTGAAGGGCACGCCCGAGTGGGAGAAGATCGATCCGGACCTGCGCCAGCAGATCGAGGCGGGCCTCGGCTATGGGGCGGCGGCCTACGCCCAGTCCCTCGATCTCGCCCATTCGCTCGCCTGGCGGCTGAACGCGGCGATGGAGGACGCCGAGGTGCTCATCACCCTCACCCTGGCCGGCCATCCGCCGAAGATCGGCGGGCAGGGCCTGATCAACGGCCAGCCGGCCGGGGCGGAGTGGGTGCAGTTCACGCCCGGGCTCAACATGACGCGCAATCCCGCGGGATCGGCGCCCATCGGCGTCTCCTCGCTCGGCCTGCCGCTCGCCCTGCAGGTGATCGGCCGCCAGAAGGACGACGTCGCGGTCCTGAAGACCCTGTGCTTCATCGAAGACCTCACCGACCCGAAGTTCGCCGCGCCGCACGGGGTCTCCGCCTGAGCGGATCATCGTGCTAGGCTGGGCGTTCGTTTCGGGGGTGCGGTCTCGCTCAGACGCCTGCCCGACGGCGGGAGCCTTGCGCGAACCGCGCCCATTGCAGGGTCCGGAGGCCTCGCCATGGCGGTCCACAATCACGTCGAAAACCCGTTCGAGTACGTGCTCGAGAAGCTGAGCTGGTCGTTCTCCGGCGCCGGGCGGCGGGACCGCGCCGCGCGCGCGGCCGCCCGGGTCGAGCCGCGGGTCCGCCGGATCCAGGTCGCCGAGCTGTGGGATTCGCTGCGCAAGGGCCTGGCCGACTTCGCCGCGGCGCGCGACGACGTGGTGTTCATCGCCATCATCTACCCGCTGGCCGGGATCATTCTCGCCGCCTTGGCCATGCACTATGCGCTGCTGCCGATGATCTTCCCCCTGGCGGCGGGCTTCGCTCTGCTTGGACCGCTGGCCGCGCTCGGGCTCTATGAAATCAGCCGCCGCCGCGAGAAGGGGCAGCCGGTGAGCTGGATCGACGCCGGGCGGGTCATCGAATCGCCCGCCATCGTCCCGATCGTCGGCATGGGCCTGATCCTCGTCGCGCTGTTCGGGCTGTGGCTGGCGGCCGCCTACGAGATCAGCCTCCTGGCGTTCGGCAATGGCCCGCCCGGGACCATCCACGGCTTCGTCCACCAGGTGTTCGCGACCGGCGCCGGCTGGGAGATGATCGCCATCGGCATCGGCGTGGGCTTCGTCTTCGCCGTCGTGGCCTTCGCGATCAGCGTCGTCTCCTTCCCGCTGCTGCTCGACCGGCACGTGGACCTGGACGTGGCCATCCGCACCTCGATCGACGCGGTGCGGGCCAATCCGGGACCCCTGGCGCTCTGGGCGATCGTGGTGGCCGTCCTGCTGGTCGCCGGCTCGATCCCGGCGCTGGTCGGGCTGATCGTCGTGGTGCCGGTGCTCGGCCACGCCAGCTGGCATCTCTATCGGAAGCTGGTCGAGCCGCCTGCCTGAGCGCTCAGACGCTGGCCCGGCCGACGCTGGCGTAGGCGAAGCCGCGGGCGCGCATGTCCTCGGGCTTGTAGATGTTGCGCAGGTCGATCATCACCGGCCGCTTCATGATCAGCTTGATGCGGTCGAGGTCGAGGGCGCGGAACTGGTCCCACTCGGTGATGATCACCAGGGCGTCGGCGCCTTCGGCGACGTCGTAGGGGTCGTCCTTGAAGATCACGTCGCGCAGCAGCTGACGGGCCTCGTGCAGCCCCTCGGGGTCGAAGGCCTGGATCGTCGCCCCGGCCGCCTGCAGCGCCGGCACGATGTCCAGCGAGGGCGCGTCGCGCATGTCGTCGGTGTTCGGCTTGAAGGTGAGCCCCAGCACGCCGATCACCCGGCCGCTCAGGTCGCCGCCGTCCAGCGCCGCCTTGACCTTTTCCGCCATGGCCTTCTTGCGGGCGTCGTTGACCCGCACGGTGGTCTCGATGAGCTCGACCGGCGCGCCGGCGTCGCGCGCGGTGCGCACCAGCGCCACAGTGTCCTTCGGAAAGCAGGAGCCGCCGTAGCCCGGGCCGGCGTGCAGGAACTTCGCGCCGATGCGGTTGTCCAGCCCGATGCCGCGGGCCACCTGCTGGACGTCGGCCTCCACCGCCTCGCAGAGGTCGGCGATCTCGTTGATGAAGGTGATCTTCATCGCCAGGAAGGCGTTGGCCGCATATTTGGTGAGCTCGGAGGTCCGGCGGCTGGTGAACAGGATCGGCGTCTCGTTGAGATAGAGCGGGCGGTAGAGCTCGCGCATCACCGCCTGGGCGCGTGGATCCTGCGTCCCCACCACGACCCGGTCGGGCCGCTTGAAGTCCTCGATCGCCGCGCCTTCGCGCAGGAACTCGGGGTTGGAGACCACCGCCACGTCCGCGTCGGGGCGCACGCGCCGGACGATGGCCTCGATCTCGTCGCCGGCGCCGACCGGGACGGTGGACTTGGTGACCAGCACGGTGAAGCCGTCGACCAGCCCCGCGATCTCCTCGGCGGCGGCATGGACGTAGCTCAGGTCCGCATGGCCGTCGCCGCGGCGCGACGGCGTGCCGACCGCGATGAACACCGCCTCGGCGCCCTTCACAGCCGCGGCCGCCTCGGTCGCGAAGAACAGCCGCCCGGCCTCGACGTTGCGCGCCACCAGCCTGTCCAGGCCCGGCTCGTAGATCGGCATGCCGCCGGCCTTCAGGCGCTCGATCTTGCCGGCGTCCTTGTCGATGCACGTGACGATGTGGCCGAAGTCGGCGAAACAGGCGCCTGAGACCAGGCCCACATAGCCGGTCCCGATCATCGCCACGTGCATGAGCTGTCCCCGAGCTTGGTGGTAGGCGCTTTCAACATGGGTTCCGCCGGCCTGTCATCCCGGTTTCGCGACGCCGGGATCACACAAGGGGCGCCTCAGATCTCCTGGTTGTAGGCGCCGATCTGCGGGTATCTGGCGAGCCGCGGCTTCACCTCCTGGCGGAACAGGGCGCGCATGTCGTCCTCCGACCTCAGGCTCTCGACCACCACCACCAGCTCGGGCTTGTTGGAGGAGGCCCGCACCAGCACCCAGGAGCCGTCCTCCAGGGCCACGCGCACGCCGTTGACGGTGATCAGCTCGGCGATCCTTCGCCCCAGGATGGTCCCGCCGGCGTCTCGCAGCTGCTGGTATTCGGCCACGATCCGGTCGACCACGGCGTACTTCTCCTCGTCCGCGCAGTGCGGGCTCATGGTGAGCGAGGTCCAGGCCACCGGCAGGGCCCTCTTCAGGTCCGACAGCTTCTTGCCCGGATTGCGGTCGAGCATGGACAGGATCGCCGCGGCGGCGACCAGCCCGTCGTCGTAGCCGCGCCCGTTCGGCGGGTTGAAGAAGAAGTGGCCGGACTTCTCGAACCCGGCCAGCGCGCCCAGCTCGGCGGTCTTGCGCTTGATGTAGGAGTGGCCGGTCTTCCAGTAGACGGTCTTGGCGCCGTTCGCCTTCAGCACCTGGTCGGTGGCGAACAGGCCCGTGGACTTCACGTCGACCACGAAGGTGGCGTCCTTGTGCAGGGCCGAGAGGTCGCGCGCCAGCATCAGGCCGATCTTGTCGGCGAAGATCTCCTCGCCCTCGTCGTCGACCACCCCGCAGCGGTCGCCGTCGCCGTCGAAGCCCAGCGCCAGGTCGGCCCCGTGCGTG
>Ga0308173_10002277_pt1 | contig 10129 bp, 7 predicted proteins | sample PhyPR1_FD_203716 | JGI IMG/M metagenome (GOLD analysis project Ga0308173, IMG submission 203716) | Soil microbial communities from UC Gill Tract Community Farm, Albany, California, United States - DLSLS.P.R1 | ecosystem: Environmental > Terrestrial > Soil > Agricultural land | place: USA... | reverse complement strand
CGTGCGTATCGGCATCGGCGTCGACCGCATGGATTACACGAAGGGCATCATCGAGCGCTTTCATGCGGTGGAGAAGCTTCTCGAACTGCACCGCGAGTATGTGGGCCGCTTCGTGTTCGTCCAGATAGCAGCGCCGACGCGCTCGTCGCTCGACGACTACCGGATCTTCGAGGAGGAGGTGCACGCGCTCGCCGCGCGGATCAATGCACGCTTCGCGGATGCCGCCGTGCCACCGATACGCCTCAAGGCCGAGCACCATGAGCCCGAGCAGATCAACGAGTACTTCCGCGCGGCGGACGTCTGCGTCGTCACGAGCCTGCACGATGGGATGAACCTCGTCGCCAAGGAATTCGTCGCCGCCCGCGACGACGACCAGGGCGTGCTGCTGCTCTCGCAGTTCACCGGCGCCGCGCGCGAATTGCACGACGCGCTGCCGGTGAACCCGTATCATGTCGACCAGTGCGCCGAGGTGCTCGACCGCGCGTTGCGAATGCCGCCCGACGAGCAGCGCGTGCGCATGCGCAGCATGCGGCGCCTGGTGCAGGAGTACAACGTGTATCGCTGGGCAGGCGCGATGCTGCTCGATGCGAGCCGCGTGCGCCAGCGCCAGCGCATCGTCGACCGCATCGACCAGCACCGCACGCGCACGGTGGAAGTCGGTTGATCTACACCTTTTCGCCCGAAGGCGTCGCCTGCCTGGACGCCGTCCTCGCGACGAAGCCGCTGCTCGCGTTCGACATCGACGGCACGCTCGCGCCGATCGTCAATCGTCCGCAAGACGCACGGCTGCCCGACAACGTGCAGCGCTGCCTCGCGGCACTGGCCCGCGACAACGACATTGCGATCGTCACGGGCCGTGCCGTAAGCGACGCGCGGCGCATGTTCACGTTCGAGCCGCGCTATCTGATCGGCAACCATGGGGCGGAAGGATTGCCGGCGTGGGACGAGCGCACGGCCGCATTTGCGCGCACCGTGCGGGGGTGGCGCCATGCACTCGAAGCATGCTCGGCACTTGCAGCAAGTGACGTCGTGATCGAGGACAAGCGGTATTCGCTATCGCTGCATTACCGGCGCGCGCCCGACAAGGACGCGGCCCGCCGTGCGATAGCCGCATGCATCGAGACGCTGGTTCCGCAGGCCAGGATCATCGACGGCAAGGCGGTCGCGAACGTGCTTCCGCGCGATGCGCCCGACAAGGGCGAGGCGCTGCGCGCCTTGATCGCCGAAGCCCGCTGCGCCAACGTGCTCTATGTCGGCGACGACGACACCGACGAGGCGGTGTTCGGCTTGCATTTGCCGAGCGTATTGACGGTACGCGTCGAGGCCGCGTCCGACAGCGGCGCGACGTTGTTCCTGCGCGACCAGGCCGAGGTGCTGACGCTGCTGCAGCACATCGCGCGGCACTCAGGTCGAGACGTCACGATCTGACGCGATCGTTCGCATTCCGATGCATGCAAGTGCACCTCGATCTCGAGCGCTCAATAATAGTGCATGCGCATCGACGGTTTGCAGGGAAAGCGATAGGGCTTACTTGATCCCCAGCCGCTCCATGCGATAGCGCATGGCCCGGAAGGTGATCCCGAGCAGCTTCGCCGCCGCCGTGCGGTTGTAACGCGTCTTCTCGAGGGCCTCGTTGATCGCCGCGCGCTCGACGCGGTCGAGATAGTCCTGCAGCGGCCACTTCTCGCCCGCGGGGATCGGCGTGTCCGATTCGTCGGCGACCGGCGTCAGATGCAAGTCCTCGGCGGTGATCCGCTGCGCATCCGCCGCAAGCGACAGGCCGCGCTCCAGAATGTTCTCGAGCTCGCGCACATTGCCGGGGAACGGGTAGCGTTCGAGTGCTGCCACCGCCTCCGCCTCGAGTCCCGCGGCGTTGCCGCGCGCGAGTCGCGTGAGAATCGCGATTGCGATCAGCGGAATGTCCTCGCGCATTTCGCGCAACGAAGGCATCGACAGCTCGATCACGTGCAGCCGGTAGTAGAGGTCCTGGCGGAACTCGCCGTTCTCGACGAGGGCCGACAGGTTCTTGTGCGTGGCGCTGATGAGCCGCGTGTCGACGGCATCTTCCGTGGTCGAGCCGACTTTGCGCACCTTCTTTTCCTGGATGGCGCGCAGCAGCTTGACCTGCATCGCGAGCGGCAGGTCGGCCACCTCGTCGAGGAACAGCGTGCCGCCGGTCGCCGCCTGGAAGAACCCGTCACGATCGGCTTCGGCGCCGGTGAACGCGCCCTTCTTGTAGCCGAAGAACTCGCTCTCCATGAGGTTCTCGGGAATCGCGCCGCAATTGACGGCGATGAACGGGAGGTCGGCGCGCGGACCCTTCAGATGAATCATGCGTGCGGCGAGCTCCTTGCCGCTGCCTGATTCGCCGTTGATGAACACGGGTGCCTGGCTTTTCGCGAGCCGGTCGATCATCCCGCGCACCTGCTGCATCGCCGGCGATTCGCCGAGCAGCTGGTAACTCGCCGCCGGTTGCGGCTTTTCGGGCACCTTCAGCGCTTGCTTGACGAGTGCGCGCAGCTGCTCAAGTGCGACTGGCTTCGCGAGGTAGTCGAACGCGCCGGCCTTGAGGGCCGCGACCGCATTCTCGGCGCTGCCGAACGCCGTGATCACGGCCACCGGCACATCGAGCGCCCTGTGCGTGATGTGCTCGACGACGCGCAATCCCTCACCGTCGGGCAGGTTCCAGTCGGTGAGGCACAGGTCGAAGGACTGCGCGTCGAGCTGACGCTGCGCGTCGGCTACCGACTCGGCGCGCGACGTGTCGAGGCCCATGCGCGACAGCGTCATTTCGAGCAGTTCGAGCAGATCGGGCTCGTCGTCGACGATCAGGACTTTCGGTTGACCACGGGTTCTGCGGGACATGGGGGGAGGCGTTCGTGAGGAAAGGGGCGGGCAGCGGGGGATTCTAGTCGGTCGGCTGCGCGGCGGCCGCCGGTGTCAACGCGCGCTTGAACGTCATGCGGAAGATGGCGCCCGGCGATTTCGCCAAGAGCTCGAGCGCCGCACCGTTCGCGTCGGCAAGCTCGCGTGCAATATACAGACCAAGCCCCGTTCCGCCGGGCCGCGTCGTGAAAAACGGCTCGAAGATCTGCGCGCGATATTGCGCGGGCACGCCGGGCCCGTCGTCGGCGAGCTCGCAGATCACGGCATCGCCCATGTAACCCGGTCGCGCGGCGATACGGATGCTGCCGGTCCCCTTGCGGCAATGCTGCCATGCATTGCGCACCAGATTCCACGCGATCTGGTTCAGGTGGCCGCGATCGAACATCACGAGCAGATCGTCGGTGATGTCGATGTCGAGGCCGTCGGCGGGAATGCCTTCCGCCTGGACGATCTCCTCCGTCAGCGTGCGCACGAACTCGCCGAGCGGGATCACCTCGGGCTGCTGGCGGTCGCGCCGGTTGAGCTGCAGCACCTCGCCGACGATGCGGTCGATGCGCTTCGCATTGTTGCGGATCATGCTGAGCAACCGCTGTCCTTCGGGCGCCACGGCGCCGTCCTCCTCGAGCAGCTGCGCCGCCTGGTTGATCGCCGAGAGCGGATTGCGCACCTCGTGGGCGATCGATGCGGTGAGCCGGCCCATCGCGGCGAGCTTCATCTGCTGCGCCTCGTTCTGCGCGCGGCCGAGGTCCTCGAGATAGATCAGCGTCCCCCCATTGAGACCCGACCCGATGCGCACGAGGCGCACGCGCAAAAGTCGCTGTGTGGTGTCGACCTTGAACGGGGGCAGCGGATCGGAGAAATCCTCGTTCCAGCGCCGCCAGTAGTCGTGCAGCGTCGTCGAGAACTCGGCGAGGCGCATGCCGCCGCGCATCCGGCCAAAGCCGCCGAGCAGCCGCGTGACCTGCGCGTTGTGCCCGCGCACCACGCCGGTGAGGTCGACGACGAGCACCCCGTCCTGCATGTCCTGGATGATCAGCCGGTTGACGTGCTCGAGATTGGCGACGTCGATGCCGCGCTGCGCCGCGAGATCCTCGGACGCCTTGGTGTAGCGCCCGATGACAACGGCGGTGCCGACCATTGCGAAGTAACCGAGGCAGATTAGCGCCGTCTGGAACAGTTGCGTGCCCGCGATTTCGCCGCCGGCAAGACGCCAGGTTTCGAGGCCGAGCAATACGATGGCGGCGAGCGCCGCGTGAAAGAACGCGGTTTGCGTGCGCAGCAGCCAGCCGCTCGCCGCAAGTTGCGGAAAGAGCAGGATCGGCAGTGGCGCGCCGGTGCTGCCGCCGGCGATCATCACGAGTGCGATGAAGAAGATGTCGCCGGAAAGGAGCGCGAGCAGCGTTTGCGCGATCGGCAGCACAAGCCGTTCCTGCTGGATCCAGCCGAACGACGCGAGCCCGAAGATGAAATAGAGCGACGCCGCCGTGATGAACGAATTCGGCGTGCCGACGTTGAGCGAGCGAAGATCGAGCAGCAGCGCAAGGCCGAGCAGCAGCGCGCCGCACACCGCGCGAAACAGTCCGACGATCCACAGGATCCGCCGCGACGACGCGGCGATCGATGCAGGCAGCGGCGGCGGAATGTACGGCGTAACGGCTGGCGAGGGATCCACGATCGGTTGCGCGCGGGCGGCACCCGCGATGTTGAGGCCAGCGCCGGCGGTTGCTGTGTGCCGGCTCACGCATTGCGTGGCGCGACACGGGACGCGTCTTGCGGCTCGCGCGAATTGTGCCAGTAACGGAGCGCCGACGGGAGAACTTCGGGGGCGGCGGTGCGCGATTGACCTCGGCGCGTGGATCGGGCGCAACACTCGGCCGATCAGATGCGCGTTGGCGCGGCCGATTCACCCGCGCTTGCGCGCGTCCCTCGGAAGGCACTGCGCGTCGCCGCAGACAGGACCGCGCGGCCCTTCCACCGCCTCGCTGCGCGGCAGGTACACGCCACAGTTCACGCAGCGCGTCATCGCCGTGTCCTTTGTCTTCGCCGAGCGTCCCGGCGTCCTGCCGTTCGCCGCGCGGCTGTTCGCGGCATTGATGAGGCGCAGCACGAGCAGCACCACGAAGAAGACGATCAGCCAGAAGATGATCTTGCCCATGTCTTGTGCTACAGCACCTTGCCGGGATTGAGAATGCCCTGAGGGTCGAGTGCCGTTTTGATGCGCCGCATGAGTGCGAGCTCGAGCGGGCTCTTGTAATGCGCGAGTTCGTCGCGTTTCAACTGTCCGATGCCGTGCTCGGCACTGATGCTGCCGCCGGCCGCAACGACACGATCGTGGACGATGCGGTTGACTTGTGGTGTGTTCGCGAGGAATCGCCGTGCATCAGCCCCTTCGGGCGCCGCGACGTTGTAATGCAGGTTGCCGTCCCCAAGATGACCGAACACGACGACGCGCGCGCCCGGGAATGCGCTTGCCAGCGCGGTCTGCGTCGCGGTGGTGAATTCTGCTATCGCGGAAATCGGCAGCGAAATGTCGTGCTTGACGTTCTGCCCCTCGCGTCGCTGCGCCTCGCTGATGTTCTCGCGCAACGCCCACAGCCGCGCGGCTTGCTCCTGTGACTGCGCGATCGTCGCATCGGCGACCATCCCGTTCTCCACGGCAGCCGCCAGCGCCGATTCCACCATCCCGGCAAGGGCCACGTCGGCGCTGTCGTCCACCTGAAGCAATGCGTACCAAGGATGGCCGGGCAGCGGGTCGGGCGAGCCGGCATGATGCTTCTGCGACAGGTGCAGCGCGAAACCGCTGATGAGCTCGAAGCCGGTGAGCCGGTCGCCGAGCGCCTGCTGCACCGTCCTCAGCAGTTCGACCGCCCGCGCGACGTCGGCAACGGCGGTGAGCGCGGTCACGCGCGTCCGCGGCGCAGCGTACAGCTTCAGCACGGCCGCCGTGATGATACCCAGCGTGCCCTCGCTGCCGATGAAAAGCTGCTTGAGGTCGTACCCGGTGTTGTCCTTGCGCAAGCCCCGCAGGCCGTTCCAGACACTGCCGTCGGCAAGCACGGCCTCGACGCCGAGCACAAGCTCGCGGGCATTGCCGTAGCGCAGCACGGCCGTGCCACCCGCGTTCGTCGACAGGTTGCCGCCGAGGGTGCAGGTACCCTCGGACGCCAGCGATAGCGGAAACAGCAGCCCTTCGGCTTGTGCCGCGCGCTGCACATCCGCGAGTACGACGCCGGCCTCCACGGTGATCGTGGCGTTGGCACGATCGATGGCACGGATCGTTCGCATCCGTGACAGCGACAGCACGATTTCGCTTCCGCTTGCATCCGGCGTCGCGGCGCCGCACATCCCGGTATTGCCGCCTTGCGGCACGATGGCGACCCCGGCATCGGCGCACGTGCGCACCACCGCGGCCACTTCGCTCGTATTCGCCGGTTGCACCACCGCGCGCGCAGCGCCGTGATAGCGGGCCCGCCAATCGACGACGTAGGACGCCATGTCGGCACCGCTCGTCAATACGTGACGCGCCCCCACGATGCCCGCCAGCCGCTCGATCGTGGTTGCGCCGCTGTTCGTCATGGCGCACGATATTAGCGCACCGGGCGCGGCGCTTCGCGACGGTGCCGCGCGAGGAGCAACGATATGGGCGATGAATCGGATAAGGAACGCAGTTCGGCACCGCCGCTGTCGGCGCAGGACGCGCTGGCATTCATGCAGAAGATGTGGAATCCATTCGCGATGCCGATGCCGGGCTCGGCCAGCGGTGCCGTCGCCCCCACCGATCCACCCTCGGTAGCGGTTGGGCAGCCGGGGAACGACACCGCGCCGGGAATGCTGGCGTTCCCCAATCCTGCCGCGATGTTCGCGGCGCTGGACCCGGTGCAGATCGAGCGCAAGATCGCCGAGCTCAGGATCATCGAGGGGTGGCTCTCGATGAGCCTCAACCTGATGCAGATGAGCATCAAGACCCTGGAGCTGCAGCACGCATCGCTCGAGGCGATGCACGGCGGTGCCGCGCGCAAGCCGAAGGACGGACACAAGTCGCGCAAGTCCTGACACGCCGTTTCGACGGGCGCAATCAGCGCTGCGTTCGCGGTATGTCGCCGTATCCCGGTAGGGCGACTCGCTAGCGCGAGCGGGCAACGTTCTCTTGTCGATCGGGCTTGCGTTCAGCGCGTGGAGCGCTGCTTTGGGTTTCGGGCGGCTTCGCTTTGGCGCTCGTCGCAAGCTGCGCATTCTGATACAGCGCCCGGCAGTCGGCATCGGGCGCATTGCCGAGATCGATCAGCGGCAGCAGGGCGAGCGGTGGCGCCAGAATGCCGAGACCGACCGCGGCGCCGATGCGTGCAGCCACCTCGCCCACGGCCGGACGCACCACAGGTGCTCCAAACGTACCGGTGATCCTGATCGGGCCGCGCAGCGCGACCAGGCTGGGCTTTTTCGAATCGGCCTTGAGCGTGAGGTCGTACTTCTCATTGCGAAAATCGACGCTGCCTTCGCCGTGAATCAACTCTTCCGCGCTGTCGACGACCATGAGGTCCGGGACGAAGACACCGCGTGTGGCGTGCATTGCAGTAATTGCACAGCGGATATCGGCTTTCTCGTCGCCTCCGCGCATGAGCAATGACGCCGCGCGCGCAAGATCGAGGTTCGTCAGGACCAGCTGCAGTGTGCTCATTTCGCCGCCGCGCATCGCAACGGCCGCCTCGCCCTGCATCGACCCAAGCAACGCCGCGACGCTGTTACCCGTCGCGCTCAGCTGTGCACGGCCGCCGAACCGGCCCGCCGACCCGTTCGGCGACGCGAGTTGCGGAAAGAGACGCTTCAGCTCGATGCGCCGTATGTCGATCTGCGCGTTCGCCGCCGGCGTCGGTTGGGTCAGGTCGAGCGCCATGCTGCTCACGACGTGACCGTCGCCGACACCGAAGTCGAGCGGGTCGAAGCGCAGAACACCGTCCTTGAGCACCATGTGCGCAACGAGGTTATCGAGCGGGAAGCGGCCCCACTTGACACTCACGCCGCGAAATCGCAGGTCGACGTCGTGCTGGCGCAGCTTGCCGAGGTCGAACGGCTTGTCGGGCAGTACGCGCGACGACGCTTCCCGTTTCTGCACTTCCTTGCGTTGCGCCGGCGTCTTCGCCTTCTCGCCAGGTTCGCCCGGCGGCAAGCCGATGAATCCGCCGAGATCCTTGTAATCGAATCGACGCGACGCGAGATCGGCGATCGTCGCCGCACGCGGGCGCGACACGTCGACCGCGAACTCGCCGGCAAGATCGCTTTCGCCGACGGTGCCCTTGATGTGCTGCAGGCTCCAGCGGTTGTTCGCGTGCGAGAGGTCACCCGCGAGGTTGTATGGAGGCGTCCATGGGAGCGGTGAAGGCACGAGCGGATAGAGCTGCGACAGATCCGGGCCGCGCAGGCGCAGCGCGCCCCGAAGATCCTCCGGTGCCGCAGGAACGATCGTGCCGTCGAACCCGATGCCCGTGGCGCCGGCACGCAGATCGAAGGCGAGCTGGTAGGGGTCGTTGACCCGGCGCAGCGCCGAAAGCCCGTGGCCGTGACCCGTGATCGTGAAGGGGTCGCCGCGCAGCGTGCCTCGACCATCGAAGCGCAATTCGCCGGGCCCATTCGCCGGGTGCGGCGTAGTCTGCACGACGATGGTGATGTCCCCGCGCAGGGTCGGATCGCGATAGCGCAGCGTTCCGTTGTCGATGCTGATATCGCCGAACGCCGCCGCGCCGGATCCGTTGCCGCCGAAGCGCCAGTTCGCCTCGCCCGCTGCATTCTTCTCGAGCACCAGGCGCGGCTGGGTCAGTTCGATAGTGTCGGGCGTGAAACGAAACAGGGAGGGGAGGTCGAAGGTGAGCACCATGCGCGCAGCGTGCGCCATCGGCTGCAGGTCCGACCACTGCGCATTGGCAATCGAGAAATCGTCGACCTCGACGCGCGTAGGAAACCCGAGGTGGACGTGCAGGTCGCCATTGATCGTAACGTCGCGATGCAGGCGGTGACCCAGGTAGGAGGCGAGCGGACCCCGCAACGTGTTCCACGGGAAGAACACGACGAGCAGCGCGAGCGCCGCAAGAACGACGGCCCCAATTGCGCCGTATCGAAGGCCGCGCCGGCCGGCTGGTGACATGAAGGATCGTGTCGACGAGCGTGCGCGAGACGCACGATCGTTACCAAGAAGGTCGTAGCGTACGGTTGCTTTGGCGCAACGGCAATCCGCCGCTTGCCCGGCGCAGCGTAAGAAAGGTCTTACGCCGTTTCCAGCCAGGCCTCGCGCAGCGCGACCGCGCGCTCGGGGGCATCCGTTTGCAATGCAAGATGGCAGGTATCGAGCGGTGCGGCCAGGAGCTCGACTTCGACACTCACGAGCTCGTCACGCCGAAACGCGAGCATGGGGATTCGTTCCCCCGGCGAGCGGCGCGTGACCAGCGCATTGATCGCGTCTGCGGAGGCGCGAATGCCGTCGATGGCGACGAGCACGTCGTTCGGGGCGAGGCCTGCGCGCTCGGCCGCACCGGCGCTGTATACGTGCAGCAGCTTCAGATCGCTGCCGACCTTCGCACCGAGCGACGCTTTCGGCAGTGTTCCCGTGGCAGGCTTGCCCCCGCGATCGTTCGCTCCCGACGAGGGCCGCAAATGCCAGGCAATGCCGAAGGCACCGAGCAATGCATCGAGTGGCGGGTCTTCGGTGCCATCGACATATCGACCGAAAAAGACATGCATCTCATCGCCGCCCATCTCGCATGCGATTCGCTCGATGGCGTCCTCGGGGACGCCGATGCCTGCCCCACCGTAACGTGCCCACAGCGTTTGCATCAGCGCATCGAGCGACCCGTGCCGGGCTCGACGCAGCGTCAGATCGAGAGCCAGTGCGACGAGCGAGCCCTTCGTGTAGTAACTGACGACGGCGTTCGGAGAGTTTTCGTCGGGACGGTAGAACTTGATCCACGCGTCGAAGCTCGAATCGGCGATGCTTTGCCGCAAGCGCCCCGGCGTGCGCAGCACGGTGCTGATCGTGCGTCCGAGAAGCTCCAGATAGCGCGAGACGTCGATGAGGCCGCAGCGGACGAGTGCAAGGTCGTCGTAGTACGAGGTAATGCCCTCGAAGGCCCAGAGCTGCCGCGTGTAGTTTTCGCGCGAAAGGTCGTACGGTGAGAACGCGTCGGGCTTGATCCGCTTCACATTCCATGCATGGAAGTATTCGTGGCTCGCGAGACCCAGGAAGTGCAGGTAATCG
>Ga0308173_10002276_pt1 | contig 10129 bp, 5 predicted proteins | sample PhyPR1_FD_203716 | JGI IMG/M metagenome (GOLD analysis project Ga0308173, IMG submission 203716) | Soil microbial communities from UC Gill Tract Community Farm, Albany, California, United States - DLSLS.P.R1 | ecosystem: Environmental > Terrestrial > Soil > Agricultural land | place: USA... | reverse complement strand
AAGCTGTCGACGTGTTCGAGAATCAATCCCTCGCGGAATGCGAAACGCGCGGCGATGATGTTGTGAACCGAGCGTCCGGTTGCGGTAAACGTATACCAGGCCTGCCAGTTTGCGCGGCCGGTGTCCGCGTCCGCGGAAACTCCATCATAGTCGAGCCGCAGATCCTTGCTGCGCGATGTCAACATTGTCCACATTGCGCCAATGCGCTCGCCGCGAAGATCGAACACCGGATCGCGGAATGTGGCTTCAGGATGGTAGCAGGCCGCCATCGCAGCGCCATCGCGGCTCTGAAATGCGCGGTAAAAGCGATCGATCAAGGCGCGATGCAGGTCGACATTCATGTCCGTTCCACTCAGTGGCAATGATCGACGGCGAGATGGCCCTCGATGTGCGTGCCATCGGCGGCATCGCAAGAAAGGTCGATCTGGCCGGCATATTCGCGCACGTCGTTGACGTGCCATTGGGTCGGTTCGACGCGCAGGTCAAGCCGGGTGCAGTCTTTCGCCCGCAACGTGAACGGCGCCAGTCCCGATTCGTGCGCCGGCATCCAACGCACAATGGCGCCTTCGAGCGGGTCGACCAGCGCTCGCAACAGTGCTGCGTCCTGGCTCGAGTGGAAATCGAAGCCCATGAAATAGGCAAGGTCGCCCGACACACAGCGATCCGCAGCCCAGTGCATTGGTTGTCGACCGGCACTGCGCAACTCGATGCTGCCGGTGACCGTCGGATGCACGACATCGAGCACCTGGGTCGCTGCGCAGGCGGTGAGCAGCAAAAGCGGGAATGCAAGCACGATGGCTTTCACAAGCCGACTTCCAGTGCTTTTTTCAACAGATCGACGGCGCGCGTGGACTCGGCCTCGATGCGCCGGCGAATGAACAATCGGTCGAGCAGGTCAGCCAATGCGTTTGGCATCGTATAGGCGAAAGCACGTTGGAATGCGGTTGAATTTCCGACGGTCGACAGCGAATAGGTGATCGTGCCTTCGCCACCGCCCGCGACCTTGCCTGCAATTGCCCAGCGCGTCGGCGAAATGCGCTCGATCACGCGCCAGGTGACACTGCCCTTGCGGCCGGCGACGCGGAAATCTTCGATGACCTCTTCGCCCACCTGCAGCGAGTGATCGGTGGCGCCATGCAGGCCGAGCGATGAGGGATGCCAGACCAGCCAGTGCGCCGGCGTGGACACATAATCGAAAACGGCTGCGATTGGCCGCTCGATCACGACATCGTTGATGATCCGGGTCATCGTTTCAGTGCCCGGCGGTGGCGTCGTGCCCGTGGTCGCTGAGCTGCGCATCGAACCAGCGGTGGATTGCCTTCACGACAGTCGGCGTATGGCCGCGGTAGGCGATTTCCGCGCCGTCCGGGAGTTCCTGATAGTCGACGCTGAGCTCATCGGGTTTGGCCGATTGCAGCTGAGCGAGTCCGGGCATGTCGTTGCCGTGAATGTGCGCTGGCTTGTCGAAGTCGCGCGAGGCGAATGATGTTGCGATCTCGTGCAGGTGCGCACGAATCATCGCGATCTGGTCCGGCGCATCCGTGCGCGTGCGCACACGCTGGATGCCGCCTTCAGCAGTCTTGTCGAAGTAGTGCATGGTCTTTTCGAGCGAGAATGGCATGACGTCCGCGCCCTTGGCACGCACGTCCTGCTGCCGTTTCGTCCCGGGCTCGCTCGTCAATCCCGTGCTGGCGGCAGGCTCCTGAGCCGTGGCGTGCCCGCCGGGTGTGCAGGCAAGCAGTGCAACGACGCTGATGGTGGCAAGGGAAATTCCCCGAGGCTCCAGCGGTCGATCACGCACGCTTGTGCTCTCCGATAAGCGGCGCGTACAGTGCGATCATGAGCGATGCGTGCGCGGACCCGTGAGCGAACCGCTCGCCTTCCGGCGAGCGCTCCGATGCAGCGCATGGCAGCCGATCAAGCAGCGCTGAAACCGGGGCCCTGATCATCTTCGAACCCGGTTCTCAACGATTCACGGTATAGGTGCCGGGGTCACGGTTACGGTCACCGTCGCGGTTGATGAAATGATCGAGTTACCGTTTAGGATCGTGTAGGTGAACGAGTCGGACCCGGTGCTCGACGGGTTTGGCGTATAGGTGATCGTGTCGGGGAAGTTGATGGCAACCTGCGCCAGGGGATCGCCGGGGGTTACGCTCGAGATAAACAGGGGCAACCCTTGGGGATCGGTATCGTTGGCGAGCACCGGGATGATGACTGAATTGCCAATCTGCACCGTGGCCGAGTCGTTGTTCGCGATCGGCGGCAGAGCCGGCTGCACGGTCACCGTCACAGTCGCCGTAGCGGTCGAGAAATTGTTGCTGATGGTGTAGCTGAAAGTAGCGGTGTTGGTCTCGGCAAAATTGTTCGGCGTGTAGGTGATGGTGCTCCCATCGATCTCGGCCAAGCCATAGGTGGGTTGCGTCACCTGGATGATGGACAGCGGCTCCCCTTGCGGATCGCTGTCATTGGCAAGCACCGGAATCGTGACCTTGGCACCGAACGGTGTGGTCGCGGTGTCGTTGACCGCCACTGGCGGCAGCGGAATCGTCGTTGTGACGGTCACTGTCGCCGTCGCGGTCGCAGAGCCGTTGCTGATCGTGTAAGTGAAGTTGAATACGGTGGTGCCGGTGTCAATGGGTGGCGTGAACTTGACGACGCCGTTGACCAAGGTGACGTCGCCCTCCGGCGCCTGAGTCACTGAAACGACCGACAGAGGCAGCCCCTGCGGGTCGCTGTCGTTGGCCAGCACAGGTATCGTTATCGCGAGTCCCTCCGGGGTCGTGACGTTGTCGTTCACTGCCACCGGCGGCCTTGCAGGCTGCACCGTTACCGTCACTTTGGCACTCGCTGTGCTGCTGCCGTTGCTGATGGTGTAGTCGAACGTGTCGGCTCCGCTGAAGGTGGGCTTCGGCGTGTAGGTCACCGTTCCATTGCCGTTGATCGCCGCAGTGCCGTTGGGCGGCGTTGTCACCTGCGTGACCGTGAGCGGAAGATTCTTCGGATCGGTGTCATTGGCCAACACAGCGATGATGACCGGCGTGTTGGCCTGCGTCGCTGCGGAATCCGCAACCGCCAATGGCGTATTTGGCTGCTGCACCGTCACCGTGACGTTCGCAGTGGCAGTGCCGCCGTGACCATCGGAGATGGAATAATTGAATGTATCGGTGCCGGCAAAACCGGCCTGTGGGGTATAGGTGATTGTTCCACCCGGGTTGACGACGGTGGTGCCGTGGCTGCCCGAAGATACCGTGGTCACAGTCAGAATATATTTTGCGGCATCCGTGTCGTTGTCGAGAACGGGGATCTGGACCGCGGTCGCGTACGGGGTAGAGGCGGTGTCGTCGTTGGCTACCGGACCCGCCGGCGTGGCAATGGAGATGGTGACCGTTGCGCTCGCGGTGCCGCCATGCCCATTGCTGATCGAATACGAAAACGTATCGGTGCCGGCAAAGGTGCGTTGAGGCGAGTAGGTCACGGTGCCGTCGCCATTGAGCTTGGCCGTTCCATTGGCCGGAGTGGAAACCGAAGTCACCGTCAAACTATAGCCATTCGGGTCGTTGTCATTGGCCAGTACCGACACGATTACCGGGGTTGCCAGCGCAGTAGTGGCGGCATCGTTGCGCGCGATCGGCGGCAGGGGTGGCTGCACGGTGATCGTCACGTGTGCGGTTGCGGTGGCGCCATGGCCATTTGAAATCGTGTAGCTGAATTGATCGCTACCGCTGTAACCGGAAACCGGCGTGTAGGTGACGGTACCGTCATCGTTGATGCGCACCGTGCCGTGTTCCGGCGCCGTAGTGCCTGTAACCGTCAGCGGGAAGCCGTTTGGATCCTTGTCGTTGGCCAGCACGCGGATGGTGACGGCCGCGCCGAAAGCGGTGGTGGCCGTGTCGTCCTTCGGAACCGGCGGAAGCTGCGCCGCGGCAACGGTCGCGTGGACCGTGGCGGTTGCGGTCAAGCCCTTCGAGTTTTTGATCGTATAGGTAAATTGATCGGCGCCGACGAAACCCGACGCAGGCGTGTAGGTGATTCGCGTTCCGGCAATCTGCGCGCTGCCGTTCGTGGGAGTTCCGGCTGAGGTGATGGTCAAAACCCCGCCTTCGGGGTCGCTGTCGTTCGCAAGCACATCGATCGGATTGGCGCTCGAGTTCTGCACGACTGTCGCCGCATCGTCGTGCGCAATCGGACGCAGCGCGGTGTATTGCTTCGGCGCCGTCGAAACGGTTTTCGTTGTCTTGCCTTTTGTGATGTAGGTCTGCACGTCGCGCGAGTGGCCGGTGACCGGATTGCGCAGAGCGCGCTGCAGCCAGGCGGCTCCGGTCTGCGAAGTGGCCGAGGTGAACGCACCGCCGCCGCCGAACTCATATCGCACGAACATCCACCAGCGGTTATCGCTTGTGCCGCCGCCCGGTGCCAGCGGATTGGTGATGTCCAAATGTTCGGCCGTTGCCGAGATGCTCCAACCGCGAGTGCCGATGTATTTGTCGACACCGATCGACGAGCGCAGCTCGTGCGCTCCCTGATTGCCACGAGAATAGTCGAAACCGCCATTGAAACGGGCCGTGAGCGGATCGGAGAAATGACCGCCATGCACACCGACCGTGTAGCTGAAGGGTTGCGCCTGAAGCGCGGTGCTCGTCAGTTCGGTTTCTGTCTGAGTGAAATTGCCAACATCGTCGGTGCCGGTCTGAATGATCTTTTCGCTGCTGGTCGCAGTCCCCGCATTGCGGCTTCCGCTGATGTTTCCACCCAGGAAAAAGTTCAGGAAGAACTCCTTGCGCTCGATCGCAAATCCGACCGTAGCCTGGCGGTCCTTGGTCGTGTTCTGATCGATTGCGAACGACAGCTTGGTGACGGTGATCGCGTCCGGATCGTCTTTCGCCTGCTCGGCAGTCATGCCCCAGAGCCAGTTGTAGTCGGCTTGGGCGCCGCCGGCGCCGCCGTTTTCCCACCAGAACTGCGCGACGATCGCATGTTCGCCGTTGTTGCCGAAGACGCCCATCAGGTCGCCCTGCGAATTGCCGTCCTTGTCGATGCCGATTCCGATGCTGGTGTCGCCACCGGTGTAGGTCAGTGGAACCGAGCCCGTCGAGATCGACGGAGCACCATTTTGCGGCGTTCCAGGTGTTCCGACCTGCGCGATCGCACCGGCGCACGCCAGCACGGCAAACAACACGCCGCCAATCTTCGATCGCTTCACTCGCCACTCCCCGAATTGCCACGGCGGCAATATGGCGCCGCCTGAGCCGTCAGTCTTTCCGCTAGCGCGCATGAAAAGTGCAGCCCGAGGTCAAGCTTCGACGTCCAGGCCGTGGCACGAGTCGAGCGATTTTTTTCGCGCGCCACTTAGCAAAAAAAGCTCGCCGGATTCTGGACCGTCGCATCAATACGCGCAAGGCAATCGCGCAACTTTTACCTTGAATTGCAGGGATGCGCTCGAGGGGTCTGCGTCTTGCGACCGCACGCCGGCTATTGAGCGGAAAATTTGACCGCGGCACTGCACCGTGCACTGGCCGCGTCAGGCAAGTCTTCCACGAAACCCTCCCCGACAGGGGAGGGCTGGTGAATCGGGTCTGTCGCGGGAGACTGCTGCGAATGCGTCCGCAACACGCCCGCCGCTAATTAGGCGAGGTACCAGCAGCTGCCTTGGGTGCAGCCGGTTTTTCGATCGGCATACTCGCGGCGTGGCTGCGACGGTCGGCTTCGGGCTGGTCGGTGACGTACCAGGGCGCGCCGTTCTTGTTGAGGTACAGGCGCTGCATCTCGTCCAAATGGAACGGACGCGAGCCGATGCGGCCGAACACGGCGATCTGGTTGCCGCTTTCATCGACTGCGCGGTCGCGCTCCAGGCCGCGCGATAGCGACAGTGCCGGCTGCTTGGTCGGGTACCAGGCAATCAACTGCGGTTTCGGATCGGGGCTGAAGCCGTAGAACTTCGGCTGCGATTCCGGGCTCGTCAACTGCAGCACCTGCAAGCCATTCTTGCCGTCGGCGACGTAAGCGAACAGCGAGGCATTGGTCGTGGCGACCACCACATCATGTGCATCGCCGATCTTCCCGCCGCCATTGAACATCTGATAGACGAACGGCTTCTCCGGATTGGTCACGTCGATGATCGCAAGGCCATCGCCGCCATCGGCGACGTAGGCGTAAGTGCGAGCGACGTGCAGCTTATGGCCGTCCCTCAGCGGAACGAACGCGCTCTGGACTTCATGCGCCTGCGCCGGCTGAGTGATGTCGACGACGTGCAAGCCATCCTTCGCACTGACGAACAAATAACGGAACTGCGCCTGCGCGGCCTGTGCGTTTGCGACCGGAATCGTCGCGATGTAGCGCGGTTTGAGGGGGTCGGTCATGTCGAGCACGACCACGCCGGCATCGGCCGAGACGTAGAACGTGTTGCCGGCGATTGCGACGTGGCGCGCTCCCTTGAGCACGCCGTCGCCGTTCCAGGTCAGCTCGCGCTTGAGGAAATTGTTGCGCGACTCGCGATCGTGCAGGGTCGCGATATCGGTGACGATGAGGCCTTCCTCGGCATCGGTTATGTACGCATAGCGATAGATCGGGCTCATCACCTGTTCCTGATTCGCACCCTGCATCAATTCGCTCTGATTGCGCGCCGGATCGACCGGCTGCGTGGTCGCGAGCGCCACGCAGGTCGCGTTCTTCGAGCCGATGTGCGTGTCCTGTCCCAATGGCGAGAACGGCGCGGTGATGACTTTCTCCGAGAAGCCCTTGTTGGCGATGCTCGCGACGTCGTAGACGCGCATGCCCTTGGTGCCTTCGGCAACGAACAGGTACTCGCCGCGCAGCTGGATGCACTGTGCCTCGCCGGCGCTGTGTTCTTGCGCGCCGGGCAACTTCTGGCCGCGTTCCTGATGCTGCTTGAAGTAATCCGGATAGGCATAGCGTTGCAGGTAGCTGCCGATCACGGCTTGCGGCTCATCCCACTCGGTCACCTGCACTGCGCCGATGCCGCCGGCTTCGCCGACCCAGGCGTTGTAGCCGACGAAGTCGATGAACTTGGTGCCGAGCAGCAACGTCTGCGCAACGATTGCGTTGTTGTCGTTGGCCTTGGCCAGGTGGCAGTCGTCGCATTCCTTGGTTTCGGTCTTGCGCTCGGTGTGCGGGTAGTGCGGCGCGAACGCCTGCGAGGAATAGCCAGACGCGGCGATCGGCGGCTGCTGAATGTAAATGCGTTCGCGGTTGATGTTGGTCGAGGACAGCACCAGCGCCGAGGATGAGCGCACCGGCGCGATCTTGTGGTCCTTGATTTCGCCGTGCACGCCGAGGAAGAACATGTCGTCGCGCGCGACCTGCGGATTGTAGGTCGCGAAGTTGCGCGTCGTGCCGCCTTCGTATTTGTGGCGCTCGGTCTTCCAGTTCGCCTGGATCGGCAAGTGGCAGCCGCCGCAACTCGTCGTCCACGACGTGTGGCAGCTGTAGCACAGCATTTTGTCTTCGTTGTGCGCGCGCTGTTCCTTGGGCACATCGGAGCCCCAGCGTTGCGTATCCGGATCCATCGCGACCGTATGCGCGCGCGTCGCCTTGGCGTTGTAGCCGGGCGAGAGCGGGTCGGCAGTCGCCTTGACCAGACTCATCGTCCACTCCAGACCCGGGGTCACCGCGGAGCGCTGGATCAGCTTGCCGTCGACCCATTCGAAGCGCTTCTTGCCGTCCGGGTTTCGGATCAGTTTCAAATCCTTGCCGTAGGGTGATGCCGCCGGACCGGAGGTGCGCAAGGTCGGCAGCTTGTCCACCGTGCCGTGGCAATCCTGGCATTGGATCTCGACCGCGCCCATGACTTCGGCCTTCATGTAGCCGTCGCCGTGGTTATCCTGCGAGAAATGACAATCCACGCACTGCATGCCCACGTCGACATGGATCGACTGCAGGTGCACGGCTTTTTTCCACTTGTCCGGATCGTTGTCCTCGACGATCTTGCGATTCTTGTCGAGCAGGTCGCCCTTGCGGTCGCGTGCGTACACGCCGCGGAAATTCCAGCCGTGGCCGTGGTAGTCGGCGAATTGCGTGTCCTTCAATTGCGGGTTGAGCAGCGACACGTCGCGCGAGAAGTCGACATCGCCCCACTTGCCGCGGATCGCCGCTTCTTCGGGATTGCGATCGAGGATTTTGCGCTGCTCGGCATCGCTGGGATACTTTTGTTGCTCCGGCCACATGAACGGCGCGTCGGACTCGTAGTCCCACATCGTGTAGCCGACCATCGTGTTGATGAACATGTTCGGCTGATGCATGTGGCAGATCATGCACTGGCTGGTCGGGATGCTGCGCGTGAATTCATGCTTGAGCGGATGACCCGATTCGTTTTTCGGAATAGTCGGATCGACCTGCTGCGAGGTGCCGGTGTTGCCGAACTTCGCGTAGACGGCCGAGTGGAACGGATCGCGATCGTTCGCGTACACCACGTGGCAGCCCGAGCAACCCGACGAGCGATAGTCGCCCGGGTTGTCGTTGGTGCCCATCAGCCAGATAAACGGATCGTTCAAGCGCGTCTTGTGGATGTTCAGCACCGGGATCGACACGCGATTGCCGGTGCCCGACCCGCGGTTGGACTGCTTTAAATCCGGCCGCCCGGGTTCTTCGAGCTTTTGGATCTTGCCCGATTCATCGGGCAGGCCGATTTCCGGGAACAGCGTGCCGATATTGCGGCCGCCGCGCTCGAACACGCGGAAAATGTCCGCGACCGGTGTCGTTTCCCAACTCGGCATCGGCGCAATTTTCGGCAGGATGCCGTGTGCTTCCATGTTCTTGTCGAGCGTCAGGCCGGAATCGACCGCGGATGGCTGGCCGTCCTTGGTGTAGGCCTCGCCGAGGATCGAATGCTTGTAGGGCAGGATGCCGTTGTTGTACGACGCCGCTCCCCAGAACATTGCGGCGTTCGCCATCAGGCTCTTTTCGTTCGCCTGGATGATCGGCTTGTGGCAGGCGCCGCAGGCTTCGTTGGCGACGCGCAGGTCGCCCGGGTTGACGAAGCGCACGAACTCGAGCGATTCCTTCAGCAGCCAGGTGTAGCTGCGCTCCGGGTTCGCGCTCGACTTCCAGTGATCGGGATAGCGCGGCAGGACGTGCGCTTTTTCCATCGCACCAAGGTACGCGGCAGACCACGTGCGTTCCTTGGCGCCGTCATCCGCGGATTTGTAGGTTTCCCCGGCAGGCACGCTGATATTCGAATCGCCGCCGTGGCAATCGGTGCAGCCGAGCACGACCGCTTCGTTCGCATGCATCGTCTTGCGGTCGGACGCCGTGTGGCATGACACGCAGCCGGATGACTTAACGCCGGCATCATCCCAGGTCTGGAACGCCGGCGCCGCGGGCGTGGCGACGTACGTACGCTCGACGGGCTCTTCTTCTTCGCTCGCACATAGATTTCCCGCAAACGCAGAAAATACAAGCGCCGTCATTCCCGCGAAAGCGGGAATCCATTTTGATCTTGGGGCGAACAGCAAGATGGATTCCCGCTTCCGCGGGAATGACGACGTTTTTTGATCCGCCGCAGTTTTGCTAATCATTGCAGACATGGGCGAGGTCGCTGTGGTCATGTTGGCGTCCTCAGTAAGTCAGAATGACATTGGCCAGCACGGCGTAGTACGTCGTGTTGCTGGATGTGCCGTACAGGTTCTTGAGTCCTTCCCCGCCGAACAGCGCCGAGCCGGACAAACGGAAGACCAGGTTCTGGCTGAAGAATGGGCGGTAGATCCAGGCGATCGAGGCGTCGGTGCCGATGTTGCGCGAAATCGGCGACGCGGCGCGCGCGGCTTCCAGCACGGCGGTGTTGTCGAACCAAAGCTCGTTGAGGTTGCCGGAGATGCGAGACGTCGGCGTCAAGTCGAAGTCCGCACCGATGCCGATCAGGCGCAAGCCCGGGTTGTCGAAGTTCGACTGGCCTTGCTCTTTGCTCGAACGCAGGTCCGGAATCAGGCTGTTCGCGCCATGCAGCGCGACCCCGCCACCGCCGATCAGCGGGATGCCTTGGCTGATCCAATAGCTGGTGTCGGCGCCGGCGAAGATGGGATTTTCGACCACCGAATCAAAACCGTTCGAGCGATCGTCGTAGGGGTTGTCGTCGCCGCTGGCGTAAGCAGCCGATGCGCGCACGCGAATCCAGTCG
>Ga0308173_10002274_pt1 | contig 10131 bp, 9 predicted proteins | sample PhyPR1_FD_203716 | JGI IMG/M metagenome (GOLD analysis project Ga0308173, IMG submission 203716) | Soil microbial communities from UC Gill Tract Community Farm, Albany, California, United States - DLSLS.P.R1 | ecosystem: Environmental > Terrestrial > Soil > Agricultural land | place: USA... | reverse complement strand
CTTTTCCGTCGACACGAGCGGATTGTTGAAGAGCGGCGCGGGCTTGGCCGATGTACTGGCCGGCGCGCTGCCGGCGTTGGCCGTGTTCGGCATTTGCCGCACGCGTGCGCGGGACGCCGCGCGCACTTTGTCCGCGAGCTTTTCCGCGTAGTCGAGCATGCCGTCGCGGATGCCGACCTTCGGCTTCGTCACGAAGTCCACCGCGCCGAGTTCGAGCGCGCGCAAGGTGATTTCGTTGCCGCGCTCCGTCAGCGACGACACCATCACGACCGGCATCGGCCGAAGACGCATCAGCTTTTCGAGAAAGTCGAGGCCATCCATGCGCGGCATTTCGACATCGAGCGTCAGCACGTCCGGGTTATGCAGCTTGATCAGCTCGCGCGCGACGAGCGGATCGGGCGCGGTCGCGCACACCAGCATGTCGGGCTGCGAGTTGATGATTTCCGTCATCAGGCTGCGCACGAGCGCCGAATCGTCGACGCACAGCACCTTGATCTTCGGCGCGGCCTGCTTCCCGGCGCTTGCCGGATTCGTCGCGTTCAGAATGTTCATGCTTCCTCCACCGCCTTCGCGCTACGCAGCGCACGCGTACCCGCGGCCACCGAACCGGATACACCGAACAGTTCGACGCGCGGCCTGCCCGCCGGAACCGCCGGCTTCACCTTCTGCTCCACATTGAATAACTCGACGCGAGCCCGCGCCCGCGCGAGCCGTTCCGCGCGCTCTTCCGGCGTGCGCTGCGCGAGCGCCTGCTCGCGCTCGACCACCACCGGGTCCTGCTGCGTCTTCAGCTTCTTGACCATCACCTGGCCCGAGCGCGGCATGAATGCCACCTTGCGCGGATGCATGCCCTGCAAGTCTTCCGCGACGATGCGAATCTTTTCCAGCGCGAGATAGCGCCGCACGAATTCCGAGTTGCGATCGCCGATGTTGATCGTCGTCATGCCGGCAAGCACCGCGCCGCCGCCGAAGACTTTCGCTTCGAACCGCTCGCGCCGGCCGCCGCGCTTGATGAGCTCGTTGATGAGCACTTCCATGGCGTACGCGCCGTAGCGCATCGAGTCCGACGAGGCATGCGACGCATCGGAACCGTCGTCGGGGAGCATGAAGTGATTCATTCCGCCGATGCCCGCGGTGCGGTCGTTGATGCACGCCGCCACGCACGAGCCGAGCACGGTCACGAGCACCATGTCTTCGCTCGTCATGTAGAACTCGTTCGGCAGCAACTTCACGCCAGGCTTCTTGAAGTGATTGTCGAAATAGAGGTTCGACGCGATCGGCAGTCCGCTCATGCCGCCTCCCCTGCGAGCGCGCGCGCGGGCTTCGCCGCACCCGGCTGCTTCGTGTCGCGCGTCAGCTCATACACCGTCTGGCCGCGCAGCCGGAACGCCTGCGACACATACGTGAAGTTCTCCGAATGCCCCGCGAACAGCAGCCCGCCCGCCTTCATCAGCGGCTCGAAGCGCGACAGCACTTGCCCTTGCGTCGGCTTGTCGAAGTAGATCATCACGTTGCGGCAGAAGATCACGTCGAACGGACCTTTCACGTCGTAGCGCGCGTCCGTCAGATTCACGCGGCCGAAGCTCACCATTGCGCGCAATTCCGGCCGCACCTTGACAAAGCCCGCGTGCGCGCCCGTGCCCTTCAGAAAGAAGCGCTTGAGGCGTTCCACCGGCAAGCCCTTCACCTGATCGAGCGAGTACACGCCTGCGTCCGCCTTGGCGAGCACCTGGCTGTCGATATCGCTTGCGAACACCGTGCAATGGCGCGCGGCCTGTTCGCCGAGCGCTTCGACGAGCGTCATCGCGATGGAATACGGCTCTTCACCCGTCGATGCCGCCGAGCACCACACCGACACCGGCTGCTGACGGCGCTTCACGAAGTCCGCGAGAATCGGAAAGTGATGCGACTCGCGGAAGAACGCGGTGAGGTTCGTGGTCAGCGCGTTGACGAAGGCTTCCCATTCGGCGTTGTCATCGTTCGATTCGAGGCGGTCGAGGTACTGCTTGAACGTGTCCATGCCGCATGCGCGCAGGCGGCGGGCGAGGCGGCTGTACGCCATGTCGCGCTTGTGGTCGGACAGTGAAATCCCCGCGCGGCGGTGAATCAGCTCGCGAATGCGGGCGAAGTCCGACACGGTGAATTCGAAATCGCGCTCGACTTCCGGTCCGCGAATGCCGCCGGCCAGTTCGACGCGTGCGTTAGGTGCATTACGCGTTGCCATCATGATGCCTCGTGCTTTCCTGGCGTCGCGTGGACGCCTGCTGTGGAGCTTGCCTGCCGTTGGCCCCGACCTTGCGGCTGCGTTCGTTCACGTCAGTCCGCATGGTCGTTTTCCTGTCGATGTGCTTAGAACGTTTCCCAGTCGCCGTCGGCGGCCACCGCGGCCTTTGCCGTTCGCGAGGCGACTGCCGCAGCCGGGGCGCTCACGCGGGGCGCGGCTTTCGCTGCGCTTGCCGGCTTGCTTGCATCGCGGGGCTTATTCTTGATAACGGCCGGATTGCGCGGGACGTTAGGCCGTTCTGCAACTTTCGACGCACTGACCGGCGATGCCGCAGCCGCAGCCGGCGACGAAGGCTCGACGCGCACGTCCTTCGCCACAGCGGGCGCAAGACGCGCCGCCGCCACCGACGCGCTCGGCCGCGCGGCAATCGCGCCTTCGATGCGCCATTGGCCCACGACGTCCTTCAACTGCCGCGTCTGTTCTTCGAGCGATGCCGCCGCAGCCGCCGCTTCCTCGACGAGCGCCGCGTTCTGCTGCGTCACGCTGTCCATCTGCGTGACCGCGCGATTGACCTGCTCGATGCCGTCGGACTGTTCCTCCGAGGCCGCGCTGATCTCGCCCATGATGTCGGTCACGCGGCGCACGGCCTGCACGATTTCGCCCATCGTTTCGCCGGCGCGCGTCACCAGTTCCGAGCCGCTTTGCACCTTGCCGGCGGAATCGCCGATCAACGTCTTGATTTCCTTCGCCGCCGCCGCGCTGCGTTGCGCGAGCGACCGCACTTCGCCCGCCACCACCGCGAAGCCGCGCCCTTCCTCGCCGGCGCGCGCCGCTTCCACGGCCGCGTTCAACGCGAGAATATTGGTCTGAAACGCGATGCCTTCGATCACGCCGATGATGTCGACGACCTTGCTCGAACTCGATGCAATCGCGTTCATCGTATCGACGACCTGCTCGACCACTTGCCCGCCGCGCGACGCGATATCCGATGCGTTCACCGCGAGCTGGCTCGCCTGGCGCGCGTTGTCCGCGTTCTGCTTCACCGTGCTCGTGAGCTGCTCCATGCTCGACGCCGTTTCCTGCAGCGACGCCGCCTGCTCTTCCGTGCGCTGCGACAGATCGGTGTTGCCGCTCGAAATTTCATGCGCGCCCACGTCGATGGATTCAGCGCCGCGATGCACGGCGCCGACCATCGTCGTCAGATTGCTGCGCATGCGTTCGATGCCGGCGAAGAGACGGCCGATTTCGTTCGTGCTGTCCGTATGCGCGGACTTCGTGAGATCGCCGCGCGAGATGCGCTCGAAGTGATCGACCGCGTCGTTGATCGGCTGAACGATGAGCGAGCGCAAAACGAAGCGCGTGCCGATCAACATGAGCACCGACAGCGCGAGCAGCGCGCCGATGACCACGCTGAGCGTCGAGTTCCGCGAGGCCGCGTTCGCGCGCGATGCTTCCGCGTGCTGCTGCTGGAACGCCACGGCCGACGTCACCGCCTGATCGAACGCGACGAACATCGGGCTGATCTTCGTGTCGGCGATCGCGTGATACGCGGCCATGTCGTTCGCGCGCATCGCGGCGAATTCGGGCTCGACGCCGGATTTCATCAGCGTGTCGTGCTGGGCGACGAGCGCGTCGAGCGTCTCTTTCGGCAGCATCGGCTTCTTCGTGTCCAGATAGAGCTTCCAGTTCTCGTAGCTCTTGTCGAGCAGGAACTGGCCGCGCTCCATCGCCTTCTTCGCTTCCGCCTCGCTGCCCGCTTCGGTGAGCGAGCGCACGCGGTCGAGCGTGATGCGCGAGCGCAGCAGATAGGACGATGTTTCCCCGAGCGCGCGCATCGCCACCATGTCCTGCTCGGCGAGCGACGTGAGCGACACACTCGCCGACTTCAGGCCGACGAGCGACAGCGCGCCAATGACGGCCGCGCAAGCGACGAACAACAGACCGACGAGCGTGAGCGTCGTGCGGATCGACAACTTCTTGAACATGGCTTTTTTCCTTGGCCCGCGACGCGTGAGAGCGCCTCGTTTATGCGGAGACGGACTCGATCAGCTCCATCTCTCGGCTCGTCATGAGTTTTTCGATATCCATCAGAATCAGCATGCGGCCATCCACCGTGCCGAGGCCGGTGAGATATTCCGCCGTGAGCGTCGCGCCGAATTCCGGCGCGGGCATCACCTGATCCGGCGTTAGCGTGAGCACGTCGGACACGCCGTCCACCACCATGCCGACCACGCGATGCGCGACGTTCAGGATGATGACGACGGTCTGGTTGTCGTACTCGACGCGGCCGAGACTGAACTTGATGCGCATGTCCACGATCGGCACGATGATGCCGCGCAGATTAATAACGCCCTTGATGAACGCGGGCGCATTCGCAATGCGCGTCACGCTGTCGTAGCCGCGGATTTCCTGCACTTTCAGAATGTCGATGCCGTACTCTTCCGCGCCGAGCGTGAAGACCAGGAACTCCTGTCCAGCTGCTTCGGCGTGCTGTGCATCGCGGCGTGAAGACGTCGCGTTCTGAATCGATTGGATGTCTGCCATGAGAATCCCCCAGGTCGGTCGGTGTGTTTAATGGGTGTGCGAGTGCTGCGCGCGCGATTCGCGGTTGAGCGCGGCCACGTCGACGATCAGCGCGACGCTGCCGTCGCCGAGAATCGTCGCGGCGGAAATGCCATGCACCTTGCGGTAATTCGTTTCGAGGTTCTTCACGACCACTTGCTGCTGGCCGACGAGTTCGTCGATCAGCATGGCCATGCGCCGCCCTTCCGTCTGCAGGATCGTGACGATGCCCTGCGTCGGCTCGGTGCGCGCGCCTTCCACGTCGAACACGGAATGCAGCGCGACGAGCGGCAGATATTCACCGCGCACGCGCACCACGCGTTCGCCGTTCGCGACCGTATAGATGTCGTCGGCGACGGGCTGCAGCGACTCCATCACGAAGTTGAGCGGCAGAATGAATATCTCGTTGCCGACCTTCACGGACATGCCGTCGAGAATGGCGAGCGTGAGCGGCAGCACGATCTTCGTCGTCGTGCCCGCGCCCTGGCGCGACATGATTTCGACGTGGCCGCCCATCGACTGGATGTTGCGCTTGACAACGTCCATGCCGACGCCGCGCCCGGAAATATCGGTCACCTGTTCGGCGGTCGAGAAGCCCGGCATGAAGATGAGTTGCCAGACTTCTTCGTCGCTCATGGATTCGCTGACCTGCATGCCCTGCTTCTGCGCCTTGGCCAGAATCTTGTCGCGGCGCAGGCCCGCTCCGTCGTCGCTCACTTCGATCACGATGTTGCCGCCGTGATGCGCCGCCGACAGCACGAGCTGCCCGGTCGCGGGCTTGCCCGCCGCGCGGCGCGCTTCCACGGTTTCGATGCCGTGATCGAGCGAATTGCGCACGAGGTGCGTGAGCGGATCGATGATGCGTTCGATCAGGCTCTTGTCCAGTTCGGTCGCCTGACCGAACGTGATGAGTTCGACGTCCTTGCCGAGCTTGCCCGCGATATCGCGCACGAGTCGCGGGAAGCGGCTGAAAACGTAATCCATCGGCATCATGCGGATGGACATGACGGCTTCCTGCAGATCGCGCGCGTTGCGTTCGAGCTGCGCCATGCCGTTGAACAGGCGGTCGTGCAACGCGGGATCGAATGCGCTCGTCGTTTCCGCGAGCATCGCCTGCGTGATGACGAGTTCGCCGACCAGGTTGATGAGCTGATCGACCTTCTCCACACCGACGCGAATGGAACTGCCTTCCGCCGATGCCGCCGCGGCCGGACGCGCCTTCTTGTCGCCTTCGCCGGGTGCCGCTTTTTGCTGTGCTTTGCGTGACGGGATGGCGGCGGCGGATTGCACCGCCGCCTTCGCCGCTTCTTCTTGTGGTTGATGCTCCGCCGCGGATGCAGGCGCGTCTTGCACCTGCGATACGCCCGGCTTCGCCTGTAGCGTGTGCTGCACTGCTTGCGCTGGTTGTGCCGGCGCGGTTTCATGCGCGTCGCCACGGCCGATCGTGATCTGGGACTCATCAATCACGAAGCAGCACACGGCCACGATGTCGTCAGAGGAGACGTCCGAATCGAGCCAGAGCACGAGTTCGGCGTCAGTCTTTTTCTCTCCGACGATGCTGCCCAGGTTCCCTAGCTCCTCGGTTAAAGTCGCCAGGTCTTTCTCGCCCACCCCCCGTAGCGTAATTTTCAGGTGGGGTCCTGCTTCCGCCGCCGATGCCCGGGCCGCGGTTCCTGCGTTAGCTGCGCTGTCGCTGACTTCGAACGCGCCGTCCCAGTTGCCATCGTCCTCGATCGCTTCGGCGGCCTGCGCCATCACGTGCGCGGGCGGCGCGTTCGGGCCTTCATAGGCCGGAGCGGCTTCCACGTGCGCAGTGGCAGCAATCGTCTTCGGCGCTTCGACTGCGGGCGCGCCCTGCGGCTCGGCGCCTTCGTTCTTCAGGCGTTCGAGCTTCGCGCAGATCGCGGCCGCGGCAGCCGCATCCGGCTCGGCGCTCGCACGGTACGCGGCGAGCTGGTCCGAGAGCACGTCCTTCGTCGCGAGGAACGTGTCGATCATGTCGGGGCGAAGCACGAGTTCGTTGTTTCGCGCGCGGTCGAGCAGCGATTCGAGGATGTGCGTCGTTTCCGTCAGCGCGGTGAAGCCGAATGTCGCCGCGCCGCCCTTGATCGAATGCGCCGCGCGGAAGATCGCCGCGAGATCCTCGGGATCGGGATTCGCGATATCCAGAACGAGCAGCAGTTGCTCCATCTGCGCGAGCAGTTCGTCGGCTTCGTCGAAGAACGTTTGATAGAACTGGGTAATGTCGAGTGTCATGCTTGAGTCACCGCAGAAATGCTGTCCAATCGGCGCCGATGGTCGCCCGGCTTCGATGCTATGTAAGTTCGGTCCTGCTTTGCCGCTTCAGTGCTGCTCTTGCGAATCCGCGATAGCCGCGACCACTTCGGTCAGCAGGTCGGGATCGAGCGGCTTTTCGATCCAGCCGGTCGCGCCCGCCGCCTTCGCCGCTGCCTTGAACGGCTCGCCGTCTTCGGTCGTGAGGACGAGAATCGGCGTCGCCCTGTACGCATGATTCGCCCGCAATTCCACGATCAGATCGAGCCCGCTCTTTTGCGGCATGTGCTGGTCCGTGAGCACCAGATCGAAGCGCTCGGCAAGCGCCCATTCGAGCCCTTCGTCGCCGTCCGACGCCACGGTCACCTCGTAGCCCGCTGCCGTCAGCGTGGCGGAGAGGATTTGCCGCATGGCGGCTGAATCGTCGATTGCCAGAATGTTCTTGATCATGTGTGTGTCTCGCGAGCTCTTGTCCGGATGACGGCGCAAACGTGCGGACTCTTGAGCGGTTTTTAAGCGGTTTTGCTGTGATCGCGCTTATTGCGCGGGCGCGGCGGGCATGATCTGGCCGATGCGCGGCATCGCGTCGGGCGCGAGCGTGTCGGAGCCGTTGTCTAGCGTGGCGGTCGAACCGCCGTCGTCATGCATCATCGACGCCTCCGCCCGGTGATTCAGCACGATGATGCTGATGCGCCGGTTCTCGGGATCGAGTGCGTTCTGCCTGTTCAGATTCTGCGTGGACGCAAGGCCGAGCACGCGCAGCACCTTGGCTTCGTCCATGCCGCCCGCAATCAGCTCGCGCCGCGACGCGTTCGCGCGATCCGCCGAGAGTTCCCAGTTGCTATAGCCTTTCTCGCCGCCCGCGTACTTCACGGCGTCGGTATGTCCCTGCACGACGATGCGGTTAGGCACGTCGTTCAGCGTGCGGCCGATTTCCCGCAAGATGTCGCGCATATAGGGCTGCACGGAATCGCTGGAAAGCGCGAACATCGGGCGCTTCTGGGTATCGACGATTTCGATACGCAAGCCCTGCCGCGTCGACTGGATGCGAATTTGCTGCTTGAACTGATGCAGCGTCGGATTGGCTTCGATCGCCGCCATCAGCTTCACTTGCAGGTCGTGCAGGCGCGCCTGCTCGCGCCGCTCTATTTCGCCCTGCGCCTGCTTGAGGAACGCGTCGTCGGGCTGCCGCGAGGCGCGTTGCGCGCTTTCGCCGGGCTTGCGTGCCTCGCCCTGCTCTTGGCTCGACAGATCGCTGCCGCCGCCATTGATGATGCTGTTGTCCATGCCGACGCTCTTGCCGCCGACCATCGCCGCCTTGAGCGGCATGTTGAAATACTCCGCGATGCCGCGGCGCTGCACCGGCGACGTCGAGGAAAGCAGCCACATCAGCAGGAAGAACGCCATCATCGCGGTCATGAAGTCCGCATAGGCGAGCTTCCACGCGCCGCCGTGATGCCCCTTGCGGCCGGCGACCACGCGCTTGATGAAGATCGGACGGTCCTTGTCGCTCATGGCGCGGCCCTGGTCGATGTCGCGTGCACGGAGCGCGTCACTTCGCCTTGACCCGGCGCACGTGCTCTTCGAGCTCGGAGAAAGACGGGCGCTCGGTCGAGAACAGCACCTTGCGGCCGAACTCGACGGCGATCGCCGGCGCGTAACCGTTGAGGCTCGCGAGAATCGTCACCTTGATGCACTGGAACATCTTCGTCTGCTCCGCGACGCGCTGCTCCGCGACGCTCGCGAGCGGCCCGATGAAGCCATACGAAAGCAGAATGCCGAGGAACGTGCCGACGAGCGCCTGCGCGATCATCTCGCCGAGAATCGCGGGCGGCTGATCGGCGGAGGCCATCGTGTGGACGACGCCCATCACCGCCGCGACGATGCCGAACGCGGGCATCGCGTCGCCCACTTTTTGCAGCGCCTGCGCGGGCGCTTCGCCTTCCACGTGATGCGTTTCGATCTCTTCGTCCATCAGGCTTTCGATCTCGAACGCGTTCATGTTGCCGCCGACCATCAGGCGCAGATAGTCGGTGAGAAATTCGACGATGTGGCGGTCCCCGAGCAGCTTCGGGTACTGGTTGAAGATGGGGCTTTTGTGCGGGTCTTCGATGTCGCCTTCCAGCGTGAGCGTGCCTTCCTTGCGCGCCTTCGCGAGCAGGACGTAGAGCAGGCCCATCAGCTCCATGTACACGTCCTTGTTGTACTTCGAGCCCTTGAACAGCGTCGGAATGACGCGCACCGTGGCCTTGATCGTCTTCACGCCGTTGCCGAGGATGAACGCGCCGATGCCCGCGCCGGCGATCATCAATATTTCGACCGGCTGCACGAGCGCGCCAAGGTGGCCGCCTTCGAGCGCGTAACCGCCGAAGACGGACAGCAATGTCACGAGCGTTCCAACAAAGATCAGCACAGTCGAGTCCTCAGGTTCCGATGCGGGATGACCGGCGTACATGCGCGGTTAAGACTGTTTACGGCACAGCAGTGGAAAACTTTGAGGGCGGGTGAAAGTCGGGCGTCAGGCGGGAACGGGCGCGAAGCGCTGGCGGTCAGGCCATCTGCGCGTCCGCCGATTGCATCGCCGGTTGCGCAGGCGCGTGCGGTCGCGGTTCCGCCTGCGTGGCGCTCTTCTCCTTGTCGGCGAGCGAAGAGAGGATCGCGTGGTCGTCGAAACGGAAGCGGCACAGCAAATGGCTCGACGACGCCACTTTCACCGCCTGCTCCACCGTCAACGACGCCACGATTTCGGCCACCGGTCCGGATACCCCGAGGCGCACCATCGCGCAGACTCGGTCCTCGCGAAGCAGCCGCTGCACGAGAAGCAGGTACGACAGGTTCAGCTCGCGGATTTCCGCGAGCGTGCTTGTATTGGTGGCCGTCATCTTTTCCCCGAGTCCTTGCGCGGCTGGTCAGGCCTGGCGGGAAACGTTTGCCCGGACGCGCTTTTGCATCGCGTTCCGGCCCCGCTCTCGTGTCGGCCCGATTGTCGCGCGGCATGGCGCACGCGCCTATCGGAACAACATGCCGACTCGCCGACGGAAAAGCGCCCGCCACCTTGTCGGAAGATTTCG
>Ga0308173_10002273_pt1 | contig 10131 bp, 8 predicted proteins | sample PhyPR1_FD_203716 | JGI IMG/M metagenome (GOLD analysis project Ga0308173, IMG submission 203716) | Soil microbial communities from UC Gill Tract Community Farm, Albany, California, United States - DLSLS.P.R1 | ecosystem: Environmental > Terrestrial > Soil > Agricultural land | place: USA... | reverse complement strand
GCAGGCTCTGACGGCCGCGAACGGTTCGTGGGCCGGCTCGACGCCGATGTCGTACACGTACCAGTGGAAGCTCTGCGACTCCTTGGGCAACTCCTGTTCCCCGGTCGGCGGCGCGACATCGTCGTCCTTCGTCGAGCCGTCGTCGAGCAATGGCCAGACAGCCCGCGTCGTCGTCACGGCGAGCAATTCGGCCGGCTCCGCATCCGCGAGCTCAGCCGCGACCGCCGTCATCGGGTCGGGCACGGGAACTGCGGCGTCTGCACCGACGTCGACGGCCGCGCCGGCGATCGCGGGTACCGCAACCGTCGGTCAGACGCTGACCGCGTCGACCGGTACCTGGACCGGGTCGACGCCGATGTCGTACGCCTATCAGTGGCTCTCATGTAACTCGAAGGGCGGGTCGTGCGCACAAATCGCCGGCGCGGCGTCTTCCACGCTGGCGCTGCCGACCTCGGTCGCGGGTGGCACCGTGCGAGTGGTGGTCGCTGCGTCGAACACCGTCGGATCCGCATCGACTCAGTCGGTGCCGTCTGCAGTCGTCGCGTCCGGTGGCTCGGGAGGCTCGAGCGGCTCGGGAGGCTCGGGAGGCTCGGGAGGCTCGGGAGGCTCGAGCGGCTCGAGCGGCGCGGTCGTCCCGACATCGACGTCTGCGCCGACGCTCGGTGGAACCGCGTCGGTCGGCTCCACGCTGGCCGTCTCCGTCGGCTCGTGGTCGGGCACGACTCCGATGACGTACGCGTACAGCTGGCAGCAATGCGACTCCACGGGTGCAGGATGCTCCGCAATCAATGGGGCGACGTCCTCCTCCTACGTTGCTGCATCGTCCGACGGGGGCCACACGGTTCGGGCGATCGTCACGGCGACCAACGCTGCGGGCTCGGCCACTGCAGTTTCGGCGCAGAGTGCCGTCGTCTCGACGAGCACCACGGCGCCGCCGTCGTCTTCGTCATCGGTGTGGGACTGGAATGCGCAGGCCGCAACCGTCTCGTCCGATTCGTCGAACCTCGTTCAACGGGTCGTCTCGGCTGTCTCGGGCGGCGCCTATCTCAGTGCGTCGGTTGCGGTACAGACGGCGCCTGTAGGGACGGTTGCGTACTCGATCCCGGGCGACGGCTCATCGACAGACGCGCTCGACGCGACGGTGCCTGTGCCTCTAGGAACGCGCCCCGGCGCGTCCGACGACCACCATCTCGCCGTGCTCGATGCGAACGGCCGCGAGCACGACATGTGGAGCGCCCACTACGACGCGACGACGCAGCACATCTCCAGCGTCGGCGGCGGTGCCTCGTTCCCGATCGGGTCGGTGTCGGAGCCGCGTCCCGGCGGCGCGACCGCTGCCCGTTTCCCGCTCGTCCGCGGATTGATCACACCAAGTGACATCCGTGCCGGCGTGATCAACCACCCGCTCGTGTTCTCGCTGCCGGTCGGCACCGTCTCCGGCGGGACCAAGTCTGCGTATCCCTCCGACACCGACTACAACGGCTATCCCGTGTTCGGTCAGTGGTACAGGCTCGACCCGACGCTCGACTGCAACGCGCTCGGACTCGATTCATTCAACACGATGTTGTGCGTCGCGTTGCAGAAATACGGCATGTTCAACCGTGACATCGGCAGCCTCTTCGCGATCTATGGCCAGGACATGGTCAATCAGGGTGGCAACGGGACTCTGTGGCCGTTTACCCTGCCCGTGCCGAACTCCTCCGGGTATCCGTTCGCCCTGAAGCTGGGCGCGATTCCGTGGAGTCGGCTGCAGGCACTGAACCCGCCTCCGGCGTCGTGACTCGGAGCGGCCGGGTGGGCAATCCGCCCGGCCGCTCCGCTACAGTCGGGCACGAAGTCGACGCGTAAGACGCGCGGACCGGGGGATGACGGAGTGCAAGGTATGCGGCGAGCGCGGAGGCTCCGCGTTGTCATGATGATCGACTGCCTGATGACGTCAGGCGCCGAGATCATCGCGACCCAGATCGCGACGGCTCTCGACCCCGACCGCTTCGAACGCGTCATCTGTTCGACGCGGCCCTCGGCTCCCGAGCACGTGGCGGCGGCGCGTGAGCGCGGCGTCGAGGTGATCGAGCTCGACCGGCGCTCGAGGGTTGACCTCTTGCGCTGGCGGCCGCTCGTGGAAGAACTCCGCCAGCGGACCGACGTGCTGCACGCGCACAAGTTCGGTTCGAACCTGTGGGCCTCGGTGCTCACGCGCCTCGCGCGACCTCCGGTCGTGATCGCGCACGAGCACACGTGGTCGTTCAGCGGGAAGCCCCTTCGGAAGCTCGTCGACCGACGCGTGATCGCGCCCGCGGCCGACGTCGTCCTCGCGGTGTCGGCCGACGACCGGGAGAAGATGATCCGGATCGAGCGCCTTCCCCGCGAGAAGGTGGTCTATGTGCCGAATGGCATCCCGGACCCTGCGCCCGGAGACCGCGCCCGCGGGCGCGCCGCGCTCGGCGTTGACGAGGAGACACGAGTGGTGGGGGCAGTGTGCGCTCTCCGGCCGCAGAAGGCACTCGACGTGGCGATCGACGCGGTCGCGCGAGCGGCGCCCGGCGACGACCGCACCGTTCTGGTCGTGGTCGGCGACGGCCCCGAGCGCGCGCGGCTCGAAGCTCGGGCGCGAACCGCGCTCGGCTCACGAGCGATTTTCGCCGGTCGCCGTGCCCATGCCGAGATCCCGGATCTCCTCGCCGCGATGGACGTCCTCGTCTCGTCGTCGTCGTTCGAAGGGATGCCGCTCGCAGTCCTCGAATGGATGTCCGCAGCGAAGCCGATCGTCGCCACGCGTGTCGGCGGAGTGCCGTCGCTTCTTCGAGACGAGGAGGAGGGACTTCTCGTCGACCCGGCAGATGTCGGCGCGCTCGCGGCAGCGTTGCGTCGTCTGCTCGACGACACGGCACTCGCGCGGCGCCTCGGCGAGGCGGCTCGGCGCCGCCAGCAGACCGAGTTTCGGCTCGCGGACACGGTCGAGGCAGTGCAGGATCTGTACGAGACGCTCTACGAGCGCTCGCTCGGAGGAAGGGTATGACGACGGTCGAGCAGGACGCCCACGCCTACTACTTCGATCTCCGTGACAAGGTGCCGTCGGGTGGTGGTGGGGCGCTCGCGTACATTCGCCGCGCGACGGCCGATCCGCGCCGCGCGAACCCGGTCACCATCGCTCAGTTCGCGCTCGGTGCCCTCCAGCATCGCGACCCATCGCTCGACGTCGCGGTTACCGTCGCGGTCGACTGGGTGGAGTCGTGGGTCGAGCCGGACGGATCTCTGCCGTACCGGTTCGCCATGCCACATACCTTTCCGCTCGCGGCTCCCTGGACGTCCGCTCTCGCTCAGGGTGAAGCGGCGAGCTTGCTGCTCCGCGCTGCCGCCGTACTTGACCGCCCGGAACTCGTCGAGCTGGCGCGCCACCTCGCTGCGCCGCTGCTCGCAACCGGGTCACCGCTCGCCGTCGAGACTTCGGAAGGGCCGGTGCTGCAGGAGTATCCGACGTCGCCGCCAGCCCATGTCCTGAATGGATGGATAACGGCGCTCTGGGGGCTCCACGACGTCGGGACAGGCTACGGCGGTCACGAGGGCGAGCCGGAAGCGGAAGCCGCGTTCGTGGCCGGCACCGACGCCCTCGAAAAGCGGCTCCACCTGTATCGCACGTATCGCAGGTGGTCGCGTTACGACCTCTTCCCTCATCCGCTGCCGAATGTCGCGAGCCCGTCGTACCATCTGCTGCACGTCGGGCATCTGCGGGCGCTGCACGACCTCGCGCCGCGGGCGGTCTTCGCATCGACTGCCGACGAATGGGAGCAGAGCGGACGCGACGCTCGCTCTCGCGCGGTGGCGGTCGCACGCAAGGGGGCATTCCGCATCCTCCGCCCACGAGGGCGAATGGTGGAGGTGGCCGCCTGAGACCGCACCGCCGCTTCGCTCTCGTCTCGTTCCTGCTGACGCTCTTCTTCTTGACTGGTTGCGCATCGAGCTCGCAGGGGGGCGTCGGGCGGGAGCTTCCCGCGCGAATGCCCCTCTCACACGGCAAGACCTACTTCGTCGACGCCGCACGAGGCCGCGACGGCTGGCCAGGAACGAAGGCACGCCCTTGGCGGTCTCTGCAGCGCGCTGTCAACCGCGTGCCGCTCTCGGGGTCGACGATCGTCGTCGCGCCCGCGGTCTATGCCGACGGGCTGCGGTTTCGGCGACGTGGCGATCCCCGAAACCCCATCACCGTCGTCGCTGCGCACAAGGGCAGCGTCACGTTCGTCGGCACGAGTAGTGCCCCGTCGCTCTGGACGTACGACGCGACCGGATTTCGAATCAGCGGTATGAGGTTCACATCGCAGGCTCCTCGAGTCGACACGTATGTCGACAATGTGTTGATCGAGCGCTCGTCGCGCATCGAGATCTCGGACAGCGTCATCGCCGACTCGGCGATGGAAGGCGTGATCGTCCGTGGCGGCGCTTCGTCCGGACAGGTCTCGGACGACGTCTGGGTCTACGGGGACACCTTCCGCGCGTCAGCTCCATCGCTCAAAACTCCGGCGACCGGCCGCGGGTGGTCGCCGGAGCAGTACTTCGGGTCGAAGGGCAGTCATTTCGTCTATGCCGGCCAAGTGGGGAACAATGCGAGCTACGACTACGAGTCCGGATGCTCGCGTCTCGTGATCGCGAACAGCGTCTTTGTCGGAACGACCGCCGGGCGCGACGTCGAGCTCGGTCCGCAGGCGCGGCACAGCTTCGTCGTCAACAACACGTTCGTGGGCAATTACGCCATCGAGGTCTTCGGTGCCCAGACGCTCGCGCGTTACGCAGGTGGTGGGGTGGAGCTGTATTCGGACAACCAGCTTCCGTACGCGACCCGGGACAACCTGATCGCAAACAACATCTTTGCCGACCTCGACGGTCACGCCGTCTCCGGTAGCGGGCCCCCGATGCAGGGCAACGTGGTCCGCGACAATCTGACCTGGCGCACCCGTAACGGCATGGGGTACAGCGGCGATGCGCGACTGCCGTTCCAGTGGTGGTCCGGGGCCCCGCAGAATGTGCTCTTCGTCGCCAAGGGGAACGTCGTGGGCAATCCGCTGTTCGTCGACGTCGACGCCTGGGACTTCCACCTCCGCGGACGTAGCCGCGCGGTGCACGGTGGAGACGCCGCCGTCGCCCCACCGCTGGACAAGAACGGTCGGCCGCGCGGCCACGTCCCGGGATTCGGCGCGTTCACCGACTGACCCGCGCAGTCCGGAAGGACTGTTTCCTCCCTGGACATTCGGCGGAAAAGCGGGACCGGGAGGGCGACGGATCGAGTCGGCTATATCATGCCCGAAGGGGCCAGTCCGCACAAAAGTGCGGCGAGGTCGGCGGTAGACGAACGTCTGCCAGGGGAGGAAATGATCGATTCGGCGATCTCGAATTTGGACGGGCCGGCCTCAGCGAACGCCGAGCCGCCCCGGCGCCTCGCGCGGCGACCGGCCATGGTCGTTCGGGAGGTCGGGCGGGCCGCCGCCGCGGTCGTGCCGGTTTCGGTCGTCACGCTCGTCGGCGAGACGGTGACGGCCGAGCGTGTCGCGGCGGCGGCCGTGCTCGCGGTCCTCTGGGTGCTCGGGATCTCGATTGGCATGGCATTTGGAGGGCCGTCCTATACAGCGCTCGGTCCGCGCTTCGCCTCTCTCCGGGGCGTCGTGCTCGCGCTCGTCGCGACCTCGGCGATCGGCGCGTGGTTCGCCTGGCTGCACGTCGACGCATGGCGGTCCTTCCTCACCGCCTTCGCCGTCTTCCTCGCCGACGCGGTCTGGGAGGGAATCGTCCTCCGCCACGTCGTCCCCGCGAAGCGCCTGCTGCTTGTCGGGCTCAGCCGAAGCGCCGAGGATCTCATCAGCGGTGTCGAGCTCGGGCAGGGAGGCGGCTACGAGATCGTCGGTGTCGTCCACGACGGCGTAGCGGCGGCCGTGGGGTCGGTACCGACGCTGGGACGGGTCGAGAACCTGGGCGCTGTGATCGAGGCGAGTCGCCCCGACATCGTCGTACTCGCACCGGGACCGAACCGTCCGCAGATGTTCGGCGAGCTGCTCGAGGCCGCCGAGGCCGGCTTCCGGGTCGTGGAGCTCGCCCAATTCTACGAGCATGCTTACGGGCGTGTGCCCGTGCACGACCTGACTCGTGCCTGGTTCATGAGCGTCCTCCACCTCTATCAGCGGCCATACTCGAAGATCGCGAAGCGGAGTTTCGATCTGTGCGGCGCGGCCGTCCTTCTTGTCCTGACGTTGCCGCTTCTGCCCCTTCTCGCCCTGATGGTCAAGCTGACACCGGGCCCGATCATGTTTCGGCAGGTGCGGCTCGGGGAGCACGGGCGCCTCTTCACGATCAACAAGTTCCGCACGATGCGGGTGGACGCGGAGAGGAATGGGACCGCGGTGTGGGCGCGTGAGGCAGATCCACGCGTGACGCGTGTCGGAGCCACGATGCGGCGCCTCCGGCTCGACGAGCTGCCGCAGCTTTGGAATGTCGTCAAGGGCGAGATGTCGCTCGTCGGCCCGCGCCCCGAGCGTCCTGAGTTTCTCGCGGAGCTCAACGCCGCCGTGCCGTTCTGGACGCGTCGTCATCTGGTCAAGCCGGGCCTCACGGGATGGGCGCAGGTGCGTCAGGGCTATACGGCGAGTGCCGAGGCCACGAGCGACAAGCTCTCGTACGACTTCTGGTATATCCGGCACCGCAGCCTCACCGTCGACCTCGCGATCTGCCTCCGTACCCTCGCGGTCGTGCTTCACGGTGACGGCCGCGCGCGTCGGCGCGCGGCGCAGCCTCGTGCGGCGGTTCGTGAAATGGAGTCCTTCTGACGAGTCGGGTTTTCGTCGGTAGCGGTTCTTGCGGCTCTTTACGTAGAAAGGCGGAGCAGTAGCTCCTCGAGGCGGTTCGCGGTTCGATCGAGCCCGAACTCCGTCACACCGTATCGACGGGCACGGCGCCCCGCGTCCGCAAGGTCGCCGGGCGAAAGCGACGCCCAGCGACGAAGCTCGTCGGAGAGCGACGTCGCGTCGGTGACCGTCCCACCCGCGCTTTGCTTCGCGACCTGCGCCGGAAGGCCGCTCACCGTCGTGATGAACGGTAAGCCGGCCCCGAGATACTCCAGCACCTTCGTCGGCAAAGCTGACTCGAACACGGGGTCGGGTCGCAGCAGGTGAAGGCCAACGTCGGCCGCCGCGAGGAGCGGGATCGTCTCGTTCTTCGCAACCGGTGGGAGAAGCCTGACGCGGGCTAGCCGTCGACGCGCGATCTCTCGTTCGAGTGCGGGGCGCGCGCTGCCGTCACCCACGATCAGGATGTGGGCGCGCACGTCGGCCGGCAGCTGCTCGACCGCGTCGAGGAGCATGTCCAGGCCGTTGGCGACTCCGATCGCGCCGAGGTACAGGAAGACGCGCTCATCGGGCGCGACTTCGAGCGCGGCACGCGCGGCGGCGCGCTCCGACCGGTGGAAGATACGCTCGACCACGACGCCGTTCACCACGGTGATGTCACGCGCGCCGTGGTTGCGGACGAGCGGCACGAGTCCCGGCGTAGGCACGACCACGGCGTCGGCCGCCGTCGTGATGCGGCGCGCCAATCCGCCGGCCGCGCGGTACGCGCGACTTTCGGCCGGGAGCCAGCCGACGGCGGCCGCCGACTCCGGCCAGATATCGCGGATCTCCAACAGCCAGCGCCGCCGGTATCGACGGGCGAGCACCGGCCCGAGTGGGGCGACGGAGAGCGGCGGCGACGAGACGTAGACGACATCGGGCCGCGCCAGGGTCGCCGCACGCGCTGCGGCGGCAGCTGCGAAGCCGGCGTAGTTGGCCAGCCGGTGCCGGACCGAGCGGTGGATGCCCCCGGGGGCCCAGACCCAGTGATGGTGGATGCCCTCGATCATCTCGTGCTTCAGGGGACGGCGACGGTATTGCTCGGGCACCCGCCCCGACATGTAGTTCCGGGGAGTCGATACGACGTCGACGTGCCATCCCCGCCGGACGAGCTCGGCGAAGAGCTGCCGGTGGCGATAGATGCCGGGAGCACCCGGCGTTGGTGCGTGCTGGTAGACGCAGAGAAGGCGCTTCATTCTCCGAGGCACCGCCAAGCAGTTCCGAGGCCCGGGTCTGCCAGCCACTGCTCGCCCAGACGGCGCGTCGGCAGGTCGAGAATCTCCGCTTTGACGCCGGTGCTCGCCAGCGCGTCCGTTCGGGCCCGGTGCGACGTCGCGTGGTGGAGCCAGCACAACGCCGCAAGGGTCCCGACAGCGTTGCGCGGCACGTCGAGGGCAGCCATGTAGCGGCGCGTCCAGTCGAAGTACACGGGCGACAATCGATGCTCGCCGCGAAAGAGGCGCAGCATATCCACGCCTAGGTCAGCAGTGCCAGCACCGTCGATCTGGGGCAACGCATGTGCGAGGAAGTACCAGAGATCCCAGAGGGGCAATCCGTGACGGCGTGCGCTCTCCCAGTCAACCGCGATGAACCGCTCGCCATCGCTGATCACGTTCCACGGGCCCAGGTCGTTGTGCTGCAGCACCGCGTCGACCGGCGGCTCGTCGGCGAGCGACAGGCCGACAGGCGCCGCGACGCCAAGAAGTCTCCGCCACTCACGACGGAGGGCAGACGCTGGCGCTCGCGAGTCGCGACCGACCGCTACGAGCCAGTCGGCCACGGCGTCGACGGCCGCGAGTGCGAGCGCGCGGTCGGCCGTTCTGAGGTGCGAATCCAGTCGACGACCGACTGCCGCTGTCTCCAGCGACCAGGCAAAGCCATCGGTGGTGCCGAGCGCGATCGGCGTGGGGATGTGGTTGCGTGCCGCGGGGAAGCAAAGGGCGTCGCGAAGCGCGCGCTCTTCGCGGACGAATGGAGCGTCGTACCCGCGCACGCGTACGAACTTGAGCGCCCACGAGGGTGTCGCGTCGCGCGGGGCAAAGAGGAAGAAGACGCCGCGTGAGAGGTCGTCACCGGCACCGCCGGCCAGGAACCATCCGGGCGCCGTGGGGAGGTCGAGCTCTCGTTGCCCCGCTGCGATCAGGAAGGGAACGTGCCCGGCGCGTCCGCCGACCGTGAGCACCGGGAGCCCCGGCGGGAGCCGACCGTGACGGAGCAGCATCGCGGCGGCTCGCCGACGTCCGCGCCGCACCCGCGTCGCCGGCTCGGGAGACGCCGAGATGCCGTATGCCGCCGCCGGGCCGTGCGCCGGGTCGAGCACCAGGCGCGGGCGCGAGACTGCTGGAAGCGCTATGAACCGTCGCGCGTCGTACCCCGCGCGGCGGAGGATCCGAGTCCCGTCGCCCTCCACGAGGACGGCCTGCGGGCGAAGGCGGAGGAGCGAGGGGAGATCGTCGGGGACGCCGATCGCGACGTCCGCGGCGCCCGCGTCCTCCTCCGCGTCCTGTACGAGCTCCCGCCATCCGGCCGGTGCCGCGAGTCTCGTCCCCGGGCCGATCGTCTGTGGCAGGAGAAACCGGCCGTCGATCCGTTCGAGGGTCAGCGCGCGACTTCCTCGTAGACTCTCTCGTACTCGGCCGCCATTATCTCCGCGGTGAACAGCTGTTCGGCACGTTGCCTCGCAGTCTCCGCCAGGCGCCGCGCGAGTGCCTTGTCCTCGAGGACGAGGCGGAGCGCGCCGGCGAGCGCTTCAGGATCGTCCGGCGCGACGAGAAGACCCGTCGTTTTGTGCTCGACGGCTTCGGCGATGCTCCCGACGGAGCTCGCGACCACAGGAACGTCCGCCAGCATCGCTTCGAGGATCGAGAGCGGGAACCCCTCGAAGCGGGATGGCAGCACGAAGACGTCGAACAGCGGCAGGTAGCGCCGGGCCTGGTCGTCCCAGCCGGGAAGGATCAGTCGGTCCCGGACGCCGAGGTGGTCTGCGAGTTGCTCGAGGAACGCGCGTCGTGGTCCCTCTCCCACGATGACGACGGTGACCCCAGGCAGGTCGATGAGGGCGCGCACCAGCGTTTCGTGTCCCTTCTGGGAGACCAGGCGCCCGAAGGTGCCCACAACCGGACCCCGCACCTCGAGGTCGGGGACGTCGTCCGCTGCGAATCTCGTGACCCCGTTGTGGATCGTCCGGACGCTACCCTGCGGCAAAGCCATCTCACGTTCGACCCAGCGTGCAGCGCGATCCCCGACCGCGACGTGTGCGGCATAG
>Ga0308173_10002272_pt1 | contig 10132 bp, 10 predicted proteins | sample PhyPR1_FD_203716 | JGI IMG/M metagenome (GOLD analysis project Ga0308173, IMG submission 203716) | Soil microbial communities from UC Gill Tract Community Farm, Albany, California, United States - DLSLS.P.R1 | ecosystem: Environmental > Terrestrial > Soil > Agricultural land | place: USA... | reverse complement strand
GTAGGCAAGAGAAGGCGACCCTACGATGGCGGTCCGCTGCGCGGACTGCACACGCCGCCAGCACCGAAATCGGGAAGCGTCGGAAACTCGCTGCGCTCAAACAGCCGACGCTTCTTTATCCGATTTCGGCACTGGCGACGTGTCGCCATCTAACGGGTTTCACTGCAACGGCAACGGCAGCGGCAACGACAACGGCAACGGCCACTTCATAAGCAACTGCAACTGTCGCTGCGCGGAGCTACATGCAACTGCAACTGTCGCTGCGCGGAGCTACAAGCAACGGCAACTGTCGCTGCGCGGGCAACTGCAATGGTCGCTGCGCGAAAAGGCTTATGCAGCAAGGGCTTGGGCTGGCGACTTACGTGGGCCACCTTGCATTGCATCGCTTTTCCCAGGTGAAATTCGCCTTCTCGATGCGATTTCGCGCAAACCTCCCGCAATCTAATTCCTTGCACCAAGCATCTTCAACGATGCACGCAAAACCGATCCGCAAAAACCTTGTCAAAATTTCACTGATTCAACAGGCAAGGAATCATCGTGAGTGACAAGGGCGTGAACGCGCGTGGTGGCTGGATGCGGGCGGTGGGCAGGATGGTGCTGCACATGACGGGGGTCGTGCTGGTGGCCGGGGTGGCGGTCGCGCTGATCCTGGCGGGGCTGGTCTGGAATACGGTCAAGGAAACGCCGGACGTCGATCACCTGCGTACCGTGCGCGCAGTGCATCCGAGCGTAGTGCTGGCGGCCGATGGCAGTGAGCTGACCACGTTGCGCAGCGTTCAGCGCGAATGGCTGCCGCTGGAAAAAATTTCGCCGCAGGTCGTGCATGCGCTGCTCGATACGGAGGACAGGCGCTTCTATGAGCATCCGGGCGTCGACATCCGGCGCACGCTGATGGCGGCTTTCCATACGGCGAACGGCGATACGCAGGGCGGGTCCACCATTACCCAGCAGCTGGTGCGCAACCTGTATCCGGAAGAAATAGGCCGGGCGCGCACGATTAATCGCAAGTTGCGGGAAATCATCACGGCGATGCGCATCGAACAGCGCTACACCAAGGACCAGATTCTCGAAACCTATCTGAATACCGTGCCGTTTCTGTACAACGTCTACGGCATCGAGATGGCGGCCCGGACCTACTTCGGCAAATCGGCCTCCGAACTCGGCGCGCTGGAGGGCGCTACGCTGGTCGGCATGTTGAAGGGCACCCATTACTACAACCCGGTGGTCAACCCGGAACGGGCGCGCGGCCGGCGCAACCTGGTGCTGGCGCAGATGGTGCGCGGCGATCATTTGAGCGATGACGAATTCCAGCGCCTGCGCAGCGCGCCGCTGGGGCTGAATTTCCAGCGCCAGGCCGAGCCGACCGGCAGCGCCACGCATTTCACCGAATACGTCCGCAAGTGGCTGAACGATTGGGCCGAGCGCACCAACCATGACCTCGGCGCCGAAGGCCTGGTCATACAGACCACGCTGGAGCCGAAGCTGCAGGCGCTGGCGGCGGAAGCGGTGGAGCGGCAGTCGAAGGTGCTGCAGGCGGTGGCCGAAGTCGAATGGGGCACGGCGTCACCGCGGCTGCTGTCGAAAACGCCGGCGGCGTATGAAAAGTTGCAGGGCAAGGTGCAGCCTTTCCGCTACCTGTGGACCGAGCGCGACACGCTGCTCGACAGCTTCCTGCGCGAGACGCCCGAATTCCGGCGCGCGGCCGCCGCCGACGGCGAAGCGGCGACCCTGAGGAAGCTCAAGCGCGACCCGGATTTCATCGCGCGGCTGCAGCAGGCCAAGACCCGGCTCGAAGCCGGCTTCCTGGCGATGGACCCGGCCAGCGGCGAAGTGCGGGTCTGGGTCGGCAGCCGCGACTTCCAGCGTGACCAGTACGATCACGTGGCGCAGGCCGAACGCCAGCCGGGCTCCACCTTCAAGCCGTTCGTCTATGGCGCTGCGCTGGAGCGCGGCTTCAGCCCGGACCGGATGTATGCGGACGGCCCGGTTGAAATCCGGCTGGGCGATGGCCGCTTCTGGCGTCCGGGAGACATGGGCGGCGCCAGCGGCCGGCAAATGAGTCTGCGCGACGGCCTGGTCTATTCGAAGAACACGATTACCGCGCAGGTGATGCAGGATGTCGGCCTCAACGACATCGTCACGCTGGCCAAGGCCGCCGGCGTCAAGCGCAGCCGGCTCGACCCGGTGCCGTCGCTGGCGCTGGGCACCAGCCCGGTCACGCTGCTGGAAATGGTGTCGTCCTACGGCACCATCGCCCGTGGCGGCGAGTACCGCGAGCCGATCTTCATTCGCAGCATCAAGGACCGCGAAGGCAGGCTGCTGGCCGAATTCAGCAAGGCGCCGGTGCGCGTGATGAGCGAGCGCACCGCGACCGAGCTGATCGACATGATGCGCGGCGTGATCAGCCGCGGCACCGGCACCGCGATCAAAAGCCAGTTCCGGATCGTGGCCGACATCGCCGGCAAGACCGGGACCACGCAAAACAATACCGATGGCTGGTTCATCCTGATGCATCCCAACCTCGTGGTCGGCTCCTGGGTCGGTTTCAACGATGCCCGCGTCACCATGCGCAGCGATTACTGGGGCCAGGGCGGCCACAGCGCGCTGCTGCTGGTCGGCGACTTCTTCCGCGCGGCAATGGCCGGAGGCATGCTCGATGTGAAAGCCTCGTTCCCGCGCCCGGAACGCCCCGCGCTGATGGCCAGCGCGCCGCCGCCGGCGGTAATGGACGACCAGGGAGTAGTGGTGACGACGGCAGGGCTGGCGCTTCCGCTACCGCCATCGCCGACCACCAGCGCCGATATCGTGGTGCGGCGCTATGTCGGCGGCGGCGTCTGGGCCGGCGACAGCCAGGCAGCGGCGGCTGAAAATATCGTGCCCGCCCGCAGCGCCGAGGAAGTCAGCGCCATCCTGGGCGGCATGGGTCGCGACCCGGCGACCGGCGCCCGCATGGCGGCTCGCAGCGCGGTCGATTATGGCGATGAGCGTCCAGTCGCCACTTCGGGCACATCGGGCAGTGGCGAAACCCGGTCCGGGGGGGACGCCGATCCGCTGCGCTGAAAATCCCGTTTAGCGCAGAAAGTCACCTGATTTACTGCAGGTAGTGCTTGGTCGTTTCGTTGGCAAAGTGCTATCCTCTTGCAAGTTTTAAAAGATGGACAATTTGGCATCGTCAGGCACGCCACGTTGGCACCCGCTGCAATGGAACCCAATTAACCGATCCGGATGGAGATGCACATGGAACAGCCTCAGGAATCGTCGCAACAAGAACATGAACTCACGTCCCAGGTGACCTATAACCCGGACAATCTGTTGGATTCGCTGATCGAACGCCTCAACTTGAAAAATGACGCCGCGCTGTCGCGCGCGCTGGAAGTGGCGCCGCCCGTCATCAGCAAGATCCGTCATCGCCGGCTGCCGGTCGGCGCATCGATGCTGATCCGCATGCACGAGGTGTCCAACATGGATATCCGCGAATTGCGGGAACTGATGGGCGACCGGCGCACCAAGTATCGGCTGAGCGACGCGCAGGGTAAGCCGAAGCCGGAAAAAGTCTGAATCCATAGTGCATGCCTGGCTATGTTAGGCATCGCACTGCTGGATGGTAAGCAGTTGAAGATAATGGATCGAAAGTGGGCGGCCGGCTTGCTGCCGCCCTTTCACATCGTTCAATTCATCTTCGGAGCTATGCCATGAAATCCAGATTACTCATGTTGTGCCTGTTTACATCGCTAGCCTGCCTGTCGGGCGCCGCATCGGCCAAGGGCTGCCTGAAAGGCGCTGCCGTCGGCGGCGTTGCCGGCCACTTCGCCGGCAACCATGGCGTGCTCGGCGCCGCCGCAGGCTGTGGAATCGGACACCATCAAGCCAACAAGAAGGATGCAGCCCAGGCACAGGCACAGGCAGAGGCACAGACCCAGGCGCAAACGCAGCGGGCTGCGCCGGCCCAGGCGCCAGCCAAGTAGTTTCGTTCGGACCTGCAGCCCGTCAGCGCTCGCTGGCGGTTTCGTCCGGGTCGATAGATCGCACTCGCTGTCCGTTCATATCCACGACTCCCGCACCAGCGGGTCGTCATGGCTGCTGCGCTCCATGCGCATGAGGCCGGGCGGGAGCTTGGCGCGGACTTCCTTGAGGGTGGCGCCTGTCACGTATTTGCCGGTGTCCACGTAGTTGCTGTAGAGCCGCGCTACATATTGGTTGGGGAACGACGGCGGTTCTTCGTAGACGATCCAGATGGATGTGTCGTCGTCATCATCGTCGCCGCTGGATTCTGGCTGGCTCATGCTGGTCCCCTGTTCAGGTTGGCTGCGGCTTCGCTGGGTTGTACATAGCTGGCAAGGAAGGTCTTGTTTTCATTGCCGTCGCCGAAGGTGATGGTCACCATGTCGCCGGCGATGGCGATGACTTCGCCTTCCTCGTGACGCGGCACCCTGACCCTGCTGCCGACGACGAACAGGGGCGCTGGCTGCGGGGCGGGTGGAGGCGGCGCGACTTCTGCCGGGGCCGGGATGCTGGCTTCGAGCTGCGCGCTGCCTCGGCAATTATCGCAGGTGGCGCACGGCTCGGGCGTTTCGTCGGCTTCACCGAAATACTGCAGCAGCAGCTGCCAGCGGCAATAGCCGCTCTGCGCATACGACACCATCTGCTCCAGCGCTTCGCGGTCGCGCTCGGCCTTGTCGGCGTAGGCGCCGGCGAGACGGTCGAAGGTGGTGGCGTCGGCCGCACGGCGGCCGGCGCGGATGCGCAGCTGCTTGTCCTGGGCCAGCAGGCCGTCGTCCTTCAGCAGCTTCAGCGCAACGCGCACACGCGGCGCCGACATGGTGGGCAGGGCCGCGCACAGGTCGGCGAACGGCGTCGGGCCGCAGTCTGCCAGTGTCGCGGCGGCCGCATAGACATGGCGCACGTCGTCGCCGTCGGGATAATCGCGCGCCAGGAAAAACTGCTGGACCCGCTTGTCCTTGAACTGGAACAGCAGGATGCAGGCTGCCGTTTCGCCATCGCGCCCGGCGCGGCCCGACTCCTGGTAATACGCTTCCAGGTTGGCGGGCATCTGGTAATGGATGATGAAGCGGATGTCGGCCTTGTCTATGCCCATGCCGAACGCGTTGGTGGCGACCATCAGCCGCGCTTCGCCTTCCATGAATCGGTCCTGGTTGTGCCGGCGCTCCCTGGCCGCCAGCCGTCCATGGTAGAGCGTGACGCTTTCGCCCTGCTCAGCCAGCGCCGCATGCAGCTGCTCGACCGCGGCGACCGTGGCTGCATAGACGATGCCCGATCCCTTCTGCTGCGCCGCGAGCGCCAGCAATTGATCGAGCTTTTCGCGGTCGCTGGTGACCTGCACGACGCTGTAGTGCAGATTGGTCCGGTAGATGCCGGTGTTGATGATGCGCGGCCGCGACAGGCCGAGCTGCCTGACGATGTCGGCGATGGCTTCGTCGGTCGCGGTGGCCGTCAGCGCCAGCACCGGCGGCTTGCCCAGCGCGCGGATGGCGCCGGCAAGGTCGAGGTAGGCCGGCCTGAAGTCATGGCCCCATTGCGATACGCAGTGCGCTTCATCGACGACGAACAGGGCGATCTTTTGCTGTTGCAGCAGCGCGATGAAATCGCGCTGGGTCAGCCGCTCCGGCGTGGCGAAGACGATGCGGCAGCGCGCTTCGGCAATGGCGCCGAGCGCGGCGGCTTCCTCGTCTCGCGTGAGCGAACTGTTGACCTGCACCGCTGGGATGTTCATCTCGTCGAGCTTGGCCAGCTGGTCGCGCATCAGCGAGATCAGCGGCGAGACCACCAGCACCATGCCGGGCAGCTGCATTGCCGGAAACTGGTAGCACAGCGACTTGCCGGCGCCGGTAGGCATCAGCGCAAAGGTGTCGGCGCCGGACAGCACGCTGTCGATCACGTCGCGCTGTCCGGGGCGGAGGCGGCGGATGCCGAATGTATTTCGGAGTACGGAATCGAAAGCGTCGGTGCCGCGGCGGCGCGGCTTGCCAGCGATGGCGGACGCGCGCTGGCGCGGGTTTGCAAGGCGTGCATTCATGAGGTCGGCGACCTGTTATGGTTGTTTGACAGACCACTTTATTGTGCTCAGGTTGCAGCGGCCGGCCGTTGCGTGAAATCACCGGCGTATTGAATATTGGCGTACCGGATATATATGCGGGCTTTACCCGTTAAAGGTTTGCCATGCCTACCGCGCTGAAAATCGATTTTGTGTCCGATGTATCCTGCCCGTGGTGTGCGGTAGGCCTCAATGCGCTTGAACTGGCGCTAGCCGAAGTGCGCGGCGAAATCAGTGCCGAACTGCATTTCCAGCCTTTCGAGCTGAACCCGCAGATGCCGGTCGAAGGCCAGGACATCAATGAGCACATTGCACAGAAGTATGGCGCCACGCCCGAGCAGATGGCTGCCAACCGCGAAAACATACGGCAGCGCGGCGCAGAGGTCGGCTTCACGTTTGGCGAAGGGAAACGCAGCCGCATCTACAACACCTTCGATGCGCACCGCCTGCTGCACTGGGCCGAAGAGGAAGGCAGCCAGCGCGAACTCAAGCATGCGTTGCTCGAAGCCTACTTCACGCGCGGCGAGAACCCCAGCGACCATGCGGTGCTGCTGGCATTGGTGGAATCGGTGGGACTGGACGCTAGCCGCGCCGCGGCGATCCTGGGTTCGGACGAGTACGCGGACGAAGTGCGCGAGCGCGAGCGCAGGTATCTCGATGCGGGCATCCACTCGGTGCCGGCGGTGATCATCAATGACCGTCACCTGATCTCGGGCGGCCAGCCCGCGCATGTCTTCGCCCAGGCGCTCAGGCAGATCGCAGCCGGCGCCTGATGCGCGCCGTGCCCGCAGCCGGGTTCAGGCCAGCGGCCTGTCGGCGCTGACCGGCGCCGCATCGTCGATGCCGATGGAGCCGTCGGGCCGCAGATAGGTGGCGGTCAGGCAGCCGCTCGCAAACCCATGGCTGCGCACGGCTTCAAGGACCGCTTCGCGGCCGGGCGTCCCGCCAAATTCCGGATCGGCATCGAGCGCGAACAGCTGGAACACATAGCGGTGCACGCCGTGTCCCGGCGGCGGGTCGGGCGGCAGCCAGGCAGCCTGCAGATAGGAATTGCGGCCGGTGTGGTAACCCAGTCCCTCGTTGCCGCTGCTCTTCAATGCGCCTTCCGGCAGTGCGCCGTCTTCCGGCGGCAGGTCGACCACGATGGCATGCACCAGCGGATGCGGCGTCGGCGCGTCCGCATCCTCGACGATGAGCAGCAGCGAAGCGGCCTCCCTGGGCACGCCGGTCCATTCAAGCGGCGGCGATACGCCATCGCCGTCGGCCGTATAAATTGCGGGCAGCGGCGCATGGTCGGCGAAGGCCAGGCTGCCGAGTTTCAGTGCGGCGGTGCCGTGGCCCAGGCCGACCGAGTTGAAGATGATCTGGTCCAGGCCGGCGCGCTGATTGCGCAGCGCGTGGCCGACCGCGTCGGGTAGATTTTCAAGCATGGCGATGACTCCAGCGGATGTCGGTACGGGCAGGGCGTGCTGCATGCTGCCCTGTAGCTTGCGGTCTGCTCAGGCGCCCTTGATAAAGGCCACCAGGTCGCGGTTGAGTTCCTCGCTGTGCGTCACGTACAGGCCGTGCGGCGCGCCTTCGTAGACCTTGTACTGCGCGCCCGGCAGCATCTGCGCGGTGCGCGCGCCGCTGACCTTGAGCGGCACGGTATTGTCGGCATCACCATGCACCACCAGCACCGGCACCTTGATGGACTTCAGGTCTTGCCGGAAGTCGGTTCCGGCAAATGCGCGCACGCAGTCTATCGTGGCTTTGGGCGATGCCGGCAGCGCCAGGCTGCGGGTCCATTCCAGCGTGGCGTCGCTGACCGGATGGCGCAGCAGTCCGACGTTGAAAAACTGCTTGCCGAAGGTCGTGAGGAAGTCAGGCCGGTCCTTCTTGATGCCGTCTATCATCCCGGCAAACACACTTTCGTCGACGCCGTCCGGGTTGTCGGCGGTCTTTTGCAGGAAGGGCGTGACGGCGCTGATGAAGGCGACCTTCTTCACCCGCGCGCCGCGATGGCGCGCCATGTAGCGCGCCACCTCGCCGCCGCCCATCGAAAAGCCGACCAGTACCACGTCCTTCAGGTCCAGCGTGTCGAGCAATGCCTTCAGGTCGTCGGCGAAGGTGTCGTAGTCATAGCCTTCCCACGGCTTCGACGACGCGCCAAAGCCTCTTCGATCATAGGCAATGACGCGCAGGCCGTGCGCCGGCAGGGCCAGCAACTGGTGCTCCCACATTGTGTGGTCGAGCGGCCAGCCATGAATCAACACGACCGGCTGCCCGCTTCCGAGGTCCTCGAAAAAAAGCTGTACGGGCTGGTTCGCCTTACCCATGCCGACATCGATTGTGCTCATGGCATACCCTTCTTCGCGGCAACGCGCTTATCTTTTCTGGTACGAAATAGAGCAGCGCATCGGGCTGAAGTTCACGAAGCGATTTGATGGCCGACAATCGCGCGAACAGTAAGGCCGGCCGGCGTGGTTCCTGACGTTCAGGATGCAATATTCTCTTAATTTCAAAATTTATACCCATGCAAGTAACCCACCTCTTTCAACCCGCTTTAATGTCGCTTGCGGTCACCGCGTCGTTAGCCTTGTTACCCGCACCTGCCGTCGCCGGCGCCTGGTCCACGGTGTCCGATTGGGGCAGTCAGGCGGCTGACCAGTTCAGGCTGATCCGGGACCAGGGCAGCACCGACGTCTACCTGTCCGGCTACGCTCACCACGGCCGCGGCACCTACAGCAAGGAGCGGCTGGAAGAACTCAACGAGTATGCGTGGGGCGCGGGTATTGGCCGTCGGTTGCGCAACGCACGCGGCAACGATGAAACCATCTATGCGCTGGGGATTTCGGATTCGCATTACAAGCCGCAGCTGATGGCGGGTTATGCGTACGAATGGATGTATCCGATGGGCGGAAGCGGCCTGGAACTGGGCGTCGGCTATACCGCGATGCTGATGAGCCGGCAGGATTACTTTAACGGGTTTCCATTTCCAGTCGCGTTGCCGGTGGGATCTATCGGGACGCGTGACATCAAGTTGCGGGCTTCTTATGTGCCGCGCTTGTCGCAGAACAAGGGGAATGGGGACGTGCTGTTATTGTTTCTGAGCATAGGGATTTAGCTTGCTGGCGGCGTGCCGCCATCGACCGGAATTTTAATGTGGCAGTCGCTGCAAGAAACCTAGCGCTGCCCGTAATACACCGTTGGCGGGGGTGACAGATACTTGGCCTGGCGTTTCAGGTCGCCGAATCCATTCAGTTTTTCGGCGGTCGAATTTCTTTGTATCGGGCGGGAAGGGCTGCCTTCCATGGTCCGTACCGCCTGCTTCAACTGGCCGGCAAATGCCTGCTTTTGCTGCTCGGTACGGAAACAGCCGTCACTTTGCACGACCAGCGAAATGGTGTCGCTGCCGTCCGTCGCCACATCGCAGGCCGCGTGGCAATTCCAGCAGAGTGCGAGCAGGGGAAGGGTGATAACAGCGCGGTACATGTGGCGTGCTCCGTGAAAACAGTCTTCGGCTGCTTGTGGCAGGGGAAACCGGACACGGAATTTTAAGCCAATAACTTTCTCAACGGAAATGTTTTGCTGGAATGACCACCGTTGGCACGAATTTGTAGCAAAATGACAACGACTTTGGTGATCGTTACATCACTGCGCCGAGCAGCATCGGCAGGTCGCTGAAATGGTAGCGGTTCTTGCCGGCGCGCTTGGCGTCGTACAGCGCCTTGTCGGCATGCGAAAGTAGCGCTTCGACATCCTGCCCATCGCCCGGGTAGAAAGCGATGCCGATGCTGGCGCTGACTTTCACCGCCAGCTTGTCGATATCGAACGGCGAGGACAAGAAGCGCAGCACCTTGGATGCCGGCCGGATGACGTCGTCGACATGGGCGATGTCGGAGAGTACTGCAATGAATTCATCGCCGCCGATACGCGCAACCGTGTCTTCCTTGCGGGTCGCCCGCAGCAGGCGGTCGGACACCATCTTCAGCAATTCATCGCCGGTGTGGTGGCCATGCGTGTCGTTAACCGCCTTGAAGCCGTCCAGGTCGAGATACATGACAGCCATCATGTTGTGGCTGCGGCTCGCATGCTGCA
>Ga0308173_10002270_pt1 | contig 10136 bp, 11 predicted proteins | sample PhyPR1_FD_203716 | JGI IMG/M metagenome (GOLD analysis project Ga0308173, IMG submission 203716) | Soil microbial communities from UC Gill Tract Community Farm, Albany, California, United States - DLSLS.P.R1 | ecosystem: Environmental > Terrestrial > Soil > Agricultural land | place: USA... | reverse complement strand
CGGCGAGGAGCATCTTGCCCGAGCCCTCCGCCACCACCCAGTCGCTCGCGTGCAAAGGCGAATGGAACGACGTACGCACCAGACGGTCCAGCCGGCCGTGCCCGATGCCGTTGAAGTCGATCGACCCGTAGTAGGCGATCATCTTCCCCTTCTGCAGGAACCACTGGCCGCCCTTGAGTTCCACGCAGAAGGTGTACGCGTTCACGTTGTCGTCGACCGGCAGCGTCAGGGGGTCGTGAACCGCCGGCCCGCCCGGCATCCCGCCCCCGCCCGGCATCCCGGGTCCGCCGACCCCGCCGGGCATCCCGCCCCCGCCGGCCATTCCGTAGCCGCTCACAACTTCTCCTCCGAGGCCTGCACGTACACCGAGCCGTTGCCGCTCAGTTCCAGTTGGAAGGCCTCGCCCGAACCGCGGCCCACCATGTCCCGCCAGCCCAGCGCCGTCGACAGTTTGTTGCGTACGTCCCCGTGGTGGGCGACGTAGGCCTGCGGGTCCACATGGACCGGGCGCTGCGGGGTGATCGGCACCTCGAACACCCCGCCGTGCGCCATCACCGCCACCGCGCCGTGCCCCTTCAGGCTGGTGGTGAACAGGCCCTGCCCGGTGACCTGCCCGCGCACCATGCCCATCACCCCGCCCTGCGAGCCGAGGAATACCGTGCCCTGCTGGAGCGAGCCGTCGAAGGCGAGCAGCCGGTCCGCCTCCACGTACAGCGTGTCCCCGGCGAGCCGTATCACCTGCACGTGATGGCCGCCGTGCCCGAACAGCACCGTGCCGCTGCCCTCCACCGTCATCAGCGGCGTCGCCTCGTTCGCCACCCGGCGGCCGATCATCGACATCAGCCCGCCCTGACCGCCCTGCATGTTGGGCGTGAAGGACACCTCACCCTTGTACGCGAGCATCGCGCCGCGCTGACTGAACAGCCGCTCCCCGGGAGCCACGGTCGCCTCGACCATCTTGGAGTTGATCTCACGGAACGCCATCTCACACATCCCCCGCGATCGTGTTCCGCTCGCTCGGCTGCACGTACACCAGGCCGTCCCCCTCGAACCGGATCTGGAACGCCTCGCCGCCGCCCTCGCCCATGAACGTGCGGAACGTCACCCCCGACTGGAAGGACTGCCGGACGTTCCCCTGGTGCGCGATGTACGCCCCCGGGTCCACCGTCAGCGGGTACCGCGCGCTCACCCGCAGCACCACCGCCGGACCGTCCGACAGCAGCGCCGCCTGTCCGTGCCCCTCCACCGTGGTGGTGAACAGGCCGTTGCCCTGCGAGGCGCCGCGCAGTCCCGTGAACGTCGTACCCGTGCGCAGGCCGGCGTCCGTCACGAGTAGATTGCTCGACTCGACGTACAGCTTGTCCCCCTGGAGGGAGACGAGGTTTATCTCGGAGGCGCGGTCGGCGAACCAGCAGGTTCCGTGCCCGCGCGCCTCCATCACGGTCATCTGCTCGCCGGTGAGCCGCCGGGTCACCATCCCCCGCAGGCCCTCACCGCCGCCGCTGAGCTTCTTGAAGGCGATCTGCCCGTCGTACGCGACCATGGAGCCGTTCTTCGCCTTCACGGCGTCGCCGGTCATGTCGACGGCCAGCACCTTGCTGCCTTGGAGTCGGAAGGTTGCCACGCTGCGAAGGTAGCCGTCCCGAGGGTGGAGACAACAGCACCCGTGGGTGGATCCCGACCCGGAACCCGCCCCTAGGGGACGCCCGGACCCCCCTCGACCCCCCTCGACCCCCCTCGACCTTCCTCGGACCTCCCCCGGCCGGGGACGCCCCGGTACCCCCTGAGGAAGGGCGCGACCCGGGCAGTGCCAGAATGGGGCCCGCGCTTGTGCGTCCGTTCACAAGCCATGGCGCGTCCGCGCCGCGCACGCCCGCCCCGTCATCCGACGTCTCCCACGAGGTGATCCGTGGACATCAAGACCGCCACCGCCCTGCGCCGACTCCGCCTGGTCTCCGCCCCCGAGGCCGTCTCCTTCCTGCTCCTCCTCGTCTGCTCCGTGCTGAAGCGGACCACGGACTTCAACGCGGTTCCCGTGATGGGCGCGGTCCACGGAGTCCTCTTCATCCTCTACGTGATCTTCTGGGCCGACGCCTGGAACCGGGCCAAGTGGGGCCCGGGCACCGCCGCGCTCTACTTCGTCCTCTCCGTCCTGCCCACCGGCGGTTTCTTCGCCGAGCGCAAGCTGCGCCGCGAGGCCGAGGATGCCGTGATCGCCGCCCGTGCCCGCCGCGAAGGGGTGGTCGGCGCATGATCGTCGCCTTCTCCGTGACGCCCCTCGGCGTCGGCGAGGACGTGGGGGAGTACGTCGCCGACGCGGTCCGCGTCGTCCGCGCCTCGGGGCTGCCGCACCGCACGGACGCCATGTTCACCTCGATCGAGGGCGAGTGGGACGAGGTCATGGACGTCGTCCGGCGCGCCGTGGCCGCGGTCGAGGCACGTGCGCCGCGCGTCTCCCTCGTCCTGAAGGCGGACATCCGCCCCGGCGTCACCGACGGCCTCACCGCCAAGGTCGCCACGGTCGAACGTCACCTCTCCGGGAACCCGGCACCCTCCGGAGACCCGGCACCTTCCGGGAACCCGGCACCCTCCGAAGGCTGAGCCGGGCCGCCCCCCGCCGCCAGCGCGATCCCGAGCGGTGTGCGCTCGTACAGCACCTGGTGGCCGTAACGCCGCGACAGCAGCAGCCCGGCCTCGCGCAGCGTCGTCAGGTGCGCCGAGACCGACGAGGGTGCGAGCCGCAGCCGGTGGGCGAGCGCGGTGGTGCCGGCCGGCACGACCAGCGCGGCTAGCACGGCCGCCCGGCCGCGGCCCAGCAGCCGTGCCAGCGCCTCGGGCGTCCCCTCGGCCGGCTCCGCCCACAGCCCGCCGATGCCGCGCGCCGGATAGACGAGCGTCGGCTGCCACGGCGGCTCGAACGTGCTGACGACGTCCGGCCACACGAAGACGCTCGGCATCAGCACCAGGCCCCGCCCGTCCAGCCGCCGCTCGTGCTCACCCCGGTACTCCACGGTCAGCGTCCCCGCGTGCCAGCCGAACCGCCGGTTGATCTCCGGCAGCAGCCCCCCGAGCCCCACCTCGGCCAGCCGCCGCGAGTGGAACGCCACGTCGGCCTCCAGCAGCGCCCGCAGCCGGGGCCAGTCCGGGGCGACGAGCGTGTACCAGACCTCCTCCACGGCGTCGGCCAGCTCCCGGATCATCCGGGCCGGGTCCGCCAGCCAGGCCCGGCCGCGCTCCGAGGCGAGCGCCCCCGGCGTGTCCGCCAGCGACCGCGCGGTCTCCTCGCGCGCCGCCTCGGGATCGGCCGCGCGCACCGCGGCGATCTCCTCCTCGAACCGGGCCGCGGGCCCGATCGGCGGCGGCGCCAGCCAGTCCGGGGTGTTCCCGAAGCGCGGCATCAGCAGCCACAGCGGCGTGAGGTCCAGCCGTGCCGCGGCCGGTGCGACCCGCCGCAGCCAGCGCGCGTGGTACCCGTGCCGCTCCGGACGCTTCAGCGTCCGTACGACGTCCTGCGTCTCCCACAGGGGCGACACGGCGAACCGGCAGGACAGGAAGTCCTCCTCGGCGAAGTGCAGCCGAGACGCCACGGACACCTCCAGGATTCGGCGACGACCGAAACTCTAGGCGCCTCCGTGGCCAGGGCCCACGCTTGCTCCCATGCCCGAAGCCGAACATTCCCGACAACAACCATGCCCGACGACGGCGGTCGTGCCCGAGGGCGGCCGGCCGGGGACGGTCGTGCCCGAGGGCGCGCAGCCCCGCGCGGGTGCGGCCCCGGGCGCCGGCCCCGGCGGCTACACCCGCGTCCTGCGCATCCCCGAGTACCGCGCGGTCTTCGTCGCCCACACCCTCTCCCTCCTCGGTGTCGTCGTCAGCGAGATCGCCCTCTCCGTCCTCGTCTACGACCTCACCGGCTCGCCCCTGCTCAGCGCGCTGACCTTCGCCCTCGGCTTCCTGCCGTACCTCGTCGGCGGCACCCTGTTCGCCGGGGTCGCCGACCGGTTCCCGGCCCGCCGCGTCCTGGTCGTCTGCGACCTGGTCTGCGCGGCCTGCGTGGCCGTCATGGCCGTCCCCGGCACCCGCATCGGCGTCCTGCTCGCCCTGCGCTGCGCGCTCGCGGTCGTCTCGCCCGTGTTCCAGGGCACCCGCATGGCGACCCTCACCGACGTCCTCGGCGACGGCGACCTCTTCGTGCTCGGCCGCTCGCTGCTGCGGATCGTCTCCCAGAGCGCCCTCCTGGTCGGCTACGGCTGCGGCGGGCTGCTGCTCACCGTGCTCACTCCGCGCCACGCGCTGCTGATCACCGTCGCCACCTTCCTCTCCTCGGCGCTGCTGCTGCGGCTCGGCACCCGGCGCCGCCCGGCCCGCGCCGGACACGACGGCGCCCCGGCCGACGGACCGCTCACCGGTGCCCGGCGGGTGCTCGCCGACCGCCGGACGCGTGTGCTGCTCCTGCTGTTCTGGGTGCCGCCGATGTTCTGCGTCGTTCCGGAGGCGCTGGCCGCCCCGTACGCCGACCGGATCGGCGCCGGGTCGACCGGGCTCGGGCTGCTGATGTGCGCGCTGCCCGTCGGCACCATCGCCGGTGAGCTGTTCGCGGGGGCGCGGCTGCGCCCCGCCACCCGCGAGCGCGTCGCGCTGCCGCTGATCTGCTCCATGCTGCTGCCCTACCTCGGCTACGCCCTCGCCCCCGGCCTCGGCTGGGCGCTGCTCCTGCTGGTGCTCACCGGCGCGGGGTCCGCGTACACGCTGGGCCTGGACCAGTGGTTCGTGGCCGCCGTGCCGAAGGAGCTGCGGGGCCGCGCCATGACACTCAACACGGCCGGGCTCATGACCGTGCAGGGCGTCGGGATGGCGCTGGCGGGCGTCGTCGCGCAGTTCGCGGGAGTGCCCGCCACGGTGGCCGGTGCGGGGGCGATCGGCACGCTGAGCTGTGTTCTGCTGGCGGTTTCGGCCCGTCGCGGAGCCGGCCCGGCCGACATCTACCGAAAGAATGAGCGACCGAACCGCGAGACGGGGCTGACCAGCATGTGACCGGCCGGTAAGGTCTCATGCCGTGCCAAAGCCCCTCGGTCTCTCCTTCGACCCCATCGCGCGCGCCGACGAACACTGGAAGCAGCGGTGGGGCAGCGTGCCCTCCATGGCGGCGATCACCTCGATCATGCGGGCCCAGCAGATCCTGCTCGCCGAGGTCGACGCGGTCGTCAAACCGTACGGACTGACGTTCGCGCGGTACGAGGCGCTGGTGCTGCTCACGTTCTCCAAGTCGGGGGAGCTGCCGATGTCCAAGATCGGCGAGCGGCTCATGGTGCATCCGACCTCCGTCACCAACACCGTCGACCGGCTGGTGACGTCGGGCCTGGTCGCCAAGCGCCCCAACCCCAACGACGGCCGCGGCACCCTCGCCTCCATCACCGACAAGGGCCGCGAGGTGTGCGACGCCGCCACCCGCGAGCTGATGGCGATGGACTTCGGGCTGGGCGCGTACGACGCGGAGGAGTGCCAGGAGATCTTCGCGATGCTGCGGCCGCTGCGGGTGGCGGCGCAGGACTTCGAGGACGAGTGACCGGCCCCCTCGAGGGGGGTGGTACGCCACCGGGGGCGCCCGAAGATCGGCCCCCGGCGGTCGTTACGCTCGTATGCATGAAACGAAGCGTGCTGACCCGCTACCGCGTCATGGCCTACGTCACCGGTGTGCTCCTGGTCCTGCTGTGCCTCAGCATGATCGCCAAGTACGGGTTCGACGTCGACGGCGCCGCGGACTTCACCCGGGTCGTCGCCATCGCGCACGGCTGGCTCTACGTCGTGTACCTCGTCTTCGCCTTCGACCTGGGCGCGAAGGCGAAGTGGCCGGTCGCCAAACAACTGTGGGTGCTGCTCGCGGGCACCGTGCCGACCGCGGCCTTCTTCGTGGAGCGCAGGATCAGCCACGAGCTGGAGCCGAAGTTCGCGCAGGACGCGGCACCGGCGACCGCTGAGGCCTGAGTCCCCGGCAGTAGGGGCCTGAGTTCCCCGGCAGTCGGGGCCTGAGGCCCGGCAGCCGAGGCCCGAGCGCCTTCCCCGGGGCCCGGCGCAGCGGCTCCGCGCCGCCGTACGGACACACGTACGGCGGTCCCCCATCGACATTTACTTGGACGTCCTAGTAAATTCGGGGGTATGGACGCTGACGCCATCGAGGAGGGCCGCCGTCGCTGGCAGGCCCGTTACGACGCCTCCCGCACCCGCGACGCGGACTTCACCACGCTCTCCGGCGACCCCGTGGACCCGGTCTACGGGCCCCGGCCCGGCGACACCTACGAGGGCTTCGAACGGATCGGCTGGCCGGGGGAGTACCCCTTCACCCGCGGCCTGTACCCGACCGGCTACCGCGGCCGGACGTGGACGATCCGGCAGTTCGCCGGGTTCGGCAACGCCGAGCAGACCAACGAGCGCTACAAGATGATCCTCGCCAACGGCGGCGGAGGACTGTCGGTCGCGTTCGACATGCCCACCCTCATGGGCCGCGACTCCGACGACCCGCGCTCGCTCGGCGAGGTCGGGCACTGCGGGGTGGCGATCGACTCGGCGGCCGACATGGAGGTCCTGTTCAAGGACATCCCGCTCGGCGACGTGACGACCTCCATGACGATCAGCGGGCCCGCGGTGCCCGTCTTCTGCATGTACCTGGTCGCCGCCGAGCGCCAGGGCGTCGACCCCGGCGTCCTCAACGGCACGCTCCAGACGGACATCTTCAAGGAGTACATCGCGCAGAAGGAGTGGCTCTTCCAGCCCGAGCCGCACCTGCGCCTCATCGGCGACCTGATGGAGCACTGCGCCGCCCGCATCCCCGCGTACAAGCCGCTGTCCGTTTCCGGCTACCACATCCGCGAGGCCGGCTCCACGGCCGCGCAGGAGCTCGCCTACACCCTCGCGGACGGCTTCGGGTACGTCGAACTGGGACTCTCCCGCGGCCTCGACGTGAACGTGTTCGCCCCCGGGCTGTCCTTCTTCTTCGACGCGCACCTCGACTTCTTCGAGGAGATCGCCAAGTTCCGGGCCGCCCGGCGCATCTGGGCACGCTGGATGCGGGACGTGTACGGGGCGACGTCGCAGAAGGCGCAGTGGCTGCGCTTCCACACCCAGACCGCCGGGGTCTCGCTGACCGCGCAGCAGCCGTACAACAACGTGGTGCGTACGGCGGTGGAGGCGCTGGCGGCGGTACTGGGCGGCACCAACTCGCTGCACACCAACGCGCTCGACGAGACCCTCGCGCTGCCGAGCGAGCAGGCGGCGGAGATCGCGCTGCGCACGCAGCAGGTGCTGATGGAGGAGACGGGCGTCGGCAACGTGGCCGACCCGCTGGGCGGCTCCTGGTACGTCGAGCAGCTCACCGACCGGATCGAGGCGGACGCGGAGAAGATCTTCGAGCAGATCAGGGAGCGGGGGCAGCGGGCGCACCCGGACGGGCAGCACCCCATCGGCCCGATCACCTCCGGCATCCTGCGCGGCATCGAGGACGGCTGGTTCACCGGCGAGATCGCGGAGTCCGCGTTCCGCTACCAGCGGGCGCTGGAGAAGGGCGACAAGCGGGTCGTGGGCGTCAACGCCCACACCGGGTCGGTCACCGGCGACCTGGAGATCCTGCGGGTCAGCCACGAGGTGGAGCGCGAGCAGGTACGGGTGCTCGGCGAGCGCCGGGCCGCGCGCGACGAGGCGGCCGTGCGGGGCGCGCTGGACGCGATGCTGGCGGCGGCGCGGGGCGGCTCGAACATGGTCGAGCCGATGCTGGACGCGGTGCGGGCGGAGGCGACGCTGGGCGAGATCTGCGGAGCACTCCGCGAGGAGTGGGGCGTCTACACGGAGCCCCCGGGCTTCTGACCCGTCCGCCGAGGACTCGTCGAGGGGCGCGGGGCCGCCGGGCGCGCGCCCCTCGCCGCCTCACGCCGCTCACGCCGCTCACGCCGCCCCTCGCCGTCCTTCGCCGCCTCACGCTCGTCCGTGCGCGGGCCTCGCGGACCACCGCGGGCACGAGACCTCGCCGGCGAGGGCGCGGATCCGCCCGCCGTGGTCGTCCTCGGACGGGCCCGTCGCGTCACACCGCCGACAGGCCGTCCAGCAGGAGGCGGGTGAACGCCCGGGTCCACTCCGCGTCCGCCGGTTCCCCGCTCACCAGCGTGCGGTGGACCACCGCTCCCGCGACCACGTCGAAGATCAGGTCCGCGGCCCGGTTCGCCGCGCCCGCGTCCGGCTCGGCCGGCAGTTCGCCGCGGGCGGTCGCCCGTGCGCGGCCCTCCACCACCAGCCGCTTCTGCCGCTCCACGATCGACGTCCGGATCCGCTCCCGCAGCGGCGCGTCCCGCGTGGCCTCCGCCACCACCGCCATCAGGGCCGTCTTCGTCTCCGGCCGCTCGAGGATCGCCGCGAACTGCCGCACCACGCCCTCGACATCGGCCGCCAGGCTGCCCCGGTCCGGCAGTTCCAGCTCGTCGAAGAGGACCGCGACCGCGTCCACGACGAGTTCGTTCTTCCCGGCCCACCGCCGGTACAGCGTCGTCTTCGCCACCCCGGCCCGGGTCGCCACGTCGCCGAGCGTCAGCCGGGACCAGCCCAGCTCCACCAGTGCCGCCCGTGTCGCCTCGAGGATCGCGGCGTCCGCGGCGGCGCTGCGGGGGCGCCCGGAGGTACGGGACGCGGAAGGACGAGAGGGCATGTCAGCGACCATATCCGGCCGCTCGACGACGACTGTGCGTCAGACTTGTGAAGTCGTGAGGGAGATCACCGGGAGAGGGCCCGCGGGCTCCCCGGACCCCGGTTACGCTACGACTCGTAGCGAAACGCGACGACCACGGCGCCAGGTGGGGACCCGGCGCACTCGTGCTCGATTCCCGTGGACTTGTTTCCCGTGGAGCGGGCGCGGGGACCACGCGTGTGCGCGGAAGGGGGAGGATGTACTCATGCAGCCACGGAACATGTCCATGAGCGGAGTCGTCGACCTCGCCGCGGTGAAGGCGGCCCAGGAGGCCAAGGCGAAGGCGGAGCAGGCGCGGGCCGAAGCCGCCCGGCGGGGCGACACGGGGGCGGTGTCCCCCGCGGAGCTGGTGCTCGACGTCGACGAGGCCGGATTCGAACGTGACGTACTGCAGCGCTCCACCGAGGTGCCCGTCGTCATCGACTTCTGGGCCGAGTGGTGCGAGCCCTGCAAGCAGTTGAGCCCGGTCCTGGAGCGGCTGGCCGTCGAGTACAACGGCCGGTTCCTGCTCGCGAGGATCGACGTCGACGCCAACCAGATGCTGATGCAGCAGTTCGGCATCCAGGGCATCCCGGCGGTCTTCGCCGTCGTCGCCGGCCAGGCGCTGCCCCTCTTCCAGGGGGCGGCGGGCGAGCAGCAGATCCGGGAGACGCTGGACCAGCTCGTCCAGGTCGCCGAGCAGCGGTTCGGGCTGACGGGGCTGACCGTCGACCCGGACGCCGTGCCCGGTGCGCGCCCGGCGGAGGCCGAGGCTCCGGCCGGCCCGTACGACGCGATGCTGGAGGCCGCCGTCCGCGCCCTGGACTCGGGCGACCTGGCCGGCGCGGTCGCGGCCTACAAGAACGTGCTCGGGGAGGACCCCGGGAACCCGGAGGCCAAGCTGGGGCTCGCGCAGGCCGAGCTGTTGCAGCGGGTGCAGGGTCTCGACCCGCAGAAGGTGCGCCAGGAGGCCGCCGAGAAGCCCGGCGACGTGGCCGCGCAGATCGCCGCCGCCGACCTGGACCTGGTGGGCGGTCACGTCGAGGACGCCTTCGGCCGGTTGACCGACACGGTGCGACGCACTGCGGGCGACGACCGGAACACGGCGCGGGTGCGGCTGCTGGAGCTGTTCGAGGTCGTCGGAGCCGACGACCCCCGGGTGACGGCGGCGCGCAGGGCGCTGGCCAGAGCCTTGTTCTGACCGGTTTACGCGACTTGCTGATGACCTGTCGCTAAACACCGGGTGCTGTGATGCCCCGGTGAAAATTCGCCGACCGAGTGGCGCAGGCGGCCGCGTTTTGCCAAAACTTGGCAATGGCGGCCGCTGTTACTCCGAGTAAACCGGCGTCGTCGCTCTGCCGGTCTCTGTCCGCACTTCAACCGTTTCGTCGCCCGGTTCGGCGACACCCAGCGTCGCCGTACGGCCGCG
>Ga0308173_10002269_pt1 | contig 10137 bp, 7 predicted proteins | sample PhyPR1_FD_203716 | JGI IMG/M metagenome (GOLD analysis project Ga0308173, IMG submission 203716) | Soil microbial communities from UC Gill Tract Community Farm, Albany, California, United States - DLSLS.P.R1 | ecosystem: Environmental > Terrestrial > Soil > Agricultural land | place: USA... | reverse complement strand
GATTCCGCGGCGCGCGCAATCCGCTCGGCAACTTGCGGGATCGGCTTGAGCGCGAAGAACAATCGGTGATTGTCGGCGGGCATGGCTCGAGTGTAGCGCCGCCGCGCGCGGCGGATGACTTGGGCTCAGAGATCAGGATCGGCCGTTGCACCACCGGCCGCAGCCTTTGCCATCGTTTCGGCCACCTTGGGCGCGATGAACACTTCCACGCGGTTGCGACCGTTACGCTTGGCCCGATAGAGCGCGCTGTCGGCATGAATCAGCATCTGGCGCAGTTCATAACCGGACAGCCGCACCGTGGCGACGCCAAAACTCGCCGTTACCGTCACCTCGACGCCGGCGCGCGCAAAGCTTTCGACCGCTTCACGCAATTCTTCGGCACGGTGGTGGGCCGCCTCGAGCGTGCAGTCCGCCAGCATCACCCCGAACTCCTCGCCACCGAGACGCCCGAACAGGTCGTTCGCGCGCATGTGCAGCTGGCACATTTCCACCGTTTGCTTCAGCACGCCGTCCCCGGCGATATGGCCGTGGGTGTCGTTGACGTTCTTGAAATTGTCCAGGTCGATCAGGATCAGGCAGAGCTCGCGCTGCGAGCGCGCGCACGCCTGCAGCATGGCCTTGGACTGGTCCATGAAGTGCTCGCGGTTGACGATTCCGGTCAGTCCGTCGCGCCGCGCCAATCGCGCAAAGCGCTCCTGTGACCGTTTGAGACGGTAAGTCCACAGCGTGATGAAGCCGATCACCAGCAGCAGCAGCAGAATGTAGAGCCGTTCGCTCTCCGCAGACTTTTCAGACACCTGCTGCTGCAGCAACAGCATCTGGTTCTTTTCGTTCAACGCCACGAGCAGGCGCTTCTTGTCGAGCACTCGCTGGTTGACCATTTGAAAAGCGAGCGCCTGCGCACTGGTCTGGCCTATATGGCGCTTGTCGGCCGCCGTATACTGTTCGTGGAACTCGAGCGCGGCGCGATAGTCGCCCTCCCGCTGCGCGACCCGCGACAACACCTCGTAGGCGTCCGCCAGAGGTTTCGACGTCGGGTTGCGAACCGCCTTTTCGATGGTGCTCGCCGCATAGTGGCGCGCATTGGCAAGGTCCCCGGAAATCAGGTAGGCGCGCGCCAGCACGGAATGGAACTCCGATGCGTCCTGCGCCGAATTGGTGCGCTGCAGTTCGGCGTCATGCGCCAGCAGCAACGCGATCGCCTCGTTTGCATGGCCCTGTGCGATATGGATGTTGGCGATGAAGGCGCGCAGCAGACTGGCGAAAAGCGGTTCGCCGATCTTTGCACATGCCGCGATGCCGCTGCGCAGGACGTCATCCTCGATCCCGAGTTTGCCGCTCCGGAACAACGCGTCGGCCTTGAGGTAGGCGCCCTTGCAGGCGGCAACGCCCGTGGGATCTTCCGCAAGCCAACGCTCGGCGTAGGTGATGCCGAGTTCGTACTGGCCGGCCCGGTTGTAAAGCAGCGCCGCAACGGCATAGGCGAGCAGGCGCGCATCCCGATCCGCAATCTGCGGCTGCGCGTTAAGAAGCTCATCGAGCCGCTCGTACGCATCCTCGTAGTTGGCGACGCTCGCCTCTTCATCGATCAAGGTGATCTGGGCGCGAAAGCGCAGTGCCGGATCGGCTGCTTCGACAATCACCGACTTCAAGGAAGCAATGCCTTGCTCGTCGTCGCCTGTATAGGTGCGTTGCCAGGCTTTCAAATAATGAACCCAGGCCTGTTCCGCCGGCGAAAACTGGCTCGAGCGGCGCTCGAGATCGGCTAGTACCGTCTGGAAGGCAGCATTGTCAGCGGTCTTGATCTCGTCGGCATAGCGGATCAGGGCCGCTGCGTCCTCCGGCGGCGCGGCACCGACGCTCGCGCAACACGCTGCCGCCACGACGAGCGAGCGCATGGCTGCAGCACGCAGATTAGCCCCCAGCCCCATCGTTCAGCATCCCTCGGCGTGCCCTGTATCGCGCTTCGGACCCGTCCAGACGTGGTGCTGTCGGGTATTGCCGTCACCATCTCACCTGCTTTCGCGCCGACTCGCACGGCGTTGTAGAACAAGTGGTCGGTCTAGGCCGATTGTCGCACCTGCGAAGGTCTTCGTGGAGAGAATTTGCGCGGATTTGCAAAAATGGGACAAGTGCATTCGCCGTCACGACGATCGCGTACGCCTAGGCGTGCGCCGCCTTGACGAAATCCATCACGTTGATCACCGATTCGACGCGATTGCGCCCGAGGTGCTTGGCACGGTACAGCGCGCTGTCGGCGTGGATCAGCATCTGCCTCAGGTCGTAGCCGGACTCGCGCGTCGAAGTGACGCCGAAACTCGCCGATACCGGGAACTGGACTCCGGCGTGCACGACCTGCTCGATCTCCACACGCAGGTGTTCCGCGCGAAGGGCAGCCGTTTCCAGATCCGTATCCGGCAGGAGCACGCCGAACTCCTCGCCGCCCAGTCGGCCGAATAGGTCGATCGACCGCATATGAGACAGGCAGGAAGCGACCGTAAGTTTCAAGACGCTATCGCCGGCAATATGGCCGTGAGTGTCGTTGATGGTCTTGAAGTAGTCGAGATCGATCAGGATCAGGCTGGCCTCGCGCCCGGATTTGCCGCAGTACTGCAGGGACACCTTGGCCTCGTCCATGAAGTGCTGGCGGTTGATGATGCCGGTCAAGCCATCGCGGCGCGACAAGGTCTGGAACTTGATCTGCGAGCGCTTGGTGCGCCAGGCCCAGACACCGATCGCGGCAAGCGCGCCTAGAAGCAAGACCACATACAAACGTTGGGTTTCGGCCGATTTGGCAGCCACTTCCTGCTGCAGCTGCAGAAGTTGATTGCGCTCGCTGAGCGCGTCGATCTGATGTTTCTTGTCCTGCAACTGTTGCTGCACCATCTGGAACGCAAGCGTCCGCGCACTGGTGTCGGTCAGGTAGCCTTTGTCGACTTCGGCGTATTTCTCGTGATAGGCCAGTGCATTCTGGATGTCGCCTTCGCGCTTGGCCAACAAGTAAAGGATCTGGTAGGCATCGACCAGCGGCTTGGTCGTCTCATTCCTTACTGCCTTGGCGACTGCGCTCTCCGCATAGCTTTTTGCGTGCGCGTTGTCGCCGCTGTCCAGACAAGCCTTGGCCAGGATTGAATCGACTTCTGACGTGAGGCGCGTGTACTTGGTCCGCTGCGCTTCTTCATAGTGATCCCCGAGCAGCTTGATGGCATCGGCATTCCGGCCCTTGTCCATCAGCACGTGGGCGAGGAAACTACGGATCTCATTCGCGAACACGGGATCCTTGATTCGAGCGCAGCCATCGAGGCCATGCTGAATTTCGGGACTGTCCACCCCAAGCTTGCCGGTGCGATATAGCGCTTCCACTTTCTGGACGCCGCCCTTGCAGGCTGCCGTTCCGTCGATGTCAGCCGCAATCCACTGGTCGGCGTTGCTCAGCGCCAGATCGTATTGGCCGGCCTGGTTGTACAGAAGTGCGGCGATACCAAAGGCTTGCAGCCGCGTCGCCTGATCAGGCACCTTGGGTTGCAGCTCGAGCAACTCGTTCAGGCGCGTGTAGGCCTGCTCATAGTGCGCCGACAACGCCAGAATGTTGACCAGCGTGATCGCCGCGCGAAACTGCAGCGTTGGATCGTCGGATTCGCGGATGAGGGCGGAGAACGGCTCGATCGCCGCTTCAAAATCGCCGCTGTAGGAAATCTGGTAGGCCTCGAGGTAACGCAAATAGTTTCGCTGCTGGTCCGACAACTGGTCGCGCTGCGCGGCGAGTTGCCCGACGATTTCAACGAAACGCGCATGGTCCGAAGTGCGGCTCTTGTCCGCCTCGACCAGCAGCCCGGCCAAATCGGCAGGCTTGCTCGACGTGGCGCCTGCGCAGGGCAGTGCAGGAATGGTCAGTGCTGCGGCGACCCATAGGAGACGAATTGCGCACCCGGTGATTCGGGCGCGCAATCGCAACCAGCGAGGCGCCGGGGCGTTCTGCCGTCGGTGGAAACAATCGACGGGCTCGTCCACCCTGCACCTCGCTCGAATGCTATTTCTTCTTTGCCGGCTTTTTCGCAGGCTTGGCCGGCTTCTTGGCTGGTTTCTTCGGCGGCGCCTTCTTGGGCTTCTTGACCGGCTTCTTGGTCGGCGCCTTCTTCGGCTCCGGCGTCATCAGAACGCAGTACAGGGTTTCCCTGACATCGAGCAAGGTTTCAAGACTCGCCGAATCGCGCGCAAGGATCGCCGCCCGTACCGAGGGCGCAATGCGATCGCGGCGCATGGCCGCTTCCAGTTGGCCTTCGCTGAGATGACGCAACGCTGCGTCACGCCCGACACTTTCAATGAATCGGATGATATTCGACACCTTGGCTTCCCCTTCTGGATGACTTGATCTTAACCTCACCGCGGCTCGCTCGAGCACCCGGATTTGTTGCGTTTGCCGCACACGGTACGGACGCATGTCAGCTGGCTTGAAGCCCGCCCGTGCAAACAACCGCCCCGCGGCCGTGTTCGTCGCTCGATATTGCACCCAAACACAGTCGATGGGCAATATTGCAAACGCCATTTCAATGAGGGGCTTCAGCACAGCAGTGCCGTAACCGCGGCCGCGCGCACGAGCATCCAGCACGATTCCGATTTCCGCGCCCCCCATGCGCTGATCCGGCGGTTGGATCCCGCAGAACCCGACGGTTTCCCGAGGGTTCGCCTGCGTTATGGCAAAGAACCGCCGGTCCATGACATCGCTTGCATCGATCAGTGTGGCGAACCGTCCCACGGCGATGCGCCGATCGAGTGGCGCGCCGATGAACTTCATGGTTTCAGCGTCACCGTACAGCGCGCAAAAAAGAGCTTGATCGGCCGGGTGCAGCGCGCGCAGGCGCAGTCGGGAAACGGGAATCGCCTGGTTCACTGCCCGCTGGCTGCCCCTGCGTCCAGTTTTGCAAGCCGCGCCAGGTTGCGCTCATCCGGCAACAGCGGCGCGGCCGGTGGAATCACGAGCGTATCGGCCAGTTCGATGATCGAGTCGCGCAGTTGTCTCAGCGGCGCACGTTCGATGCGCGGCTGCTGAATCGGCAGCGTCGCCGCGCGATAAATGATGAACGGGTGCTCGAGCGGGTAATCGCGCGCCAGTACTTCAACCAGAAGCTGGCGGTATGCAGGTCCGGTCGAGAAGCGTGCGAGCGATTGATCGCCAACCAAGCCGACCTGCCACAGAATCAGATAAGCGCTCGGATCGATCCGGCGGCGATAGAACAGAAACTGGCTGGCCTCGTAATGCTGGCAGCCGAAGGTTCCGGGATCGATCCCGAGATCGGCGTACAGGCAGTCCTCGGCCGAAACGCCCGGTTCCATGTGCGCACGATAGCCCTCGGCCCGCGCGCGCCCGATCGCGGCGTGCGGCGGCAATGCAAACACACCCGGGTGGCCGTAGAAGGCCCCGCATACGTTCTTGCCCTTACGCACTTCCGCGAGCATCGCCTCGACCATCTCATCGTAACTGTCGGCGCGCGATTTGCCATCTCGATAGAACGGTTGCAGGCTGCGCACGTCGGCGTTCATTTCCTTGAGCCACAGCTCGACGATGCCGTCCGAGACGGCCATGAACACGACGTCGGCATTTTCGATGTAGCTGCGCGCAAGCGGCGTGATGTGCGAGCCGAGGGTCATGCCGACGCCGACACACACCAGAGTGCCGGAGCGCGGCGCGGTGCCTTTTTTCACGGATCCGAACCCCTCGATACTCGGTTTACTGTAGCGTATCGGCTGGCAGCGGCAACAGCTCTATAACCTGCAGCCCGCGAGCGCGTCATCGAATGTGTTCCCCGCGATTAACCAGGAGGCGCCGATCGCCGCTCGTAGTGGCCATGCCGTGCGGTTGCCTATTTCCGCTGCTCCGCGCTGGCGTCGCGCGTGGGGCGGAACTCCGAATCGTCCGACCAGTTGGGCCATTGACGCGAGTTCGCCAGATCGCTGCCGACGCGGTACAGAATTCCAAGGTCATGGACCATGCCGGCAAAGGTCCAGTCGGCCTTCCACTCATCTGACGGTTGGTGATAGTGGTTGCGCGTGTACTCCTTGCGCCGGGCCTCGCCGGCCTCTAGACCTCCATTGACCAGGTCGCTGCCGGAGCCGAACGACAACGCAGGCACGCCCTTCTTGGCAAACGAGAAGTGATCGGAGCGGAAGAAACTGCCCGTTTCCGGGTGCGGATCGGGCGTGAACGCAAGGCCGCCGGCCTTGGCATCGGCAATCAGCAGATCGAGCAATCCCGATTGCGCGCTGCCGGATTGCGAGAAGTTGCGTGCGGGGCCGACCGGATCGAGCGAATCCATGTTGATGTCGGCGACGGTTTTCGCGATCGGATATAACGGATGCGTCGCGTAGTACTCCGAACCGAGCAGCAGTTTTTCCTCGGCAGTGACGTTCAGGAACAGCACTGATCGCTCGGGCTTGGGTCCGTGCGCAAACGCCCTTCCGAGTTCAATCAGCGCGGCCGTGCCGCTCGCATTGTCGATTGCGCCATTGTATATCTTGTCGCCTTTGGCATCGGGCTCGCCGACGCCCAGATGATCCCAATGAGCGGTGTAGACGATGGTTTCGTCCGGATACTTGCTGCCCGCCACGCGCCCAAGGATGTTGTGGGAGGTGATTTCGGAACGTTCGATCTTGAAATTCGCGGAAAAGCTGGCGTCCTTGAGCGTGACCGGTTTGAAATCGCGGGTTTGCGCCTGCTTCTTCAGCGCCTCGAAATCGAGCCCCGCGCGCTTGAACAGCTCGACGGCGATATCTCGCTGAATCCACGCTTCGACGGTGGTGTGCATCGCTGCGGGTCTTTCGCGCACGATGTCGAATGCGGGAACCGTGCCGGAGTTCTTCACCACTGCCCAACCGTACGCGGCCGGCTCCGTCTCGTGCACGATGATGACGCCGGCGGCGCCCTGGCGCGCGGCTTCTTCGTACTTATAAGTCCAGCGACCGTAATACGTCATCGCCTTGCCGCCGAAATCGCCGGCGCCGGTTTCGAAATCCGGATCATTGATCAACACGAGCATGATCTTGCCGTGGAGGTCCACTCCCTTGAAGTCGTCCCATTTGCGCTCCGGGGCCGTGACACCGTAGCCGCAGAACACGATCGGCGCGCCGTCGAGCGCGACTTTGCTGGAGCCGTCGAGTGCGGCACGTACGACGATCTCATCGCCCTGGGCAAGATTGCGGTTCTCGCCGGCTATCGTCAGCGCGAATTTCGGTTCGCCGGAGAATTGCGCGCGCACCAGCGGCACCGATTGGGTCCACAGCCGCTTGCCATTCTTCGATTCGCCGCCGGGCTCCAAACCCGCCGCCTGCATCTGCTTACTGACATACGCAACCGTTTTGTCCTCACCCGGTGTCGCCGGGCCGCGACCTTCGAATTCATCGGAGGACAATGTCTTGACGTCTGCGGACAGTCTCTTTGGATCGATCGTCGGTTTGTAACTGCCTTCGGTAGCCAGTGAGGCGGACACAGCAAACAACGTCAAAATAAGGGCAACGACTCGCTTCACTGATGGCTCTCCAACTGTCGAAAGGTTTGGCACCGATCTTATGTGTTCGCATGTGACAGCGTCCATACTCGCCATAGCTCAGCCGCTTTTTTCTTTCTACCCTCCTGAGCGGTTTGACGCATTCGCTACGCGACGGTTCGCATTTTTGCTCTCCGGCTAGTACTCAAATGTGTTACTCGTTGTTGGCTCGTCGTTCCGGCAGCTCTCAACAGCGGAACTGGGCAAGCCGAATCCAGCACCTTCGCTCGTGCTATCTCCTACAGGGCTTCCACTCGGCCTGCGGCCGAGCGGGTAACTTTCTTTACTTGTGTAAAGAAAGTCACCAAAGAAACACACCCCCGGTGGCGCGCCTTCCGGGCATCCTGCCCTCCAGGTGCGCGAGCGGGCTGCGGGGTTCGCTGAATGCACATCCATGTGCATGCAGCGAACTCGCGCGCATCCTGCGCGCGCCCCTTCGGGCTTTTCCTCCGCCCGCTCGCCGCGCCACAGGGGGCCCCAGTTCGGCGGCATCCTGCCGCAGAAGCAGCAGCGCAGAGCAAAGCAGAGCAAAGGCGCGCTTTCCCAACCGGCTGATTCAACGCAGTCCATGGATGGACGGCGCACGTGCAAGAACCCGGCGCCGTTCGCGGTGCCGAGCATCGCAGGCGCGACGGGAAAATGCCCGAAGGGTCGCGGCGATGGATCGCCGCGATTGCTCAGCAGTACATGGATGTACTGTCTGAGCAACCCCGTCGCGCCGAGAAGCACAGGGCACTTTGCGGCGCACGATGCGCCGCAAAGCACCGCGTCCGGTGCCTAGCCTTTTTGGTTACTTTTTGGGCGATGCCAAAAAGTAACCGGCTCGCCGCAGGCGAGACGAAGCTCTGCAATTTAAGATGAGACGGAACAGCAGCCACGCTGGATTCCGGCTGACCTGCTCCGCTAGTGAGAGCCGCCGGAATGACGGGCGACCGAGAGGCTCGCCGCAGGCGAGACGAAGCTCGGGGCGATCAGCATGATTAGTTAAGCGTAGCGCGCCAAGACGGCGCGCACCCCACCCAGATAGCTAGTGCCAAACAGGTTCAGGTGATTGAGCAGGTGATAAAGATTAAGCAAAGGCGCGCGGTCGCGCCAGTCGGGCTTGATTCCGGCTTCCGCCTCGTAGGCCGAGAAAAAAGCCGGCGACGGTTCGCCGAACAACGTGAGCATCGCCAGATCGCCTTCGGCCCAGCCGTAGTGCACGCCGGCGCCATCGATCAGTGCCAGTTCTCCGTTGGAACAGGCGTGCAGATTTCCAAGCCAGAGATCGCCGTGTACCAGTACCGGCGGGCGCACAGGCAACCATTCGCGCAGATGTGAACACAAGTCCTCGACTCGCCGCATATCGACAGCTTCGAGTCGGCCTGTGTCTAGCGCGCGCCGCGCCTGCGGCAGCAATCGGCGTTCGCTGAAAAAGCGGAAACCGTCCGCATCGATGGAATTGTCCTGTGGGCTGTCCCCGCACCAGCCGGAAGTGTCCAGGCCAAACCGCGCTGACTTTGAGGCATGCATTCTGGCTAGCGCCTTGCCGGCGCGCTGCCAGTCGTCATGCTTCGCACGGCCGCTGCCTAAATCCTCCAGCACGATGCCATGTTCATCCAGGGCAAATACATTCGGTACGCGCAGTGCGCCGGCGCTGCGCAGCAGGCCAAGCCCGCGGGCCTCAGCCACAAAAAAACCGGCCGGCACGCGCCGCTGGATCTTGACGAAAGTGCAGCGTCCGTCAGGCAAGGTGCTGCGGTGAATCCCGTCTGGAAGTTCGAGCAACTCGGCGAAAACGGATTTCGTTGGTGGAGTTACTCGTCCTTGCGACATCGGCATCGTCTGCCTGGTATGAAGAACACTGCTCGCCACGATTGGCCCTCGCTGGAACACACTGCAATCGGCGTACTGCCCATCGTTGCCGAACGGATTCCGGAAACCGCGATGCGAAGCAGCGCGCTGCCACTGACGAACGTTACCTGCCGTTTTAGTTGCGTGGTGCGAAGCTAGCGCGGCGGAGCCTCGCGCTTGCAGTGCCGTTAGTACTACATGCCCGATAATACACGAAGGTTTTCGTACGTAAAGTAGACTAAGTGTGGCTAGTGCCACACGCTCAGGTCCCTGTGAACTCCGGCCGGCAGTCAGGGGCTCTTCGCCGGCTGCATTAGCGTCGAAGATTAGCGACAAAACTGCAGCGCTCGGGCCGCGACAAAGCTATCCTATGCAGTCCGGCGACACCGTGCCGAAGCCGATTCACGAACCAGCACAGGAATCTCTATGGGCAGAGGCCCCAGCATCGAAGGCCGCAAGAACGCGGAAGACGCGCGCCGCGGCAAGGTTTTCACCAAACTGATCCGTGAGATCACGATTGCAGCCCGCGGCGGCGGTGACCCGGCGACCAACGCGCGGCTGCGCGCCGGCATCGACAAGGCATTGTCGGCCAACATGACCAAGGACACGATCGAGCGCGCGGTCCGGCGCGGGTCCGGCGCCGAAGGTGCGGACGACATGCACGAGATGCGCTACGAGGGTTATGGCCCGTCCGGCGTCGCCTTGATCATCGACGCGATGACCGACAACGCGCAGCGCACCGTTTCCGACGTGCGCCATGCGC
>Ga0308173_10002268_pt1 | contig 10141 bp, 7 predicted proteins | sample PhyPR1_FD_203716 | JGI IMG/M metagenome (GOLD analysis project Ga0308173, IMG submission 203716) | Soil microbial communities from UC Gill Tract Community Farm, Albany, California, United States - DLSLS.P.R1 | ecosystem: Environmental > Terrestrial > Soil > Agricultural land | place: USA... | reverse complement strand
CGTCAGCGACGCCGGGGGCTACGTCACCGGGACGACGCTGCCGGTCGAAGGCGGGATGCTGACCAGCTGAAACGGAAGAGTGCCCCCGGCAGGATTCGAACCTGCGCCCCTGCCTCCGGAGGGCAGTGCTCTATCCCCTGAGCTACGGGGGCTCGTCCGTGTTGCAGTCCAAACGCTATCAGCCTCCGGGCCGCGCCTCCGACGGTGGGCCTCAGGGCGCCGGCAGGGGGGTCCCGCCCCGCTCGGTGAGCATGTCGGTCATCGTCTTGGTCTCGGCCGTCTGCGTCTCCGCGATCGACTTCGCGAGCGAGCGGACGACGTCCGTCTCCCCGTGCGCCTGGGCGTACTGCGCCATCTCGAGGCCGCCCTCGTGGTGCCGGATCATCAGCCGCAGGAACTCGATGTCGAAGGCGGTGCCCGAGAGCGAGCGCAGGTTCGCCAGCTCGTCCTCGGTGGCCATGCCGGGCATGAGACCGCCCACCATGTGCATGTGCATGGTGCCGTTCATCCACGCCATCTGGTCCCCGCCGGTCGGCGCGTCGCCCCACAGCGCGAGCCAGCCCTGCATGCGGCCGACCTGGTTGGTCTGGGTCGAGGAGATGTCGAAGGCCAGGAGGCGGACCGCCTGGTCGCTGCTGCGGTCGGCCACGAGGTTGGCCATCTCCACGCCCTGCAGGTGGTGGGTCGCCATGTCGCGGGAGAAGCCGACGTCGACGGAGCCGGCCCCGGGCGCGTCGGACGACCCGCCGATGCCGAGGGCGACCGCGGCACCGCCACCCAGCAGGAGGAGCCCGACGGCGACGACCGCGAGCAGCATCACCGTCAGCGGGCTGCGGCGGGCGGGAAGGGAGCTGGTCACCTCGTCCTCCGACTCGTCTGCGTGTGCCGCCGCCGATCCGGTCATCAGGGGGCGCTGGTCTCCGTCGCTCCGGCGGAAGTCGGAGCGCTGGTGGCCGCGTCGGTCGGGCCGGTCGGTGTGCTGCCCTGGCCCTCCACCACCGGGTGGGCGGCGAACGCCGGGTTCTCGCAGCTCGCGCCGACCTCGGGGTAGTGCCCGTCGACGTCCGCGTTCGTGGTCAGGAAATCGGCGAACTTCTTGATCCGCACGTCACCGGCAGAGTCCACCTTGAGCTGGTGGTTCCACGACTGGAGGCTGATGGGGGAGTCCAGCCCGGCGTACGGCGACATCATCCGGTAGTTGTGGTTCGTGACCAGCTTGGCGAGGGTGGCGATGTCGGACGCGGAGACCTTGTCGGGGTTGTAGGTGATCCAGACCGCGCCGTGCTCGAGTCCGTGGACCGCATTCTCGTGCCGGATGTCGACGTCGTAGACGGTGCCGGTGCAGTCCGCCCAGTTCGGGTCGTGCGGCCCGCCGACCGGCGGCGACTCCTTGTAGTCGACATCGGTGACGACGTGCTCCTGGCCGGCCGCGTAGCCGTAGCTCTTGATGCCGTCGATCTGGTCGACCGACGTGACCTTGTCGGCGTTGGCCTTGTTGACCTTCACCACGGCGTAGGTGAGGACGGCCGCGGCGAAGACGGCGACGACGACCGCCGCGACGATGAGGCCCCAGGGCCGCTGCGGGGTGACCACGTTCGGCACGGGGCGGGTGCGCCCCTGACCGCGCGTCCCGGCGGCGCCCTTCCCGGCGGTGCCCTTCCGGGCGGTGCTGCCCTTGCCGGCGACGGGCGTGCGGTCCTTGGCCAATGCCTCTCCTCGATGCTGGGGTCGGGCGCAGGGCACCCTGGTCCGGGCTCCGAGTCTAGGTCGGTCGCCGGAGGGTCCCGGTGCAGCCGGGCGGGCCCGGGGCGCCGGGAACCGGGGTCAGTACGCTCGTGCGGTGACACCCGAGCAGCTGCAGGACGCCGTCCGGACCGCCGTGAGCGGGGTCGTCGGCCGCGGCGTGCTCGCCGTCGAGGTCCCGGACGAGGTCGTCGTCGAGCGTCCGAAGAACCGCGAGCACGGCGACTACGCCACCAACATCGCACTCCGGCTGGCCAAGGCCGCCGGCCGCCCGCCGCGCGAGGTGGCCGACGTGGTGGCCGCCGAGCTGCGCGAGCAGCCCGGCATCGCGAAGGTCGACGTCGCCGGGCCAGGGTTCCTCAACATCACGCTGGCGCAGGGCGCCCTCGGGCAGATCGCCGTGAACGCGGTCACCGCGGCCGGCGCGTACGGCCGCACCGAGGCACTCGCCGGGCAGCGGCTGAACCTGGAGTTCGTCTCGGCCAACCCCACGGGGCCGGTGCACATCGGTGGCACCCGCTGGGCGGCCGTCGGCGACGCGCTCGGCCGGCTCCTGGAGGCCAGCGGCGCCGAGGTCACGCGGGAGTACTACTTCAACGACGCGGGCGCCCAGATCGACCGGTTCGCCCGCAGCCTGCAGGCTGCGGCCGCGGGACAGCCGGTCCCGGAGGACGGGTACGCGGGCACGTACATCAACGACATCGCCGCCCAGATCGTCGCCGCCGAGCCCGGTCTGCTGGAGCGCGACGACGACACGCAGCTGCAGATCTTCCGGACTCGCGGCGTCGAGCTGATGTTCGACGAGATCAAGGGGTCGCTGGCCGACTTCGGTGTCGTGTTCGACGTCTATTTCAGCGAGCGCACGCTGCACGAGTCCGGCGCGCTGGAGAAGGCGATCGCCCGGCTGCGGGAGCACGGCCACGTCTACGACGCCGACGGAGCCGTGTGGCTGCGCACCACCGACTTCGGCGACGACAAGGACCGCGTGCTGGTCAAGGGCGACGGTGAGCTCACCTACTTCGCCGCCGACTGCGCCTACTACCTGAACAAGCGCGAGCGCGGCTTCGACAAGGTCGTGATCATGCTCGGCGCCGACCACACCGGTTACGTCGGCCGCTACAAGGCGCTGGTCGCCGCCATGGGCGACGACCCGGACAGCCACCTCGAGATCCTGATCGGCCAGCTGGTCAACCTGGTCCGCGACGGCGAGCCGGTCCGGATGAGCAAGCGGGCCGGCACCGTGGTGACTCTGGCCGACCTGGTCGACGCCATCGGCGCCGACGCGTCGCGCTATGCCCTGGCGCGGGCCTCGATCGACCAGCAGATCGACCTCGACCTCGACCTGTGGAACCGGAAGAGCAACGACAACCCGGTCTTCTACGTGCAGTATGCGCACGCCCGGATCTCATCGGTCCTGCGCAACGCCGCCGACCTCGGGCTCACGCTGGGCGAGGCGGCCGACGTCGACGTCGCGCTGCTCGCCCACGAGCGGGAGAGCGACCTGCTGCGGGCGATCGGCGAGTTCCCCCGGGTGCTGACCGGCGCCGCCGAGCTGCGCGCACCGCACCGGGTGGCCCGCTACCTGGAGGAGCTGGCCGGCACCTACCACCGGTTCTACGACTCCTGCCGGGTGCTGCCGCGCGGCGACGAGGAGCCGACGACGCTGACCACCGCCCGGTTGTGGCTGTGCGCCGCGACCGCCCAGGTGCTGCGCAACGGGCTGGACGTCCTCGGCGTGCACGCGCCGGAGCGGATGTGAACCTCCCACCCGCAGGCCCGGGAATCAGCCGCGGACCGGCTCGACTGTCCGGAGGAGAGCAGTGAGAGCGCACCCGGCGGGACCGCTGCACGGCAACATCTCGCCGCCGCCCGCCGCCGGCGCGCCCCCGGAGGACGCGGGTGCGCTCGACGCCCACGTCTGGCCACGGTCTGCGGCGCGAATCGACGGCGAGCTGCACCTCGGCGGGATCCCGGTGACCGAGCTGGCGCGCACCCACGGCACCCCGCTGTTCGTGCTCGACGAGGGCGACTTCCGCGGTCGCGCGGAGGAGTTCGCCGGCGCGTTCGACGGCGCCGACGTCCACTACGCGTCCAAGGCCTTCCTCTGCGGCCAGGTGGCCCGCTGGATCGCCGACGACGGCCTGCACCTGGACGCCTGCAGCGGCAACGAGCTCTCCCTCGCGCTGGCCGCCGGATTCCCCGCCGAGCGGATCGCGCTGCACGGCAACAACAAGTCCCTCCCCGAGCTCCGGCTCGCCGTCGACGCCGGCATCGGGCACGTCGTCGTCGACTCCTTCGACGAGATCGACCGGCTGCTGCCGCTGGCCGCGGCCCGGGTGGCCGACGGCGGCACCCCGGTGCCCGTGCTCATCCGCGCCACGGTCGGCATCGAGGCGCACACCCACGAGTTCATCGCCACCGCCCACGAGGACCAGAAGTTCGGCTTCTCGCTCGCCACCGGCGACGCGCTGACCGCCGCCGTCCGGGTGATCCGGGAGCCGGCCCTGCAGCTGACCGGGCTGCACAGCCACATCGGCTCGCAGATCTTCGACACCGCCGGCTTCGAGGCGGCCGCGCACCGCGTCGTCGGCCTGCTCGGCCAGGTGCACCAGGCCACCGGTGAGGTCCTCGCAGAACTCAACCTCGGCGGCGGCTTCGGCATCGCCTACCTCTCCGAGGACGACCCGGTGAGCCCGCACGACGTCGCCGCGAAGCTGCGGGCCGTCATCGCCGCCGAGTGCGCCCAGCTCGGCCTGCCGGTGCCGCGGCTGGCGGTGGAGCCGGGCCGGGCGATCGCCGGGCCGGGCACCGTGACGCTGTACGAGATCGGCACGATCAAGCCGGTGCGGCTCGGCGCCAGCGGCGCCCCGGGTACACCGCTCGTGCGCAATTACGTGTCGGTGGACGGCGGGATGAGCGACAACATCCGCACCGCCCTCTACGACGCCAGCTACACCTGCGTGTTGGCCAACCGCACCTCCGACGCCCCGCCGGCGCTGTGCCGCGTGGTGGGCAAGCACTGCGAGAGCGGCGACATCCTGGTGCGCGACCTGTGGCTGCCGTCCGACGTGCAGCCCGGTGACCTGCTCGCGGTGGCCGCGACCGGCGCCTATTGCTGGTCGATGGCGAGCAACTACAACTACCTGCTCAAGCCTCCGGTGGTCGCCGTGCGGGACGGTGCGGCCACCGAGATCGTCCGGCGTCAGACACTGTCCGACGTGTTCGCCCTCGACGCGGTCCTCGCGGACCTGCCGGCCCCAGCGGGAGCGCCCTCGTGAAGCCACTCAAGGTCGCGCTGCTCGGGTGCGGCACCGTCGGCAGCGCCGTCCTGAACCTGATCGAGGAGCAGGCCGAGGACCTCACTGCCCGCATCGGACGTCGGGTCGAGGTCGCCGGCATCGCCGTCCGGCGGCCGGCGCACCACCCCGACGTGCCCGCGCACCTGCTGACCACGGACGCCGAGGCCCTGGTCCGCCGCGACGACGTCGACCTGGTGGTCGAGGTGATCGGCGGCATCGAGCCCGCCCGCACGCTCATGCTGGCCGCCTTCGAGGCCGGCAAGTCGGTGGTCAGCGCGAACAAGGCGCTGTTGGCCGAGGACGGCGTCGCGCTGCACGCCGCCGCCGCCAAGGCGGGCGTGGACCTGTACTACGAGGCGGCCGTCGCCGGCGCCATCCCGCTGCTGCGTCCGCTGCGCGAGTCGCTGGCCGGCGACCAGATCCGCAAGGTCGTCGGCATCGTCAACGGCACGACCAACTACATCCTGTCCCGGATGGCCGAGACCGGCGCCGGCTTCGCCGAGGCGCTGGCCGAGGCCACCGAGCTCGGTTACGCCGAAGCCGACCCGACCGCCGACATCGACGGATTCGACGCCGCGGCCAAGGCGGCGATCCTCGCCTCGCTCTCGTTCCACACGCCGGTCAACGCCTCCGACGTACACCGCGAGGGCATCTCCGCGGTGTCGGCCACCGACGTGGCCCGCGCCGCCGAGATCGGCTGCACGGTCAAGCTGCTGGCCATCTGCGAGCGGGTCGCCAACGGTGAGGGGGATTCGGTCGCCGTCCGCGTGCACCCGGCGATGATCCCGACGACCCACCCGCTGGCCGCGGTCGGCGGCGCCTTCAACGCCGTCTTCGTCGAGGCCGAGGCGGCCGGTCAGCTGATGTTCTACGGCCAGGGAGCCGGCGGGCTGCCGACGGCCAGCGCCGTGCTCGGCGACCTCGTCGCCGTGGCGCGCAACCGGTTGGCCGGGGCCGCCGGCCAGGGCAGCACCGGTTACGCGAACCTCGAGGTCCGGCCGATGGACGAGACCCCGACCCGGTACCACGTGAGCCTCGACGTGGCCGACAAGCCCGGCGTGCTGGCCACGGTCGCGCACGAGTTCGCAGCACACGACGTGAGCATCTCCACCGTCCGCCAGAACGGGCGCGGGGACGCCGCCACACTGGTGATCGTCACCCACAGCGCCCCCGACGCGGCCCTGTCTGCCACCATCGCGGCGCTGCGGGAGATGCCCGCCGTCCGGGCCGTCACCAGCGTCCTGCGGGTGGAGGGGCTCTCATGAACAGGTCGCCGGGCTGGCCAGGGTTGATCGAGGCCTATCGCGAGCGACTGCCGGTCACCGCGAGCACGCCGGTCGTCACCCTCCAGGAGGGCAACACGCCGCTGCTGCCGGCGCCGGAGCTCTCCCGCCGCACCGGGTGCGAGGTCTACCTCAAGGTCGAGGGGCTGAACCCGACCGGCTCCTTCAAGGACCGCGGCATGACGATGGCCATCAGCAAGGCCGTCGAGGAGGGTGCGAAGGCGGTCATCTGCGCCTCGACCGGCAACACCAGCGCGAGCGCGGCCGCCTATGCCGCCCGTGCCGGCATCACCTGCGCCGTGCTCGTGCCGCAGGGGAAGATCGCGATGGGCAAGCTCGCGCAGGCCCTCGTGCACGGCGCGCAACTGCTGCAGGTCGAGGGCAACTTCGACGACTGCCTGGCGCTGGCCAGCAAGCTGGCGATCGACTACCCGGTGAGCCTGGTCAACAGCGTCAACCAGTTCCGCATCGAGGGCCAGAAGACGGCATCGTTCGAGATCGTCGACGTCCTCGGCGACGCTCCCGACATCCACTGCCTCCCGGTCGGCAACGCCGGCAACATCACCGCCTACTGGCAGGGCTACCGCGAGTACTGCGACGACAGTCCAGCCCCCGGCCCCGCGACGCACACGCCGCGCATGTGGGGCTTCCAGGCCGCCGGCTCCGCGCCCATCGTCACCGGCAAGGTGGTCGAGCGGCCGGAGACGATCGCGACGGCCATCCGCATCGGCAACCCGGCGTCCTGGACCAAGGCGATCGACGCGCGTGACACCTCCGGGGGCCGTATCGACGCCGTCACCGACCGCGCGATCCTCGCCGCCTACCGGCTGCTGGCCCGCAGTGAGGCGGTGTTCGTCGAGCCGGCGTCGGCCGCCTCCGTCGCGGGGCTGCTGCAGGTCGCCGCGGCCGGGGAGCTCGAGCCCGGGCAGCGGGTGGTCTGCACCGTGACGGGCAACGGGCTCAAGGATCCGGAGTGGGCGATCTCCGGAGCGCCCGCGCCGCAGACCATCCCGGTCGACGCGGCCGCCGCCGCGGCGCAACTGGGCCTGTGACCCGGGTCCGGGTTCCGGCGACCAGCGCCAACCTCGGCCCGGCGTTCGACTCTGCCGGCCTGGCGCTGACCTGCTACGACGTCCTCGAGTTCGCCGTCCTGCCGTCGGGCCTGGAGGTGTCGGTCTCCGGCGTCGGCGCGGAGGAGTTGCCCACCGACGAGTCACACCTCGTCGTCCGCGCGTTCCGGGCCGCGTGCGCGGAGCTGGGCTGGACGCCGTCCGGTCTGCGCGTGGTCGCCGAGAACGGCATCCCGCAGGGGCGGGGGATGGGGTCGTCGGCCGCCGCCGTCGTCGCCGGTGTGCTGGGCGCGTGGGCGCTCTGTCCGGACGTCGAGGACATCGACGAGGGCGCCGTCCTCCGCCTGACCACCGAGCTGGAGGGGCACCCGGACAACGTCGCGCCCTGCCTGCTCGGCGGTGCGACGCTGTCGTGGACGGAGTCCGACGGCGCCCGGGCCGTGCGGCTCGCTGTCGCGCCGGGCATCCGGCCCGTCGTCCTCGTGCCCGACGCGACGCTGTCGACGCACGTCGCCCGCGGTCTGCTGCCCGAGGCCGTGCCGCACGCGGACGCCGTCTTCAACGCCGCCCGATCCGCGCTCCTGGTGCACGCGCTGACCGCCGATCCCGCGCTGCTGTTCGAGGCGACCGACGACCGGCTGCACCAGCGTCAGCGCGGGTCCGCGATGCCCGACTCCCTGGCCCTGATCGACCGGCTGCGCGAGCGCGGCCACGCCGCGGTCGTCTCGGGGGCCGGACCGAGCGTGCTCGTCCTCGGGCCGGAGAGCGCGGTGCCGGAGGTGACCGCGCTCACCCCTGCGGGGTGGATCGCACTGCCCCTGGCGGTGGATACGGCGGGGGCAGAGGTGCTGGCCGGGGCGGCTGGGGTATCTTCTCGGTAACGAGGAACACACCGGTACCCATCGGTGTTGTCCAGCACGTGAGCGGCGTCTAGGCTCACGGCGTAGCCGCCCACTCGGGCGAGCCTCGCGCGGGGCCGAAGCAGACGATCTCTCTTCGCCGCTGATCCGCCTCGCATTTTTTCGACCCGTTCCCTTCTGTGACCCCGCCTCCGGGCCGGACCGCAGGGGGTCGGGGCACCCCCTGCGCTGCAACGCGCAGGTCACCGCAGGGAAGGACCTGTACGTGAGTGAAACCACCGACCTCGTCGAGTCCGGCGCGCAGGACGCCGCCGGAACGAGCGAGGCACCTGCCGCTTCTGGGACGACGGGCAGCGCCCGGCGCCGCGGCAACGGTCTGGCGGGGATGCTGCTGCCCGAACTGCAGCGCCTCGCGGGCGAACTCGGCATCGCCGGCACCGGCCGGATGCGCAAGGGCGACCTCGTAGCCGCCATCTCCGCCCGTCAGGTGGGTGCGTCCGCCCCGGCGGACACCCCCTCCGGGACCACCGACACCTCCACCGTGCCCGCGCCCGCGGCCGCCGAGCCCCTCGAGGCTCCGGTCAGCGGCGGCGCCAACTCCGGGCCGCTCAACGGCACCGCGACCGACGCCGGCGCGCCGGAGACCACCGAGAGCGTCCAGAGCACCCGCCCCGCCCGCACCCGCCGCGGTGCCAGCCGGCCGGCCGGTTCGCCGTCCGCCGACGCGACTCCCGCGGACGCGCCGGCCGTCTCCACCGGCGAGACCGACACCACGACCGCACCGGCCGACGGCGAGCGCACCGAGGGCGACCGCCCGCAGCGCACCCGCGACCGCGGCCCGCGCAACCGTGATGGCGGCGCGGATCGCAACGCCCCCCGCGACGGCGCCGACCGCAACGCACCGCGTGACGGCGGCGCCGACCGCAACGCACCCCGCGATGGCGCCGACCGCAACGCACCCCGTGACGGCGCCGACCGCAACGCACCCCGTGACGGCGCCGACCGCAACGCACCCCGTGACAGCGGCAACCGCGGGCCGGGCACCAACGACCGGAGCGACCGCGGTGGTCGCCCGGACAACCGCACCGACGGTCGCACCACCAACGACCGGAACAGCCCCACCAACGACGAGGACGACGACGACTTCGAGGGCGGCCGTGGCCGCCGCGGGCGTCGGTACCGCGACCGCAACCGCCGGGGTGGCAACGCCCAGGGTGGCGGCGGTGGCCGGGAGCGCTTCGACCAGGGCGAGCCGACCGTCAGCGAGGACGACGTCCTGCTGCCCGTCGCGGGCATCCTCGACGTGCTGGACAACTACGCGTTCGTCCGCACCTCGGGGTACCTGACCGGGCCGAACGACGTCTACGTCTCCCTGTCGCAGGTGCGGCGCTATGGCCTGCGCCGCGGGGACGCCGTCACCGGCGCCGTCCGCCAGCCGCGCGACGGGGAGCGCAAGGACAAGTACAACGCGCTCGTCCGCCTCGACACGGTCAACGGCCTCGAGCCCGACCAGGCCCGCAACCGGCCGGAGTTCACCAAGCTGACCCCGCTCTACCCGCAGGAGCGCCTGCGGCTGGAGACCGAGTCGCACCTGCTGACCAGCCGGGTCATGGATCTGGTCATGCCGATCGGCAAGGGCCAGCGCGCGCTGATCGTCAGCCCCCCGAAGGCCGGCAAGACGATGGTGCTGCAGTCGATCGCCAACGCGATCACGACCAACAACCCCGAGTGCCACCTGATGGTCGTCCTGGTCGACGAGCGCCCCGAAGAGGTCACCGACATGCAGCGCTCGGTGAAGGGCGAGGTCATCGCCTCGACCTTCGACCGGCCGCCGTCGGACCACACGACCGTCGCCGAGCTCTCCATCGAGCGGGCCAAGCGCCTGG
>Ga0308173_10002267_pt1 | contig 10142 bp, 9 predicted proteins | sample PhyPR1_FD_203716 | JGI IMG/M metagenome (GOLD analysis project Ga0308173, IMG submission 203716) | Soil microbial communities from UC Gill Tract Community Farm, Albany, California, United States - DLSLS.P.R1 | ecosystem: Environmental > Terrestrial > Soil > Agricultural land | place: USA... | reverse complement strand
TCGTCACTACTCGCCCCCCGGCATTCACTTTGCCATAGTATCAACTGCATCGCTCGTCTTCGCTTCTCTTGCCGTTCGCAGCATGCGCCTCTCCCAGCCTCAGCGTGCGCTCGCCCGGAGCGCGGCAGCTCCTCTCACCGACAGCGGCACCTTCGTCGGGATCGCGCTGCTGGTGATGTTCGGTGATCTCGTCTCCAAGGCGATGGCGGTCGGGCTCTGGAGTGGCGAGCGATATCCCCTTCTCGGGAGCCGCGTGCTCATCGAGGTGGTGCACAATCCGCTGGGCGCGTTCAGCACGTCGTACGGTGCGCACACCTTCGAGATCAATGTCGTGGCGACCCTCGCGGCCGCGCTGCTGGCGATGGTCTACTGCCCGCGCCTCGCGCGACTCGATGCCCTCGCGCCGAGCGGGCTCGGGCTCGTCACCGGCGCCGCGTTAGGCAACCTGGCGAGCATGGTCACCTCGCCGCGCGGGGTGCCCGACTTCCTCGCGGTCGCGCACGGGCAGGGGTCGGTGCTCGTGCTCAACGTCGCCGATGTCGCGGCCTATATCGGGCTCGCCTGCTGCGCGCGAATCGCGTGGTCGATCCTTCGCGTGGCGGTGTCGACGGCGCGCGGACACTGACGGGTGAAACGACGAAGGCGCCCGACCGCGGTCGGGCGCCTTCGTCGTCTCGGTTACTGTTCGGCGGTCAGGGGCGCGGCTTTGCGTGCCGGGTCTCGCCCGAGCTCGACGAGCCGGAGCTGCTGCTCGAGGTCGAGCCGTTCGACGTGCTCCCGCTTCCGCTGCTTGTCCCACCACCGCCGCCGCTCCGGGTCGATGCGCTCTCGCCGCTCGGCGAGCCCGATGTCGGTCGTGTGTAGCCACGTCCATTCACGACATGACCGTGGGGGCGCGCCGGAGTGCCGCCGTTGCCGCGCACGATCACGATCGGTGGCTGGTAGAGGTAGCCGTAGCCATAACCGTTGTACCCGTTGCCATAGCCGAGGTAGGAGTACGGCAGGTAGCCATACTGCGAATACCCGTACGGCCGGTAGCCGAAGCCGTTCTCGTATCCGAATGGATCCGACGGCGGCAGCGTGACGTACACGGTACGCCCGCTCCCCTGGAGCGCGCCGGCGGATGCCACCCGCGCCGAGCGGTCGAGCGCGAACACGTTCGGATACGCGAGAGCGACCATGAGGTCGGTGATCCGCCCCGGCACTCCCTCGTCGGCGAGCGCGGCGAGTCGCTTCGCGTCGACGACGAAGCGATCGCCTCGCTCGACGAGCCACGCTTCGACCACGAGCTCGTCGACGCTGTTGACCGCGTCGACGATGTCGGCCCCGGTGAGCGCGCCGGTCATCGCCGCGCGCGCGGCCGTCACCGGCACTGCGTCGGCGCGGGGGACGAGCGCGCTGTCGAGGGCGATGCCGTCAGGCGCGGCGACGCTCCGGTAGCGGGCCACGTGCACCGACTTCGACCCGCCGCTCGCGATCTCGTCGATGCGCATCAGCTCTCCATCACTCGACATCGCGAGCATGCCGCTCGACGCGCGCGAGACATTGCCCCCGCAATCGTATTCGGAGCGCAGGTACACGCGGCGGCCGTCGGGGGACCAGGATGCGCCCTCCCAGCCGTCGCAGTCGTCGCGCTTGCGGGCGAGGTGCGCATTGCCGGCGTCCACGGTGTCGCGTGCTCCCACCTGGCCTCCGGCGACCGTCACGAATTCGACGGCCTTCGCGCTCGCCGTCGGCAGGATGCACAGCTTCGGCGACTGCGCATCGCGCGCGCGCTGGTCCATCCATGCAGTGTACGTGTCGGCTGACCCGGCGGTCACCGGCTGCCAGCAGCCGAGCAGCGCCTGCCAGCGAGCGTCAGGCCTGACGTTTTGCGCGTTCGCCACTGGAGCCAGCGCCAGCGCGCCGGCGAGCAGCGATACGCCGAGCCCGATCACGCTTCTGGTCATCATTGTCGTTGTCATGGTAGCCATCCTGTCGGGTCAGAACCTGACGTTGAGCCCGAGCGTGATACCGAGGTCCGAGAGGTCGATCCCATCGAAGCCGGTGAAGTCCGTGCCGAGCGATGCCTTCGCCCAGGTGTAGCGCGCCTCGCCCGTGAGGGCAAGCCGTGGGGTGAGCGAATAGTCGGCGCCGGCCATCGCGTGCGCCGATCCGGTCCATCCCGACGATTCGAACTCGTCGGGGAAGACATCGCTCGTCTGGAAGTCGATGAACTCCCCCGTCTGGCGCAGGCGGTACCACATCATCCCGCCCCCAGCGCCGACGTACGGCACGAACTTGTTCGGGATCCACGCGAACTTTCCGATCGACCGGCCGCGCGGCGCGAGATAGAACCGCGCACCGGCGGTGAGCGGCACTCGCGCGAGGCTCGTCGTCTGGGCGATGGGCAGGTTGTCAGTCCCGATGAAGTCCCGGAACTCCGAGGGTTTCTTCCACCCGGAATAGCCGGCGCCGAAATCGAGGTCGACGCGCGGGGCGACCGTCACGAGAAGGTCGGCGCCGAATGACGGCGAGCGAAAGTCCCCCTTGTTCAGGGTGAACTGGTCGGTGAGGAACGAGTAGAGGTCGCCGCTGGCGATCGCCGACGCGAACCCGCCGCGGACGATGAAGGCGCCGACCGGCTTCTGGAAGAGGAAGCCGTCACCCGAGCCCTGCGCGCCCGCGGCAGGGGCGGCGAGGAAGGTCGCGGCGATCGCGACCGCTGCGGCGGCGAGCCTGCGGCCCGTGGTCTTCGCCATGGTACCCTCACGCGTGGAAGGAATCCCTGCCATACACACTACGCCCCCTAACGTTCCTTCGCCAGCCGGAGCGCGTCACGGCCGGATTCCTGCCTGTCTGGACTCCCTCAACCGTCAACAAGGAGCTTCCGAATGAACATCGATTGGCGCCACGACATCGACCGTGTCCTCACCGACGCGAAGGCCCGGAACAAGTACGTGCTCCTCGACTTCAGCGCTGCGCCGATGTGAGGGGGCTGTGCTCGGCTGGATGCCGAGGTGTATCCCGATGAGCGCGTCGCGCGGCTCATCACGGAGAATTTCATCCCCGCGCGCGTGCACGTGAAGGACCAGGCGGCGGACTTCCAGCGCTTCGGGGAGCGCTACGATGCCCAGTGGACGCCGACGATCATCTTCCTCGATCCCGATGGCGTCGAGCGGCATCGCATCGAGGGGTTCCTGCCTAACGATGACTTCCTCGCCCAGCTGATGGTCGGCCTCGGCCAGCTCGCCTTCCGGCGCGGGGACTTCACCACCGCCGAGCGCTGGTTCCAGCGGGTGGTCGACACCCTGCCGAAGACCGACGCCGCCCCCGAGGCACAATACTGGGCCGGCGTCTCCCGCTACAAGGGCAGCGGCGACCCCGCCGCGTTAGGCGCGACGGCAAAGGCCTTCAGCGACCGGTACCAGGACAGCACCTGGGCGAAGAAGGCCTCGATCTGGAAGTGAACTGGAGGTGTCAGGGGTCAGGGGTCGGGGTCTTGGGGGCAGGGACCAGTCGCCGAGGCCTCGACACCTGACCCCTGACACCAAGCAGTTCGTTGTTCCCGCCGTGCCTAACGCCTGGCCCCTGGCCCCGGGCCACCCGCAGTTCAGTGCGTCATCCCCGTCTTCAGCACGATCTTGTTGCACTCGTCTTCCTTGTGCGTGAAGATGTCGAAGCCGGCCGGGGCGTCCTCGAGGCTCATCGTGTGCGAGATGACGAAGCTCGGGTCGATCTCCCCCTTCTGGATCCGCTCGAGCAGCGGCTGCATGTAGCGGTGCACGTGGCACTGGCCGGTCCTGATCGTGAGCGAGCGGTTCATCACCGAGCCGATCGGGAACTTGTCGGCGAAGCCGCTGTAGACGCCGATGATCGACACCGTGCCGCCGTTCGCGCACGTCATGATCGCCTGGCGGAGCGCGGCGATGCGGTCGTTCTCCCAGCGCATCGACTGCTTCGCCTTGTCGTAGAGCCCGTGCACCCCCGGCGCGTGCGATTCGAGGCCGACCGCGTCGATGCAGGCGTCGGGACCGCGGCCGCCGGTCAGCTCCTTCAGCGCCTCGATGACGCTCGTCTCCTCGTAGTTGATCGTCACGTCGGCACCGGCGGTCCGTGCCCGCTCGAGCCGATACGGGAAGCGGTCGATCGCGATCACCCGCTCGGCGCCGAGCAGCTTGGCGCTGGCGATCGCGAACTGCCCGACCGGCCCGCACCCCCACACCGCGATCACGTCGCCGGGCTTGATGCCGCACATCTCCGCTCCCATGTAGCCGGTCGGGAAGATGTCGGTCAGGAAGAGCACCTTCTCGTCGGACAGCTCGTCGGGAACCTTGAGCGGTCCGAAGTCGGCGAAGGGCACGCGCGCGAACTCGGCCTGCCCGCCGGCGAACCCGCCGAGCATGTGCGAGTAGCCGAACACGCCGGCCGGCGAATGCCCCATCATCTGCTCGGCGATGTGCGCGTTAGGGTTCGAGTTCTCGCAGAGTGACGTCATTCCCTTCTTGCAGTTGTAGCAGACCCCGCAGGCGATCGGAAAGGGGACGACGACACGATCCCCGACCTTCAGCTTCTTCACGTTCTTCCCGGTCTCGACGACCTCGCCCATGAACTCGTGGCCGAGGATGTCGCCGTGCTCCATCGTCGGCATGAACCCGTTGAAGAGGTGGAGGTCCGATCCGCAGATCGCCGTCGACGAGACCTTGATGATCACGTCGTGCGAGTTGAGGATCTTCGGATCCGGCACCGTCTCGACCTTCAGGTGCTTCGCGCCTTCCCAGCAGTTTGCTCGCATCGTCTTCTCCGTCCGAAGTCGTCAGTCGTTCCCGGGGCGGCGCCGCTCGCGCCGCCCGCGATCGTCGTCTCAGTCCTTCAGGTCGCCCTGCTTCGGGGGCTGTCCCGGCTGCATTCCCTTCGCTGCCGTCGGGTCGGACAGCGTGATCTCGCCGAGCTCCATCATCTGCTTGAAGCGCTTGAGGTCGGCGCTGAGCGCGGCCTGCGGGATCTTCTTGAACATGTTCGCGAGCTTCGCGCCGACGGCGCCCCCGCGCGGATGGTATTCCATCTCGAGGTGCACTTCGGTGCCGCGGTCGCCCGGTGCCTGCACGAACGTCACCGAGCCGAGGTTGTCCACCGCTTCGTGCTCGAGCGAGTGCCAGGCGATGTATTCGTTCGGTCGATCCTCGATCGTCTCGGCGTCCCACTCCGCCGTTAGGCCTGCGGGTGCCTTTGCCTTCCAGTGCGACCGGCCCGCCCCCGTCATCCGCACCGACTCGAGGTGTCCCATGAACCGCGGCAGGTTGCCGAGATCCTTCCAGAACTCGTAGACCTCGGCGACCGGACGGCCGACGGTGATCTGCGCGGCGAGGTGGACGGTGCCGTCGTCGCCGGGGGAGAGCTGGAAGCTTCCTTCGTCGTGTCCCTGCGCCGGAAGCTTCTCGCTCGTGAGCTTCGCGCCCTGCATGATGTCGAGCGCGGTGACGCCGAGGACGGCGAGTGTCGCGGCGAGCAGCTTCGCGTTGTTGTTGTTCTCGGTCTCGTCGCGCATGCGGCGGCCGAGGAAGGCGAGGTCGATGGCGTCGCCGCCGACGCGCGACCAGAGCCAGTAGGTCGGCTTCGGCCGCGTCAGCAGCCCGACGCCGGCCGCGATCTCGCGGATACCGAAGGTGCGCAGCGTACCGACGTGCTCATCCTCATCCTCGATCCCGACCAGCTTCGCGACCTGTCGCGGCGCGAGGAGCTCGGCGAGCCCGAGGCCGACGCTGAACCAGCCGAGAAACTTCGTCGTTCCGTCCTTCCAGTCCGGCGTCTCGCTGTAGTGCTCCGGCGCATCCTTCCAGTTGCGGCCGCCCTGCGTCACCGGACCGCGCGACGCCCCGTTGCTTCCATTCTGTTTCGTGCCGCTCGGTGCCTGTTGTGTCGCCATCTCGTCTCTCCTCCGGGTAGGGCTGGATGCCGGCACGCTGCGCCAGGCATTGACCGTTAGGGAGACAACCGTTTTGCAGATGGCGTGCCTTCGAATCCGCCCCAGCGCGAGTCCTGCGAGAAATCGAGATCCGGAGCGAGGTCAACGATCGGGGTCGCGGGCCCCGGCCGTCACGCAGCTCGCCACAACCGATCGCGCTGGCCCGCGTCGCGCCGGAGCCGCACCACCGACGGCGCGGGTCACCAGCAACACGTCGCCCACCGCGCGTTCGCCCGTTGGATCGGATGGCGAGTTCACGACGCTGTCGCCGACGACGAGCGTGGTCGAGCCCCCGCCGTCGAGGTTCAGCGCATCCCATGCGCCGAGTCCGATCATCGCTGCCGCAAGCTCGCCGAGCGACATGCCGACGCTCGCCGCCTGGCGGCCATCCACCGCGACGAGCAGGAGGGTGTCGCCGCCGCGGGTGATCCCGACCGCCGAGCGGGGATGGCGCGCCGCGGAGAACTTCGGCCCCGTGCCCTCGAGCGAATCCGCCTTCGCCGCCACGCTCACGCCGGCCCGGACGATCCGCGGCCATCCGCCGACGAGTGCGCGCGGCGTTCCATCCGGCGCAATCGTCGCAACGACGGTGACGACGTCGCCGGCACGAAGCTGCGCGACCGCACTCGCCGTCCCCGCCGCGCCGACGAGCAGTGCGCGCGTCCCCGCGCTGTCGCCGACGTCGTCCCGCGCGTCGGCGCGCACGCGATAGCCTAACGTGTCGCCGGCGACCCGGATCCGCTCGAGTGGAACGGCGACCGATCGCACGCTCATTGGAAATCGCGGCGTGCGTCCCATCCATTCGGTGTAGAGCGAGACCGCGCCGGCGACTGGCGCACCATTGATCGAGCCGAGGGACCAGCGCCCGCGCGGCGTGCGCACGGTCCCGGTCAACCGGAACTGGTCGATCGACGGTCGACCGTCCCTTTCGATCGCGATCTGCGAGTGAATGTGGCGGCCGCGATCGAATGGCGACTCGGTCACTCCGACTCCCTTCACGATCTCGCCATCGACGACGACGTTGTTCTCGCTGATCCCCGTGCCGCCCTCGAGATCGAAGAACCCGGCATTGATCACCGCGATGACGTGGTCGCCGTCCGCGTTCATCCGATGCGAGATCGCGCTCGGCCGCTCGCGCCCGATGAATCGGTCGCACGCCCGCGCCGCGCTGATCGCGAGGTCGCGCTGTTTCAGGTCCACGGCGAGAACGTGAATGACCCATGGCCCATCGGCGCGCGCGATGCGGCGCAGCGTCACGCCGGGCGCGACGACTGCTGGCGCACTGTCGGCCGTCGCACCCTGGGCGCGTGACGCCGCCGGAGCTCCGCTGGCGAGGGTTGCGGCGAGGATGATTGAAGTGCGTCGCGACAGGCGCATGCGTCTCACTGGAGTTCGATGTCCCGAATGTGGACGGGGCGCCGCGCAACGCGCGGCGCCCCGTTGATCTCCCTGCGCGCTGTCAGACGGTGAGCGCGCTCAGGTAGTTGTAGCTCGCCGTGATCGACCCGAACGCCCCACCCGGGCCCTCGGCCGCGTTGTCGTGCTCGACGAAGTAATGCTTGATCCCCGCGAGCTCGCGCTTCGCGAAGATTCGCTTCCAGTCGATCGTGCCGTTGCCGACCGACGTCATGTCGAGGTTGGCGCCCATCGCATCCTTCACGTGCACGAGGGGGAATCTGCCGGGATACTTCGCGAACCAGGCAAGGGGATCCTGTCCACCCTTCGTCGCCCAGTAGAGATCCATCTCGAGCTTCACGAGCGAGGGATCGCTGTTCGCGAGGAGCACCTCGAAGGGGACAACGTCGCCGATCTTCTGGAATTCGAAGTCGTGGTTGTGATAGGCGAACTGCAGTCCCGCGCCCTGCACCCTGCGCCCGATGTCGGTCAGCGTCCCGCCGAAGCTCTTCCACGCGTCGACGGTGCTTCCGCGCTGGCTCGGGTCGAGCCACGGACAGACGATGTACTCGTGTCCGATCGTCTTCGCCGCGGCGATGACCTGCGTCAGGTCACCTTGCAGCATCTGCAGCGGGATGTGCGCCGACGGCGCCGTCAGGTGATTCTGGTCGAGCATCGCGCGGATCTCGGCCGGGCTGTGGTTGAAATAGCCGGCGAATTCGACTTCGGTGTAACCGATCTGCGCGACGCGGGCGAGCGTCGCGGCGACGTCCTTCTGCATCTCGTCGCGCACCGTGTAGAGCTGCACCCCGATCGGGCGGATCTTCGCGCCAGTCGCGCCGCTCGAGGGGGAGGGAACGGTCGTCGCGGATTCGCGATTCGCGCTCGCCGCTTTCGTCGCGCAGGCGAGAGCGCTGATCCCGCTCGCCGCGAGCGCCGCCCCACCGAGAGCAGTCAGGAAGGAGCGCCGATCCTGCGGCGTCCGCGGGGAGCCTGCATCGTTCGACATGGAATCTCCGGTCGTAGTCGCCGCGAACATGGCGGTCCGCAGGACGCGGCGCAATGACCTGCGGCGCGGGTTCCGGCTGCATCCCTCTCGCGGCGGAAGCGCACGGACCGTACGTTATCGCCCGAATCTCCTCCCCGCGCCCACGGAGCCATGTCCAGACAGATCTCTCCACGAGCTGCAGTCTCCGCACTTGCCGCATGCCTCGCTGCCGCCTGCGCGACTCCGCAGAAGAACGCGGCCGCCGGCGACTCGACCACATCGACAACCACAACCAGCACCGCCGCCGCGATCAGCGCGCCACTCGACACGAGCTGGCACACACTCGTCGGTGGGGCCGGGACCAGCAGCGCGTGGCGCGGCTACAAGACGCAAGCCTTCCCGACCAACTGGAAAGTGGTCGGCGACACGCTGACAAAGTCGGGAAGCGCCGATGATCTCATCAGTCGCGACCAATTCGGCGACTTTGAGCTGACGTGGGACTGGAAGCTCGATCCGGGGGGCAACGCGGGAATCTTTTATCGCGCGACGGAGCGGTACGACAAGATCTACTGGAGCGGAACCGAATACCAATTGCTCGACGACGCGAAGCATCCGGATGGCAAGAGCCGCCTGACGTCAGCGGGTGCGGCGTACGCGATCTATCCGTCGCCCGCCGGGTTCGTGAAGCCGGCGAACCAGTGGAACACCTCACGCATCGTCGCGCGCGGTGCGCACGTCGAGCACTGGCTCAACGGACAGAAGGTCGTCGACTACCAGATGTGGAGCCCCGACTGGAAGGCCAAGGTCAAGGCGAGCAAGTTCTCGGCGTATCCGGACTATGGTCTCGCCAAGCGGGGATACATCGGCATCCAGGGTGACCACGATGGCACCCTCGCGATCCGTAACATGCGCATCCGGGAGCTGCAATGAGCCGCGTGAACGAGACGATCGCCGAGACGCCGCGCGCGTCCGGCTCGGGTGCCCGCGGCCGCCTCGCCGCGATGATGTTTCTCCAGTACTTCGTGTGGGGCGTCTGGTTCGTGACGATGGGAACGTACCTGTCGCGCACCCTTCACTTCACCGACCAGCAGGTCGGGCTCGCATATGGCGCGACGGCGATCGCCGCCCTCGTCTCGCCGTTCTTCATCGGCGCGGTGGCCGATCGCTACTTCGACAGCGAGAAGCTGCTCGCCGCGCTGCACATCGTCGGTGGCGTGCTGCTCTGGGCGGTGTCGATGCAGACGTCGTTCTCGACGTTCTATCCCCTGCTCATCGTCTACGCGCTCTGCTTCATGCCGACGCTGAGCCTGACGAACTCGATCTCCTTCCACCACGTCACCGATCCGGGGCGCGACTTCCCGTTGATCCGCGTGCTCGGCACCATCGGCTGGATCGTGGCGGGAATCCTCGTCGGCAAGGTGCTTCACGCCGATGCCAGCGTCCTTCCGCTGCAGCTGGGCGCCGGTGCATCGATCCTTCTCGGGCTCTACTCCTTCGCGCTGCCGCACACGCCGCCGAAGTCTGCCGGGCGCGGGTTCAGCGCCCGTGATGCGCTCGGACTCGATGCGCTCTACCTCATGCGCGACCGGTCGTTCCTCACCTTCGTGATCGGCTCGTTCCTCCTCTGCATTCCCCTGCAGTTCTACTACGCGTTCACGAACCCGTTCCTCAACGAGATCGGCGCGCCCGAGCCAGCGTTCATCCAGACGTTCGGGCAGATGTCCGAGATCTTCTTCATGCTGATGCTCCCCTTCGCCCTGCGGAAGTTCGGCATCCGCGGCATCATGCTCGGGGGAATGCTCGGCTGGGCGGTGC
>Ga0308173_10002266_pt1 | contig 10143 bp, 7 predicted proteins | sample PhyPR1_FD_203716 | JGI IMG/M metagenome (GOLD analysis project Ga0308173, IMG submission 203716) | Soil microbial communities from UC Gill Tract Community Farm, Albany, California, United States - DLSLS.P.R1 | ecosystem: Environmental > Terrestrial > Soil > Agricultural land | place: USA... | reverse complement strand
CCCTCTCCCAGTCGCGTGACGGCCTGGGTGAGCAGGGGCCGGTCGCCGCGCAGTGCCGAGTCGGCGAGCAGGCCCAGGCGCAGCCCGAGCAGACGCTCGTGCGTACGCGTGCTGCCGGCGCCGCGGCCCAGCGGGACCTTGAGCTCGTCGTCGGGAGCGGACTGCGACAGCGTGTCGAGGATCTCGATGCCGGCCTCGTCAGGCGTGTGCACGGTGTCGCGCAGCGGGACCTCCTTGATGAAGAGGGTGACGAGCAGCGCGAGCGCGAACGGAACCAGGCCCCAGACGAACACGGTGTGCAGCGAGTCGGCGAGGCCCTGCTGGACGCCGGTGGCGATCTGCGGGGGCAGCTTGGCCAGGGCCGAGGGGTCGAGCACCGAGCCGGCGCTGATCTCCTGCCCCGAGGCCTGCATCTGCTTGACCACCGAGGTGGGCAGGTGCGAGGCGATGTTGCCGGCGAGGCCGCTCGTCATGATGGTGCCGAACACGGCGGTGCCCACGGTGGAGCCGACGTTGCGGAAGAACTGCGTCGACGCGGTGGCGACGCCGAGGTCCTTGCGCTGGGCGGAGTTCTGGATGATCAGGGTGAAGACCTGCAGCGCCATGCCGAGGCCGACGCCGAAGACGATCATCGACAGGGTGAGGTCGGTCTGGCTCGAGCCGTAGTGCAGCTGGGTGAGCAACCAGAAGCCGACGCCCATGATGAGGATGCCCGCGATGGTCTGCAGCTTGTAGCGGCCGGTCTTGGTGATGACGAGCCCGGCGACGACCGACAGGCCGATCATCGCAACCGACATCGGCATGAGGATCAGGCCCGAGTTCGTGGCCGAGGCGCCGAGCACGCCCTGCGCGTAGACGGGCAGGTAGATCATCGCGCCGAACATCATGACCGAGACCATGAACGCGGCGATGTTCGAGAGCGTGAACAGCGAGCTCTTGAAGAGGCGCAGCGGCAGCACCGGCTCGACGGCCCGGCGCTCGATGGCGATGAACGCTCCGAGCGCGACGACGCCGGCCGCATACATCCCGATGATGGCGGGGGAGCCCCAGTCGAGGGTGGTGCCGCCGAGCGACGTCGGCACGAGCAGCAGGATGAGCGTCAGCGACAGGACGCCGATGCCGGCCTTGTCGACGACGGTCTCGCGCGGGTTGTGCTCGAGGTGCAGGAAGCGGCTGATGCCGAAGAAGGCGAAGACGCCGACGGGCAGCGTGATGAAGAAGAGGTAGCGCCAGCCCCAGTGGTCGGTCACGAAGCCGCCGACGAGCGGGCCGAGGATCGACGAGAGGCCGAAGACGCCGCCCATCAGGCCCTGGTACTTGCCGCGCTGTCGCGGCGGGATGATGTCGCCGATGATCGTCTGCGACAGCGGCATCAGCGTGCCCATGCCGGCGCCCTGGATCGCACGGGCGGCGATGAGCCACCAGAAGTTCTGCGCGAAGCCCGACAGGATCGAGCCGGCCATGAAGACGACGAGCCCGCCGAGGTAGAAGCCCCGCCGTCCGTAGAGGTCGCTCATCTTGCCGACGATGGGGACGCTGATCGCGCTGACGAGCATGGCGGCCGTGGCGAGCCACGAGTAGTGGTCGATGCCACCGAGCTCGGCGACGATGCGCGGCATGGCGGGTCCGACGATCGTCTGGCTGATCGAGGCGACGAGCATGCCGAGCATGAGCGCGATGAAGATGTTGCGGGTCGAGGCGTCGAGGCCGGGCTTCGCGGCAGGACGTTCGGACCCGGCGGTGGCGGGTACGCGCAGGGATGACTTGGGCATGTCGACCAGAGTACGCCGATCGTGCAGTCACTGCAAAATTGCAGCGACTGCATCTCGGTGTGGCACCATGGAGGCATGAGCACGGACCTGCTGCCCGACGAGGCCTGCGGCCTGCGTGAGCGCAAGAAGCGCGAGACCCGCCGCGCGCTCAACCTCGCCGCCCTCGACCTCGTGGAGGAGAAGGGCTTCGGCGTCGTCACCACCGAGGAGATCGCGGCACGCGCAGGAGTCAGCGCCCGCACCTTCTTCAACTACTTCCCGTCCAAGGAGGCCGCGGTCATCGGCACGACGAGCGAGGAGCTCGAGTCGTATGCCGCCGCCCTCCAGGAGGACGTGCCCGGCGAGCCGCCGCTCGAGTCCCTTCGCCGGATCCTGACCGGCATGCTGGCGCCCGCATCGGTGGACCGGGGCCTGCGCGCCAAGCGCCGGCGCATCCTGCTCGGCGAGCCGTCGCTCGCGCCGGCGCTCGTCGGCAACAACATCCGCATCGAGAACGCCCTGACCGCCGCCCTCGAGCGCCGGCTCGGGGTGAAGCCCGGCGCGACGCTCGAGCCGCGGCTCACCGTCGCGCTCGCCATCGCCGCGGTCCGCGCGTGCATCGAGCACCAGCAGAACGGCGGCCACGGACGGCTCGAGCGCAACATCGACGCCGCCTTCGAGCGCATCGCTGCCGGGGTGCGCTGACCGTTCGCCGGGCGCGGTTCGGCAGCGCCCGTTCAGGCGCGCCGGCTCAGGTGCGCAACCTGACTCCCGCGTGGGCGATGCACGTCCGCGCCGCCGGCCTGGCGCGCAGCCGCTCGTCCGGGATCTCCTCGCCACACACCTCGCACGTGCCGTAGGTGCCCTCGTCGATGCGCGCCAGCGCCGCGTCGATCTCCGCCAGGTGCTGCTCGGCCTGCGTGATGAGCGCCGCGATCTGGGTGCGCTCGTAGGCGATCGTCGAGCCCTCGGGGTCGTGCTCGTCGTCCCCGATGTTGGCCTCGGACGCCTCGACCACGTCGGCGAACTCGCGGCGCAGCCCGGCGATCCGCTCCACCTCGTTGGTCCGGTCCGACGTCAGCTCCGCCGCCAGGGCGGTCGTCCTCGTGCTCATGTCCCCATGGTGCTCCGATCCGCGACCGCCGGTGGGGACAAGTGGTGCATCGCACCCCTGTCGAGCGTGACGTCGGCGCGCGCACGACTCGGGCAGGATGGGCCCATGAGCGACCCCAGCGGAGTGGTCTTCCCACTCGACCCGACGTCCGGACGCCGCAGCACCACCGCCGCCGGGCGGGCTGTCGTCGCCGACGCCCTCCGTGGGGTCGACCCGGTCGGTGCCGCGTCCGCCGAGCGCGAGACGAACTGGCGCCAGGGCTACCTGCCGCACTTCCGCCGGCTCGTCGAGGCGGGGCTGACCTCGCCCGAGGCGGCGCACGACATCGCCCGCGGCGGCCTGGCCTCGCTGCACGAGCGGATGCGCTGGGCGGGTCCAGCCGGGGACCAGCCCCTCGAGAGCGCCTTCCTCGACGCCGCCGCTCCCGCCCACCCCACGGTCTCCGGCGCCACCGGCCGCCACACCCCCGAGGAGCCCCTCGGCTCGGAGACCGTCCACGGCGAGGGCACGCCGGACCGCGTCCTGTCGGTGCCGTATGCCGGTGAGCGCCTCTCGGGGGACGCCCTCCGCCGCCGCCTCGACCACTGGGTGCAGGCCGGCACCCTCGAGCCGACGTGCGCCGAGGCCGTCCGGCTCGTCGTCGACAACCCCGACTGGCTCGACCTGTCCGACCGCACCGTCGTCGTCCTCGGCGCCGCGGCCGAGATGGGCCCGCTGCGCTCGCTGCTGCGGTGGGGTGCCGACGTGGCGGCGGTCGACCTCCCGCGGCGCGACCTGTGGGACCGGCTGCTCGGCGACACCCGGAAGCTGGCCGGCTCGGTCACCGTCCCGGTCCGGTCCGGTGACGGCCCGCTCGCCGCGCGCGCCGGCGGCGACCTCGTCCACGACCTCGGGGCCGTGACCCGGTGGGTCGTCGGGCTGGCCGGGCCGCTGGTGCTCGGCAACTACGTGTACGCCGACGGCGAGACGAACGTGCGGGTGTCCACGGCCGTCGACGCCCTGACCCAGCAGGTCGTCCGGGCCAAGGGCCGCGACGACGTCGCGCTCGCCTTCCTCGCCACCCCGACCGACGTCTTCGCGGTGCCGGGCGCGGACGTCGAGCGCTCCGTCGACAGCTACGCGCACCGGCGCACCTCCAAGGTGCTGCGGGTCCCGCTCCGTACGGTCAGCGGTGGCCGGCTGCTGCGCCGCAACTACGTCCCCGGCCAGGACCCGGGCGTCAACGACAGCGTCGTGCTGCAGCAGGGTCCCAACTACCTGCTCGCCAAGCGGCTGCAGCGCTGGCGCGCCACGGCATACCGCGCCGACGGCGGGCTCGTGTCGTTCAAGGTCGCGCCGCCCACGCGCACCCGCTCGGTCCTCAAGAACCGCGCGCTCGCGGCCGCGTATGCCGGGGCGCACCGCTTCGGTGTCGAGGTGTTCGAGCCGGGCACCGCCAACACGCTGATGGCGGCCCTGCTGGTCCACGACCTGCGCACCGGCTCGCCCGCGTTGCCCGCCCCGTGGCAGGACGAGGCGTATGCCGCTGTGCACGGTGGTCTCTGGACGTGCGCGTACGACCCGCGCAGCGCCCTCGGCATCGCGGCGCTGCTCGGCGTCGCGTCCGCCCGCTGACGACGGGACGGTCTGCCCCGCCAGACGGCAGTTGGCGCGAAGGTGCTCGAGGCTCGATGCTTCTGCCATGAACGAGCGAGTGGCGCAGGAGCCTCGCGCAGCCCACCGGTCGCCGACGCGCGGCCTCGGTGGCGTGCGCCGCGCCCCGCGCACCCTCGTCCCGGCGCTGCTGGCGGCGATCGCCTACGTCGACCCGGGCAACTTCGGCGTCAACATCACCTCCGGCGCCGAGCACGGCTACTCCCTGGTGTGGGTCGTGGTCTTCGCGAGCGGCTCGGCGATGGTCATCCAGTACCTCGCCGCCAAGCTCGGCATGGTCACCGGCAAGAGCCTCGCGGAGCAAAGCTCGGAGCGGTTCCCCGGTGTCGGCCGGGTGCTGCTGTGGGCCCAGGCGGAGCTCGTCGTGGTGATGACCGACCTCGCCGAGATCGTCGGCGGCGCGATCGCCCTGCGGCTGCTCTTCGGGATGCCGATCATGGTCGGGGCCGTGTGCGTCACCGCGTTCAGCCTCGTCGTGCTGGCCCTGAGGTTCCGCGGTCGCAGCCAGTTCGAGTCCGTCGTGCTGGTGCTGCTCGTCGTCATCATCGCCTCACTGGCATGGCAGGTCGGCATCGCCGACGTGGACAGCGCGGCCCTGCTGCGCTCGCTCGTCCCCGGGCCGCTGGACTCGTCCGCGGCGCTGCTCGCCGTCGGGATCGTCGGGGCGACGGTGATGCCCCACGCGCTGCACTTCCACTCGGCCGCCTCCCGCGGTGACGTGCCGACCTCGGGCGCGGGCGCGGACCTGCACCACGGCGACCCCGACCGCCTGGCCCAGCGGCTGCGCGCCGGCCGCCGCACGGTGCGCAGCGTCGTCATCGCGATGACCGTCGCCGGGGCGGCCAACGTCAGTCTCGTCGTGTTCTCCGCCGCGCTGCCGTCGGGCGCGGGAGCGGGGATCGAGACCGCGTATGCCGCCCTGCTCGCCCACGCGGGCCAGCTCGCCGCCACCATGCTGGCCGTCGCGCTGCTGGCGTCCGGTCTCGCGGCGACCCTCGTGGGGGTCCAGACCGGTGACGTGGTCATGCAGGGCTTCGGCCGCCGGCCGATCTCGCCGCTGCTGCGCCGGCTGGTGGCGGTCGTGCCGGCCCTGGTCCTGCTCTGGCTCGGCGTCGAGCCGACGAGCGCCCTGGTCTGGAGCCAGGTCGTGCTCTCGTTCGCCCTGCCCGGCACCCTCGTGCCGCTGCTGCTCTTCACCCGGGACCGCCGCCTCATGGGTGCCCTCGCCAACCACCCCTTGACCACGGCCGCCGCGACCCTCGTCACGGCTGTCATCGTCGGCCTCTGCACCTACCTCGTGCTCCAGGGCTTCTGAGGCTCGCCGACGTGCCGGGCGCTCCCGGCGGACGGGACGCGGAACCCGCCTGACGGCATACGCAAGCGCCCGGCCGTAGGGCACATGCGGACGGGGAGCCCCCGGACGACGAGGAGGGGCGGAGCCCGTCCGGACTCCGCCCCTCCTCGACCGCTCGAGAGCCGCCGCCGCTCAGCGGCCGGCGCGCCACCCGTCGCGCACGCCCTTGGCGCCGCCGCGAGCCGCCCGGTAGGCGCGACGCAGCGTCGCCTTCGCGACGGCCTTGACGTCGGTGCCACCCGACGTGGCGGTCGCCGGTGCCGCGGGAGCCGGCTTGGCCGGCTTGGCGGCCGGCGCCTTCGTCTTCTGGCCCTCGTAGGGGAAGGGCTGCCACAGCTCGTTCAGGCCGGCGGTGGGGTCATCCATGACCTCGGCGGGAAGGTCGCGCAGGCGCAGCCCCGCGTCGTTGGCGGCCTGGCGGGCCTCGTCGTCGTAGGGGCGCATGCGCCACGCGTCGACGAGGTACTTGCGGGTCTTGGTGTAGTCGGCGTAGCGCTTCGCGTGCTTGTCGTCGGCGCCGATGTGCGCGAAGAGGGCGATGCGGTCGCCGTCGGCCTCCGTGACCTCCTCCGGCTTGAACCGGTCGTGCTCGTTGGGCATCGGGAACGGCGCCTCGGGGTCCTTGAGCAGCATGCCGTTGCCGGAGTGCGTGATGCGCATGCTCCACACGGCGAGGTCGCCCGGCTTGGTCTTGACGTACTGCACCTCGCCCTCGCTCGTGTTGCGCAGGTCGTGCGAGCCGACGCGCAGGTTCAGGCCGCCGGTGTGCTCGGAGTGGTCCTGGCAGTAGATGCCGAAGCGCAGCTGCGTGTAGCGGTCGGCCCAGTCGGGGGCCTCGGGGTCGACGCGGTCGGCGTTGTCCTTGTGCCACCCCTTCTGGGTGCCGTTGATCGTGAAGGAGCTGTCGCCGGTGTAGACGAGGTCGTCGGTGCCGAGCAGCTTGCGCGCCACCGCGGCCATGCGACCGTCGGTGATGACGCTGCGCAGGCGGGGGTTGGCCAGCAGGTCGCCGCCGAACCCGCGGGAGGCGTACGCGGCCTCGCGGAAGGCTGCGATCTCCTCCTGCGTGTAGACGTTCGGGAGGATCGCGTAGCCGCGCTCCCAGAACTTGTCGACGTCAAGGGCGTCGATGGCTTCCTCGATGGCTGGTGCCGTCATGGAAATGGTCCTCCTGCAAGGGGTGAGTTGCTCGTCCAGTTGGGGGAATACCTCGTCGGTTGACGTCTCGTTCGAGGCTAGCAGCGAGCATGCTGGCGGAACGCTCAACGAGAGGCCGGGCGTTGCGGGAGGGCAAGACGTCGTCGTGGGACCGCCGGACGCGTGTGGGAGAGTGGCGCACGAACCGCTGCGACGTCGCATCAGGAAGGTGGGCATGCCGGCTCGACTCGTCCCCCCGGTGGCCCGGGAGCTGCCCGCCCTGACCGAGCTGCGCCTCGAGGTCCGCGCCTTCCTGGCCGAGCAGGTCGCCGCCGGTGCGTTCGTCCCGCACGTCGACACGTGGCTGACCCGGTGGGACCGCGAGTTCACGCGTGAGCTCGGCCGACGCGGCTGGCTCGGCATGGTCATCCCGACCGAGTACGGCGGGCAGGGCCGCACCTACCTCGAGCGGTTCGTCGTCACCGAGGAGCTGCTCGTCGTCGGTGCCCCGGTCGCCGCACACTGGATCGCCGAGCGGCAGATCGGCCCGTCGCTGCTGCGCTACGGCACCGAGGAGCAGAAGCAGGCGTTCCTGCCCGGGATCAGCCGCGGCGAGATCGTCTTCGGCATCGGCATGAGCGAGCCCGACTCCGGCTCCGACCTCGCGAGCGTGCGCACCCGCGCAGAACGGGTGGAGGGCGGCTGGCGCCTGACCGGCACCAAGGTGTGGACCTCGGGCGCCCACGAGGCCGACGCGTTCTTCGCGCTCGCCCGCTCGGCGCCGCTCGACCCGGCCCACCGGCACGAGGGCCTCAGCCAGTTCATCGTCGATCTGCGGGCGGCCGGGGTGACGATCCGTCCGATCATCTCGATGGGTGGGGATCACCACTTCAACGAGGTGCACCTCGACGGGGTGTTCATCCCCGACGACCGGGTGCTCGGGGACGTCGGCGGGGGCTGGGCGCAGGTGACCTCCGAGCTCGGTTTCGAGCGCAGTGGCCCCGAGCGCGTCCTGTCGACCTTCCAGCTCCTCGCGGCCGCCGCCCAGGCCATGGACGAGGGGCGCCTGCCCACCGACCCCGGCCTCGGCCGTCACGTCGCGCGCGTTGCGGCCCTGCACCACATGTCCTTCGCCGTCTCGACGGCCCTCGAGCACCACGAGGACGCCGACACCGCAGCCGCCGTCGTCAAGGTGCTCGGCACGACGGGGGAGGGCGACATCGCCGACTACGTCGACACGCTGACCGCGTCGGGGTGGGCGCTCGACGACGAGCTGGACACGCTCCTGCACGCCGCGATCCTCCAGCGCCCCGGCTTCACGCTGCGCGGCGGCACCAACGAGATCCTGCGCGGCGTCATCGCCCGCGGGCTGGGGATGCGCTGATGGGCTCGCAGCAGGAGCCACGCGAGCTGCACGGGCTCGCCGCCTCGACGACGCCGGACCCCGACCTGGTCGCGGTGCTCGAGGACCTCTTCACCGACTACCGCGCCAACCGCGCCACCGCCACCGCGGTCGTCGACCTCGACCGCGACCTCTGGCAGCGGCTCGAGGAGCTGGGCCTCACCCGCCTGACCGGCAGCGAGGCGGCAGGGGGCAGCGGGGGCAGCTGGCTCGAGGCCGCTGCGCTCCTCGGGCTGGCCGCCGCGTCGGCCGCGCCGGTGCCGCTCGCCGAGCACGACGTGCTCGGCGGCTGGCTGCTCGAGGCGGCCGGCCTCTCCAACGAGGGAGGGCTGCGCACCGTATGCCGTCCCGACCCCTCCGGCGTCGCCCTCAACGTGACGTGGGCCCGGGACGCCGACCGCATCGTGGCCCTCTGGGAGGACCGTGACCAGTGGCGGGTCGCCGACGTGCCGGTGGAGCGGGTGGCGATCGAGGAGCGCCGCAACCTCGCCGGCGAGCCGAGCGACACCGTGGAGTTCGACCTCGACGACCTCGAGGCCGGCTCCGTGGTGGCGCACGAGATCGGTGAGCAGTTCCACCTGCGCGGGGCCCTCGCCCGGTGCGCGCAGGTCACCGGTGCCATGGAGCGGGTCGTCGAGGTGGTCCTGACCCACGTTCGTGAGCGGCAGCAGTTCGGCCGCCCGATCGGGCGCTTCCAGGCGGTGCAGCACCTCGTCGCCGACCTCGCCTGCGAGACCGCGCTGGCCCGGGCGGCCACCGACGCGGCCGTCGCGCGGGCCGCCGCCTCCGACTGGCGCGACCCCGGCATGCTCTTCGCCGTCGGGGTCGCCAAGTCGTGCGTCGGGCACGCCGCCTCGGTCGTGGTCCGCGGCTCGCACCAGGCCCTCGGCGCGATCGGCACGACGCTCGAGCACGAGCTGCACACGCTGACCAAGCCGATCCTGGCGCGACGCAGCGAGTACGGCTCGCTGCAGGACTGGGACGAGACCCTGACGGCGCTCGCCTCCTCGGCCGGCCACGACCGGCTCTGGAGCCTCATCACCACCGGCCGGGCCAAGCCGTCGAGCGCCCGCTTCCACCCCTACGACGGCGCGTGACGGTGCCGACCCGACGAAGGAGACCCGCCGCATGACCGAGATCCGCTACGAGGTGACCGACGGCGTCGCCGTCATCACCCTCGACGCGCCCGAGCGCCGCAACGCGCTGTCCGTCGAGATGTCGCGCGAGCTCATCGACGCCGCCCGCACTGCCGAGGCCGACGAGGCGGTCGGTGCCGTCGTCGTCACCGGCGGCGCGCACTTCTGCGCGGGTGCGGTCCGCAGCGTCCTGGCCGACACCGGCCGCGACCCCGTCGAGGACGAGGCCTACCGCAACCTCGAGACCGTGTATGCGGCGTTCACCACCGTCGGCTCGATCGGCGTCCCGACGGTGGCCGCCGTTCGCGGCGCCGCCGTCGGCGCGGGCCTCAACCTGGCCCTGGCCACCGACCTGCGCATCGTCTCGCGCACCGCCCGGCTGCTGCCCGGCTTCGCCCAGATCGGCATCCACCCCGGCGGCGGGCACTTCACCCTGATCGAGCGCGTCGCGGGCCGCGAGGCCGCCGCCGCCCTCGGGCTGTTCGGTGACGAGATCGACGGGGACCGGGCGGTCGCGCTGGGACTGGCCTGGGCGGCATACGACGACGGGGACGTCCTGGACCGAGCCGTCGAGGTCGCCGCCCGCGTCGCGAAGG
>Ga0308173_10002265_pt1 | contig 10145 bp, 6 predicted proteins | sample PhyPR1_FD_203716 | JGI IMG/M metagenome (GOLD analysis project Ga0308173, IMG submission 203716) | Soil microbial communities from UC Gill Tract Community Farm, Albany, California, United States - DLSLS.P.R1 | ecosystem: Environmental > Terrestrial > Soil > Agricultural land | place: USA... | reverse complement strand
TTTTTGGAGATTTGAACCTCACTCGCAGGCCCGTCGTGGTCTCTTCCGATACTACCCCGTGTTTGCGTCTTGCATCGAGAACCGCCGTGCAGAGAACCCTAAAAAGAAACAACTAATGAAAAGATCAGCAAACACGATGGTAATCACGTCGCTCGGGCTGGCAACCGCGCTGGCGCTGGGCTTAACGGCTCAACGCGCGTCGGCCAACAACCTGTTCGGCATCGACGTATCGCACTATCAGGGCTCGATCAATTGGTCGAGCGTACATTCATGTGGTCCCTCCTACGCGTTCGCCAAGGCGACCGAAGGGGTCAGTTACACAGACCCGAACTTCGGTACTTACATGAGCAACGGCAAAGGAGCCGGGATGCAGATGGGCGCGTATCACTTCGCTCATCCGGCCAGCAACTGCGCCAATTCAGAGGCGGACTACTTCTGGTCCAAAGCGGGCACTCGCATCACCGCGGACGGAAAGTCGCTCTATCCGATGGTCGACTTCGAAAGCTTCGGTGGGTCGGCCTGTTACTCCAGCTACACCGCGTGGTTCAACGCCTGGTCGAGCCGTGTGAAGTCTAAAACCTCGCACTTCCTGCATCCGGTCATCTACGCCAGCGCCGGCAACGGTATGTGCGACCTAAGCACTTCCTGCACGCTGTCCGCGTGGGTGGCCCATTATAATGGGGAAAACCTGTACACGGGCAATCCGTGGGACGGCTGCTGCTCCTGCTGCAATTACGTCAATCCCTGCACCAAAAACGGTTGGACCTATTGGCAAGTCAGCTCCACCGGCAGCATCTGCGGCATCGCCGGCAACACGGATTTCGATGCCTACCCGCTCTCCCTCTCGCTGTTGATCAGCTATCAGGGAGTGAAGTAAATGCGAATTCCGATGCCAAGGGTTCCCGGCATGGGCCGCCCCTGAGCGCATCCCTATGAAACACGCCCCGCGCAGATTCGCTTGAATGTTTAAGCAATTTGCGGGGCCTTTGGTCCTGATTTAAACCAGACTCACTACTTTTTCAGATCACCGCTTTTAACCTCGAAATCCCACAAGCTCATGAAAATGCTGTTTTCGCTGCTATTTCTCCTCCTGATGGCCGTGTCACCGTTGGTGCTCGATGCTGACGTGCCCACAATCGAGAGTAAACCATTCACCGCTCCGGACCGCGACAAAGCCAGCTACGCCCTCGGCATGAATATGGGCATACTTCACAAAAAATCGGATGGCCCACAGCGCACTGACCTTCCAAGTTTCATTCGCGCCATTATAGACGTGCTCGACGGCAAGCCGACGGAAATCCAGGAAGCTGAGATTAAGCCATTGCTGGAACGCATCTCCAGCGAAGGCCTCTCCGCACAACCAGACAAGGACAAACTGAAAATCAGCTACGCCATTGGCATGCGCATGGGACTCCAAATCAAAGCTCGCTATGGCGACGCCGATGGCAAATGGGTAGAGCGCGGGTTTAACGATGTCATCGATGGCAAACCGACGATCGTGCAGCCCACGGAGATAGCTCCGCTGCTTGAGCAGGCCATGCAATGGGGCAGGCTCAAACAATCGGAAAAAAACAAAATTGAAGGCGCTGCCTTCCTCGAGAAGAACGCCAAGGGATCAGGCATCAAAATTCTGGCTGACGGTCTGCAATATCGCGTCATAAAGGAGGGAACCGGCGAACTGCCGAATACGAATCAAATGGTTTACCTCAAGCTCCGTGGCAATTTCGTCGATGGCCGGCAATTCCTGAAACACAATCACTACCTGATTCGGTGCGGCGGCGGTTGCCAGGGGTGGCAGGAGGCACTGCCGCGCATGAACATCGGTTCTCGTTGGCAAATTTTTGTTCCTCCTTCACTTGGATTCGGCGAGCAAGGCGAACCCGCCTGGGGCGTTGGGCCGGATGCGACGATGATTTGGGACCTCGAAATGGTTTCGATCGCGCCGCCGGATGCTGAATTCGGCCGCGGCCGGCTCGGTCACGCCTTTGAGGACTCCGACATTCCCGACGGCCCGACCGACAAATCTGCCCCGGTCACAACCCAGACGCGCAAATGATCAACGTCCAAAACCTGTCCAAAGCTTTCGGCCCAAAGCTGGCGGTTAACAACATTTCCTTCCGCGTTGAGCGCGGAGAAGTACTGGGCTTTCTTGGTCCCAACGGCGCGGGCAAATCGACCACCATGCGGATGATTACCGGCTTCATACCGCCGTCAGACGGCACCATTACCGTTGGTGGATTCGACATCACGAGGGACCCGCTGGCTGCCAAGAGTCACCTCGGCTATCTGCCTGAAGCGGCGCCTGTCTACGCTGATATGAGTGTCCGCAGCTTTCTTTTGTTCTGCGCGGAACTCAGTGGTCTGCGCGGGCTCGAACGCAAGAAAGCGCTCCACCGGGTGGTCGAAATGTGCTTCCTCGAACCAGTACTTCAGCAAAGCGTCGATACACTTTCAAAGGGCTACCGTCACCGCACCTGCCTGGCCCAGGCGCTGATCCATGATCCTGACGTTCTTGTCCTGGACGAACCCACCGACGGTCTCGATCCGAATCAAAAGCACGAGATTCGCCAATTAATCCGCCACATGGGCGAGCGCAAAGCCATCATTTTCTCAACGCACATCCTGGAGGAAGTCGAAGCCGCATGCACCCGGGCAATTATTATCGACCGTGGCCGCATCGTGGCGAGCGGCACGCCCCAGGAATTGAAAAACCTGTCCGAACTTGGCGGCGCGATCGTCGTCGCCGTCCGCGGTCCCAGCGGCGCTCAGCTTACCGAGAAACTCTCCCGCATGCCAAACACGCGCAAAACTGCCATCATCAAAGAAGAGCAAGGCGAAGTATGGGCTCGTGTCTTTCCTGAGCAAGGGGCTCGCAACGGCGACATGGTGCGCAATGTCATCCAGGCCGCCAACGGTTGGAAAGTTGAGGAAATCCGCACTGAAGAAGGCCGGCTCGACGAAGTTTTCCGCACTATCACGCTACCCGACACGAAAGCCACGTTCGACAAATGAAACCCCTCCTGGTCATCAAAGCTATCGCGCGCCGCGAACTCTCGGCGTACTTTGCCTCCCCGGTGGCGTACGTCTTCATCGTCATTTTCCTGCTCATCACCGGCTTTTTCACCTTCATGGAAGGCAATTTTTTCGAGCGGGGCCAGGCCAACCTCGACGCTTTCTTCATGTGGCACGCCTGGCTTTATCTTTTTCTGGTCCCTTGCGTCGGTATGCGTCTGTGGGCGGAGGAACGCCGCGTCGGCACACTCGAACTCCTCCTCACCAAGCCCATCACTTCCTGGCAGGCAATTCTCGGAAAATTTGCAGCTTCATGGATATTTCTTGCGCTCGCGCTCGCGCTCACGTTCCCCGTCTACCTCACCGTTAATTACCTGGGCGCACCGGACAACGGCGTGATCATCTCCGCGTATCTCGGCAGCCTATTAATGGCCGGCACGTACCTGGCGATCAGTTGCATGACCTCCGCCATGACCCGCAACCAGGTGATCAGCTTCATTCTTTCCGTAGTCATCTGCCTGTTCCTCGTCCTCTGCGGTTTCCCACCGGTGACCAACCTTTTGCTGCGTCTGGACCGCCCATGGCTGGTTGAACTGATTTCGTCGCTCAGCGTCATGACCCATTTCCAGCCGTTCACCACGGGGGTCATTGATTCTCGTGACATCATTTTCTTCGTGCTTGTCATCGCTTTCGCTCTGTTCACGAACGGGGTTATCATCCGCAGCCACCAGCATTCCCGCGATCACTATCGCAAAGGCAAAAATTTTGAATCAGCCCTCTACTCTGTCGGCGGCGTTGCGGCTTTGTTTGTCGTCTTCGTCTCGCTTTACATCGTGAGCAGTACGGTCAAAGCGCGATTCGATATCACGGTGGACAAAACGCATACGCTGTCTGCCGGGACGAAACATATTCTTCACCACCTGGATTCCAAAGTGACTGTTCGTTTTTATTGCAGCCAATCGCAAAATGCCATGGCGCCGGCACTCAGGACCTACGCCCACCATGTCGAAGACCTTTTGCTCGAGTATCAAGCGGAAGCCGCGCACGGCCATGGCCAACTCGTCGTGCAAAAACTCGATCCCAAACCGGACTCCGACCTTGAGGAGTCCGCTCGTCTTGATGGCGTCGAGGGCCGCGCCACGGGTCCGTTCGACAGCGATAAAATCTATCTTGGACTGGTCGTCAGTTTGTTGGACCAGAAGTTCTCGCTTCCGTTCCTCGCGCCGGAACGTGAACGCCTGCTCGAATATGACATTTCCCGCGCTCTCGCTCGGGTGCTCGAACCTTCCCGTCCGGTCGTCGGCGTTATGAGCGGCCTTCCGGTCTGGGGCGACGCGCCCGATCCTTTGATGCGGCCAAACTCCAATCGCCAGGACGAATGGGCCTTCATCACCGAACTCAAAAGTGATTTCACCCTGAAGGATATTCCGCTAACGACGTCGAAAATCGATGACGATGTCCAGGTGCTGCTGGTGGCCCATCCGGTTGACATCACAGATTCCGCTCAATACGCGATTGACCAATTTGTCCTGCGTGGCGGCAAGCTCATCGCTTTTCTCGACCCGCACGCCTACTTCGACCAAAAGCACGAAGCCAATTCGAGCTTCGCGATTGGCGGCGATAATGCCGGCCGCTCCTCGCTGGATAAACTGCTCAAGGCCTGGGGCTTGGACATGGATGTGAACCACGTGGCCGCCGACACCACCTACGCCAGTCGGAACACCCAAACCGGTGACAGCATGCCGACTCTGCTCATGGTGACCCGCAACGGGATTGACGAAGGTGATGTCGCCACCAGCCAGATCGACAACCTGGTACTTCCTTTCGCGGGCGCCTTTAGCGGCAAACCGGCTGAAGGGTTGCGGCAAACGGTTCTTGTTAGAACTTCTTCCAGCGCTCAACTCGTCGATACCCTGATCGCCAGCGCCTCCAGCGACCGCATTCTGCAGAACTTCAAACCGGGTAATGCCGAACTGCCGCTAGCTCTCCGCCTCACGGGCACGTTTAAAACTGCATTCCCAGGCGGGGCGCCGCGAGATTCACAAGCGCCACATCTCACTACCTCCACGCACCCCAGCGAAGTCGTCCTCGTCGCTGACACCGACCTGCTCAATGATAAAGTTTGTGCCCGGGTCCAGAACGTCATGGGCCGGCCCGTTATCAATGCGATAAACGGCAATCTCTTTTTCGTTCAAAGTCTTGTGGAGCAATCCACCGGCAACGACGATCTCATCAGTTCGCGCAGCCGCGCCAGCATGAGCCGCCCCTTCACGCGCGTGAAAGCAATGCAAGCCAGCGCCGCCAAACAATGGCGCGAAAAAATTCAGGTGCTCGAAACCCAACAACGCGAGACCGAGTTGAAGATCAAAGAACTGCAGGCCGCCAACTCCACTGGCGTCCAAAATATAATCCTCACGCCGGCGCAGGAAAAGGCGCTCGCGGATTATCAACGAAACCTGGGGCAGGTCGCCAAAGATTTGAAACAGGTTCGAAAAAATTTGAGGCGCGACACCGATTCTCTCGAGTTTTGGACCAAAGTCACCAATATCGCCGGTATGCCCGCCATCATTGCTTTGTCCGGCATGTGTCTTGCCACTGTTAAATCCCGTCGCCGAGGTGCCCGATGAATCGCAAACAATTCTGCTTCGTTCTTCTCGCTCTCGCCATTGTTGGTGGCGCGGGTTTCATTTTGCTAAAGCGCAACCGCCAGTCATGGACCACGCATGAAACGGGAGCGGGTGACAAGGTGCTCCCTGCTTTCGCTTATAACGATGTCGCGTCCATACATATCAAGGGCGCCGCTTCACAGTTTCATGTTGTCCGGCAGGACGGCATCTGGAGAATTCCCGAGCGCGACGGTTACTGCGCGAACTACCCGGTGATTAAGGACCTGCTCCTCCGGATTCGCGATCTGAAAGTGGTCCAATCTGATACTCTTGGCGCTTCGCAGCTTCCACGCGTGGAACTGGCTGACCCAATGTCGAGGATTGGCGCAGGCACCGTCATTGAATTTGCCGATTCAGCTCAGAAACCAATCGCCTCCCTGGTAGTCGGCAAACGGCATCTTCGCCCGCAAAGCCAATCTGATCCGTATCGCCTTAAAGGTCTCTTCGATGGTTGTTACATCCGCCTCTTGTCCGACCCGGAAAACGTGATGCTCGTCTCCGATGACCTTCCGGCCGTGAATGCGGAACCGCAAGCGTGGCTCGACAAATCCTTCATCAAAATCGAGAAGCTGAAATCGCTCTCCCTCATCGCGAGCAATGGCACAACCCTCTGGACGCTGACTCGCCCTGCCGAATCGCAACCCTGGCTCCTGGCCGATGCCGATTCGGAAGCGGGCGAAGTGCTGGATCCGGCTGCCGCCTCTCAAATTGTCGAAGTGCTCCCGTTCCTGAGCTTCGTTGACGTGGTGCCGCGCGACAGAGCGAACGCGCTGATGCAATCAAGACCGTCAATGCTGTTTGCCGAAACATTTGACCACTTTTTCTACAGCATCAATTTTAGCGCAGCTCCGGCGGAACAAAAGATTCTCTTCACGATTAAAGCGAAAGCCGAAGTCTCCGGCGAGGGAGGCGAAGCGGAGCAGAAAGCCCGGCTCGCGCGCGAGCAGGCACTGGCGTCATGGACCTTTGTCGCGGACGCCACGACCTTCCAACCGATCGTTCGTGAACGCGCGCAATTGCTACAAAAGAAACTCGCGGCCGCAAAATAATGTATTTCACTATGAAATCTCTTTACCTGCTCGCGGTTGGTGCCTGCGGAACGCTCGGTTATCTTGCCTGCTCCAGCGCTGCGGAATCGGCCACGTCCGGTACGCCAACGATCGCTTTTGCAACCAACTTTTGCGACCTCGGGAAGCTCACGGCCATCGAAAAAATCAGCGGCAGCTTCACTTTCACAAACAGCGGCGACGGCGTGCTGAAAGTCGAACCTCCGCTGGCGAGCTGTGATTGCACCGAACCGAAAGTGACACGCGATACGCTTCAGCCGGGCGAAACCGCTCAGGTCACTTACACGATCAATCTTGAAAAGCCCCTGACCGGTCAGCGTTTCATCCATCTTCGCACCAACGATCCCCGTCACCCATCTGAACAGTTAACTATCCAGCTCGAGTACACGCCTCTCTACGACGTCAGCCCCAAATCCTTTTGGGTGAACGTCCCCGCCGGCAAGGATGAAGCTCAGGGGATCGTCACGATTACCCGCGTCGATGGCCAACCGCTCGGTATCGAAAAACTCACTGCGTCTGACGATTGGCTCGCTGCTGCTTTTGCGCCTGACAGCAAACCGGACGCTTCCGAAGCGCGTCTCATCGTTACGGTCCGTCGTCCCTCGCGGCCACCGGCGCCTTTCACCAGCAAAGTTGCCTTATGGATGGCTGGCCACACTGAGGGCCCTGTGCAAAGCATCAAAGTCGAAGGGGAAGTTTTCGGCGAGGTCGCCGCCCGCCCTCGCAGCCTTTACTGGGTCATCCCGGATTTCGGCAAAGACAAGTCCGCCTATCCCGCGGAATCCCTGACGCGGACCATCGAGCTCAGCTCCGTCCTTGGCCATGACGTAGAAATCACCAAAGCGATCAGTGACATCAAAGGTCTCAGCATCGAAGTCGTCCCCAAGACTGGTCAAGACGCCAGGAAAAAATTCGACTTGCTCCTCCGGTTCAACGAACTCCCCGATAGTTTCAGCAATGGCAAAATCACCGTCGAAACCCAACTCGCTTCCCTCCCGCGCCTCGAAGTTCCCTTAACGGTCGCCGTCCCCAAATAATCGGTGGTCAGGAAAGCACCAGGGAAGACAGGTGAGGGCATCGTCGTTGTTTGCGTTCATATGTTTTTTTGAGTTACTAACGGTGTCTAACGGTTTCTAAAGGTTACTAATGGTTACCGTACGGTTACTGCCGGTTACCGGCCCGTGTGGTGGACGAAGCTGGACGAAGCTGGACAAAGCTGGACAAAGCTGGACAAGGCGGGACAAGGCGGGACAAAACCGGAAAGCCGAGAGCGCCCCGAAATAAACCGTGGGGAAAATTGAGATCGGGGCAGATAACGTCAGACAGGGCCAGACAGGTCCGGATAGGGGCAGGGGCCGGCTCGGGACGGGTGGGTTTCACCGGGTCTATCTGGAGTTGCGCAGTTGCGGTGTCTGGAGCTATCTGGACCTGCCTTGGCCTGGGGAAGGGAGAAGCTGACCAGCTGACCGTGGATTGATGGATTTATGGATTGCTGGATTTGTGGACGGTGGAAACTTCTCCTCGCGGGCAAGCCCCGGAGTTACGGTTACATCTACGATTCTGGTTACAGCGTTGCGATTCCGCCACTTACACGGTTACAGGTCGGAAGTTACAATCGTTACATGGTTACATCGGTTACATGGTTCATTCTACATGGCAGAGGGGAAAAGTGTGATTTCGGTCGAGATGGGTCGAGTTTGGTCGAGATCACTCGGGATTGGTCGAGTTTGCTACCGAAGCTACCCCGAGCAAACTCGACCAAACTCGAGTAGCGACAGGCAGCGTGGTCGAGATATGTCGAGGTCGGGGGAAGAACAAGTGGGAATAAGTGGGAATATGTGAGACGAGGTGAGACGACCGGTTGAACTGCAGAGTTAAGAATGCAGAATGCAGAATGGGTAGGGCAACGGAGAGTTTTATGTGAGCAAAAACGTGGTCGGATTTAGTCGGATTTACTCGGATTTGGTCGGATTTACTCGGATATGGGGCAGGCGAGGACGACAGAAGTGGGGTGGAAAGGTTTCTCCCGCCGGGTCCGAAAAGAGAGGGGTCACGGGGTCACGGCGTCACATTGTGCATTTTACTGAGGTTTTGTGATTTTCGCAGGGGTCACATTTAACCAGAGGTGCCGTCACGGGGTCACATGCGCGGTTGGATGCGGACAGGGAACGACAAAGTCATGAACAAAGGGTGCGGATAAAGTGGGACGGAAAAAACCACTAAGCCGAGAGAGCCCGAGAAAGCCCGAGAGAGCGCCGCCGCACCGTGGATTGATGGATTCATGGATTGCTGGATTTGTGGATGGTGGAAACTTCTCCTCGCGGGCAAGCCTCAGAGTTACGGTTACATCTACATTTGGATCTACATTTATTCTAAATTGTTGTAATTCAAAGCGCTATATCTACAGAACGACGATCTACACTTGGATCTACATTTGTTACGATCTACATGGCTGCTGAGTTCCGGCCCGGACCTTTACGCAACGTGCCCTGGCGCCGCAAAAGTCGGGTACATGGGTTACATAATCAGATCGTTACATTGTTACATCGTTACTGATCGAGGACGAGAACGACTCAGGAAATTTCTCTCTGTCGGAAGGGGCGGAAAAATGGTCGTAACGTCGTAACGTCGTAACAAGACCCATTTTTGCGGGGTTTTGTGCTGTTGGGAGAAGTAACGAAGTAACATGGGTCGTAACATCGTAACATCGTAACATCGAGGAGAGCAGGGGTGGCAGGCACTGGGCACTGACAAAGTGGTGGACAAAGTGTGCGGACAAATTGGGACGGGGGGACAGGGATACCCTCAGGGGGTTTTACCCGTCCAGCCGTCCAGTCCTCGGTAAAACCGAGGGATTTGCATTTTTTACCCGTCCAGTCACCCGTCCAGTCCCGTACACAGCCGTCCAGTCTAATAGTTTGGGTCACAGGGCGGAAGTCACAACGGTTACAAAGTCGCATGGATTGCTGGATTTGTGGATGGTGGAAACTTCTCCCGCGGGCAAGCCCGGGAGTGAGCGTTAAATCTACATGTGGATCTACATTTAGTGTACGTTGTTCCGATTTAGAGGCTTATATGTCCCGGGTTACGATCTACAGATGGATCTACATTGTCTACGATCTACACTTGGATCTACATTCCTAGTTCTCTCGGCCGGGGCGGAAAAACAGTCGTAACAGTCGTAACGTCGTAACAAACCGCATTTTACCGAGTGATTTGGAGTTTCGAGTCGTAACAAAGCTCCGTAACAGGGTAACACTCGTAACATTCGATAATTGGCTGCCGGTTGAAAGCTGAACGACGGTTTATCCATCAATGACGCTAAAGAGCTTTACCGCAAAGACCCCAAAGAGCCCAAAGGGAATAAACCACGGAGGCACAGGAGGCACAAAGGATGTAA
>Ga0308173_10002261_pt1 | contig 10159 bp, 9 predicted proteins | sample PhyPR1_FD_203716 | JGI IMG/M metagenome (GOLD analysis project Ga0308173, IMG submission 203716) | Soil microbial communities from UC Gill Tract Community Farm, Albany, California, United States - DLSLS.P.R1 | ecosystem: Environmental > Terrestrial > Soil > Agricultural land | place: USA... | reverse complement strand
GGCCTGTTTCCAGGCAAAGCTCCGTACGCTGTCCTCAATGCAGAATTTCCGGCTCCGGGTCTTCCGGTGTGTCGCACAGCTCCTCAACTTCCGAAAGGCGGCGGAAGAGTTAAACATGACTCAGCCCGCCGTGTCTCTTCAGATCAAGGCCCTGGAAGAAGAGCTCGATCTGCAATTGTTCAACCGAGCTGGCGGGCGCATAGCTCTCACCCCTGCTGGCGCCACGCTGCTGTCGTATGTCGAACGGGTCGACTTGCTTTTGGCGGAAGCAGAAGATGCGCTCTGTTTGTTTCGCGGCGAACTCCGAGGCGTCATCTCCGTGGGCGCTTCGCTGACCGTTGCTCAATACATCTTGCCCTTGCTGCTCGGCCAATTCCTCCGTGAACATCCGGGCGTCCATATGTCGGTACTGAGCCGCAACACGGAGCAGATCGTGGAGTCGGTCGCCGCGCGTCACTCGAGCCTCGGCTTTATTGAAGGACCGGCGAGGCGGCGCGACGTCCGCGTGGAGCCCATCCTGCAGGACGAAATGGTCCTGATCGTGCCATCGGGCCACCCCTGGGATCAGAGCCAGCCGATTGCGTTGCAGGACCTCTGTTCCGTGCCGTTGCTGACCCGTGAGCGTGGTTCGGGCTCCCGTCATGTCGTGGAACTGGCTCTGGCAAAAGCTGGTCTGCCCGTCAGGGACCTGCGTGTCCTGGTGGAGTTAGATACGACTGAGGCCATCAAAGCGGCCGTCGAGTCCGGATTGGGTGTCGGTTTCGTGTCGAGCTGGAGCATCCGAAAGGAATTGCGGCTCGGTACGCTCCGTACCGTAAAAGTAGTCGATCTGCAAATCCCACGCGACATAAGCGTTGTCTTGCCGGTCGGCCCCGAACCGCAAGGCATTCTTGGGCATTTCCTCCGTCTTATTCGGGAGGCTTCGGTGGGTCTTCGGTCGAATCTCCGAACGTGATTGTCGATTGCGATTCAAACTTGCGGTAATCCTGGAAGGTCATGTCATTGCGCACCTTTTTGTCCCGCATTTCCAGGGAAACCGAGGCGTGGGTTGGCAACATGTAACTCCCTTGCCCGATCTGAACGGGGCCGTAGTCAATAGTTGTCGAGATCGCTTGCGTGTCAAGATCGGCCGGCAGACCTGAGGCGCCGTCTGTAATCCGCCAGATCACGCCGCTTTCCGCATCTCCATAAACCGAGCCGTGATACGGAACCACCGCGTGTGCTAAATCGCTCCGGCTAAGCCGCAACGTCGAATGCTCCTGGTCTATCGAAAAGTCAAACACGGCCAGCCGTTTATCACGAATGGTCTGCCATCCGTTCCACTGAAAGGAAGCCGCGCTCGCTTCGCCAAAGACATTGCTCAGGAGTACGCCGAATTCGCCTTCCGTCGTCAGTGGTGTGCGCCACCGCTTTATACCGGGCTTTATGGGTTTGGCATTTACCAGTTCCAGATTGCGATGTTCTTTTCCCTGATTGAATGTAAGTGTGGATGTCAGAGTATCGCCTTTATGCCAATGCTCGGACTTCTTACCGGCCTGAAACTGCTCGGTCGTCAACTTGCACATGAAGTTTGGAAGGTTCGCGACGTACTCGCCCGCGTACTCCCGCATCGCGGTTAAAATCTTCTGCTGTATCGCGGAATCGGGAGCGGGCTCAGAGGTTGCGGTGTTCTCAGCAGCGCCGATCACCGGCCACAGGCAGATGGCGAGAAAAAGAAGACAACGAAAAGGGTAGAACATAGCCATTCAAGCTGAAAGTCGAACTACTATCAGTTTGACTGCGATGCGCTTCTCTGTCACCTTCGATCGGCGGGGCGGCAGCACATTTCTTATCACCGATAAGAACTTCTCGTTGGACGCGAGTTGCCTTCGGAACCCACACTGAAGCTGTGAAGACCAGGACATTGTTTTTTGTGGGCATGGCCGTAGCTGCCAGCGGATTCCTGTCTCCACCGTTCGCGCTTGCCGAGGGCCTTGTCTTTGGACTGACAGTCGTCCATCCCTTGCCGGAGCAAGCAAAGAAGCTGTCACGTATGCTACTGCAGGCGTCGGTGGTTGCTCTGGGCTTCGGTATGAACCTGGCAGAGTTGATTCGCGCCGGCAGCTCCGGTATCCTCTACACGGCGGCCGGTATCGCACTGGCAATGTTGTTAGGACTTCTTCTCGGGCGCCTTCTCCGGGTCAGTAGCCTGAGTTCCTATCTCATCGCGGCAGGCACATCTATCTGCGGCGGAAGCGCCATCGCGGCCGTGGGACCCATCGTGCGTGCCACCGATGAAGACATGAGCGTGTCGCTCGGCACTGTCTTCACGCTGAACTCGGTTGCGCTCTTCCTGTTTCCCTTCATTGGGCACGTTCTCGGCCTCACGCAGGCACAATTTGGATTGTGGTCGGCCCTCGCTATCCACGACACTAGCTCGGTAGTCGGCGCAACCGCGAAGTACGGCCCCACAGCGCTGGCGGTGGGAACTGCGGTAAAACTCGCCCGGGCTCTATGGATCGTTCCGTTGTCCATCGCCTCATCGATCTTTCTCAGCCGTTGCGGCGCAAATCGCACGGTCCAGGGTCTGGGAAAGATGAACGAGGTGTATGGCAGATGGCCGTGGTTCATCGGCTTGTTTTGTCTGGCCGCGCTAGCCAATACGTGCTTTCCACAACTCTCCACAACGTTCAAAGCCTTTAGCCATCTGGGTCGCATTGGGCTTGTGGTCACTCTCTTCCTGATCGGAAGCGGCATCTCACGGGCTACCGTCCGGCAGGTCGGCCTGCGGCCTTTCGTGCAGGGTATTGTGCTGTGGGCGGTTGTGGCGGTCAGCGCGCTTTTGCTCATCCGTAGCGGGGCGATTCACGTTTAAGGAGTAGCCTACCCACAAACAAATTAGCCGGTCTTTGCCGTCTACAGCCCGGCCGTCTCCGTCAGCAACTCGCTCAGATCGTCCACCCAGTAATCTGGTTCCCATCGCGCTACGTCCTCGCGCGGCCCGTACCCGTACGTCACCGCACATGACCTCACTCCCGCCCGCCGCGCGGCTTCCATATCTGCCGCTGAATCGCCTATAAACAGGCAATCGGCCGTCGAAGCTTTCAGTCCTTCCAGGGCTTTGAAAATAACGTCGGGGTTGGGTTTGGCCGGAAATCCGTCCGTACCCTGGACATGGTCGAAGTAGGGAAGCAGCCCGAACTTTTCCAGCACGACCTTCGTGGTGGGCGTTCCTTTCGTGGTGGCTGTCGACTTTCTCCCCGGCAATCTTGCGAGCACCTCCTGGATTCCCGGGTAACAAACCGTGGAAGCGTGCTGGCGCAAAGGATAAATCTTTCTGTACTTCTCTACCAGAGCTTCGATTTGCTCGGGAGTATAAAGCGGGAACAGATCCTCGAACAAATCGACGAGGTGCCGGCCGATGTAGCCACGGAGAAATTGATCGTTGACTTGATTCTGCGGCGTATCAATTAAAACACCCTGGATGGCCCCGCAGATATCGGCTGCGGAGTCAACCAGGGTGCCGTCAACGTCGAAAAGATAGGCGCTGAACTGAGGAATCAAGCCGGTTGGGGACTCTCACCTCCCACAAGACCCGGCATGGAGTTGCCAGGATGTGGGGCGATTACGATGCCCTGCGGATTTCCAGGATCGTTGGGCGTCTTCGCGTTGGGTGCCACCTTCAATGGCTTGCCATTAATCAGGTCGATTACCTCGGAGCCCTCCAAAACCTCACGTTCCAGCAGTGCGTCCGCAATGCGGACCATGGCGTCCGAACGCTCCTCAATGATCTGGCGCGCGCGCTTGTAGCCGTTCTCGACCAGCTTCCGCACCTGCTCATCAATTTGAATGGCAGTTGCTTCGCTATAGTCGCGATGCTGGGCGATTTCGCGACCGAGGAAGATCTGTTCATCCTTCTTGCCGAAGCTCAAAGGTCCCAGTTCGCTCATGCCCCATTCACAGACCATCTTGTGTGCCATTTCGGTGGCGCGCTCGATGTCGTTACCGGCGCCCGTCGTCATCTGATCCAGGAAGATCTCTTCTGCGATACGTCCCCCCATCAATATGGCCAGACGCGTTTCCAGATACTTCTTGTCGTGCGACAACTTATCGTCCAGCGGCAACTGCATCGTCAATCCCAGGGCCATACCCCGAGGAATGATCGTTACCTTGTGCAGAGGGTCAGCATCTTCCAGCAGCGCGGCCACAATCGCATGCCCAGCTTCGTGGTAAGCGGTCATCCGCTTCTCCTTGTCGCTGATGATCATGCTCTTGCGTTCCACGCCCATCAACACTTTGTCTTTCGCAAGCTCAAAGTCGTACTGAGTCACCACCTTGCGGTTTTGACGGGCGGCTACCAGGGCAGCCTCATTCACCAGGTTTGCAAGATCCGCTCCGGCGAATCCCGGCGTTCCCCGGGCGATCACCGACAGGTCCACATCGTCGGACAAAGGAGTCTTCTTCGTATGAACTTTCAGGATGCTTTCCCGGCCGCGTACGTCGGGACGGTCCACCACCACCCGGCGGTCAAAACGCCCGGGGCGGAGAAGTGCCGGATCCAGCACGTCCGGACGGTTTGTTGCTGCCACCAGGATCACGCCTTCATTCGATTCGAAGCCGTCCATCTCTACCAGCAGTTGGTTCAGCGTCTGCTCACGTTCGTCGTGTCCGCCGCCCAAACCAGCGCCTCTGTGCCGGCCTACCGCATCGATCTCGTCGATGAAGATGATACAGGGAGCATTTTTCTTGCCCTGTTCAAACAGATCACGGACGCGGCTCGCGCCCACGCCTACAAACATCTCGACAAAATCGGAACCGGATATGGAGAAGAACGGTACGTTTGCCTCGCCCGCAATCGCGCGAGCAAGCAGCGTCTTACCTGTTCCAGGAGGCCCGATCAGCAGAACGCCCTTGGGAATCCGACCGCCCAGCTTTTGGAATTTTTGAGGCTCACGCAGGAATTCAATAATCTCCTGCAGTTCTTCCTTGGCCTCTTCCACTCCGGCTACATCTTTGAACGTCACCTTCTTCTGCTGCGAGGAGTGCAGGCGAGCCCGGCTTTTCCCGAAACTGAGAGCCTTGTTCCCGCCGCTCTGCATCTGCCGCATCATAAAGATCCACAGCCCGAGCAGAATCAAAACAGGGATGGCGTTAAACAGAATACCGATCCAGCCGTTGCCCGTCGAATCCTTCCACGTGTACTTCACGCCCTTGTCCTGAAGCATCTTGTAGATCTCGGGATAGTTCGGCGGAATCACCGTGTGGAACTGGGAGGACACCCCGTTGTCGACCAAAGTTCCTTGAACATCGGTCCCGGTAATGCTGGCTTCTTTGACCTTGCCACCCTGGACGTCATCGACAAACTGCGATACCGAAAGGTTCTGCGGCGGCTGCCCACGGCCCGTCTTCACCGCCATATAAACAAGAACAACCGCACATATAATGACTACCCAAAATACTGCGGTTTTCACATTTGAACTCATGTATTCACCTTCTGCTGGCCTACCATCTCGCCAGCCCGAGTATGTGTACTCGGATCACCCTCGTGCTACCAACCGGATCTGCAATCCGGCCCACCATAAGTAAAGACGTCAATTTGGCTAATTTGGATTCAAACTGAGGTCTCTGGTCAAGTTTTCAGGGTCGGGCGCGTCCGCGCGATATGAGATCGTAAGAACGTTCCGGCTTCCAGCGGAACTCTTGAATTTGGCCGAACAGCCAAATCGGCGTACCCACACGATCTCATCCTTCCAAAGCAGAACGGGCCAGTGTTTCCTCTCCCACAGCAAAACCCGATGTTCTTGAAAAAGAAATTTCAATCGCTTCGCCGCGGCCTGTCCGGGCAGGTGTATTTCATCACCCGGCTGCCAGTTCCGTACGTACAAAGGGGGAGGAACATCTGAATCGGAAAGTTGATCCCCGTCCAGTTCTACTCTTTCCAGCGCCGTTCCCTCAACCTTATTGAAGTTTACACAATCGGAGGCCCCGCAATCTGCCCAGTTTACAGATATTTTTCCCGCCCCGAACGGCAGAGTCTGCCAGGCCCCTGGCTCCAGGGGAATCCGGTAATGGCGCTCTTCCTGGCTGGAGGACTCAGAACGGGTCATCCGCAGTACGTCGAAAGAGCGGAGCGCATCCACGCCGGGAATCAGAATCCGGTCGTGGCCATGTCTGCTTCGACAGATTCGCAGTACTCCATCAATATGGTCGAGATCGATCGAGCGAAGGTCGCCTCGCAACTCGTGCACGGCGCGGCGGATCACCCGGCGCTGTTCGGCAAGGTGCAACTCTGTCAGCTTCGGAACTTGAAGGAACGAAGCCAAGCTGGTTCGCTTCGAAATCTGGGGATAAAGAGCGTCCATTCGTTCCGCCCAGTATTCTTCCTCCGTTTGCGCCAGTTCGGCCGTCCCGGCCAGGGTCTTTTCCAGGTTAGGGTTGAATCGTTCCGCCAGCGCCGGGAGTACCTGGAGGCGCAGGCGATTCCGCCGGAAGCGAAGCTCTTGATTGCTCGAATCTTCCCGCCAGGTGATCCCGTTGCCTTCAGCCCAGTTCCGAACTTCCGCCCGGCTGGTGGTCAACAGGGGCCGGAACAAACCGTCGGACGTGGCAATCCTCATCCCGGCCAATCCCGCCAGCCCCGAGCCCCGGAGTAATCGGAACAGCACCGTCTCGGCCTGATCGCTCCGCGTATGTCCCAGCACCACTCCGTTCAGCCCCAAGCTTTCCATAGCTTCACGAAAGAACGTCTGGCGCGCCGTCCGGGCGTTCTGCTCAAGGTTGCCGGCCTCCGGAAGCTTGACGCGCTTGACTTCGACCGCCAGCCCGAGTCTTTTCGCCAGAGCCCGTACAAACAACTCATCCGCTAAGGACTCTTCTTGCCGAAGTTGATGGTTCACGTGGAGCGCAACAACCTCAAACCCTGCTCGTCTGGAAAGCACTGCCAGGATATGCAGGAGCACTACGGAATCGGCGCCGCCGGAGACGCCCACGCCCAGCCTCCCACCCGGAGACAGCATGTTATAACGAGACATGATTTCCGCTACCCGATCGGGCAGCGTACCAGCTATGCTCACATTTCCATTCTCAACCAGTTTCCCTGCGAGCCATGATCTTTAGGCACCCGTTTACCGAACATGATCTCCAGCAGGCGGCTTCCGGGATCAAGGTTCTGCTGATGGACGTAGACGGCGTGCTGACCAACGGCCGTCTTTATATGGTCCCCGACGGCCACGGCGGGATGGTTGAAACGAAGGGGTTCGATTCGCAGGATGGCATCGCGCTGCGCTGGTTGACGTGGTACGGCTACAAAACTGGCGTGATTAGCGGCCGGGAATCCCCCGCCACCGTAGCGCGGGCGGGCCAAGTCGGAATGACCTGGGTTTTTCAGGGCCATATCGAGAAGATCCCCATTCTCGAACAGATTCTCGCCGAATCGAAAGTTACGCCGGAAGAGGTGGCCTACATCGGCGACGACCTCACCGATGTCGTGATCATGCGCCGTGTTGGGCTGTCTTTTGCGACCGCAAACGCCCGAGAGGAGGTGAAACGTGCAGCAAAGGCCACCACCGAAGCGTCGGGCGGCGATGGCGCGGTCCGGGAAGTGATTGAGCTCATTCTGAAGGCCCGGGGTGTCTGGGACGAGCTCTTGAAAAAGTATGAGGTGGTGATCTGAGCGAGGCAGGGAAGGACAAACTCGGTCTGGTTCTGGTCGTTGCGAACGCTCCGGGAGTGCTCCACCAGTTGACCGGTGTGATAGCCCGGCACCAGGGCGATATTCGGTCCATCTCCATCATCGAGGACCGTCCGGTCGAAACACCCATTTACTTAGAGCTCGATTTGCCGGAAAGCTCGGAGGGCTTGGTAAGGGACCTCGAACAACTCGACGTTGTGCGTTCGGTCGCGGTTGTACAGACGCTTCAAAAGGTGTATGGGAAGCGCGTCATCATCATTGGGGGTGGCGCTCAGGTGGGCCAGGTGGCGCTTGGGGCAATCTCGGAGGCCGACCGCCACAACATTCGCGGCGAGCACATCTCCATCGATACGATTCCGCTGGTCGGTGAGCAGACGTTAGCCTCAGCCGTTCGTGCGGTTCGGCGTCTGGCTCGCGTGCGCGCTCTCGTCCTGGCCGGATCGCTGATGGGCGGAGATATTGAAACTGCGGTTCGGGAAGTTCGTAGTGAAGGACTGATCGTGATCAGCTTGAATATGGCGGGCAGCGTACCAGATGCTTGCGACCTCGTGGTGAGCGACCCCGTGCAGGCAGGAGTAATGGCCGTGATGGCGGTTGCCAACACGGCCAAATTTACGTTAGACCGGTTGCACCGGCGGGTGTTTTGACGGTTATTTCACCTGGAAAGCAAATTCCCGTAGCAAATCGCCTTCCGCTTGACCGGATTTCGGTGTGTACAGGCGAAAGAAATGAGTCCCTCGCTCGCTGATCTGCGGAACTGAAACTTCGACCTTGTCGCCTTGAATATTGGACGAGCCCTGCCAAAGCTTCCGGCCGTTCTCATTAATAAGTTCCACTGCCACCGGCCCACTGTTGAGGTCGTTTGCGTTAAGGCTTATGTGTAAAGGGCGTCCTTCGGGGACGGTGAGGTTCTCGAGCCCTCGATAAGCGGACAACGCTACAGCGGCGGGCTGTTTCTGCGAAAATTGGGGAACAAGCACCACTCCCAAAGCGAGGACGGCAAGTCCTCCGGCTAGGGACAGCCCGGGAGCAGTGGCCCAGGTCTTCCAGGAGGCGGTCTTTTTTGTAGCCTGCTTGGCGAACTGCTCGTTGCGCACTTGCTGCAAGGCGAGCTTGGTCGCCGATATCTGTAGTTCAAGGCCTTCGAGACGGGTCACACAAGATTCGCAGGCTAAAATGTGGGTTTCAACTATCTCCAGTTCCTTTTCGTCGGCATGATTTAGAACGAAACGCTCCAGCGCTTCTTCGGTTGGATGATCGAGATAAATGTCTTGCATCAGTAAGATTAAAAGACCTTAGTCTTCCCTCTCCTACAGGGCTAGTGCGCTCAGCTCGCCTGAGTTCTCACGAAAACCGAAAAAATTCCGCTGGCGGTCAGCTTCTTCTTTCCGATCTCCCCGAACTTCGCCTTGGCTCTCGACTTCAAGAGCCGGAACTGCGTTTCGGTGAGGGACATCTCACGGCAAATCTGTTCTTGCGACTGCTCCATCAGGTAAAAGCGTACCAGAATGTCGCGGTCCCGTTGATTGAGAGACTCCAATACGTTCTTCATCAAGGCAGTCTTTTGGCGGAGGATCGCTTCCTGCTCCGGGTTCTGTTTCTTGTCGGCGACCGTGATGCCAGTCTCCAGATCGGCTTGCTCGCGGCGGGTATGGACTGCGGTTTCGATGTAAGCGGCTACTTGGCGGCGCACCACTGTTCGTACGAAGCCCATCAGGCGCTCCGGTTCGCGGAGGTCGCCGCGACGGATTGCATTCACGACGATCAGGAAGGTGTCGTGAACTTTGTCTTCCAACTCCTGAGGCCCTAGCTGACGGCACAAATAATAGCGAATACCGCGGCTGAACAGCTTGTAAAGCTGTTCCATCCCTTCGTCTTCGCCAGCTTTTACCTTCGATACTAGTTCACTCCACTCAACCGTGGTAAAGCCGGGCTTTGAGGTCTTCGCCTCTTCGGCCTCCGGGCTTAGCTGGGTCACATTTGCTGCCGGGGTAGGACTGAGTTTTTGCTGTGCCGCCAACATAAAATGGGTTACTCCTTGGAAATGATCGAGTAAGCCGCCCAAAAAGCAGGCGAGCTTCGGTATCCGCCACCGCGTTGCATGTCGGTCTGCGCCAACTGGAGCGCGGCGGCCGCCCGACTAGCGAGCGATCTGGATGTGAGAGTCTTCGTCTCTAAATGACTGTAAAAGGCTGAAAAAAAGTGTCCTGAGTCGTCCGGAGTGGGCCAGGCGCTGACCACCACGGCGGACGCTCCCGCCAGTAGCCAGGCACGGCTTAAGCCGATCAATCCAGCTCCCGGCAGGGTTTTCCCCTGCTGGGACGAACAACCGCTAAGGACTACCAGGCTGCCGGGAACGCGATAGGCGGAGATCGTTTCGGGAGTCAGCATTTCCGGAAGATCGTCGTCCGTCAGGCTGAGCGCCAGGGCGGCTTCCTCCGGTTTTCCGTCCGGGCTGACCACATGAACTGCGAAATGGATCACTTCAGG
>Ga0308173_10002259_pt1 | contig 10165 bp, 5 predicted proteins | sample PhyPR1_FD_203716 | JGI IMG/M metagenome (GOLD analysis project Ga0308173, IMG submission 203716) | Soil microbial communities from UC Gill Tract Community Farm, Albany, California, United States - DLSLS.P.R1 | ecosystem: Environmental > Terrestrial > Soil > Agricultural land | place: USA... | reverse complement strand
CTTAGCCGCTTCAGGAGAGGCTCACGGACCAGTGGATCGGATAGATCGCACCCTGCGCTGTTGCGGCGATCGAGGCCGAACACGTCGCGAGGACGCATGATCTTCGGATTACGCTTGGGCTGGAGCGCGGTAAGCTCCGCAACCGGATCACGGACCAGCTCGTCAAGCGAGACCTGTTCGTCAGCGATGCGGTTCACGAAGCTAGAGTTGGCGCCGTTCTCAAGCAGGCGCCGTACGAGATAAGCGAGGAGCTCCTTGTGGCTCCCGACGGGCGCATAGATACGTACGCGCGTCTGAGGGTCCCCAATACCCTTCTCCAGCCCCGCAAGCTCTTCGTAGAGCTCCTCGCCCATGCCGTGGAGGCGCTGGAACTCGAACTCACGCTGTCCGGCCAGTGCCTTCACTTGGCCGATCGTATTCGCGTTGTGCGTAGCGAACGCCGGGTAGATGACATCGGTCGCGTCAAGGAGCTTCTTGGCGCAGGCGAGGTAAGAGACGTCGGTCGCGACCTTCCGCGTGAACACGGGATAGTCAGTTAGACCGCCGACCTGCGCAGCCTTAATCTCAGTATCCCAGTAGGCGCCCTTTACCAGGCGAACCATCAGCTTGCGGCGGTGGGCGCGCCCGGCCTCGATAACCCACTCGCAAAGTGGCGCGGCGCGCTTCTGATAAGCCTGGAGCGCAATGCCGAAGCCGCTCCATCCGGTGGCGAACAGCTCATCATCGGCGAGCAGCGCCTCGAACACATCGAGCTGCAGTTCGAGCCGATCCGCTTCCTCGGCGTCAATGGTGAAGTGCACATCCGCCTGCGCTGCTTTCAGCGCCAGCTCGCGTACGACAGGAATGACTGCGGCGAGCGCCTCTGCGCGGTGCGTGAATTCAAACCGCGGATGGAGCGCGGTCAGCTTGACCGAAATGCCAGGAGACCTGCGGAAGCCCTCCTTCGCTTCTGTGGCGATCCGATCCAGCGCATTACGATAGGATTGGGCGTAACGTTTGGCGTCCGCATGCGTCTTCGCCGCCTCGCCAAGCATGTCGAAGCTGTGGCTGAGACCCTGCTTGCGCTCGGGATCGGCACGCTTGAGTGCTTCATCGATGTTCCGGCCGAAGACAAAATTACGGCCCAGGATCTTCATCGCCTCACGCACCGCGGTCCGAACGACTGGTTCACCGAGGCGCCCGACGGCCCGTCCGAGGGCTGCCTTCCAATTATCGGAGCGGTCCTGTGCTCCCTCCAGCACCTTGCCGGTCAGGAGCAGCGAGAACGTCGCCGCGTTCACGAAACTCGAATCCGACCGCCCAAGCTTGTCCGACCAATCGGGCCCGGAGAGCTTGTCGGCAATCAACTCGTCTGCGGTATGCGCATCGGGAATGCGAAGCAGCGCCTCGGCGAGGCACATCATCGCGATACCCTCTTCGGAACCGAGATCGTACGCCCGCAGGAACGCGTCGACGCCGGAAGGCTTGTGCGCGCGCACACCCTTGACCAGCTTGCGTGCGATCGCGGTAGCCTCGCTCAAGGTCTGGGGTGAAAGCTTGGCCTGCGTCAGGCGCTCGGCGACGATCTTCTCTTCGTCAGGCCGGTACGCGCGGCGCAGCGCCGTGCGGTCGATCGGCCGGGCCGCAGGGCCCGCAGTTACGCGAGCTGTCCGTGGCAATGCTTGTATTTCCGTCCGGAGCCGCACGGACAGGGTGCATTGCGGCTGATCGGTGCTTCAACCAGCTCGCCACCCGCGTCACGCGGAAGCGGCGGCTGCGGAATGTTGAGCGGCGGCAGGTTCGACAGAACGGCGCCCGTCGCCGCATCGATGTCGGCAGTATTATCGTCTCCCGAGAACGGATCGAGGTGCTGTGTGATGAATTCCGGCAGCACCGGCGGCGGCGCTTCTTCAAGCTGCACCTGCGCACGCATCAAGATGCGGGTGACTTCCTCGCGAATGGAGACCAGGAGGCGCTCGAACAGCAGGAACGCCTCCTGCTTGTACTCGTCGATCGGCTTTTTCTGCGCGTAGCTCCTAAGATGGATGACCTGCCGCAGCGCGTCGAGCGTGGCCAGATGCTCCTTCCAGTGATGGTCGAGCGTCTGGATGAGAATCTGCTTCTCGATGTCCGTCCAACGCTCGCGATCGACGGTCTCGAGCTTTGACGCCATGATGTCATCCGCAAGCTTCTGAAGCCGCTCCGTGATGATCTCCGGATCGACGGCCTCTTCTTCGAGCCACTGATCGATGGGCGGCTGGAGACCGAACACAGCGTCGATGCCTTCTTTGAGGCCCTCTACGTCCCACTGTTCGGGATAAGTCCCCTCAGGGCAGCTGACGTGGACGATTGCCGTTGCAGTCTCCGCGCGCATGTCGTTGATCACGTCGCTGATGCTGTCAGCGTCCATGATGTCCGCGCGCTGTTCATAGATAACCTTGCGCTGATCATTCATAACGTCGTCGAACTCAACGACCTGCTTGCGGATGTCGTAGTTCCGCGCCTCGACCTTCTTCTGCGCGGTTTCGATCGCCTTGGAAATCCAGGGGCTCACGATCGCCTCGCCATCCTCAAGGTTCTTGTTCATGAGGCGTGCGAACATGGTCTGCGGCCCGAAAATGCGCAGCAGGTCGTCGTCGAGGCTGAGGTAAAAGCGCGACAGACCCGGGTCGCCCTGTCGGCCGGACCGACCACGAAGCTGGTTGTCGATACGCCGGCTTTCGTGCCGTTCCGTGCCGAGCACGAAGAGACCGCCGAGATCGAGCACGTGCTGCTTCTCGGCCACGATCTCGGCTCGAATCTTCTCTGCCTGCGCCTCATACTCGGGCGTGCCGGCAACGAGATCAGGGAACTCGTCCTGCATTCGGAACTCGAGGTTGCCGCCGAGCTGAATGTCGGTGCCGCGGCCCGCCATGTTGGTCGCAACGGTTACTGCGCCGACGCGGCCCGCCTGAGCGACAATGTGGGCTTCGGTCTCGTGAAAACGGGCATTCAACACCGAGTGCTTGACGCCCGCCTGCTGGAAATATTCGGAGAGCATCTCTGACTTTTCGATAGAGACGGTGCCGACCAGGACCGGCTGGCCCTTGGCCTGCTTCTCCTTGATTTCCTTGGTGATCGCGGCGAATTTTTCCGCCATCGTCTTGTAGAATTCGTCATCGTCGTCGATGCGCTGCACGGCCACGTTGGTCGGGATCGCGACCACGTTCATCTTGTAGATGTCGAAGAATTCCGGCGCTTCGGTCATTGCCGTGCCGGTCATACCCGACAGCTTCGGGTACATGCGGAAGTAGTTCTGGAAGGTGATCGAGGCGAGCGTCTGATTCTCGGGCTCGATCTGCACGCCTTCCTTGGCCTCGACGGCCTGGTGGAGACCGTCGGACCAACGCCGCCCGTCCATCATTCGGCCGGTGAATTCGTCGATGATGACGACCTTCCCGTCCTTCACGATATAGTCGATGTCCTTCTTGAACATCACGTTGGCCTTGAGGGCCTGGTTCAAGTGATGGACGACCTGCGTGTTGGCGACGTCGTAGAGGTTGCGCCCTTCGATGAGGCCGGCTTCTTCGAGCATCCGCTCGCATTTTTCGGTACCGTCCTCTGTGAGGACGACGCTCTTCTGCTTCTCGTCCTTCTCGTAGTCGACGGGGTCCAAGGTCTTCACCAGCTTGTCGACGGAGATGTAGAGGTCCGATTTGTCGTCGGTCGGGCCCGAGATGATCAAGGGCGTACGGGCCTCGTCGATCAAGATCGAATCCACCTCGTCGACAATCGCGAAATTGAACGGCCGCTGGACCATCTGGTCGCGGCTGTATTTCATATTGTCGCGCAGATAATCGAAGCCGAGCTCGTTGTTCGTCGCATAGGTGATGTCGCTATTATAAGCGTCTCGCCGTTCCTGGTCGGTGAGGTTCGGAACGATGACGCCGACGGTCATGCCAAGGAACCGATACACCTGCCCCATCCAGTCGGCGTCGCGGCGGGCGAGATAGTCATTCACGGTGACGACGTGGACGCCCTTGCCCTCCAGCGCGTTCAGATAGACCGCAAGCGTAGCGACGAGCGTCTTGCCCTCGCCGGTCTTCATTTCCGCAATCTCGCCGCGGTGGAGCGCAATGCCGCCGATCAGCTGAACGTCATAATGGCGCTGGCCGAGCGTGCGGATCGCCGCTTCTCGTACCGTCGCGAAGGCTTCGGGGATGAGAGCATCCAGCTTTTCGCCACTCGCGAGCCGCTGGCGGAAGAGCTGCGTCTGGCCACGCAATTCGTCGTCCGAAAGTGCGGATATATTCGGCTCGAGCGCGTTGACGGCGTCGACATATTTGCCAAGGCCGCGGACATAGCGATCGTTGGCCGATCCGAAGATGCTCTTTGCCACTGAGGCGAACATGGAAATCCCTTAAAAGCCCGCGCGTTCAGGATCGGGCGACAACCTTCGCCGACGCGCTGGGAAACTGTCGCGGGCGATGTAAGGAGCGCCCTAGCGCTAGTCAATTAAAGGCAGGTAACTGTAATGGGACTAACGGGCGGATGCATGTGCGGCGCGGTCCGCTACGAGCTCAAAAGCGAGCCTTTCGACTGCGGCTGGTGCCACTGCCGGACGTGCCAGCTGAACAGCGGAGCGCCAGGGATGGTCTTCGCGAGTGTGCCGGCCGGCGACCTCGTGTGGACCGACGGCGCGGACAAGGTGAAGTCAGTCCCCTCCTCCGCCTTCGGCCATCGCGAATTCTGCGGCGAGTGCGGAACGCCATTCCTGATGAAGGTCGATCACCAGCCTGAATCGGTGGATTTCAGCGTGGTCACGCTCGACGCGCCAGAAACGATCGAGCCAGGCTTTCACATCTTCTGGGCGAGTAAGGTAGGATGGTTCGAGCCCAAGGACGATCTACCGCGCCATGATAGATTCCGGCCGAATACGCGGGGGCTCGAAGGGACCGAGCCCCCGAAGTGAGACCTAAGCCTGAGCCCTGGACTGCGAGTCCAGATTGCTCTCCAGCCACTGCTGAATTTGGCTTCGAGGAGCCGCCCCTACCTTCTGGGCAATAGGCTGGCCGCCCTTGAATAGCAGCATCGTGGGAATGCCGCGGACGCCGTAGCGGCCTGGCGTGTCTGGATTTTCATCGATGTTGAGCTTGGCGACCGTAACTTTCTCGCCAAGCTCATTGGCGATCTCTTCGAGCGCCGGCGCGATCATTCGGCAGGGGCCGCACCATTCTGCCCAGAAATCGACGAGCACGGGACCCTCGGAGCCCAGAACATCGGTGGCGAAGCTTTGATCGGTGACCGTCTTGGTGGCCATGACGCGCGACTCTCCTGCACGAGTGTAAAAGTTAACAGACATATGGGCGGTCGTAGCAGCGCTCTCAAGGCTACAGTTCGAACAGCTGCGGCCCGTTGGTGTAGAGGAGCGCCGCACGGACTTCGTGGCCGGGGAAAATAACTCCTAGCGCGGCAACGTACGCGTCCATCTGCGCGCGATGGGCAGGTGGGATTCGATCGGGAGCGTCGGGCACCCTTCCGGTCTTGAAGTCCAAGACGGATACGCGACCCTCTTCGATCACCAGACGATCGGCCGTTCCAGCGATAACTCGCCCGTCGGGCAGCGTTGCTGCAAGGGGCGCTTCGCCCAGCGAGCCTGGCGCGAACAGCCGGGCAAAGCGCTGGTCCGAAAGAACTTCGCAGACCATGTCGGCGATTTCCGCCCGCTGGGCCGCATCGGGAAGGCCCGCGGCCTTCTCCAGCCAGGCAAGTGCCCGTTGATGCCGGTCCGCTGGTTCCACATCCGCAAGACGTTCGAGCAGTTGGTGGATAAGCGTTCCTCGCCGTGCAGCGAGGCGCGACTGCTCCGTGGGCAAGGGCGCCGGTTCGCGGTCCTCAACGAGCTGCGAAGGTGCCAGTGGGCGCGGCGGACGCGGCTCCGCAGGTGCTGCGGAACGAGCCCACTCGGGAACTTCAGGCGCGCCGGGCCCCACTCGGGACGTCTTCGGCCGCAGCCGCGGTGCACTGACCGACCCGCGAAAGTTCGTCACTGCGCCCCACCGTGCGTCCGGCTGACCGACGGACCCGAGGTTCATCAGCGCTCGATCAACACGCTTGTGCCAGCTGTTCTCCCCGTCGCCGCGGCTCGGCTTAATGCCCGCGATCACGAGCCGCTCGCTCGCTCGCGTCATGGCGACGTAGAGCAGTCGCCAATGTTCTTCGAGATCACGCTCCTGCTGCAGAGCGACGTTTCGGTCGAACGGCGGCATCAGCTCCGCCTTCTTGGGCCGGATCAGGGGGACGGGCTCGCCGCCGAACCCGTAGAAATTCAACGGTGGGTTTCGGCTGCCGAGATTTGCCGGATCGGCGGTCGCATCTGCGATGATCACGTACGGCGCTTCGAGGCCCTTGGCGCCATGCACCGTCATCACTCGGACGGCGTTCGCGCGTTCGGACGGATCGCGCTGAATCTCGACATCGCCTCGGGCGAACCAGCCATGGAAACGCTCGAGCGAAGGAACTTCGCTGCGCTCGAACGTCAACGCCGCGGTCATCAGCTCGTCGATGGGATCGCGCGCTGCAAGGCCGAGGCGGCCGTACAATTTGCGCCGTCCCTGGAGCGGTCCCGAGAGTATCGTTTCCAGAAATTGCGAGGGCGTCGTGTAATCGGCCATCGCAAGCAGCTGTCCCAGCTGCTCATGTGCCGAGGTGAAGTCCCGGCGGTCGCCGGCCCTCTCGCGAAGAGTTCGCCACAGCGGCCTTTTCTCGCGGCCATAAGCAAGATCGAACAACTGCTGCTGGTCCCAGCCGATCAGCGGCGAAACGAGCAAGTTCGCCAGGTTCAGATCGTCCAGCGGCTGGACAGCGAAGCTCACCGCAGCAAGCAGGTCGCGAACGGAAAAAGGTTTGGACAAGAATAGGCGATCGATGCCCGCGACGGGAACGCGCCGCTGGAACAGGCGCGCGACGATGAGCGACGCAAGCTCACCCCGGCTGCGAAGCAAGATCAGGATGTCGCCCGGCGTTAAAGGGCGTTTCGTCGAATCAAGGACCGGAGCTTCGTCGATCCAATCCCGCACCTGTGCCGCGATTCGATCTGCATATTCGCGAGCGTCATCATCGAGCCAGCCCTCCTCACCCTCGTCGAGCTCCTCTCGGCCGTCGAGGGAAAAGGGTTTCCAGAGCGCCACGGCGCCAGGCCGCGAAGAATGGTGCGCTTCGTGAGCGGGGGGCATGTCCGGCAGACCCATCTCGCGAAATCCCACATCGTCGATGACCGCATCGACGACATCGAGCACCGCCTGGGCGGACCGATAGCTCGCGTTGATCGAAAGATCCCGGAATTCGGTCGCGCATTCTTCGTCGGAGCGCAGTGCTTCCGAGCGTTCTCGGACCTCGGCCCGCATCTTGTCGAACTCTCGGGGGTCAGTGCCCTGGAAACCGTAAATGGCCTGCTTAAAGTCGCCGACCATGAACAGCGTCCGGGTGCGGCGCTCAACCTCGGATGATCCGCTGAAATACTCTTCAGCCAGCGCGCGGACGATGTCCCATTGCGCCGCGTTCGTGTCCTGTGCCTCGTCGACGAGAAGGTGGTCGGTGCGCTGATCGAGCTTGTACCGGACCCATTCGCCCATCCCCGGCTTGTCGAGCAGCCCGCGTGTCCAGCGGATCAAGTCATCAAAGTCCGCGACGCCTGCGGCCCGCTTCGCGCGCGCATAAGCCTCCGCAAAAGCCTGACCGGCGCGAAGCCCCGCGGCCATATCCGCGGCCAACCTGGCACCATTCTGGATCTGCAAGAGTTCACCAATGAGAACCGCAAGCCGTCCCGCGTGGGATTCATAATGGGGTTCCGCCTTCGCCTGACCGGCGGTGACGCGCAGCATGTCCTTGTCCGTAAGGACCACCTTCCGAAGCGTCGGAAGCGCGGCTGCCCTTTCGATAGGCGACAGCGCAAGCCAATTCTCAATGATGTCCGCGTGTCGAAGTCCGGTCTGTGCGCCCCATCTTCGGTTGGCTTCAGCTATGGAGCGAAGCAGGTTGCAGTCGAAGCGCTCGTCGCCGCAGTGATGGACGACATATTCCTCAACGGACTCATCGGGCAGACCCATGAGCACCCGCAGCCTCTGTTCGATGCTTCCCGGGGAGCCGAGGCTTGCGAGCGCCTGCTCAGCGCGAGTGCAGCGCATGAGATACTCGACTGCGCCTCCTTCTCCGAGCCTGAGGCTGAGCCGCTGGACGTCGACAATTAGCCGCTCATTCCCATTTGCCTCCGCATCAGCGAGAAGGTTCGCCAGCGTAGTGCGGCCGAGTTCCTGCTCCGCGCGGCCTTCGAGCGGCTGAAAACCTGGAGAGATACCCGCTTCCGCAGGGAAGGACGCAAGCAGGGTCTGCGCAAAGGCATGGATCGTCTGAATTCGCAGCCCACCCGGTGCCTCCAGGACCTTGGCGAAAAGTCGCCTGGCTCGCTGCACGGCCAAGGGATCGTTCGGCTCTCCCAAGGCGAAGAGATCCTTCTTCAAATCGGGATCCTTCATCCGCACCCATGCGGCAAGGCGTGCCCCGATCCGGTTCGCCATCTCCGCGGCCGCCGCCTTGGTGAACGTCAGGCAGAGGATCGTCTCAGGCGCAGCTCCAGAGAGCAGCAGCCGGAGCACGCGGCCAGTCAACACCTGCGTTTTGCCGGTACCGGCCGAAGCTGACAAAGCCGCATGCACCCGCGGATCGGCTGCACGTGCATGGTCGCCCTGAAGCTGATGAAGCGGCTTGATCCGGTTGGACATCAGCAAGCCGCTTTCATAGAGGGAGCACCAAGGAGAGAAGTATGGCCGACACTAATTCGGACGATCAGAGGCGCTCGAAGCTCGTGAAGGCCGGGGTGGCCGTCGGCATCGGCTCCGCGGCGATCGTTGCCGCCCTCCTCTACGCATCCAACGTCAAGAAGAAGCCACGCCGCTAGGCTCATTCGCGGCCGTACCATTCTTCCAGCCGCATGAGCTGATCGTAATCGCCATAAGGTGCATAAGCAGGGTTGAGCTTGGCCGTGAACGGCTCATCGCCGATCAGCCACTTGGCAGCGGCCGCGCGGAAGTTGCGCTCGGCATGCTCCAGGAAGTCGGCCGCTCCAAGCTTCTTGTCTGCGCAGACGCGCTTTCCGAACCTGTCTCGGTCCTTGGTCAACGACCAATATTCATGGCTTTCAGGCTCGCCAGACACACCGGCAAAACCGCCGGCACGGGCGATCAGTCCAAGGAGCCCCAGCTGCAATGAGAAACCATCCGACACGGCCTTCTGAGACGGCGCTTTGCCAGTCTTGTAATCGACGATTGCTAGACCGCGGTCACCTAGCACGTCGATACGGTCGGCCGTGCCGTGAACGACGACACCATCGATCGCCGTCTCTCCAGTGATTTCCGCCTTGAGCGGACGGCGGCTCTCCTCCCGATCGTCTTCGACCTGCTCTTCAATCCACTTGATCGCCTCGATGAGGCGGGGCGACCACAAGGCGCGCAGCATCGGGTGGATAGCCTCGCCATGGAGTAGCGAATGTGCACGGGGAAGCAGTCTCTCAGGCGCGCAGTCGTCTTCCTTGAGCCAGTCTTCGAGTACCTTATGAACGGCGATGCCCTTCCATTTGGCGCTGTGGTCAGCGTCGATCGGATCAAGGCTGCGCAGTTTGAGTATGGCCTGTGCGTAAAAGGCAAACGGATCGGCTTTGAGGCGGTCGACTGAGGTGACCGAGATGCGTCGGGGTCGAGCATCTGCGGGCGGCTGCGGAGCCGGACGGCTGCTCGGCTGCACATTACCGGCGTCGTCCAGTACGGAAGCAAGGCGCTCGAGCGTCCTATCCCGGGTGACACCGCCAGTCATTGCCTGCAGCCTCAGCCAAAACCGGGAGGCGACCGTGGGAGAGCGCTCGTCACGCCTAGCACGAGTGATCAGCACATGAGGCGCACCCAGTGCACTTGCGAAATCATGCGCGGAGAGGCCGGTCCGATACTCAAGGCCGGGAATGCCAAGGTTGGCGCGGATCTTCGGTGCAAGCCAGGGATCCGGAGAAGGCGCCGCGGGCCAAGTGCCTTCATTCAACCCGCCCAGGACGACTAAATCCGCCTGCTGAAGACGTGCCTCCAGAAGACCCCAGATGAAGACGCGCGGGTGTCCGCCAAAAGGCGGGCGAACGCGCCGCTGATCGAGCAGGTCCCGGAGT
>Ga0308173_10002257_pt1 | contig 10167 bp, 9 predicted proteins | sample PhyPR1_FD_203716 | JGI IMG/M metagenome (GOLD analysis project Ga0308173, IMG submission 203716) | Soil microbial communities from UC Gill Tract Community Farm, Albany, California, United States - DLSLS.P.R1 | ecosystem: Environmental > Terrestrial > Soil > Agricultural land | place: USA... | reverse complement strand
GGGCGGCGCCATCCATGTCAATGCCTACAAGGTGGCCGGCATGGTGCCCGGCGCGCTGTCGCTGATACTGGCTGACCTGATGGCATGGCAGCCGGTGTTCTGGATCACCGCCGCCTTCATGCTGCCGGGCCTGGTCTGCACCATGCTGATCGCCGAGCCGCGCGTCTATGGCGCGCCGCCCAGGAATATGCGCGAGGCGGTGGTGCTGCCGTTCCGTGAATTCATCGCCCGCGGCGGCTGGAGCGGGGCCTTGCTGATCCTGGGCTTCATCTTCCTCTACAAGCTTGGCGACAGCATGGCGACCGCGCTGGCGACCAAGTTCTATCTCGACCTCGGCTTTTCAATGACGCAGATCGGCGCCGTCGCCAAGACCACCGGATTCTGGGCCAGCATCGCCGGCGGCATCATCGGCGGGGTCTGGATGGTGCGGCTGGGCATCAACCGCGCGCTGTGGATATTCGGCGCGGTGCAGGCGGTGGCCATCCTGGGATTCGCCTGGCTGGCCTATGTCGGCGCCAATGTGCTGCTGCTGGCGCTGGTGATCGGCTTCGAAGCCTTTGGCGTCGGCCTCGGCACCGCGGCTTTCGTGTCTTATATCGCCACCACTACCGACCCGCGCTATACCGCTACCCAATATGCGCTGTTCACCAGCCTGGCCGCGGTGCCCCGGACCTTTGTCAATTCCGCGGTCGGGTTCATCGTCGCCGAGACGGGATGGTTTTTGTTCTTTATTCTATGTTTTGTGCTGGCCTTGCCCGGCTTGCTGATGTTACCCAAAATTGCCCCATGGAATGAATAATGAAAAATTTATCCCGTATCCCGGCCTTGCTGCTGTGCCTCGCGCTGCCATGCGCCTCCGTGCTTGCGCAGGAAGGCGTAAACGTAGAGCGCATGTCGCGGCTGCGCAGCCTGATTCCCGAAAAAGAGCTTGAGCAGCAGGCGACCCAGCAATACGAAGAACTGAAACAGCAGGCCAGGGCAAAAGGCGTGCTGGCCCCCGACACCGACCCGCAACTGCAGCGGGTGCGCGCTATTTCGCGCAGGATCATTTCCCAGGCGGCGCGCTGGAACGAGGCGGCTTCCGGCTGGCAATGGGAAATCAATCTGATCCAGGCGCCTAATGTCAACGCGTTCTGCATGCCGGGCGGCAAAATCGCTTTTTTCAGCGGCCTGATAGACCAGCTCAAGCTGACTGACGATGAAATCGCCATCGTCGCTGGCCATGAGATCGCCCATGCGCTGCGCGAACATGGCCGCGAGCGGGTCGCCAAGGGCAGCCTGCTGCAACTGGGCGCCAATCTCGGCTCCGCCATCTTCGGGCTGGGCCAGACCGGGCAGATGATCGTTGGGCAGGGCGCGCAACTGGCGCTGCTGCGCTTCTCACGCGAAGATGAAACCGAAGCCGATACGGTCGGGCTGGACCTGGTCGCGCGTGCCGGCTACGATCCGCGCGCCGGGGTCGCGCTGTGGCGCAAGATGGCGATGCTGGAAAAGAGCGCGCCGCCGCAGTGGCTGTCCAGCCATCCGTCCGGCAGCAATCGCATCGCGCAGATCGAGAAGACGCTGCCGCAGGTGATGCCGCTGTATGCGCGGACGGTCAATGCCAGTCCCGGTGCGCTGCCGCCTTACCGCAGCAATGTGCAGGGCGTGCCGCCGGTCAGGTAAGCGCGCCGCAATGATCGTGGTCGTAATGGATGATCAGCGGCGCATGGTCTGAAAAGCGCTGTTCCTTGTAGATGGCGGCGCTCCTTGCTGTTTGCGCCAGCGCCTCGGTGGCGATGTGGTAATCGATGCGCCAGCCGACATTCCTGGCCCAAGCCTGGCCTCGGTTGCTCCACCAGGTATAGGCTTCGCCGGTGGTGTCCGGGTGCAGCCGCCGATAGACATCGACCCAGCGCAATTCATCCAGCACCGCGCTCATCCAGGCGCGCTCCTCGGGCAGGAAGCCGGAATTTTTAAGGTTGCCTTTCCAATTCTTCAGGTCGATTTCCCTGTGCGCGATATTCCAGTCGCCGCAGATGATCACCTTGCGGCCGTGCTGGGCAAGATCGGCCAGGTGCTTGTAGAAATGCGCCATGAAGGCAAACTTGGCGGCCTGGCGCTCCTCGCCGCTGGAGCCGGATGGCAGGTAGACCGAGACCACCGACAAGCCGTCATAGACCAGTTCGATATAACGTCCTTCGGCGTCGATCTCCGGTATGCCCAGACCTTGTATCACCTGCAGCGGCTGATGGCGCGCATAGATGCCGACGCCGCTATAGCCCTTTTTCTCCGCGTAGTGGAAATAGCCGTAATAGCCTTCGGGATTGAGCATTTGCGCCGTCATGTCGGCGGCCTGCGCCTTGAGTTCCTGCATGCAGACGAAGTCGGCGTCCTGGCCTGGCAGCCAGGCCAGGAAACCCTTGCTGGTGGCTGATCGGATGCCATTGAGGTTTGCGGAAATAATTCTGAGCATGGTATGAAGATTCGATTCGGGTAAGCGGAAAGTGGAGCGGGGACAGGACGCCGGCCGTATTCTAATCCGGGACAAGGAAATTGCGGTTTGCAAAATTTGGCGCAATTTTATTGCATTAAGGAATGTTCTGGCCGCCATGGCGGCGGCGTATCGGGATAAAATGGCGGGCTTGCATCCGACTCTTCACGGTCCCATCTTGGAAAACTTACATCAGCAATTTATCGCATTCTCAGTGGATGCCGGCGTCCTGCGTTTTGGCGAATTCGTGACCAAAGCCGGCCGCACCTCTCCCTACTTCTTCAACGCCGGCCTGTTCCATGACGGCGCCACGCTGGGCAGGCTGGCCGATTTCTATGCCCGCACCCTGCTTGATTCCGGCATCGAATTCGACATGCTGTTCGGCCCCGCTTACAAGGGCATCACGCTGGCCGCCGCCACCGCGGTCGCGCTCGCGGCGCACGGCCGCAATGTGCCGTTTGCCTACAACCGCAAGGAAGCCAAGGATCATGGCGAGGGCGGCACCATCGTCGGCGCGCCGCTGCGCGGCCGGGTGGTGATCATCGATGACGTGATTTCCGCCGGCACTTCGGTGCGCGAGTCGGTCGGGATGATACGCGCCGCCGGGGGCACGCCAGCGGCAGTCCTGATCGCGCTGGACCGGATGGAGCGTTCGGGAAAGGATGATGCGCTGTCCGCCAATTCCGCGGTGCAGGAAGTCAGCGCCGCCTATGGCATGCCAGTGATTTCCATCGCCAATCTGAATGATCTGCTGGGCTACATTTCGGCAGGCGGCCATGCCGAACTGGCGCAGTACAAGGACGCGGTTGAGGCGTACCGGCAGCGCTACGGCGTGCACCAGGCCTGAGCATGTCATGGCGAAAGTTATTCCTGGCTTGCTGATCCTGTGGTGCATGCTGGCGCATGCGCAGGCCACGATCTACTTGTGCAAGGATGCCGCCGGCCACACGCTGAGTTCGGACCGCCCGATCAGCGAATGCAGCAACCGCGCCATACGCGAGATGGATCGCAATGGCATCATCCGGCGCGAGATTGCGGCGCCATTGACGCCGGTGGAAAAACAGAAAAAAGACCAGGAAGCAGCCGCACAGCGCGCCGCGGAAATGGCGGCGGCCGAACAGCGCAATAACGACCGCGCCATCCTGTCCCGTTTCCGCAGCGAAGATGAGATCATTGCATCCGGCCGGCGCAATACCGCGGTGCTGGAGGAAAACGTGCGCCGCGAAACGCAGGCCCTGGCCGCCGCGGAACGCTGGCGGCAGGCGCTGGAGACAGGTCAGGAGCTGTCATCAAAACATGACGAGCGCGTGCAGGAACTACGCCAGCGGCTGGAAGATGCTGACCATGCGGTGAACGACAGCCGCCGCCGGCTGAGCGACTATCAATCGGAAATCCTGCAGATCAATAACCGGACCAACGCGACGATCAAGCGCTTCCGGGAATTGCGTGGGGCGCAGGCCGCCCGGTAAACACCGGCGAATAGCCAGGCGTAGGTTGGCAGCAAAGCCCAACGTTTTGGACTTTGCTGCGTCCGCTGCGTTGGGCTTGCCAGGCCGGCCTACGCGGCAGCCAGCTTTTGCTTCAGCAGCTCGGTCAGCTGTGCCGGATTGGCCTTGCCGCGCGACGCTTTCATCGCCTGGCCGATCAGCGCGTTGAACGCCTTTTCCTTGCCGGCGCGGAATTCCGCCACCGATTTCTCATTCGCCGCCAACACCTCGTCGACCAGTTTTTCCAGCGCGCCGCTATCGGAGATCTGCTTCAGGCCGCGGCTTTCAATGATTTCGTCGGCCAGCGCCGCGGATGCCGCCTTCGCTTCCCACATCGCGCCGAAAACCTCCTTGGCGATCTTGTTGGAAATGGTGCCGTCGGCAATGCGCTTCAACAGCAGCGCAAGCTGTTGCGCGTTGACTGGCGAGGCGCTGACTTCGACGCCCTCGCGGTTCAGCGTCGAAGAAACGTCGCCCATCAGCCAATTGGCTGCGGGTTTGGCCTGGTCCTGGCCAGCGGCGGCAACCACGGCTTCGAAATAGGCAGCCATGGCCTTGGATTGCGTCAGCACCACGGCATCATATTCAGGCAGCCCGTAGTCGCGCACGAAGCGGTCGCGCATCGCGCCCGGCAGTTCCGGCATGGCTTCCTTCACCCGGTCTATCCATGCCTGGCTGATGGCCAGCGGCGGCAGGTCGGGGTCGGGGAAATAGCGGTAGTCCTGAGCGTCTTCCTTGCTGCGCATCGAGCGGGTTTCACGCCGGTCCGGGTCGTACAGCCGGGTTTCCTGCACCACCCGGCCGCCATCCTCGATCAGCTCGATCTGGCGCCGCACTTCATAGTTGATCGCCTCTTCCAGGAAGCGGAAGGAATTCAGGTTCTTGATCTCGCAGCGGGTGCCGTATTCCTGCTGGCCCACCGGGCGCACCGACACATTGGCGTCGCAGCGGAACGAGCCTTCCTGCATGTTGCCGTCGCACACGCCCAGCCAGGTGACCAGCGCATGCAGCGCCTTGGCATAGGCCACCGCTTCGGCGGCGCTGCGCATGTCGGGCTCGGTCACGATTTCCAGCAGCGGCGTGCCGGCCCGGTTCAGGTCGATGCCGGTCATGCCGTGGTAATCCTCGTGCAGCGATTTGCCGGCGTCTTCCTCAAGATGAGCGCGCGTCAGGTTGACAGTGCGCAGTTCCGGCTTGCCATCCTTCTCCACGAGGAAGGCCAGCGCGCCGCCTTGCACCACTGGGATCTCATACTGGCTGATCTGGTAGCCCTTGGGCAGGTCCGGGTAAAAATAATTCTTGCGCGCAAAGATCGAGCGCGGCGCGATGGTGGCGCCGATCGCCAGGCCGAACTGGATCGCGCGTTCGACCGCGCCGCGGTTCATCACCGGCAGCACGCCTGGCAACGCCAGGTCGACCGGGCAGGCCTGGGTATTGGGTTCGGCGCCGAACCGGATGGGCGCGCCGCTGAAGATCTTGGACTGGGTCGTGAGCTGCGCATGCGTCTCCAGACCGATAACAACTTCCCACTGCATACTGAACCTCGCTGTTTTATTGTTCCGCAGGCTGGCGCAGGTGCCAGTCGGTCGCGCCCTGGTAGCGGTGCGCGATGTTGAGCAGCCTGGCTTCGCTGAAATAATTGCCTGTCAGCTGCAGCCCCACCGGCCGATTTCCATTCTTTTCCCCCTGGCCAAAGCCGCACGGGATCGACATGCCCGGCAGGCCGGCCAGGTTGGTCGACAGGGTGAAGATGTCGGCCAGGTAATTGGCGACCGGGTCATTGGCTTTCGCGCCCAGGTCCCAGGCCACGGTCGGCGCCACCGGCCCCATGATCACGTCGCACTGGGTGAAGGCCTGGCGGAAGTCGTCGGCGATCAGGCGGCGGATCTTTTGCGCCTGCAGGTAATACGCATCGTAGTAGCCATGCGACAGCACATAGGCGCCCACCAGGATGCGGCGCTTGACCTCGTCGCCGAAGCCCTCGGAGCGGGTCTTGCGGTACATGTCGGACAGGTCGCTGTACTTTGCCGCCCGGTGGCCGTAGCGCACGCCGTCAAAGCGGGACAGGTTGGACGACGCTTCGGCCGGCGCGATCACGTAGTACACCGGGATCGACAGCTCGGTCTTGGGCAGGGAAATGTCGACCAGCGTCGCGCCCAGCTTCACGAATTCCTGCAGCGCCGCGCGCACCGCCTGTTCCACGTCGCTCGCCAGCCCAGGGCCGAAATACTCCTTCGGCACGCCGATGCGCAAGCCTTCCAGGCCGGCGTTCAGATCGCGGGTGTAATCCTCGCGGTCGCGTTCGACGCTGGTCGAGTCGCGCGGGTCGAATCCGGCCATCGCGTTCAGCAGCAGCGCGCAATCTTCCGCGGTGCGGGCGATCGGGCCGCCCTGGTCCAGCGATGACGCATAGGCGATCATGCCGAAGCGCGACACCCGGCCATAAGTCGGCTTGATGCCGGTGACGCCGCAGAAGGCCGCCGGCTGGCGGATCGATCCGCCGGTGTCGGTGGCAGTGGCGCCGGGCGCCAGGCCGGCGGCAACCGCCACCGCCGAGCCGCCCGACGAGCCGCCCGGCACGGCGCCGCGGTCCCACGGGTTTTTCACCGCGCCGAAATAACTGTTTTCATTGGACGAGCCCATCGCGAATTCATCGCAGTTGAGCTTGCCCAGCGTCACCGCGCCGGCGGCGCCGAGCTGTTCGACCACGGTGGCGTCGAACGGGCTGACATAGTTTTCCAGCATGCGCGAGCCGGCGGTCGAGCGCCAGCCGCGGGTGACGAAGATGTCCTTGTGGGCAAGCGGTATGCCGGTCAGCGCCGTGGCGTCGCCGGCCTGAATGCGGGCGTCGGCCTGCGCGGCTTGGGCCAGGGTCAGTTCCTCATTGATGTCGGTGTATGCGTTAAGGTCGCTGGCCTGCGCGCGCGCCAGGAAATGGCGCGCCAGTTCCATAGCTGAAACCTGCTTGCCGCGCAGCAGCGCGGACAGTTCTTTGATGGTCTTGGTATGCATGTACTGGTCTTTTCTGCAATGTCTGGTGACTGGGCTTATTCGATGACCTTGGGCACCAGGTACAAGCCGTCCTGGGTAGCCGGCGCGGGCTTCTGGTATTCATCGCGGCGATTCGGCTCGTTCACGACGTCGTCGCGTAAACGCAACGCAAAATCATCGTCATAAGCAGTGATCGGTTGCGCCAGCGGTTCGATGCCGGCGGTATCGACAGCCTTCATTTGTTCGACCAGCGCGAAAATGCCGTTGAGCTTCTCCAGCGTAGCGGCAGCCTGTTCTTCATTCAGCTCGAGCTGTGCCAGGATCGCTAATCTTTTGACATCGGAAAGGGCAAGTGACATGGTTTTGGGGCGCGCGTGATGCGCTTTGGCAAGGTTTCTGGAGAATTAAAGATAAGCTAATAAACGATAAAAACTTGGCAAAACGTTGCATCCGGCATGCATTTCAGAAGTTTTCATCGTCTGGTAGGACCAAGATTATAAGGTAGAATGTCGGGTTACTGCCTGCAGGCGCCGGGAACCAGGCTGCCGCGGGGTACAAATAACCCTTCAAGTGAAGCGCACCGTGTTGCGCATCAGGACTATTCATGTTTGGATTTCTCCGCAGTTACTTTTCCAATGATCTCGCCATTGATCTCGGTACTGCCAACACGCTGATCTACGTACGCGGTCTGGGCATTGTGCTCGACGAGCCATCGGTAGTCGCTATCCGCCAGCAGGGCGGTCCGAACGGCAAGAAAACCATACAGGCGGTCGGCAAGGAAGCCAAGCAGATGCTGGGCAAGGTGCCCGGCAACATCGAGGCGATCCGGCCCATGAAGGACGGCGTGATCGCCGACTTCACCGTTACTGAACAGATGCTGAAGCAGTTCATCCGCATGGTGCATGACACCAAACTGTTCAAGCCGTCTCCACGCATCATCATCTGCGTGCCGTGCGGCTCGACCCAGGTCGAGCGCCGCGCAATCCGCGAATCGGCGCTTGGCGCAGGCGCTTCCCAGGTGTTTCTGATCGAAGAGCCGATGGCCGCCGCAATCGGCGCCGGCCTGCCGGTGTCGGAAGCCACCGGTTCCATGGTGGTGGACATCGGCGGCGGCACCACCGAGGTCGGCATCATTTCGCTGGGCGGCATGGTGTACAAGGGTTCGGTGCGGGTCGGCGGCGACAAGTTCGACGAAGCCATCGTGAATTACATCCGCCGCAACTATGGCATGCTGATCGGCGAGCAGACTGCCGAAACCATCAAGAAGGAAATCGGGTCGGCCTTCCCGGGTTCCGAAGTGCGCGAACTGGAAGTGAAGGGCCGCAACCTGTCCGAGGGCATTCCGCGCTCGTTCACCATTTCCAGCAATGAAATTCTGGAAGCGCTGACCGATCCGCTGAATAATATTGTCTCGGCGGTCAAGAACGCGCTGGAGCAGACGCCGCCCGAACTGGGTGCCGACATTGCCGAAAAAGGCATGATGCTGACCGGCGGCGGCGCGCTGCTGCGCGACCTCGACCGTTTGCTGATGGAGGAAACCGGATTGCCAGTCATCGCCGCCGAAGATCCGCTGACCTGCGTAGTGCGCGGCTCCGGCATGGCGCTTGAACGGATGGACAAGCTGGGTTCGATCTTCTCTTACGAATAAAGCCGGCGCAGCGCCGGCCCGGGCCGCGCAGGCCAGGCATGCCGGGTTACGCATGCAAGCTTCCGCTATGTCAGCCCGGCCTGCCCGACCGGGGCAGGATGATTCTCGCTAATGGAATACAGTCCTCCGCCACTCTTCAAACAGGGCGCATCCGCCCGTGCAAAAGTTGTCATTTTTGCGCTGATCGCCATCGTTCTCCTTGTGGTCGACGGTCGCACGAACACTCTTGCCGTGCTGCGCCAGTTCACTGGCGCCGTGCTCTATCCGCTGCAGGCGGCGGCGCTGGCGCCGCGTGATGCGCTGTATGCCATAGGCGGCTATTTCAGTTCGGTGGCGACGCTGCAGCGGGAAAACACGGGCCTGCGGACCGAGCAGACCCGCAATGCCCAGGCGCTGCAGGAAAACCAGTACCTGATCGCTGAAAATGCGCAGTTGCGCCGGCTGCTGTCCGCTTCGGAGCGGATGCCGGTCAAGTCGGTGCTGAGCGAAATGCTGTACGACACCCGTGACCCATTCACGCGCAAGATTGTCCTCAATCGCGGCTCGCAGCATGGCGTGGCGCTGGGCCAGCCCGTCATCGACGACAACGGCGTGGTTGGCCAGGTCACGCGGCTGTATCCCTTTACCAGTGAAGTCACACTGCTGACGGACAAGGATCAGGCGATTTCGGTGCAGGTGGTGCGCAGCGGCGTGCGCAGCGTGGCCTACGGACGCGGCCAGTCCGGCGTGCTGGAACTGCGTTTCATTGCCGCCAACGCCGACATCAAGAAGGGCGACGTACTGGTTACTTCCGGCATAGACGGGGTATATCCGGGCGGTCTGGCGGTGGCGACCGTGCTGTCGGTCGAGCACAAGTCGTCGGACGCCTTTGCCCGGATCGTCTGCCAGCCGACGGCCGGCATAGATCGCCACCGGCAATTCCTGATCCTCCTGAATGAACAGAAGATGCCGCCGCGTCCGGCGCCGGAAGAGATCAAGAAAGAAAAGACGCCGAAGAAGCGGCTTAAGGAAACGGGCAAGGATACGGCGGCGCCTGCTCCGGTTGCGGCGGGCGCGCCCGCTTCGGTGGCAACGGCCGCGCCCGCCGCAACCACTGCCAAGGCCGCGCCCGCTGCAACTGCCGCCAAGGTCACGCCCGCTGCAACTGCCGCCAAGGTCACGCCCACCGCAACTGCCGCCAAGGTCACGCCCACCGCAACCACTGCCAAGGCCGCGCCCGCCGCAACTGCCGCCAAGGCCGCGCCCGCTGCCACAGCGGCCAGGGCCGCGCCTGCAGTACCTGCCGCCGCTCCCGCCGATGCGCGAGCCAGAAATGTGTCCATGGTCAGCGCACCCGTGCCGGCCCATCTCGCCGAGGCTAGAAAATGAACCGCCCGCATTACATCCTGCTGCCGGTCAGCCCGCTATTCATCACGGTAACGCTGGTCTGCGCTTTTCTGCTCGACCTGCTGCCATGGGGCGGCCTGACAGGCGTGCCCGACTTCGTCGCGCTGGTGCTGATCTTCTGGAGCGTGCACCAGCCGCGCAAGGTGGGCATAGGCGTGGCTTTCCTGATGGGGCTGCTGATG
>Ga0308173_10002256_pt1 | contig 10168 bp, 8 predicted proteins | sample PhyPR1_FD_203716 | JGI IMG/M metagenome (GOLD analysis project Ga0308173, IMG submission 203716) | Soil microbial communities from UC Gill Tract Community Farm, Albany, California, United States - DLSLS.P.R1 | ecosystem: Environmental > Terrestrial > Soil > Agricultural land | place: USA... | reverse complement strand
GCGAAGGGCATGGACTTTCGCTTCGCGGACGCTTATTCCGGGCTCGAAGTCTTCGCGGAAGCGGGCAGTGTCATCGGATGGAATGAAGGCGAAGCGGTCAGGACACCGTATGCGGATTGCATGCTGGTGATGCCTTCGCTCAGGCAACTGCGGCCCGGTGTGACGGTCGTGAGGCTCGGCAAGGTAGAGCGCCGCATCAAGACAGATTGAACCGGGCGGCGTCCGAAAACAGCTCCTGCGTTCGACGCGTGCGCGCCGCGTCGAACGTGTCTTCCTCCCGCGCGCGCTGCACGAACAAACTCGGCGTCATCCCGCAGCATCGCTTGAAATGCCTTGCCAGATGGCTTTGATCGAAGAAGCCGACCTCGGCGGCGACCACCGATCCCGGCACGCCCGCCAGCAACAGCACCTGCGCCCGCCGCACTCTCACTTTGCACAGATACCGGTAAGGCGAAAGCCCGACCTGCTGGCGAAACACCGTCGCGAACCGCGACACGCTCAGCGCCGACAAGCCGGCAAGCTGCGCGAGGCTCACCGTCTTGTCGAAGTTCGCTTCGATGTAAGCAATGGCATCGACGAGATTCGAGTGGCTCATGAAGAGATCTCTGAAGTGGCCGACTCGGTCCGCCCGGGTGCCGTGCGCTGGAATCGCGCGATGGAGAACGGCGCAAGGTCGATCGGCGTGCTGCCCGTATCGAGCAGTTCAGCGAGCGTTTCACCGACGCCCGGCCCGATCTGAAAGCCGGAACCGCTGAACCCGAACGCGTAGAACAGCCCGTCGACTTTCGAACTCGGGCCGATAACCGGCTCGGAATCCGGCAGATAACTCTCCACGCCGCTCCACACCCGAATCACGTGCAACGCGCCCAGCGCGGGCACCATGCGGCGAAACTGAGCCATTTGCGCGACGGTGTTCGCGGGCAGTACTGACGCGCGGCGTGTCGCGGCATCGGCGGGACGGGGCGCGCCGCCGCCCAGCACGATATTGCCGCGCGGAATCTGCCGGAAATAGACGCTCTCTTCCTTGACCGACGTGTACACGCCCATCGACCATTTGAAGACGTACGGCACGGGTTCCGTCACGGCCATCTGCGGGCCGCGCGCGACGAGCGGCACCGGTTCGCCGAGCTGCGTCGACAACGCGTTCGCCCACGCGCCCGCGCAAATCAGCACCTGCCCGGAACGATAAATCCGCCCGCCGGCGCACTCGACGCGAAAGCCGCCCGCCTCCTTCTCGACGCGCAGCACTTCCGCGTTCTCGACGATGCTCGCGCCCAGCCGCCCCGCCGCGCGTCCGAATGCGGGCGCGGCGAGCCGCGGGTTCGCGTGGCCATCGAGCGCCGAACTGGACGCCGCCAGCACGTCGCGCCCGAGGAACGGAAAGCGCCTGAACATGGCCGCGCCTTCTATCACCTCGAGATCGAGGCCATAGGCGCGCGCATCGGCGGCATAGCGATGAAAGTAGTCGGCGTCATGCGCGTGATAGCACACGCGCGTATGGCCGGACGGCAAGAATTCGACGTCCTCGCCGAGCAGTTCGCGCGAACGCCGCCATGTTTCCAGCGCGCGGTTCGACATCGCAAGCTGCGATAGCGCGCGTCCCTGACGACGTACGCCGCCGAAGTTCACGCCGCTCGCCTGCTGTCCGGTCAGACCGCGTTCGAGCAGGATCACGGAGCGCTTGCGCCGGCTGAGAAAGAAAGCCGTCGTCGTGCCGACGATCCCGCCGCCGATCACGATCACATCGGCGCGCTCGTTCATGCTGTCGTCTCCTTCTCGCTTTGCTGTGAAGCCAGCGCCATCGGTAAAGGCTTGACCGGCGCCTGACCGCGCAAACGTCCGACCGCTTCGAGCGGAATGCGCGCTTCCGCAGCGATCACTTCCGCGCCCGCATGCGCGCAAAAGCGCCCCTGGCATCGGCCCATGCCGACCCGCGAAAACGCCTTCGCGCGATTCGCTTCCTTCGCGCCCATTTCGTTGACCACGCGACGTAGTTCGCCCGCCGTTATCGCCTCGCAACGGCACACGACGGTCTCGTCCGGCAATGCCGCCGCGAAGCGCGCAGGCCACGGAAACGCGGTGCGCAAGCCCGCGGCAAAGCGCGTGAAGCGATGCAGCTGCGCGCGCAACCGCGTGATGTCCGCCGCCGCGCCGACATGCGCGATGCCGGCATCCTTCAGCGCGGCAAGCGCGGCGAGCCGTCCCGCGCGTTCGGCGGCGTCCGCGCCGCGCACGCGCACGCCGTCGCCGGCTAGATAGATGCCCCGCACGCTGCTGCGGCCGTCCTGGTCCGTGGCGGGAAGCCATTGCCGCAACGCCCGGTCGAAGCGAAACTCGCAGCCCGCGAGATCCGCAAGCTGTGTCTCGGAGCGCAGGTGATAGCCGAGCGCGACGGCATCGCAGGGAACGTGCAGCGTCGCGCCGTTTGCGTCCTTCACGCGCACGCTCGTGACGCCTTCTTGCGCCGTCCCTTCAATGGCAACCGGCGTGACGCCGCGATGAACCGGCACGCCCGCGCGCCGCAGCACGTTCATCAGCGCGACGCCCTTTTTCAGTGTCGATGGCATCGCGAGCAATTGCGGCAGCGCGCGCACGCGGTCCGCGAGCGTCGAGGTATCCAAGACCGCGCTCACCGTTGCGCCCGCTTTCACGTATTGCGCGGCGACGAGATAAAGCAGCGGGCCCGCGCCCATCATCACGGTGCGCGCGCCGATTGCGCAGCCCTGCGACTTCAGCGCGACCTGCGCGCCGCCGAGGCTATACGCGCCCGCGTGATGCCAGCCGGGAACAGGCATCAACCGGTCGGTTGCGCCGCTACAGATGATGAGCGCATCGAACGCAATCTTCCGGTGCCGCGTGCCGCTCGCCACGTGGACGGCGTTCGGCTCGATGTTCCAGACAAGCGTCTCGGGCAGATAGTCGATACGCGTGCGCAGCGCATCGAAGTCTCGATGCAGGGCTTTCGCGCGCCCGGCTTCCGTGCCGTACAGCGTTTCGTAGGAACGCGTGAAGCCGTCGGGCTGGCGTCGATAAATCTGCCCGCCATCGCGCCTTCCTTCGTCGATGACGACGGGACGCACGCCCGCCTCCACCAGCGCCTGCGCCGCACGCACGCCCGCCGGTCCCGCGCCGATCACGACGACATTCGCGGCCATATGCCCTCCCCGGCTTGCGCGGCTTCTTCTGCATTCCCGATACGCGTGACGATGGACATGCCTTCCACCGCTGGCGTCGTACACGCTCGCACGCGCTCGCCGCCCGCCGTCCACACCCAGCAGTCCTGGCACGCGCCCATCACGCAGAACCCGGCGCGCCGGCCGTCGCCGAACTCGGAATCGCGCAGGCTGTCGTGTGCGGTCAGGAGCGCGACCATCAGCGTGTCGCCGGCGGCTGCAAGCGTGCGCCTGCCGTCGATGACGATCTCGAACGTCCTGCGCCCTTTCTCGGCCACTCTCACGAAACGTCCGCTCATGCCGCCACCGTCTCGGTCGTCTGGATGCGAACGAGGTCCGCGGCCGAGTGATGGCACAGAATGTCCGCGCCGGAAGGCAGCTTCTTCAACGGCGGCGGCACGACATTGCACGTCCCGTCGATGCGCGCGGTGCAGCGCGAGCGGAAGCTGCACAGCTCGGGCGCATCGCTTTCGGCGCCCAGCGGCGGCAGCGCGGTCAGCGTCGATGCGCGGCGCGAATCGAGCCAGCCCGGACGCAGTTCCGGCACCGAATCGACGAGCAGTCCCGTGTACGGGTGATACGGCGGCGCGCTGAGCGCATCGCGCTGGCCCGCTTCGACGCAGCGGCCCGCGTACAGCACGATCACGTCGTCACAGATCGCGCGCACGGTCGAGATGTCGTGGCTGATGAACATGTACGACACGCCCAGTTCGCGGCGCAGTTCCGCGAGCAAATCGAGAATGGCCGCGCCGACGACCGTATCGAGCGCGGACGTGACTTCATCGCAGAGAATCAGCGCGGGCCTGGCCGCGAGCGCGCGCGCGAGATTGACGCGCTGCTTCTGTCCGCCCGACAAACCACCCGGCTGGCGCTTTGCAATGGATGCCGGCAGCTTCACGAGATCCAGCAGTTCCAGCATGCGCTTTTGCGCCGCCGCGCCGCACAGGCCGTGATAGAAGTTCATCGGCCGCGCGAGAATGTCGGCGATGGTGCGGCTCGGGTTCAGCGCCGTATCCGCGTTCTGGAACACGATCTGCACGCGCCGGTATTGGTCGAGCGTGCGTTCGGAAAGCTTCGCGGGCAACGGCTTGCCATCGAGCAGAATCTCGCCGCGCGCCCGGTCGACCAGGCCCGCCACCACGCGCGCAAGCGTCGTCTTGCCCGAACCGGATTCGCCGATCACGCCGAGCGTGCCGCCCCGCGAAATGCACAGGCTCACGTCGTCGAGCACGCGCACCGCGGGCACGCCATGCGCGTCGATGCGTCCGTAGCCCGCGCTCAGGCCGCGAATCTGCAGCAGCGGGGTCTCGCGCGCGCCGGCGGGCGCGGCAAGTTCGGCTTCCGGATGGCGCGTGGCCGCGAGAAGCTGGCGCGTGTAATCGTCGGCGGGGGCGTCGAGCACTTGCGCGGTCGCGCCGTTCTCACGCACGCGCCCCGCGTTCAGCACGACGATGCGGTCGGCCATCTGCGCGACCACGGCCAGATCGTGCGACACATACACCGCCGTCGTGCCCAGCTCGCGAATGACGCGCTTGAACGCGGCCAGCACTTCGATCTGCGTGGTGACATCGAGCGCGGTGGTCGGCTCGTCGAACACGACGACAGCGGGATCGGTGATGAGCGCCATCGCGGCCATGAGCCGCTGCAACTGCCCGCCCGATACCTGATGCGGATAACGCTCGCCAATCGTGTCCGGCTCCGGCAGCGCGAGCGCGCGGAACAACGCGATGGCTTTCTCCCGCGCGGCGGCGAGCGTCATCAGCTTGTGCAGCAGCGCGGGCTCGATCACCTGATCCATGATCGTGCGCGCCGGATTGAAGCCCGCCGATGCGCTCTGCGCGACATACGACACCGTGCGGGCGCGCAGTGCGCGGCGCGCCTTGACCCCGAGCGTGAGGATATCGGTATCGCCGATCTTCACCGAGCCGGCCGCGATGGCGCAGCCGCTGCGCGCATGGCCGAGCAGCGCGAGCGCAATCGTCGTCTTGCCGGAGCCCGATTCGCCGATCAGCGCGAGCACTTCGCCCTTCTTCACCGTGAAATCGACGCCCTTCACGATCTCGACCACCGGTTCCGGCGATGCGCCCGCGACCACGCGCAGTCCTCTGACTTCGATCATGTTCATTTTCCGCCTCCGTGCGAGCGCGACCCGTGGCGGCGCAGGCTGTCGATGAGCAGGTTCACGCCGACGGTGAGCGTCGCGATGGCGACCGCCGGCATCAGCACGGCAGGTGCGCCTTCGGCCAGTCCGCCGATGTTCTCGCGCACGAGCGAGCCCCAGTCCGCGTTCGGCGGCTGCACGCCGAGGCCCAGAAAACTGAGGCCGGACAGCAACAGCACGATGAAGACGAAGCGCAGGCCGAAGTCCGCGAGCATCGGATGAATCATGTTCGGAAGCACTTCCACGCGCGCGATGTAGAAGAGCCGTTCGCCGCGCGCCCGCGCCACCTGCACGTATTCGAGCGTCATGAGGTTGACGGCGAGCGAGCGCGAGATGCGAAACGCGCCAGGAATGTAGGCGAGCGCGGCGACCATCATCAGCATTGGAATGGACGAGCCGAACGCCGCGATCACCACGAGCGCGAGCACCTTGCTCGGGATGGAGATGAGCGCATCGAAGAGCCGGCTCAGGATTTCATCGACCCAGCGCCCCGACACGGCCGCGATCAGCCCGAAGAACGTGCCGATGCCGCTCGCGAGCAACGTCGCGGCGAGCGCGAGCCCGACCGTGTACTGCGTGCCGAAGAGAATGCGGCTCAGCATGTCGCGGCCGAGGTAGTCCGTGCCGAGCCAGTGCGCGGGGCCGTAGCTGCCGAAGATTTCCGTCGACGTGACCGCGCCGCCCTTGTACGGCGCGACGACCGGCCCGATGAAGGCGACCGCGAGCCAGAACACGACGATGAAAAGGCCGATGAGTCCGAGCACCGAGAAGCGGCTCACGAGCCGCCGCAGCGGGCCGCGTTTTGCGGCGGCGGGCGCTTGCGGCTCCTCCGGAGCGCCGGCGGCGGGCGGGTCGTATAGCACGGTCGTGGCGTGAGTGGGGGCGTGTCGGTTCATCGTTGACGCAACCTCGGGTTGGATACGATCTGACACAGGTCGGCGATCAGGACGAGCGCGAGATACGCCACGCAGAACACCATCACGCAGCCCTGCACGAGCGGCATGTCGCGGTTGGTGACGGCATCGACCATCAGGCTCGCGAGGCCGGGATAATTGAAGATCGACTCGACGATCACCACGCCGCCGAAGAGATACGACAGCGAGAGCGCCACCGCGTTGGCGATCGGACCGATGGTGTTCGGCAGCACATGCCGCAGGACCACGCGCATGGGCGACGCGCCCTTGAGTGTCGCCATCTCCACATACGACGCGTTCAGCTGGTCGAGGACCGCCGCGCGCGTCATGCGTGCCATCTGCGCGACGATCACGCAGCAGAGCGTCATCACCGGCATCGCGTAGGTGCGCACGAGCGCGCCGAACGACGACACATCCGACAGATACGACAGCGCCGGCAACCAGCGCAGCTTTACCGCGAAAATCAGCACCGCGATGGTCGCGACTAGAAATTCCGGCACCGCCACGGTCGAAAGCGTGAGCACGTTGAGCGTGCGATCCAGCGGCGAGCCGCGAAACATGGCCGACGCAATGCCGATGAGAAGCGCGAGCGGCACCGAAACCAGCGCGGTGAGCCCGGCCAGCACGAGGGAGTTCGGCAGGCGCGTGGCGATCAGCTGGCTGACCGGCAGGTTGTTGGAGAGCGACGTGCCGAAGTTGCCGCTCACCACATGCACGAGCCATTGCGCATAACGCGTGATGGCCGGCTGATCGAGCCCGAACTGATGCCGCAGCGCGCTCACCTGCTCGGGCGTCGCCGCCTGGCCGAGCGCCTGCTGCGCGGCGTCGCCGGGCAAGAGGCCCGTGATGCCGAACACCACCGCCGACACGATCAGGAGCGTCAGCAGCGCCAGACCCAGGCGTGCGGCGATGAGTCGTTGCGCGTGAACTTTCATCGGATGTCGCCTCCTCGTTGGAGGTTGAAACCACGCGCCGCCTGTCGAAGCGGCGCGCGTCGTTTTTCAGCGGGCGCTCATGCTTCGAGCCACACGTTCTCCGCGAACATGAAGCCCATCAATCCGGCGAGCGGAATGGAGCCGAGGCCCTTGAGCTTCGTCGAATGCGCGTCGAGGGAGCTCTGGAACATCGGAATGCCGACGCCGCCGTCCTTGTGCACGAGTTCCTGCATGTCGCCGTAGATCTTCTTGCGCTTCGCGTCGTCGGGCTCGCCGCGTGCGGCGACGAGCAGTTGGTCGAACTGCGGGTTCTTCCAGTTCGCCTCGTTCCACGGCGCGTCCGACTTGAAGAACTGCGTGAAGATGACGTCCGCGCTCGGCCGCGCGTTGATGTTGCCGAAGCCGAGCGGATGCTTCATCCAGTGGTTCGACCAGTAGCCGTCCGAAGGCACGCGCACCACTTGCAGGTTCAGCCCCGCCTGCGGCGCGACCTGTTGCAGCAGGACGGCCATTTCGACGGAACCTTCCGCCGCCGGCGATGCGTAAAGCTGCACCGGCGCGCTGCCGAGCTTCGCCTTCTGGAAGTGGAACTTCGCCTTCTCGGGATCGAAGCCGCGCTGCGGCAGGCCCGCCATGTAGTACTTGTTCGTCGGATCGATCGGCTGATCGTTGCCGATCGCGCCGTAGCCGCGGAAGATCGTGCGGCGCATCTGATCGCGATCCATCAGATACATCATGCCGCGCCGAAAATCGGCCGTGCCGGTGATGCCGCCGTCGTCGCGCATGATGAGGTCGGTGTACTGCCCCGTCTTCGTTTCGAGCACGCCGAAGCCCGGCGTGCTCTTGATGCGGTCGGTCGAGCGCGCGCTGACCGCGTTGATGAGTTGCACGTCGCCCGAGAGCAGCGCGTTCACGCGCGCGGGTTCGTCGCCGATGCCGATGAGTTCGACTTCATCCAGATGCGGCATGCCTGGCTTCCAGTACTTCTCGTTGCGCACCGCGACCGTGCGCACGCCCGGCGAAAATTCCTTGACCTTGAACGGACCCGTGCCGACCGCCGTTTTGAAATCGGTCGTGCCGTCCTTGATGATGAGAAAGTGCGAGTCCGCGAGGATCACCGGCAAGTCCGCGTTCGGGCCGGAAAGCGTGATCGTCAGCTGGTTCGGGCCGGTGGCCTTCACTTCCTTGAACTGGTCCGCGAGCGTCTTCACCTTCGAGCCGACCGCCGGCTCTTTGTGACGCATCAGCGAATAGACGACGTCGGCGGGCGCGAGCGTCTTGCCGTCGTGGAACTGCACGCCGCTGCGCAGCTTGACGACCCACACGGTGGCGTCGCTGGTATCGATGGATTCCGCCAGCGCCATCTTCCCGCCGAGATGCGAATCGAGCTCCGTCAGGCCGCTGTAGAACATGAACGCGCGCACGTAGTCAGTGGCGAGCGAGCCCTTCGCGGGATCGAGCGTATCGGACGAGGACGACGATTGCGTCGCCACGCGAATCTTGCCGCCCTGCTTCGGCTTGTCCTGCGCGAAGGCCGCGCCGCTTGCCGTCAGGAGGCCCGCGCCGGTTATGGACAAGAGTCCGCTCGCGGCCATCGCGCGCAGGACGTTGCGCCGCGATGCACCACGGCGCGTCAGTTCTTCGAGCCGGTGGCCGGCATGTCCCGTGACTTCGGGCGATTGGTCGATGCTCATGAACTTCTCCGCGTAGAGGGGACTGATTTGATCGGCAGCTCGGGCGATCCGGCTGACTCTCTGCTTTTTCTGCTTCCTGGCTTCAATAAAAGACGTCTTTGATCTGGTAGTACGCGCCGACGAGCGGCAGAAACCACGGCTTGCCCGTATGCCCCGGAATGGCGGGCCAGTCGAGTTCGCGCCACGGGTTCGCTTCGGCATGGCCGCTCATCACGTCGGCCATGATCTGGCCCATGTGCGTGGACATCTGCGTGCCGTGGCCGCTGTAGCCCATCGAGAAGTAGAGGCCGTCATGCTGGCCTGCACGCGGCAGGCGGTCCGCGGTGATATCGACGAGACCGCCCCAGCAATAGTCGATGCGCGCGCCGGAAAGACTCGGGAATACCGACGCCATGTTCGCTTGCAGGATGCGTCCGCTCTTCGCATCGGAAGGACGCTCGGACGCCGTGAAGCGCGCGCGTCCACCGAACAGCAGGCGCGAATCGGGCGTCACACGAAAGTAGTTGTGCATGAGGCGGCTCGTCGTGTACGAGCGGCGCTTCGGCAAAAGACGCGCGATCTGGTCCGCTGGCAGCGGTTCCGTCACGACGATGAACGAGCCCACGGGCGCCATGCGCCGGCGATACCAGCCGAACGGTCCGTGCCGCGACGGTCCGGTCGCAATGAGCACTTGCTTCGCGTGCAGCACGCCGCGCTTCGATTCGACCCGGTACGCGCCGCCCTGCTTCACGATGCCCGTGACTTCGGCATGCTCGTAAAGACGCGCGCCGTTCCTCGTGGCCGCATTCGCGAGGCCCACGGCGAACTTGCCCATGTGCATCTGCCCGCCATGACGCTGCAGCAGACCGCCGTGGAAGCTGTCGGATTCGACTTCGCTGCGAATCCGGTCGCGGCCGATCACGTCGATATCCGGATCGACTTCACGCCGGATCAGCTCGGCGGTGCGCTCCAGATGCGCCAGATGATGCGGCTTGGCGGCGAGCTTTAGCTTGCCCGACGCGAGATAGTCGCAGTCGATGCCTTCCCCCGCAATCAGCCGCTCCACCGTGCCGACCGCCGACGCATAGGCGCGGTAACACGCTTGCGCCCGCTCCACGCCCAGTTGCGCGCGCAGCGCCGCGTAGTCCTGCGCGACGCCCGTGTTGCACTGACCGCCGTTGCGCCCCGACGCGCCCCCGCCGATGCGTCCCGCATCGAGCACCGCGACGCTCGCGCCGCGTTTTCCGAGCGCGAGCGCGGCCGACAGGCCGGTGAAGCCGCCGCCGATGATGGCGACATCGACCTGACCGTC